>Ga0081540_1000200_pt1 | contig 62454 bp, 67 predicted proteins | sample TabmetS2T1R1_FD_71024 | JGI IMG/M metagenome (GOLD analysis project Ga0081540, IMG submission 71024) | Tabebuia heterophylla rhizosphere microbial communities from the University of Puerto Rico - S2T1R1 | ecosystem: Host-associated > Plants > Roots > Rhizosphere ...
CATAAAAGTATCGAGCGCGCGGCGAGCTTCGTCGACGCGTCCCGCTAGGATGTATGTGGCTGCGAGGAAACGATTGGTCCAGGTGCTTGCCGGATTTTCTGCCTGCGCGCGCTTGTACCAACGGATCGATTCATCGTAACGCCCGTTCTGGAAGTTGGTTGAGGCAATTCCGACCGACCAGAGAAAGTTCAGCCGATCAGCCGGTGCCAGGGAGCGCGCGATCTGGAATTCCTCCAGCGCTTCGCTCGCTTGGCCATGATATGCCTTGACCCAGGCGCTACGGCCCCACGCCCAGGCCGACCCGCCATCGAGCGCAAGCGCGCGGTCGGCATGGACTGCGGCCGAGGCAAGGTCGTGCGCGAGCGTGTAGCCGGCAGCCAGCATGGTTTCTGCCAGTGCGTCGCCGGCATTGAGCTTTGCCGCGCGGGCGGCCAATTCGCCCGCCGCGGCTCTCTCCACTTCGGGCCGTGCCGTGAAATGATGGCCGGCACGCAGCCCACGGCACCACGCAGCCGTTGCAATCGGCAGCGGGTCGCGCGGGGCACCCTCCATGGCCTCGTCCAGCAATTCGAGCGCCATGCCTTCAGCAGCAGCGTCGACCGCTGTGACGCATGGGAGCGCACGCATGGTCAGTCCCCATGCGGTGAGGTCGCCACGCTGGAGATGCGCCGCGCGATCGATCTCAGCATCGAGCAGCACCGGCTGAATTGCGCGCGCCGCGCCGTGAGCGACGCGCTCCTCAAAGCCGATGGGGTCGCGGACATCGCCCTCCCAGGCCGCCGCCCATAGATATCGGCCTGTCAGGGCATCGAGCAGACGGACGATAACTTGTATGCTCCCGCGCCCGCCTTCGCGCAGCTTGCCATACAATCGATAGCGCGCATTCGGCGGCGCAACGACGTGAAGCCAGTGCAGGCGCCAGAGTGCCATGGCAATCTCGTCGGCGAAGGCCGTTGAATGATTCGGCGGTAGGCCGATGTTGTCGAAGGGAAGGACGGCAATAGCCGGCCTCTCCAGCGTGGATGCAAGCATCGGCCACTGTGACGCCGACGTCGGACTGGCCCGCCGCGACCTCCGCAACGTCGCCGACGGGGTTTCTCCGTAGCGATGCCGGTACTGGATCGCGAAGCGGCCGAGATGGACGAAGCCGAAACGCGTTGCGATTTCGGTGATGTTTGTATCTTGTGCGCCGCGAAGCAATTCCTGGCGTACGCGCTCAAGCCGCAGGTCGCGCAAAAAGGCCAGCGGCGCCTGGTCGAGAAAACGGTGAAAGTGCTTTTGCAAGGTGCGCGGCGCGACCCCAGACAGCGCTGCCAGCTCGCCAACCCGCCAAAAGCGCGCGGGCTCGGACTCAAGCGACTCGATCGCCTTCTTCAATCCGCGAGGAAGCAGTTCACGGCCCATGACGCGCCTCCGCCCCGATCATAGGGCAACTAAGGTGCAAAGTGGAGGCCGTTTGGTACGTAAACTGGATAGCTGGGGCGTCTTTCGGATTGCCGCGCCAAGCGGCCGTTCTGCAGGTTCCCGAGGTCAAGTCCACAGGGCGGAAGCAACGGCGACGCCGAGCTTCCGCCAGGATCATCCGGGAGGACACCATGTCGGAAATCCTGCGCAGACTTCTGGTCTGTCTTTCGTTCGCGAGCCCAGTCACATCGGCATCCGCCAACGTCATCGCCGACTGGGACGCCAAGGCGGTGGCGATCATAGCTCCCGCAGTGCCGGCGCCACTGAGCCAGCGTGAGGCGGCCATCGTAAATGTTGCCATGTTCGACGCGGTCAACGCCATCGAGCAGCGTTATCAACCGTTCCTCTTCAAGCAGGGGGCGGCGCCCGGAACCTCGCAGGAGGCCGCCGCCGCGGCCGCTGCTGCGGCCGTGATCATTGGCCTGCATCCGGAGGCCGCAGGCGACATCAAAGCTGCGCTCGGAAAATACCTTGCGCCGATTGCGGATGGCCCAGCAAAGGTGGAAGGCGTCAAACTTGGCGAAGCCGTCGCCGCAACGGTCCTGCAGGCGCGGGCGACAGATGGGGCGACGGCTTCTGACGCCTATCGGCCGAAAACCAGGCCGGGCGTGTGGGTCCCGACACCGATGGCCGCGGCGTCTACGTGGCCGAGCATGAGGCCGTTTGCACTTGGAAGTTCTTCGCAGTTCCGTCCAGGACCGCCGCCTGCTCTCGATAGCAAGGAGTGGGTCGCCGACTACAATGAGATCAAGACCTTCGGCAGCAAAACCAGCGCCTCGCGCTCGCCGCAACAGACCGAGACAGCGCGTTTCTGGCTGGCGGTGGGACCGGCGGCTTATCACCAGGTCCCGCGCCAGCTCGTCCTCGCTCAGAAGATGAATATTCTCGACAGTGCGCGGTTGATGGCGCTCTACGCTGTTGCGATGACGGACGCCTACATCGCGGTGTTCGATGCCAAGTATCATTACGAACTATGGCGGCCGATCACCGCGATCCGTAACGGCGACATCGAGGAAAATGCCGCGACCAAACGAGAGGCCACGTGGCAGCCGATCGACAACACACCGATGCACCCGGAATATCCGTGTGCTCATTGCATCGGCGCCGGCGCGGCGGCCAGCGTGATCGAGGCTGTGCTCGGCTCAAAGACGATCCCCGAGGTGGCGATGACAAGCACAACCGCGCCCGGCGTCATCCATCGTTTCACCAATCTGGACGCCTTTTGCGAGGAAGTATCGAACGCGCGCGTTTGGGCCGGCTTTCATTATCGCTTCTCGACGGTCGTTGGCGCCGCCATGGGCCGTCAGATCGGCGACTATGTCGTGCAAAACGTCATGCAGGCGACCGCGCAACGAGCCGTCGCGTCCGGCGGGCGCTAGGAGCAGGGACAATGAGGCATGAAAATGAGCCAGCAGGACAGTGGCAGGTCGCGGGCAGTGCGCCTGAGGTATATGAGCGTGAGCTGGTGCCGGCTGTGTTTGGGGTGTGGGCTCCGATACTTGTTGAGCTGGCTCCACCTCGGCCAAGCGAATGCTTTCTCGATGTCGCGTGCGGTACTGGTGTTGTGGCGCGCATCGCCGCAACGCGCGTCGGTCCAAGTGGGACTGTGGTTGGAATTGATCTCAATCCTGGAATGTTGAGCGTCGCTCGATCAGTGGTATCGCCGGATTCACAGTCCGGCGGGAAACTCCAGTGGCAAGAAGCTCGTGCTGACAAGCTGCCATTTCCAGATGATACATTTAATGTCGTATATTGCCAGTTGGGCCTGCAATTCTTCGCCGACCGGCCCACGGCCTTACGTGAAATGCGTAGGGTTCTTGGTGCCGAAGGAAGACTCGCGCTGATGGTGTGGCGCGGCGTTCACGAAAGTCCCGGATTTGCTGTGCTGGCTGACGCATTGCAGCGACACGTTGGTCAAGCGGCGGCAGCCATCATGCGTGCCCCGTTTGGGTTGTCCAATGCCGACGAATTGGAAGCTCTCGTTCGTGCCGCAGGTTTTCAGGACGTTGCAATTCAACAGCGGACTGGGGCCGTGCGCTTTCCTTCGGTCGAGCGATTTGTGTTGAGTTACGTTGCGGGCTCGCCGTTAGCTGGTCCGGTATCGCAGGTCGACGATGCGGCGCGTGACACTCTAATCACTGACGTCAGGAACGCCTTGGGTAAATTCACGAGCAATGATGAACTGGCCTTCCCCATAGCCGCCCACCTGCTGAGCGCAAGAGTGTAGGACAGTTCGATTTTTGCTTCGGTTACCGTGACGCAAACAAGAATTGCGACGTCTTGGCACCTTTGAGACATGCCGACCGGCTCTGGGGATGTCCGTTTATCGAAGTAGACCGGAAGTTGTCGGCGCGCGGTCAAGTAGTCCACTCGATCAGCGATCTGCGCGGCAAGGTCAGTGCGCCGCGACCGTAACCGTCTCCTCCATGATCTTCGTTTGACCGCCCTCGCGAACGAGGATCGCGGTGTAGTAGCCGCTGAACGCTGATCGCCCACCCTGGCCTGCCACTCTCCCGCGTTGAAGACGAAGGAGCCTTCCGAACGCGAGATGACGCGTCGGACCGAGTAGTCGTGCAGTCCTATTTCAGGGCATCGCGGCATCCCTGGCGAATGGCATGCTGCCCTGAAATATGCCGCTTGGCGTCACTCTGATCGCCTGCTCGGTGAACGCTGCGGCCATGGCATCAACATCGCCGCGATTGTAGGCCGCCGCGAGGTCTCTTTGGAAATCGGCAGCGACCGTCTCCGCCCGTTGATCTTGCTGCGCTCCGGCCTGGAACGGGAAGACAAGCAAGGCGAGGATGACAGGGAGCGCTCTGATCGTCATCGTCAGACCGGCCTGCGCATGGCACCAAGCGCCTGGCAATTAGAAGACACTGCCAGGAACGGGTGCAGGGAACGTCGGTTCAGGGCTCGGCGTCGAGATGAGATAAAGCGCGCCTGCGACGAGCATCACGGCAGTAAGCGCTAGTCCAAGCATGGCTAAAGCGAGTTCGTATGGGTCTTCCATGGAATGAATTCCGGCCTCCTCGGCATCCGGCCGGCGCCCTTCGGCTTTGGCCGCCTGTTATCCGGCCCTTTGGCGGAAGGGCCGCTTGGGTTGGCGGCTCTAGCCAAGGCCCCCCAGCCGCCGCTGTGCGGCTACTGCAAAGGGGCTGGCGCACCCGTTATGACAATTGTCAGAATGAACAGCAAGCTCAGAAGGCAGCCTGTCATTTCCGACCAGCTTTCGGACTTCGGAGCGTTCGAATAACATTGCTTATATCACCTCCTCATTTCCGCTCTCCGACCCGATATCAGCCTTCCGGGTTGACCGATCAAGCTGCATCGCAACACGGTCGGACTTAGTGAAACGGCGATGGCTTGCAAGGCCGAGTTGAATGATTTCCAGGGCGCGTACGCTGCGGACAAATTCTCGGTCTCCCGTCTGAAACCAAACGGCGATCTGCTCGTTTTTTGCCTGCCGCGGTAAGCGGTCCGGGCGCCCTCGGGGCCCGGCGAGACGGGCGCCCGGAGGTGTCCGCCGCCTGCTCGTACCCATCTTGCTCCTTGGAGGATTTGGCTATGAGGACATACGACATCACTCCCCTGCGGCGATCCGCTCTGACGCCTCCGTCTGTCGACGCCGGATTGTCGAGATATCTCGCCGAAATCCGCAAATTTCCGATCCTTACGCCGGAGGAAGAACTCGCCTACGCAAGGCGCTGGCGCGAGCATCGGGATCGCGACGCCGCATTTCAACTGGTCACGAGCCACCTCAGGCTGGTCGCCAAGATAGCGATGCGCCATCGCGGCTACGGCCTTCCGATCGCCGACCTCGTCTCCGAAGGCAACATCGGCCTGATGCAGGCCGTGAAGCGTTTCGATCCGGACCGGGGTGTCCGCCTCGCCACCTATGCGATGTGGTGGATCCGGGCCACGATCCAGGAGTACATCCTTCGATCCTGGTCCCACGTGAAGGTCGCCACCAGCGCCACGCAGAAGAAACTGTTTTTCAAACTGCGACAGGCCAAGGGCGCGATCTCGGCGTTCCAGGACGGCGATTTGCGGCCGGACCAGGCGGGGCTGATTGCCGAGCGTCTTAAGGTTGCTGAACGAGACGTAGTCGACATGAATCGGCGTCTGCAGGGCGACCTGTCGTTGAACGCACCGGTTCACCACGACGAGGACAAAGCCGGCGATGCATTGGATTGGCTTGTTGATCCCACACCAACCCAGGAAACAACGTTCGCCGAGCAGCAGGAGACTGCTTATCGCCATCAGGCCCTGACGAGTGCCCTTGCGACGCTTAACCCTCGCGAACGTCAAATCTTCACCGCGCGCCGGCTGACGGACGAGCCTCCGACCCTAGAAGAGCTTGCTGCGGAACACCGTGTTTCCCGCGAACGCGTCCGGCAGATCGAGCAGCGGGCTTTTCAAAAGGTGCAGGCTGCGATGCGGAGTTGTGGGCGCGGCGCCGGCGGTAAGCAGCCGGACCTGTACTGCTCTTAGGCTTCGAAAGAACGATCGTGCGGACCGACGCCATGCTTACGTCGTCGATTGTTCTTTTGACGATCGTCAACACGGTTGCGGCAAGCGCAGCTCCTTTCGTGGCCTTGCTGGCGTCCGCCTTTGGAGACAGGCCATCGGGTGGCGACGACGGATGTGGCCAAAGCCCAGCCCGGATTCCCGACAGCTGCTTTCCGCACCGAGAAGATGGATTCGCCGCCGCAGCGTGACCGGCGCGGAGCCCAAGGAACGTTTTCTTTGGTTGAGCGTTCGGCGGCCAGCGGGCGAGTCCGCAACCACAATGACGAGCCCGACGGCGAACTTTTACGGAGGATGACATGATGAAAAGACTGTTGGCATTTGTGCTGGCGGGCGCTCTCATGGCTCCCACAACAGGCCTTGCGAGCGAGAGCGCATTCAACAATGACGGAGCACGGCAAGCTGCGTCAAAGTTTCCGGAGAAGCTTCCGCTCCCGCCGATCCCCCACCTTGCGACGATGCCGTGGATGAACCTTGACTGGGAGACGAAGGGACCAAGGGTGGACACCCTGTTGCCGCCCAGTTTCGTTGTCCCGGCGATCCCGAAAGACCCGGCGTTTGCCAATAGCGACGTCTTTAACACCAGGCAGCTGTTGGCTGGGACGGGAGTTAAATAGAAAGCGCAAGCCAACCACCGCGGCCGCTTCGGCGGCGGTGGTTCTATGGTCGGGGCTTAACTGCTCCGCGCCACTTTCGGAAATTCAAGGATCCTCCTCCAGGCCGCCAACAGAACACATGTGGTTTGCGCAACTGGATCCCTGCTGCCCCCTCTTGAAATTCGATTGGCGTTTTCTAATTTCTTGCATGCCGCGACAAGCGGACCGGGCGCCCTTCGGGGCCCGGCGGAGACGGGCACCGGAGGTGTCCGGGGCCTGCTCGTATCCATCTTGCTCAACGGAGGATTTGGCTATGAGGACTACCTACGATTTTGCTCCCCTTTGGCGGTCGACCATCGGCTTTGACCGCCTGTTCGACCTCGTCGATGCCGCACAGCAGGCCGGCACGGAGGACAATTATCCGCCGTGCAACGTCGAGCGCGTGGGCGAAGACCGCTACCAGATCTCGCTGGCGGTCGCCGGTTTCTCACCGGACGAAATCGAGATCACCGCAGAACAAAGCGTCCTGACGGTGGAAGGGCGGAGGGTCGAGAAACAGCAGCGTGAATTCCTGTACCAGGGGATTTCGTCGCGGCCCTTCAAACGGCAGTTCAACCTGGCGGATTACGTCCAGGTCAAGGGAGCGGCGTTCGACAACGGCTTGCTCCGGATCGAACTGGTCCGTGAACTGCCGGAGGCCATGAAGCCGCGCCGGATTTCCATCGCGGGTTCGTCCGCTTCGAATGTCCGGCAGATCGACGGCCAAGCGGCTGCCTGATCGCACCCAAACTTTCATATCAGCGAGCTGACTTCCGCGGCGGTCCCGTCCGCGGCGGAGTCAGCCTATCGAGGGAGAACACAACCATGGCTATCAAGGATCTCATTCCCTGGAACAACAAGGGACGCGAGGTTGGTTTCCAGCGCGCCTCGGAGGTACATCCATTCCTTGCGTTGCACCGCGAAATGAATCGAATGTTCGACGACGTATTTCGCGGATTCGACGTTGCACCGTTCGGGCTTGCCTCCCGGACTCTGGATGGGCTCGGCTGGCCGCAGATCGACATCGAGGAGTCGGACAAAGAGGTGCGCATCACCGCCGAACTGCCCGGTCTCGATGAGAAGGACGTCAGCCTGGAAATCGCAAATGGCGTTCTTTCGATCTCCGGCGAGAAGAAATCGGAGTCGGAAGACAAGGCCCGTCGCTTCAGCGAACGGTACTATGGTCGCTTCGAACGGCGCATACCGCTAGAGGACGTCGAGGAGGACAAGGTCTCCGCCGCGTTCAAGAACGGCGTGCTGACCGTAACGGTGCCGAAATCCGCCGAAGCGAAGAATGTCCGCCGCATCGCGATCAATCGCAATGGCTGACGCATCCGTCCGGGCGCTCCATCGGTGAGCGCCCGGACGACGGCGTTACTTGCATGCAGGGAGATGCCGCCCGTGGTCAAGGAACGGAGGAGCGAAAAGGAACTGCGCCAGATGATGCTCGCAGCCGCTCGCCAGCACGTCGAGTGCAGCGATCTGGAAGATCTTTTCATATTCGGACCCACGCCACGGCCTGGAGCCAATTGGGGCTTTGGTATCGCAGGCAAGGAGAACAAGGTCTCGGTAGCCTGCTACACGCACCTCGACCAGATCGCCAGTCACCTTCAGGGAAAATATGAGCTGCATCCGGTCAAGGCTGCCCGGCGCGATATCGAAGCCAGGGTTTGGTCCCTGGTCCGTGACCACCCAACTCTCAAGGCGTGGCTCTCACGCGGCGGAGCCTATGACATCGCCTCGTTCAAGAAACTGGAAGGTCAGCCGAATTGGACGATGGAATGGAACACTGACGATCAGCCAGCCAAAGCCGCCTTCGAACGGATCGTCCGGTCCGTTCAAACACAAATTGAGTTGGAGTAGTACGAAATTGAATTGGAGAAATACGTTGGCCGCGGCGGCGACGATCGAACACCCGGAGGCGAGCGGTCAGGGGTGGCCTCGTCCGCGGAAAAATATCTTGCCCGGAGCTGGGCGCTTATCGTCTGTGCGGGCACTCCCGCCGTTTCCGTCGCGAACGCGTTTGACGATGACCGGGATGACCCGCGCGCCGACCGTGTGAGCGTGATGTGCATGGGCTGGCCTGCTCTTGTCGCTGCTCCAGGTCTTGAGGTCCTGTTGCAGACGGCTCACCCAGCGGTGCTCGAGACGGTCGATCACGTGCCGGGGTAGGCGGAGATCTTCCATGGCATCCCTCCTCAGGCCGCCAGCGCTCGCGATACGGAGAAGCGGCGCTTCGGCTTGCCGCCCGGCGGGTGTCGAGGGCCGCCGTCCAGCTCGCACAAGGCTTCCAGGATGGCGTCGATGCTGACGGGCGTCTTCAGTCCTTCCGGCGCCCGCAGCGCCGGGCAGGAGGCAATCGCCGAAGCGTCGGAAGCCCAAGAGGCGAGGATCGCCCGCTTCTCGGCCAGCGTCAGCGACGTATGCGTCACCACGTCCTTGGGATGTTCGAAGACGGTGCCGGGATGCAGGAGCGCTTGAAAATCGAAGACGTTGTCGGTCGCGGTCGTCGGCCGCATGTTTCCCTCCATTCGAAGATGAGTGGGGCGGCAGCCCCACTCATCGGCCGGGCTGCCGCAGGCGTATAGCTCAAGCCGCCCTGGCTTCGAGCTTGCGCAGGTTGTCCGGCGTTGCGCCGTTGATGGCGATCTGCCGCGGCTTCATGGCCTCGGGGATCTCCCGGACCAGTTCGATCTTGAGCAAGCCGTTGTCGAAGGACGCGTTCTTGACCTGGACGTAGTCGGCCAGGTTGAACTGCCGTTTGAAGGCGCGGGTCGAGATGCCGCGATAGAGGTACTCGCGCGCGGGCTTTTCCGGCTTTGTCCCCTCGATCGTCACGACGTTCTGCTCGGCGGTCACCGAGATCTCGTCGGGCGAGAAGCCGGCCACCGCGAGCGAGATCTGGTAACGATCCTCGCCGAGCCGTTCGATGTTGTAGGGGGGATAGTGATCCTCGCTGGCCCGCTGGGCGGATTCGGCGAGGTCGAAAAGGCGGTCGAAGCCGATGGTCGAGCGCCAGAGCGGTGAGAAATCATAAGTGCGCATAGCCAGATCCTCCAAAGAGCAAAATGGTTACGAGCGGCACCGGACACGACCGGTGCCCGTCTCTGGTCCCGGGCCCATGAGGCGCCCGGAAGCCACCCTCCGGTGGCAACTGGAAAATTAGAAAAACCGGTTTTGGTTTCAAGGGCCGGCCGGAGAAATTTCGGGCCGGCCGGACCGGCCCCGGCCGCTCTCGCAGGCGCGGCCCCCGCAGGCGCAAATCCCAGATCGGCCTGACCACGGCCGCGAGCGAACGACGGCGCTCTTGCCGGGGGGGGGACGATCCCTCGCGGCTCTGGACGGCGCGAGTGGCCACGCGAACTTGTGATGAATTCGGCCGAACCGGTAGCCATGCCGCGGAGTTGAAATCATCACGACAGGCCCGAGCGTGCTCAGGACTGTTGCAGTTACAGGGCCCGGACTCCTAGGCACTCCGGGTCCTGCCCCTTCGAGAATTGCGGTTCGGCCGTCGGAGGTTGCCAAGCGGCCGGTGAAGGCCGGGATCGGCGGTCAAGCTTTCAGGTCGAACTGGCTGCGCAGCCGATCGGCAATGGCTTCGATCATGTCGCAACGCTCGACGTCCCGCTGCGGCCCGCCCCCTATGATCTCTACTTTCCAGGAGTCTTCTCGGGGCACGACCGAGATGGCCAAGTCCGTCGGCCAGTCGCTGATGTCCTCCATCTCCAGCCTGATGGCGGACTCCAGTTCTTCGCGGGTTTTCGCTGGCTTCTTCAAGCGTCATCACCGTTCTGGCTATCTGGCCGGCGGAACGGGACCACCGCCTTTGGCTATCCGCGCGAGCGCATGTGTTTGAACAGCGGGCATGAGCCTTTGGCTACCGCTACAGGCGCCGTCCTCAGACGGCGGGCGGTGGTCCAACAAGTCAAAGGCTTTGCCGCGATAATGTTCCGATGGCCGGTTCGTAGACCCTCGAGACTTCAGATCTTCTCGTTCGTCGGCGTCCCCAAGGTCGCGTCAGCGCGCCCACAGCCTAAACAACGACTGCCCTCTACTTTTCGATCTGGTCCAGCACGTCGCGCACCTTGGCGGCCAGTTCGTTGAAGCTGAAGGGCTTGACGATCAGCTGCACGCCCTTATCGAGACGGCCGTGATGGATGATCGAGTTGCGGGCATAGCCGGTAGGGAACAGGACTTTCAAGGAGGGACGCATGGCTCTGGCCTGAGCGGCGACCTGCGCGCCCGTCATACCGCCCGGAAGGACCACGTCGGTAAACAGGAGATCCACTCGGGGCTGGCGGTCGAGAATGCGTAGGGCCGCCGGTCCATCATGGGCCTCCAGCACGCGATAGCCGAGCTCGCGGAGGCTGTCGACCGAGTAGGCTCTGACGTCGTCGTCATCCTCGACGACGAGAATGGTCTCTTCCTGCATCGCCTCCGGATTGAGCGTCTCGTCAGGTGCAGAGTCGTTCGACGTTTCCCCTGCCAGGCGAGGCAGGTAAAGTTTGACGGTGGTGCCCTGGCCAACCTCCGAATAGATCTTCACATGACCGCCCGACTGCTTGACGAAGCCGTAAACTTGGCTCAGCCCAAGTCCGGTGCCTTTGCCGATCGGTTTGGTCGTGAAGAAGGGCTCAAACGCTTGCGCCACGGTGTGCCGGTCCATGCCGACGCCGGTATCGGTGACCGATATGACGACATATTGGCCCGCCACCACTTCGGTATGTGCCGCGACGTAGGCTTCATCGATGTGGGCGTTGCCGGTCTCGAGTGTCAGCCTTCCGCCATTGGGCATGGCGTCCCGCGCGTTGACGGCGAGATTGAGGATGGCGGCCTCGAGTTCGTTCGGGTCTGCTTCCACGCGCCACAAACCGGCGCCGAGCACGGTCTCTACGGCGATTGGCTAAGTAGCGCTTCCGGTAGGAGGGCCGGCTCCATTTCGCCGGCACCGCGCCTTCGTGACCGGGTGGATGTGCTATCGTACTGGCAAAGGAGGAAGCCGCGATGTCCACTCCCAAGAAACCCCTGAAGCCTGCTGATTTCCAGTGACTGCCGACGGCCAAAAAATCAAGAAGCAAGACGGCAAGCCGATCGCAAATACCGATGATGCAGATCTCGCTGCCGACGTGGCCGAGCGCCTTAATGACGACGAAGCCCGGCGCGAGGAAGACAAGTGGTCAGCCTGATCTGCCCTCGTCGTCGAACAGCGTGCCGATGAGCTTCAGCAGCGCCTGGTGCTCCGGTCCGCCGGCCCCATCTCGCACGAACTTGCCGATAACCCGTGTAAGCTACCTGTCCACCTGAGTGACGTTGGGCTGGTGTTCCACGGCGGGCAACTTCGACACCGGGTCGCGCGCCAGCACCTAGACGTCGCCATTGCTTCTTTCGTAGATAAGTCGTTCCATGCTGGATAGTCCCTGATGCTATCGAGCGTCGCGGTCGCAATGATCGCGTTCGTTTGACGCTTATCAGCCAAGAAAACCTCCCGGCAGCAGTTGCTAAAATGATTGGTTCAGCGGTCGTTATAGAGCTAACCATACCCATCCGCATTTCTAGCGCTAGGACTATGTCCAGTTCCAAGGGTAGTTCTGGTCCGCTCGGAATAGTTATTGAGCTCACCAACGACGGTCATCAAGCACTTGATCAATGAATGCCCAGTCATCGCGAAGGCGTTCCCTGCCCGAACAGATTGAGAATTTGCAAGGCCGCTTCGGCGCTGGTCGAACGGCCGACCCTCAGACACGAAGGCCGAAGATTTCAGGACCATCCTGGTCTGCTGCGTCGGAGCCGCCCGATCCGCGCCGCCGCCGGATAGACTTCCGGACTGGGACTGGTACGATGTCTGCGCACATTCGAAGTGTACGCGATGCGGCTCAGTAGGCTGGCTCGAACCGCGGCCGAATTGGACCGAAGTAATAGATTACCAAAAAGGGGCATTAATTCAGACGTATCTTTCATCACCGAATTCATTGGTCGAGGTTTATCCCCATGGCGATATCCAGTGACCTGCTCAAACTCGTGCCGGTTGGCGAAGAAAATGCTGTCTCTGGATTATGGCTCTGGAAGCAGCTGAACATGTGGTCACCTGCAAGCATCAAACACAATTTGCAACAGATGGCTGACAACCGTTTGATCGAACGGAAGCGCGTTTTGCGCGGGCCCCATGAGACCAATTTGTATTTCAGGTCGCGCAATTGAATGGCCCGGTCGCAGACCCACTTAATCAGCTACCACGGCCAGCGACCGGATCATTTGTCCTGCTCGTGTCGGCTTTCGTCCAATGCCCTGATGAGAAGCCGTTGTCGGTGTCTGTACTCCGTCTGCCTTCACTACTGACCAGCGACTTATCCATCCGACCTTCCTCGCCGCTCGCGAAGGTCGCAGCGGTTTCTATAAGGAAAGTCTTCTAGAACTGGGGCGTTCCGTAACAAGCGCCCGCCGCGTCATCCTCTGCATGAACCATCTAGCGCCACTGGACCCAAGGGAGCATGAGGCGCTGATCCTGCTTTTGATCAAGCTGCGCTGGATCGCCTCGCCGCCGGTTGACCGTCGTCATGGTGAAACCAAACGCGGCAACCTAGGTTACCCAATCCAGACGGGTGGGGGGAACCAACAGGAGGTTCTCCATGAGGATTAATTGGCTTTACACGACAGCGATGGCGTTGGTGATTGGCGCCGGTGCCGCCATTGCGCAATCGCCGGAAGGTTCGCACAAGCGCGAGGAGAGCCCCCGCGCCCAATCACCGGCGTCTCAGTCTAGGGAAATGGACCGTCCAGCCGCCCAGTCGAAGGATATGGATCGCGGCGGCGCGGCCGATCGCATCAAGGAGCGCGCGCAGTCCGAGCCGAAGGGCAGCGCCAAGGACATGCAGCGCGGTGAGGCCCCGTCGCCGGCTGAGCGCAGCAAGCAGGCACAGGAGCCGCAGGGCCGCGAGTCCAAGGAGCCGACCCGGCAGAGCCAGGATCAGCCCGGCCGTGGCGAGCGCGCGCCCTCGAGCACGGCGCAGCAGAAGGACTTGCAGCAGGGCCGCGATGCCAAGCCGGCTGCCGACCAGAAGCAACAGGCCGAGGAAAAGCTGCGGGGCCGCGAGGGTCAGCCCAAGCAGGACCGCGCGCAGGACGCCACCAGGCCGGCCGATACCAAGCAGCAGCAGACCCAGCAGCAGATCGATCGCGATCGCAAGGAGCAGCGCGATCAGGCCGCCCAGCCCTCCAACTCCTCGCCGCAGCAGAGCGCGCGGCCGGCCGACAACACACAGAACCAGAAGACCGGCCAGGCGCCGGATCAATCGAACCGCCAGACTTCTTCGACCGCGGTCAACGACGATCAGCGCAGGCAAGTCGTCGATCAGCTGCGGCGCGACAGGACGGTCACCAGCCAGAATCTCAATGTCGAGGTCAATGTCGGCACGCGGTTGCCGCGGGGCGTGCAGGCGCGCCGGTTGCCGCCCGATATCGTGCGGATCATGCCGCAATACCGGGACTATGAGTACACGGTGATCGACAACCGCGTTGCCATTATCGATCCGCGGCGGCGCGAGGTCGTCGATATTTTCGACGACGGACCGGGCTACAGCAGAGCGGCCGCTTACGGCCGCGACCGTGTCGTCATCAGCGATGACACGCGCAGGCGGTTCAGGGAATTGGTGCGGAGCTCTTCGACGACGGTCGGGTCGACCTCGCCTCCGGGCGGCGGAGCCGGAACCTCGGCGTCGAACTGTCTGTCGCTGCAGCCGGTGCCGGAAGAGCTGGCGCGCAACCATCCGGAGCTCGCCAACTACCGCTATCTCGCCATCGGCGACGAGGTGGTTCTAGTTGACCCCCAGCAGCAGAAGGTCGTCCAGGTGATCGACTGAGGCTGGCTGTTCTCCCTCTCCCCGTTCTCCACGGGGAGAGGTCGGAGGGCTGCACGTGCGGCAGCCTGGTTTGCAAAAACCTTGATGTAATCAACGTCGCGGGCCGGCTTGCTGGTATTGACATAGACAAAAACGGTCATGGCTGATCCCTTCGAGTTTGCGCCGGCCCAGTGCGGATCCTTTCGCGTTGGATTGAACTTGCGGACGTGGTTGCGGGTCAACGCCCGCAGGCCGTCGATGCGCGCCAGTTGGCCGGGCCTCCGCTCTCCGCCACTAGGATCAGCGCCTCCATGGCGGCTTGCCATTCCGGCAGGATATGTTCCGCCTCGGGCAGCTTGGCGGTGTTTGGATGAAACTGGCGGGATCCGTGAACAGGGATGGCAGGGCATCGGCTAACGCCGAAGAAGAAATCGAAGAAATCAAAGAAGCGCGCTTATGAGACCTGGGGCGCCATGGCAGGCCAAAAGGTAAGGAAGACGAGTTCTGGTAGCAAGCAGAGCAAGAACTGCGAAACGAGGATAAATCGTTCCCCAGCCGCACGCCCGGCACGTTCTTGAATTTAACGCAGAGCGGCGCCCTCGGCCCTGGTGCGCTGAGCGTTAGCAGTGCAGCACAGGGACTCAAACTGAGCTTAGGCCAGTCAGTCGCTCGACAAACGGTAGGAACCAATCCTAGCCGCCGTTTTTTAAGTGACGTTCGGTTGCGTGGAGTTGGGTCATGCGTGCGTCACCCTCGATTATCCCCGGCATCGACCGGGATGTTTATCTGGTCCTCGACGACTTCGGCCGAATGGGTTGTGCCTGGCGCGACACAAACGTGGAAGACACCGATCTTGAAGCTGTCATCCAGGATTTGTTAGAAGGCCAGTACAGCAACCCGGTTCGCGTCGTTGGCTTTAACCTCTCGGAAGGTTGGGTTCGCGACGTTTCCGAAGAGATAGCGCTTAGGCTGTGCCGGCGCTGCGCCGATGAGGACCGCGAGCTGCCGGATTCGCTGCATCAGCTCGTCGAGAAAACGGCAGCCAGAGCTTAGGCCGGAAAGTCTTTGCGAGTGAAACCGCCGCGGACACGAGCAGCGCCGCGATTCGACGGCCAATTCCTCCAGGGGCGTCGCATGAACAGACCAACCGATGAGCCAGCGTCCCGAACGCAATGAGCGTTTTCTAAGTTGTTGATTTTCATGCTGTGAAGAACGGTTGCGCCAAGTTTTGCTCGCGATCGATTCACCCGATTCGCTGCTATTTCGTTGCAGCGTTCTGAGCAGAACGTGAGCCGCAATTGCCCGGCCCGGCCTCAAAAACGTACTTCGGTGATGACCGGGGCGCTCGGGACGATCGTAGACTTAGCGGCTGGGGGCAAATTGTCGCGAAGCCGGCCACCGCATGCGAGTGTAGTTCTTCCCGATTTGCCGAACGTGCAATAGTTCACCGACGGTTCAGCTGGCCTGTGAATATAACACGGCGGCCATGCCGAGCGGTCCCAAGAGGGAGGGATGCTGTTCCGACAGGCTAGGAACCCGGGCACCCTCCCCGGGTTCCGCTTCGGGCTTATTGGAACGTAGCCGAACGATTGGCGCCGACTTCCCGAGCTATCTGCCATTGCCCGGCGTAGCTGTGCTGGCCACCCGCACCTACACGCGCTTCTATCTTGGCGGGATACTTCAGCTTAATCGCCCGCGCACATGGCTGGCCGGCTTTGGGGCGTGGTCGATAGCACGACGTCATTCCCCTTTAATGCAGCTTGCGCTTCGCCTGCGGCGCCTCGAACTGGGCTACCTCGGCGGTCTGCGGCGCCTTGCCGTTGAAGGTCAGGACATTGCCCTCGGCCGAGATCACAACGCGGTCGCCGTCGGTGATTTCGCCGGCGAGGATCATCTCGGCGAGCGGATCCTGCAGATGGCGCTGGATCACCCGCTTCAGGGGCCTCGCGCCATAGGCGGGATCCCAACCCTTGGCCGCCAGCCAGTCGCGCGCCGCGGCATCGAGCGCCAGCGTGATCTTGCGATCCTCCAGCAGCCGCTGCAGCCGCGCGAACTGGATCTCGACGATCCGGCTCATCTCGCTCTTCTGCAGGCGGTGGAACAGGATGATCTCGTCGACACGGTTGAGGAATTCGGGCCTGAAATGCGCCCGCACCATTCCCATCACCTGCTCGCGCACCGCGGAGGTATCTTCGCCCTCCGGCTGGTTCACCAAAAATTCCGAGCCGAGGTTCGAGGTCATGATGATCAGCGTGTTGCGGAAGTCGACGGTGCGGCCCTGGCCATCGGTCAGGCGGCCGTCGTCGAGCACCTGCAGCAGCACGTTGAAGACATCCGGATGCGCCTTCTCGATCTCGTCGAACAGCACGACCTGATAGGGCCTGCGCCGCACCGCCTCGGTAAGCGCCCCGCCCTCGTCATAGCCGACATAGCCCGGAGGCGCGCCGATCAACCGCGACACCGAATGCTTCTCCATGTATTCGGACATGTCGAGGCGAACCATCGCGGTCTCGTCGTTGAACAGATATTCCGCAAGCGCCTTCGTCAGCTCGGTCTTGCCGACGCCGGTGGGGCCCAAAAACATGAACGAGCCCATCGGTCGGTTCGGGTCCTGTAGCCCTGCGCGCGAACGGCGCACAGCGGTCGCCACCGCCCGCACGGCTTCGGCCTGGCCGACCACGCGCTTGCCGAGCTGGCCCTCCATCTTCAGCAGCTTGTCCTTTTCGCCCTCCAGCATCTTGTCGACGGGAACGCCGGTCCAGCGCGACACCACCTGCGCGATGTGGTTGGCGGTCACCGCGTCCTCCATCATCTCGCCGGCTTCTTCCTTGGCCTCGATATCGGCGAGCTTCTTTTCCAATTCGGGAATCTTGCCGTAGGCGAGCTCGCCCGCGCGCTGGAATTCACCGCGGCGTTGCGCGTTAGCCAGTTCGATGCGCAAGGCTTCGAGCTCGCTTTTCAGCTTCTGCGCATCGGAGAGCTTGTTCTTCTCCGCGCTCCAGCGCGCCGTGAGTGCCGCCGATTTCTCCTCGAGCTCGACCAGCTCCTTTTCCAGCGCTTGCAGGCGGCTCTTGGAGCCGATGTCGGTTTCCTTCTTCAGAGCCTCCTGCTCGATCTTCAGCCGAATGATTTCCCGGTCGATTGAATCGAGTTCTTCGGGCTTGGAATCGACTTGCATCTTCAGCCGCGCCGCGGCCTCATCGACTAGGTCGATCGCCTTGTCGGGCAGGAAGCGGTCGGTGATGTAGCGGTTCGACAGCGTGGTCGCGGCGACCAGCGCGGAATCCGTGATGCGAACACCGTGGTGCTGCTCATACTTGTCCTTCAGTCCGCGCAGGATCGAGATCGTATCCTCGACCGTCGGCTCGGAAACAAAGATCGGCTGAAAACGCCGCGCCAGCGCCGCGTCCTTTTCGACATGCTTGCGGTATTCGTCGAGCGTGGTGGCGCCGATGCAGTGCAGCTCGCCGCGCGCCAATGCAGGCTTCAGCAGGTTGGACGCGTCCATCGCGCCATCAGCCTTGCCGGCGCCGACCAGCGTATGCATCTCGTCGATGAACAGGATGATCGAACCTTCGGCCGCGGTCACTTCCTGCAGCACGGCCTTCAGCCGCTCCTCGAACTCGCCGCGATATTTGGCGCCCGCGATCAGGGCGCCCATGTCGAGCGACAGCAGCTTCTTGTCCTTCAGGCTCTCCGGCACGTCGCCGTTGAGGATGCGCAACGCCAGACCCTCGACGATGGCGGTCTTGCCGACGCCGGGCTCGCCGATCAGCACGGGATTGTTCTTGGTACGGCGGGACAGCACCTGGATGGTGCGGCGGATTTCCTCGTCGCGGCCGATCACCGGATCGAGTTTGCCGTCGCGCGCGGCCTGCGTGAGGTCGCGGGCATATTTCTTCAGCGCATCATAGGCGTTTTCGGCCGTGGCACTATCCGCACTGCGACCCTTGCGCAGCGCTTCGATCGCCGAATTGAGATTCTGGGGCGTGACGCCGCCCTTGCTTAAGATGGAGCCAGCCTCGCTGTTCTTCTCGAGCGTCAGGCCCAAAAGCAACCGCTCGACCGTGACAAAACTGTCGCCGGCCTTCTCGGCGGCCTTTTCCGACGCATCGAAGGCGCGCGCCATGTCGGGGGCAAGATAGATCTGCCCGGCGCCGCTTCCCGAAACTTTCGGCAGCTTGGTGAGCGCGTCCTCGGTCGCTTTCAGGATCGCCCGGGAATTGCCGCCGGCACGGTCGATCAGACCGCTGGCCAACCCCTCGCTGTCGTCCAGCAGGACCTTGAGGACATGTAGCGATGAGAACTGCTGGTGCCCCTCGCGCATGGCCAGCGATTGCGCGGACTCGATGAATCCGCGCGCCCGCTCGGTATATTTCTCGATATTCATCGGTTGGCTTCCCTCAGCCTGCCGCTCAGCCCCGAAGGCACTCCCCTAATATCATTGAGTTTCCGCCCGGCCGCGTTGATATCCGTCAACCACCCGGTGGTCGTCGCCCTCATTTTAGGCGCGACCCAACAAGCCGGCGAGACGATCTCCACGTCCGCGGTATAGCCGGGCGCGCCCCCGGCCGCGGCGGTGCCGCACTCTGACGGCCACCCGCGGGTGCGCGTTCGCGGGCATGCGGATCGGGCCGGTCTTGCATCCAGCTGTGCACCTCATACTCCTCACCCTCGCGAATGATGCCCGCTTCGTGCAGCACCGAGATATCGCATCCCTGCAAGATCGGGATCGCTGGCCGGGGCGCCTGCCACGCGTGTTCAAATCCCAATGCGGTTGCGGCGGCCTTGATGCCGATGAAATTCAAACGACGCCGATGTTGGCAAACCAATTCGGGTACGACAGCGAATTTGCCTCCAGGAGCGGGCACGGAATCTTTGCCCTGGAGCCAGAAAAGAACGTCTCAAGGCTTGCCAGCAGATGGCGGTCGACCCTTTCCGGCAGACCGAACGCTTCGAATCCAATCGTCCACCAATGGCCTCCCACCACCACCAGTTCCGTTAACTCCACGTTGCATCCCTCGTCGGGCCTTGCCTCGTTCAAGACCTCTTTCGGTGCGGCGTCAGCTTTGAGCTCATACTTGAGTAGCCAGCGCTTTTTCTCGACGTCGATCCAGCGCGATCCCTCCCGCATGGTCTGCCGAAGATCCTCCGCCACGGGCAACTCGACGGACCATTTCACCCACGCATCCGCCTTTCCCAGGATGCCCGGGCGAGGCTCGACAGTTCTAGGTGCTGACCGCAGCGCCTTGATCTCGAAATTGAGATGACCTTTCCCAGGCGCTTCGCGCAGCTTCACCCCGACACCTGAGGACCCGAAGAAGACCAGGTAGGAGTCGGTCCTTAGCTTTTCCAGCCGCTCCGGTAGCCGTCCTTCTCCGGCGTCGAACCACTCCGGAACCCATTCCGGCGCGGGACCCACGAAGAACCACCGCATCTCAGCGCTGTGCAGCAACATCGGGCGTCATGTCATCGTCGGGGAACATATCGCCTGGCGCAGTGAACCGATCAGACTTCCATACACCGGAACCGGCTTCTCACACCGAGCATGTTCTATCATGACTAAGCGCCTCTCTTCGAGTGAGCCAACCGGTCCTCCCGCGACCACGGGCATCCAAATGCACAATGCGTCTTTCGGCGGAGTCTCGACAGTTGACGGAGTCCTAGTAGCGACCATCGCGGGCGCCGGAGTCTTGATTCAAAGGAGTAATATCCAGCAAACGGCTCCGATCCCATCGGATGCTAACGACGTCCGAAATAGTCAAAGAAGTGGCGACGCAGAAAGCGAAGCATTCGCTCGCGTCGGCGAGGCCGCCGGACGCGGCAGGCCTCCATAACGCGGGTTATCACCTGTGGTGCCGCGCCAAAGAGGCCGCGTCGAGCGATAATTGCGGCAATGAGTGGATTCCAATCGATCAGTCCCTGTTCAGCTTCCTTGGCCATGTATCCCGCAACGACTTCAGGAGGCGGTGCGAATACCTCCGGCATACTGCGGGATAAATCCACGTCGCCGAGTATATTCCACTTCGAGACGCCTCCCATGTGCGGGGAACTGAGCCCGTATACGACCCGGCGGATCCTGCTCTCCCGGATCGCGTAAGAGCAAAACGCGCACGGTTCTGCATTTACATAGATTTCGCAGTCATCCAGGCTGATCGTACCGAGCGACTCTTCCGCCCGCGAAATTGCAACGACCTCGGCGTGGTGCGTCACGTCCCTGTCGTGGGTAACGCGATTGATGGACTCGGCCACGATCACACCGTCGCGGCAGATGACCGCGCCATATGGATACTCTCCGGCCTTCCCTGACGCCTTCGCAATGCCGATGCAGTGCGTCATCATCAACTGGTCCAACTCCTCAGCCATCACTGGACCTCATGAACTGACAACGGTACTCCAGTTTACGATAGCGCGTCATATCGGAGTGCGATTCCCGTCTCGTGAGCTGCCTCGATCGGCCTGTGGATAATCCGAGCCGCCTGTCAAGACGATTACGCTGGCAAGACGTTTACGCTCGACGTCCTGCTTCTCGATCGTCCAGGCTGACGCACAGCGCATTGACGACCATCAAGCTTCCCGAAAGCTTTTGGCTGTTACGCGGTCGGCGAAGGGGCCGTAGTAGCACAGCTGCATACCGTGCTTGCGGACGCGCAACCTACATCGCGATGTCCTGCACGGAGCGGCCGACAAAGATTATTGGCCGCTGAAAACCCTCAAGAAAGCTGACGCCAGTCAAGGTGCTCGCGAGGCGGAAGCCCCTAGATTTCGCAAATGTAAGTGATGGATTTTGCGCGCATGCAATCAGGAAGACCCGAGGCCGTTTCGAACGCTGGCAGTCATTGCCGAGCGGCCCAATGGTCGCATAGGTGCTCCGCGTTTGGCTGAGGAGGCCGCGCCTCATCCCTTTGTTTTTGTTTGATCTGAAACTGGACCCGATCGCGCCTAGAACGGTCTGGACATGGACCCGTCCAAGGACCTCCAAGAGCTGATCTCTCGTCTCGCGGTCGCGCTCGGCATCGGTTTATTGATCGGCCTCGAACGAGGTTGGCGCCGACGTCAAGCGCGCCCTGGAAGTCGTGCGGCGGGAATCCGCACCTTTGCCATTTCGGGTCTGCTCGGCGGCGTAATCGCGGCACTAGCGCTGGCCTTGTCGTCACAAGCGTCAGCAGGTGTCGCCAGCGCCGTCGGCGGTATCGTTCTCGGCCTTGGCTTCGCCGCCTATGCGGCGGTCGTTACTCTCTTCACCCGCGATGAGAACAGGGCGGTTGGAACTTTCTCGGCCACCACTGCGATCGCTGGCATGCTGACTTTTGCTCTTGGCGCTTATGCGGTGCTCGGCGATCTGCGGGTAGCCGCCGGCACAGCAGTCGCGGCCGCGGGCCTGCTCGCCTTTCGAGAAGAGCTTCACGGCTGGCTGGAGAATATCACCTGGCCTGAGTTGCAGTCAGGACTGGTCTTGCTCGCCATGACCTTCCTCGGGCTGCCGATCATGCCCGATCATCCGGTCGGCCCGTTCGGCGGGGTCAATCCGCGCGACGTGTGGATCATCGCCATCGTCCTCGCCGGCGTCTCATTCCTCGGCTATGCCGCGGTGAAGAATTTCGGCGCGCGTCGCGGGCTGCTGTTGGCGGCCGCAGCCGGCGCGGTCGCGTCTTCCACCGCAGTGACCATCGCCAACGCACGCCATGCTGCCGCGGGTGAAGGTTCATCCCGTCTGCTTGCGGCCGGCGTCGCGGTCGCGTCCGTTGTCATGTTCCTCCGCGTGGCCGCCATCGTGGCAGCGCTCAAGCCTGGTCTCCTCATGCTTGTCGTGCCGACCCTCGTTGCTGCCTCACTCGTGGCAGCCGGGTTCGCCATCATCTGGGTGTACTGGCCAAAGACTGACACCGGTAGCCATCAGGGTGTAGATTTTCGCAATCCGTTTGATTTTTGGTCAGTGGTGGGATTTGCGTTTTTTCTGGGATTGATCGTCATGCTCAGTCGAGCGGTGGGAGAAACGTTTGGCGCTACGGGCGCGTTGGCCGGTGCGATCTTCGTGGGAATTGCCGACATTGATGCGATCACCGTGTCCATGGCGCGCCTCACACCTGAGATCCTGAGCAGGTCAGATGCGGCGGTGGCCATTCTCGGCGCCGTCGCCAGCAATACTGTCAGCAAGATCGCTATCGGGGCCGTGATCGGCCGCGGCCCGTTTGCCGTTGAGATCGCGGCCATGGCATTGCTTTGCCTTCTCGTCGGAGCAGCGGCGCTGTGGTTGACTTTTGTCTTCGCCGCCTGAACGGCGGTTGATCGCCAAGGCCGATGCCGCTCGCTGGCACCGCCAAATCGAAGGTGCTCAGCCATTGCAGATGACAATGCTATCGAACAAGGAGAAGTCGATGCGTATTGAGCCCGTCTTTATATTTGATCTTGATGGAACGCTGGTGGACAGCGTGTACCAACACGTCCTTGCCTGGAAGCACGCGCTTGACGCTGAAGGTATTGAGCTTTCGGTCTGGCGCATCCACCGCAAGATCGGCATGAGCGGCGGCTTGTTCACCGACCAGCTTCTGCGCGAGACGGGGTTCGAGATTAGCGATGAGCGCGCGGAACGGCTGCGCGAGGGCCACGCCGCCGCGTACCGTCAGCAGGCAAGATACATTCGGCCTCTGCCCGGAGCTCGAGAATTGCTGTCGTGGTTGTCGGAGGCCGGTATTCCGTGGACGATTGCGACCAGCGGCCGCATGGAAACCGCAGCCGTCAATCTAGCTGCGCTCAGCGTCGATCCTGATAGGATCCCGGTGGTGACGCGCGATCAGGTCAAATATGCCAAACCCGATCCGGACCTGTTTCTCGCGGCTGCCGCCCGACTGGGAGCACCTATCGAAACAGCAGTGGTTGTCGGCGATAGCGTCTGGGACATGCTGGCGGCAATACGATGCCGGGCCTTGGGTGTCGGTCTTTTGAGCGGTGGCTATGGGCAAGACGAGTTGAGGCAATCCGGTGCAATCCGCGTTTACGATGATCCGGCCGATCTGTTGAGGCATGTCGACGAAGTTGGAGGCCGGCGATGATGCCTGCACGTGCAGTGACGCGCGATACACGTGAAGATCGCACGCAAACTTCCTGGCATAACCGCGGAACCAACATTTTGCAGGCGCAATCAGGCGCGCTGAGATGAACTCTCGTTCGCACAACGGCTTTGTGGGACGATTTCTGGCTCCCTTAGTCCTTATCGTCGGTGCACGAGTCGTGTGTGATCCTCTCAGATGTCTAACGACGTCACCTCCTCCGGCCTGCTCACAAGAGGCACCTTTGATGAGGGAGTCCCTCGAGATTTTGGCGTGTTACGACCTGCGGCGACATGATCCTGAGCCGGGGGATCGACCTCGAAAATATGCAGCGGATTGATACCGTTAGGCTTGCGGTTTGTCAGTGCGGCAGCAGGAGAGCCGCTTCATCCTACCTTTGCCCCGAAGCTCCACCGTTGCGAGGCCATCCATGTCTTGGTCCCTGAAGCTCGGTTCCATCGCCGGAACAGCCGTCAGAATCCACATCACGTTCATCCTCTTCCTCGCCTGGATTTTCGGCGCGAGCTACGTCTCGGGCGGGCCCAATGTGGCCTGGAGCAGCCTTCTCTTCATGGTGCTTCTGTTCCTCTGCGTGCTGGCGCATGAGTTCGGCCACATCCTGACGGCGCGCGCCTTCGGCGTTCTGACACCCGATGTCATTCTGCTTCCAATCGGCGGCGTCGCGCGGCTGGAGCGCATTCCGGAAAAGCCGCTTGAGGAGTTCCTCATCGCGATCGCTGGCCCACTGGTCAATGTCGTTATCGCGTTCGGTCTCGTCCTCGTCACGAGCGCGACACTGGACGGCGGCTCACTCGCGGCGGTCGAGAGCGCCAGGGTGTCGATGGTCGACCGACTCGCATCGGTGAATCTGTTCCTCGCGCTCTTCAATCTGGTCCCCGCCTTCCCGATGGATGGCGGACGCATCCTGCGCGCGCTCCTCTCAGCGCGGCTCGGCTTCGTGCGCGCCACGGAGATCGCTGCGATGATCGGTCAATGGGTCGCATTCGCGCTCGGCTTCGTCGGACTGTTCGGGAGCCCGATGCTGATCTTCATCGCGATCTTCGTTTATCTGGCGGCCTCCTCGGAGGCCCATATGGTCGCCCTCCGCTCCTTGTCTCAAGGCGTGCCGGTCGACGCCGCGACGATGACGCAATTCGCAACGCTCACGCCGGAATCGCGCCTCGACGAGGCGATCGAGCTCTTGCTGCGCACCAGCCAGAGCGAATTCCCGATCGTCGATCATGCGCAGCGACCGGTCGGGATCCTGTCCCGCGCCGACCTTATCCGCGCTCTGAAAGAGCTCGGCCCCGACGCCCGCATGAAGGACGCGACATTGTCGCCCTTCCCGACCTGCAACCGTCGCTGCACGCTGGAAGACGCGCTCAAACTCCTGCAGGTAGAAGGTGCGCCCGCTGTCGGCGTACTTGATGGTGCTGGCCGGCTGGTTGGGCTCGTGAGCTCCGAAACGCTAGGCGAAATGCTGATGATCGTGGGCGCCATGCCGCCTGGATACCGCCTGGGCAGCGGCCACCGCCGCGCGGCAGCCTGAACGGACCCGGCTATCCGCCGACGTCGTCGGCTTCGATAACCCTTTGCGGCCATTGATTTTGATCTTTGCGAGGCTGCATTTGGGCCTCGCGACCTTGAATATCCCTGATTATCTCGTTTGAGCCATGGGCATTCGCAACGCCCGGTGTGAGAATGACAGATCGCAATACCAGGTGCCTCCAAGCAGTATTTCTCGCGGTGAGTTTCTCCATTGCATCTCTTGAGCACCGTAATTGGTGTCGCCTACTCCCAGAGCCAAGTCAGGGTCTCCGATCCGAATTCGCCAATTTGCAGCACCACGGCCGCCCACAGGAATGCCGACGCGAAATTGGCGACCTGAAAGGGCCAATAGGGCATCGCGAAGATGCCGGCGACAAGTGGAACGACTGCGCGCAACGGGCCAAAGAAGCGACCGATGAAGACGCCGGATACGCCCCATTTCTTCACGAAGGCCTCCCCCTTCGAAATGAGATGCGGATGCCGGGAGAAAGGCCATCTGTGGTAGATGGCCTTCCCCAGTTTCAGGCCGATCCAGTAGGATACCCAATCGCCGAGCCCCGCGCCCATCGATGCGGCGACCCAGATTGGCCAGAACTTGATCTCGCTCACGCCGACCAGCCCGCCAATCGCGATCAGCGCAGCCCAAGCCGGAACGAACATCGAGATGAATGCAAAAGACTCGCCAAAAGCGAGCGCGAAAACAATCGGCGGCGCCCAGGCCTCGTTTTGACGCACGAAGTCAATGATTTGCTGTGCGTAGGATTCCATAGACATTTGCATCAACCAAGCATCTACAGAAATATAAGAAGGTGCTAATGGGATAGCAGCTATTTAGATAACAAATCGCTCCGCATGCGGTCCCCCTAACTTTGTGCGACTTGGCTCGCTGACGAGTGGTCGGTACTCGGTCTTGACATCAGGGGCCTGCTAGAAGTCCGCCTCTAGACGTTTCGCGTCCAGGCTTTGCGCAGCGGCTCCGAAACGGTAGCTCAACTGATTCCTCGCCGCGTCTTCGCGGTTCGCGTTCAACCAACAAGGTGACTGTAGTACCAGCGACGCGCTAGCGCTGCCACTTCGTCCAGCGCACCGGGCTCTTCGAACAGACGTGTTGCGCCTGGCACGACGGCGAACTGCTTTTCGCATTTCAGCTGCTTGAACGCTTCCCGGTTCAGCTTAACCGCCTCAAGGTCGTTTCCGCCTACTATGAGCAGCGTCGGTGCGCTGACGCGCACCAAGGCAGAACCGGCGAAATCGGGACGGCCTCCTCGCGATGTGATCGCACCGACTTGATCGGAACGTACCGCCGCCGCTTCCAATGCTGCCGCTGTGCCGGTGTCAGTTCCGAAATAGCCGAGCCGTAGGCCCTTCGTATCCGGGTATTGCGTGAACCAGTCGGCCACTTCAATCAGCCGTTCGGCGAGCAGCGCAATATTGAGCCGCAACTGTCTCGTGCGTAGGTCTATCTCTTGCTCCTCAACCGTCAGCAAATCAACAAGGAGGGTCGCTAGATTGGACTCGTTGAGCAGACGCTCCACGTAGCGATCCACGTAGCGACTGCGAGGATTGTGAAGGCTACTACTGCTACCTTGCACGAAGATAATAAGGCCGCTGGATTCCAGCGGCACCGTCAGCTTGCCGTAGAGCGATTGCGAGCCGGTTGGAATGGCTACCAACTGTTCTTCAATCGTTAGAGCGGCAGGATTGCGCATCGTCGCTTTCCTTCCTGGAGTGCGCTGCGGCGACCGCTATCTCTCCCGCCTACCCGCTGCGAACGAAAACGCCGCTTGCCTTGCGGATTGGCATTGACCGCGAGCAACACACCTTGGTTCGCAGCAAGCTTTTGAAAGAACTTTGCCCAACGGAGTCTCGCCTGACCATGACGTCTGTCAATGGAGGATGATCGCCTCCCTTCTCGGCAAAGTATAATCACGACTATTTTTGAGCGGGCACCGGTTGCAGGATCAGCCAGAACAGCTTCGCGTGGAAGTAGGAGAACGCGAATTGATTGCGAAGCTCGTAATCAGCCCTCTTGCAGCGAGAATTTCATAAGCATCGCGCGGACAGAATCCGACAATTGCCTTCCCAGCGCTGATCGGAAACTCGACGGCCGGATCGTTCTCCTCCTTGGTAATCGTCAGTTTCGCATACACGGGCACGAAAATTGATCCTTATCACGGCGCCCTCTTCGAAGTTGCAGTATTTTGGTATCTGGTGCGGAGTTCTCCCTATGGTTGCCGCCATTCACGTCGTTCCGGACGACAATTTCGACGACTGGGTCGTTCGCGACGACAAGGGGTGCGAGCTCGGTCACTATCCGACCAGGGAAAACGCCGAACTTGCCGCGCAACCAGTTGCGCGGGAATTGGGGACCATGCTCGTCGTTCATCTCCCTGATGGAAGAACGAGTTGCACGAATTTTGCGAGGGGGTGGCTCGCCAGATTGTTCGGTTGGTGAACCGCTGGCTCGGCCATCGTCGGTCAGGCCTTGATGGTCGGCCTAAGACACAATGGCTGCGCCTCTGTTGGGAGAGGCCTTGAACCAGCATCAATTACAATACGACACGACGGTCAATTTGCGCCGCCTTGAGCCACGAAATATTGACAACGATCATGGTGCACGGCACGGCGGCGCTCAATGTTCCCGGCGCGAGTTCCGATGAAGATGACATCTCTATGCTCGGCCCGCTGAGGAGGACACCATGTCGATAGGCGATATTATCTGGATGTTCTTCATATTCTCAGCGCTCCAGCCGATGCTGCGGCAGCAGTTTCTCGACGCCTTGCGGGCGCGCAAGATTTCGCAGATCGAGCGCGAGCGACAGTCCCGGGTGATCCTGCTGGTGCACCGGCAGGAAACGATGCGGTTTCTCGGCTTTCCGCTTGCGCGCTACATCGACATCAACGATTCCGAGGACGTGATGCGCGCCATCCAGATGACGGACGCCGATGTGCCGATTGACCTCGTGCTTCATACTCCGGGCGGACTCGTCCTGGCCGCACTGCAGATCGCCAAAGCGGTACGGGAGCACACGGCGAAGGTCACCGTCTTTGTGCCGCACCACGCCATGTCGGGCGGTACGCTAATCGCACTCGCCGCCGACGAAATCGTCATGAGCAAGCATTCCGTGCTGGGCCCGATCGATCCGCAACTGGGGGACTCACCAGCCGCCTCGCTGATCAAGGTCTTGGCAGACAAGCCGATTGCAAAGGTCGACGACCGGACGCTGATCATGGCCGACGTCGGCCGCAAGGCAATCTCACAGGTCAAACAGGCCGCAAGCGAGCTGCTGACCCGTCGACTAACCGCGGAGAAAGCCGGTGCCGTCGCAGACACCCTAACCTCCGGCACATGGACCCACGACTATCCGATATGGGCCTCGGCCGCGACGTCGCTCGGCTTGCCCGTGAGCACCGACATGCCGCGCAACGTCCTCGAGCTGCTCAAGCTCTATCCGCAACCCGTCCGAATGCAAAGCGGCGGCGGCGTGGAGTACCTGCCGGTAGAGCGGCGCGGATCGGGAGGACCGAAGGTGGATGCGTTCGGATGGCCGCGGGTTCCGTAACGCATCCAAGTCGGACGATCAACTCATCTATCAATTATCAAACCACGAAAGCTCGTGTGATCTTGACGGCAGTCAACGTGCCCAGCTTTGTCACATGTATAAATGCCTGATCACCAGGCGGCTCGAGTGTCGTGGTATCCCCGACCGCCTCGGCTGATCCGAATCCCTCAGTCTATTCAGGAGACGATCATGCACCAACTAATTCGCGGAGGCGCGATCGCCGTTGCGCTTCTTGTTAGCGTAAGCTTCGCCGCCGCCCAGCGTACATCTGGCGACGTTCACCCCAATTTGACGGCAAATCAGCAACAGGCCGTCAGCCAGGGGCTCGCATCTTCGCCTTCACAACCCGCCCCGTCCGGCGAGCAGCCGCAGGTTGGCAATAAACTTCCCGATTCCATGTCAGCGCAGTCGGTGCCAGGCAACGTTACCGACCAGGTTCCCGAGACGAAGAACCTTCTCTTCGTCAAACTGCCGGACCGGATCGTGCTGATCGATCCTGACAACAAGCTCGTCACGCAGATCGTCATGGATAGCACCACGACGGGCTCGAGCACCACGGGATCGAATACCGGCGGATCGACGACCAATACCTCGGACCGGCCTTCTCGGTAACGATCCGCCGCTAGATTGATCCCGTCGGATGATGCCGGCGACGCGCCGTGCATGGCATGGCGCGTCTGCGGAGGCAACGGAGATGATTTGATTGTCAATCCCCGCTTCTCGTTGCCATCGCCAGCGGCGGTCGTCTTGACGATCGTCGCTCTCGCTCCGTGGATGAATCGTGCTGCGTGAGGAAAAGGAAGCGAGACGGTCGGAGGATCAATGATTCGTCTTCGGCAAGGACAGTAACATCTATGCCATCCTCGCCATCAGCGATTTCGCCGGACTTGTCGGCCGGCCTATCGCTATTCCCATTGCCTTAAGCTCGACGATTCCCTCGTCGGCCGTAGTGCGCTCCAAAAACTGCCGGTTTTCGTCAGTAGTCGATAGCGCCGCGTACTCCCTATCGTCAGGCCAACTCCTCCTCCGCCGGATCGCGACGATCTATCAGCCAATAGATAACGCCGAGCGCGACGATCGCCGCCGCCAGTGACAAGATGTGCAGCGCGTCCGTCTCTGTGAGATCGAGGATGATGACCTTCCGGCAGATAGCCAATAACGCGATCATCACGACCGAGCGTATCTGGACAACAGTATCACGGTGCTCAGCAACCACCAGAAGCGTTTTCTTGAACTCGATTGCAATGATCACCGTCAGGATCATGCCAAATGCAGCCTGAAACGCCGAGTAGTCGGATGGATCAAATCCTCCAGCGAGAACCAGGCCAAATAGAATCTTCAAGGTCAGCGTCCACAGTGCGGCGACGACAATGACGGCGATCAACGCCGTAAGGAACATGACGACGACGTACTCGAAGCGCTGATACAGCGACAGCAGCCCCAATCGTTCTCTCGCCTCTCTCAACTCCTGCTTGATCGACATCAGGGCCTCCGACACACCGCGTCTCACGCTTCTGGCGTCTCACGCTTCTGCAAGCCTTCCTGGCGAAGTCTCTTTTCCAGCCGATCGGCGTGGACGTTGTATCGGTATTACCAGCGGGATCGCCAGCAAGGATACGAACATCATCAGCTTGAAATTGTCGATGAACCAGCGTGACCGGACCAAGGGCCAGCAGCGGTCGGCGCCGGCGGCTTCGCAACGGCGCCGGCGCGCCTTCTGCAGCAGGCTTCTCCGTCGAACCGCGAAGTTCCCGATCCAGGTAAGGAGAACGTCTCGGGAGTGCGCGGGCCGTGTTGGGTTCGCCAACTTTCGTGAATGCTTCGAAGCCGCTATCTGGCATGGCGCGATACTTGCCGTCCCGGTTTGTCGCAATGTTGCGTCAATCGATCGTCGGCACCTTGATGGGTGTCAGCCCCTCGCGAAAGACAAAATCCAGGCAGAGAATTGAGCCTCGTCAATGCATGAGGCCGTTCGATTTGCGAATTGAATTCGGCGACCCCCACGTCGCTTGCCCTCCATGGGCGTTCCTCCCCGAGACTTGGACCGCCGGCGAAAGCCGCGCGGTCCCTTTTTCCGCCCGATGAACGACGAGAGAAGTAGCAGGACATCGTGACGATCACCCCAACCGTCACTCCCGAATGCCGATCCATTCGCGCCATACGGTCGGAGCGCCGCCATGATTACCGGGCCAAGAGTCAGAGAACCGCCGCAAGCGCGACCCAGGCGCCGAGCGGCACCCTCGCCAACACAATTGTCATCGCCGAAAATGGCAGCGGGCCCGGCACGCCCATGACGACGTAGGCGATACCGACGACAGCGCCCTTCACAATCGGCGCTGCGATCGTTCCGTTCACGGTGGCGCGGGTTGCGTCGGCGATCTTGCCGATCAGGCAAATGCCGGGATCGCCGAGCAGCCGCCGAGCGGTGACGACCGAACGGTTCGCAAGCCACGTTCCGTCACGCAGCATCAAGGAAATCGCGATCAGCGTAATGGGGGAGAGGAAGAGACGATGTAGCGGTACGCCGCCGAGCGTGCTGGTCCAACTCGTCAGACTTCCATCTCGCCAATTCCTCGCGCACGGATTTTGGGCGCGTTCTTCCACCCCGAACCCGCGATTGAAGGCCGTCAAGGTTAGTCCACACGGCGGAACGACAGGGCGGCGCGTCGCGCTACAGGCGGGCTGTCGCCCTCGCATTTGCTTCCGAAATTGACCGACGTCAGCGCCGCTGCCGGCGATTTCGTCCATGCAGGCGGAAAGCCCACGCGAGATTGTCACCATGCTCGATCGTCCCCGCAATGCTTCGCTTTTTCGGCATCACACGATGCACGTCCCCCGCACCATGTTTGCGGCGGCCATCGACCGCTTCGGCGGACCGGAGGTGATCACTGGTCATGCTTTACCGGTGCCGCCGCTGGACCCTGACGAAGTCATGATTGCCGTCGACACCGCCGGCGTTGGCCGGTGGGATGCCGACGTCCGGGAAGGGTTTTATGCGCCCCGCAAGCCGCATTTTCCATTGGTACTAGGCTACGACGGCTCCGGAATCGTCGCCGCTGTCGGCTCGCGGGTGCGACGGTTGAAAATCGGCGACGAGGTCTATTCCTACAATTGGGAGAACCCGAAAGGCGGGTTCTACGCCGAATACGTCGCCGTGCCTGCAGACAAGGTCGCGCCGATCCCAAAACGGCTTGACCTGCGACATGCTGGCGCGATCCCGATTACGGGATTGACGGCACTGCAGGGGATTGACGACGCACTGAAGCTGAAGAAGGGCGAGACCATCATCATTCACGGCGCTTCCGGCGGTGTCGGAACGCTTGCGGTGCAATTCGCTAGACTTCGCGGCGCCCGGGTGTTCGCAACAGCATCAAGCCAGGAAGGCGTGGAACTCGTGCGGGAGATGGGCGCGCATGTCGTGGTCGACGGCAAGCGCATCGACATCGACGACCAAGCGCGCCGCTTCGCGCCCGACGGCGTCGACGCCATGCTGGCGCTCGTCGGTGGAGATGCGCTGGAGAAATGCCTGAACGTGCTGCGGCCCGGCGGCCGGCTGGCGCACCCGAACGGCATCGAGCCGGCCCCGAAGAAGCGGCGCGGCACGGAATTGATCCGCTACGACGGCATTTCAGGCGTTCGCGAGTTCGAACGCCTCAACGCGGCGGTCCACGCAGCGAAACTCAAAGTTCCGATCGCGGAATGCTATTCCCTGGCCCACGCCCACAAGGCGCACGAACGTCTAGCCGAGGGCCATGTCGTCGGCAAAATTATCCTAGCGATACACGCTTCGTAGTGGCGAGACATCTGTCTCGGCGGTCCGCGCGCCCAAGCTCGCCGACAGGAGGCAATTTCCACGTGCCCGCGATCGCGTCTGCCAATAGATCAGAAATGGCCGATCGGAACCACCTGCGGAAGCGCCGGCCCAAGGTGGACGGAAACAACTTTTGACGGCCGTCAATGCGCCCGTCATCCGGCACGCGCTAAACATCACCAGATGCCAATCGAAGCCAGATTGCGGAGCATGTCATGACCAGCACGACGTTCACTGGCCCTTCAGACGCCCAAACCGATGCTGCCACGGCGGCGCTCGCTCCAACCTGGTGGCTGTTCCTGGTGCGAGGCATTCTCGGCATCATCTTCGGATGTCTCGCATTGATCTTTCCCGGCCCGACAATGCTGTCGCTGGTGCTTCTGTTCTCCGCGTACATGCTGGTCGATGGCGTGGCCGGGATCGTCTCGGCGGTCCGCGCGATGCGCCGCAGGGGCCGCTGGGGATTCCTGCTCTTCGTAGGATTGTTCAATATCGCCGTGGGCATCGGAGCCCTCCTCTGGCCGGGCCTTACCGTGCTTGCCTTCGTACTGCTGGTTGCCTCATGGGCGATCGTCACCGGCGGGTTGATGACGGCTGCGGGCTTACGGCTGAACCTGGAGCATGGCCGTTGGTGGCTGGTTTTGGGTGGAATTCTTTCGCTGGCATATGGCGCGCTGCTTTTCATCACGCCGTTGATCGGAGCTCTCGTCCTGACTTGGTGGATGGGCGCGTACGCCATCGCCTTTGGCGTCGCCCTGATCATATTCTCGTTCCGACTTCGAGCGCGGCAGCAGCAGGGTACCAATCCCACGGCCGTGGGCACGGCTGCCTAGGCGGACCTATGATGACGCAACGGCGATCGAGCCATCAAGGTCGCAAGAGCCGGGCCAAAGGCCAGTCCGCCCGTGAAATTGAAACGACCGCGATCGACGACGAACTCGTCCTGCAGAGCCTGGTCGAAACGTTTCCGGCAAGCGATCCTCCCGCCTGGATACCGCTCGCCCATGTTGGCGTTCCTGAGCGACGGACCAAATCCAAGTCTGCCCGAAAACGGCATTGCTGACCGACACAATTTTTCTGGCAACGTCGGATCGCGACCAATTAGCTTTCGCTATGCGGTCGCCGATCGCGAGCACAGTAACAGCGCCGCTCCGAGAAACCCACTGTGGAAGTTGATGAGCATCATGGCCGGACGTGTGCCGCCCCTTAGGATTGGCGTTTGATCGGTAGCTGATGACCCGCTGATCCCGCAATCCGCTTTTGTACAGACCAGGAGCCAATCATGAGATCCGACCGTGAAATAGAACGCGACGTCCGCGAAGAGTTAAACTGGGATCCCGATCTTGATGCCGATGATATCGCCATCTCTGTGAAGGATGGCGTGGTCACACTGGCCGGATTCACAAGAAGTTACAGTGACCGGCTGGAAGCTGAGCGCGCGGCCAAGCGCGTCGCGGGCGTGCATGCCGTCGCGAATGACATCGAGGTCCGGCTACCCTCGATCGATCAAAGGCCCGATCCGGACATCGCCCGCGATGCGGTTTCCAGTCTGAAGGCTCAACTGCCCCTTTCGCACGAAAATATCAAGGTCATCGTCAAAGACGGCTGGCTGACCCTCGAGGGCACAGTGGAATGGCAATACCAGAAAACCACGGCCGAAAATGCCGTGCGAAAGGTAAAAGGGGTCAAGGGCGTGACTAACGTCATCTCACTGAAGCCCAAGGTCGAGCCCACTGACATTCAGCGCAGGATCCAAGAGGCGTTCAAGCGGAACGCGGAGGTCGATGCCAATCGCATCACCGTCGAAACCCACGGCAGCGAGGTCGTCCTGAAAGGCACTGTTCGCTCGTGGATCGAACGCGAGGAAGCCGAGCGTGTCGCATGGTCGGCACCGGGCATCACCCGTGTCGATGACCGGATCGTGGTCAGTCCATAACGGCTGCCGCCTGCTATCCGCACGCAAGTCAAAGTCTCATCGAGGCAAAAAGGAGAATGCCATGAGGTCAAGATCATTGGTCCCGTTTCGTGAAAGCGGCGCGCCGATGCGATCGGATTTCGGACCGTTCGGCCTGCATCGGGAGATCGACAGGCTGTTCAACGAGTTGTTGCAAGGAATAGTCTCAAACGACGGAACAAAGTCGCTTACCGCTAACATCGAAATCACCGAAACCGACGAGGCCGTCGAGGTCACCGCTGAGATGTCCGGCCTTGAACGCAAGGACGTCGAGATATCGATCGAGGATGATACCCTCACGATCCGTGGCGAGAAGAAGGTCGAGGGGAATCAGAAAGAAAAGAACGTGCAGCACAGCGAGCGCATCTACGGTATGTTCATGCGTATGCTACAGTTGCCTCCCGGCATTGATCCGTCCAGCATTCAGGCAGCCATGGTTAACGGCGTGCTCAAGGTCACAATACCGAAACCGGCCAAGTCCATGCCGAAGAAGGTCGAGGTCAAGGACGCCTCGCAGAAGGAGGCCAAGAAAGCCGCCTGAGCCGGGGCGGTAGCGGGACGCGTAGGTAGCCGCTTCTCCTCGGCGGCGGCCCATGCGTCCCGCACGCGATCGCCCCATTGCGGCGCCTCCCCCAATCCCGCAGAGATTGCTGTCACCACGAAGGAGCCGCTCTTGGCCCACACCACCGCGCCCACACCACCATGACTGCTTTCACCGCCGATGGCGAAGTCCTCGTAGGTCAGCCGGCCCGCGAGCATCACCAATCCGGAAAACGCGGACGCGACCGGAAGTGTCACACCGAACCTATGGCGGCAGCTGACGGTGGCTGACCGTGCTTCAATGAAATTGGTAGCGGAGGATGGCGGTGAGCGGAGCCCGGTTCGGTAGTTCATGCTGCTTGGCACCCATGACCCTGGCGCCCGTGAACAGCGCCCGTCGCGCGACTTCGTCGACAACGCTATAAGTTTCGGCATCATCAGAAGCTGAATATGTCACGCTGCCGTCGAAGTCGCTGACGAGGCCGGGCACAACTGCATCAAGATCGACAACGAGCTGATCGATGGCGCCTGCAGTCGCAGCATGCGCGGCGTAGGAAACGTCAGTAGTTGCGCGTCGGGGCTTGAGCTCATCGTAGCGCACGATTACCCCTCGCAGTTCGCGGAAATAGAGACGGTCGAGGATCGGGATCGCTGCATCTCCCAGTTCGGCGTCCGTCTTCCGGCCTGGGTTTCCTTCGATCGTCTCGTCGGCCAGCCTTGGATACGTAGTGACGGAACGGAACATCGACGCGAGAGGCTCCTCCGCCGCAAGAGCCAGGGGCGGTGCATTGCGTTCCGCAAGCAGGCTGCGGGTCGCGTGCTCGACTTTCCTGACATACTGGTGCAGCAAAACCTTTTCGCCTTCGAGGTTCTGCAGTCTGCCGCGCGGGGCGCGTACGTGAAATGACGGCCGCCGGGCCGCTTCCTCCGCGTTCTTGGGCAGACCACGAACCTGCAGCCGTTCTGGCGGAAAATTGGCGAAGGCGTGAATTAGCCGAACGCTCTCCTCCGCCAGTGCAAGCACGAAGATATCGTGCGGCGACGTCATGGCGCGGATCAGCGGGGTTAGATGGAAGCGGTCCGAGACTTCGGCGAGTGGCTTTGGCGAATCCGGCAGGCGGAACGTTCGCATTGTCGCGGACGTGGTGAGCACCGCCAGGCCAGTAGACAGGTAATGCCAGAACGAATCGACCGGATCCGGCTTTCGACGCTGGAGCCTTCTGATCTTGTCTTCATCCTGGACATTGTGCTCTACGCCCGCGAGGTGATCGAACTGCCCCTCGAAGGCAGCGATCTTGGTCTTGTCGGCACCCCCTGCCCTGAGCTGCGATAGCGCGTCCCTGGCCAAGTCCCTGAACGCAGTACGGTTGAGCTGGGCGTTACTCCCCAAGGGAGATGTCGGGAGATACAGGGAAACGCAGGTCTCGCCCTTGATCTGCGCCAGCGCCCTGAACTCCTCCAACGTCGGAATATCGATATGCAGCATCGGCCCTCGCCGGCAGAACCCTTCGCTCGCCTGTAGTATGAGAGACCTTGGCCGAAGCGCGGCACTCCGACATTGACGGCGATCAATCAGGGCGGCAATTCCAGCGCCCACGCGAAGACGCTACAGGCTGCGAATCCGATCAGCGCGTTCCCCCATTCCAAGAGTCCCCATTCCCGCATCAGCCTACGCACCGGCGACACCGGCTTTCCGAGTTGAACGGCGAACAGCCAGACGTTCACCGGCATCATTACAAAATAGGCATACGGCCAGCTTGCCAGAATCGTGGTGCCCCCAATGATCCAGCGAACGTCGCCGCTCTGCCTGAACTGTACAAGAGCGATCACGGCCGACAGGACGGCAAAGCCCGACAGCACCAGAGTGCCGCGGCGGTTACTCAGTTTCCATTCCTGGATCATCGCACGGCCATTGAGGCTGAGCCGCGCTGGCTGCTCGACAAGGCCGATGTAAATCGTAGCGCCGAGAAAGGCGGCGGCGACAGCAAATGCGTAAAGACCGAGCCGCATCGATCTCACTCCTGACGCAAGCGGTTGTGGCTCCCTTCAATGCGACATGAACACCGGCACCGTCATCGATTTCATCATATCGCGGGTCACGCCGCCCAGAATGACTTCGCGCAACCTCCCGTGACCGTAACCACCCATCACGATCAGGGTCCCGGAATTATCTGCAACATAGGAAAGGATCGCATTGGTAGCATCGATGTCAGGGGCCGCAACAGTCGCGATCTCGACCTTGACGTCATGATGCGCGAGGTGAGCTGCCATTTCGACACCGCGGACTTCCTTGTTCTCCGCGTTGGTCTTCCCGTTCAGCACGATCAAGAGATCCACGGCCGTCGCCTTCGCGAGCAGCGGCAACGCGTCGTTGAAGGCGCGTGCCGCCACCTGGCTGCCGTCCCAACAGCACACCACGCGATCGAGCTTCAACTCGTCCTTTTGGACGTAAGGCACAACAATCAGCGGACGCCCTGACTGGAACAGCGCCGTTTCGATCATGTCATCGTTGTTCGCGCGAGACGGCTCGGATTGCATGAACACGCTCAGATCGAAGCGACGGGCGAGGACCGCAAAGATCGCGGGCGCCTCCGCCCCTATCGCCCTCAGCAACCGGTGCTCCGCTGAAACCAGGCTACGCGCGGTAGCCGCGTCGAAGCGTTCGATCGCGGCGAGCGCAGATCTTTCACTGCTCGCGACCATCTGGGCCAGGATATCAGGCGGAAGCTCCATCACGGTGTAACCCGGAAAATCCGGGGTGTAAGCGAAGGCAACACCGGCAAGGTGGGCGCCAAACATCTCCGCAATTGAAATGGCAAACTCGCAGGCCGGATCGCGGGTTACCTGATGCTCGAGATTGACGATAACGTCCTTGATCATATCGAACCGTTCCAGCAAATATGCGATGCAGCCCTGAGCGCAGTTTCAAGACTCGCGGCGCGCCGGGCATTGATGACGATCAATCGGCGAGCCGCAATTTGAACGATGCAACGTAGCGGCGGAATGATAGTCATTCCGACAGATCTAGGGAAAGCCTGACGTCACCCTCGCCAGGCTTCCCTTGCCGGACCGCCTCCCGAACGTGAGAGGGTCAGTAGCAATCTTCGATCCGGCGAACCCGCCACCTCCAACCGTCCCAGAAGCGTTCACGCCTAACCCTACAGTACGGCCCGAAATCGACGGGCTCATAGGCGTAGCTATAATAGTATGGCCTCGGCGCTGCGAGTGCGGCGCCAATGAGTGCGCCCGCCGCCAGGCCGCCGACGACCGGAGCGACAGGAAATCCATGACCATGACGCCATCCAGCGTCCGCCGGGGTTGAGCTTGCCACCGAGCCGACGACCACCGTCGCGCTGACCGCGAGTGCAATCATTGTTTTTTTCATCGTGAGACCTCCGCTTCTTTACTTGTGACGAGTCAACGACCGGTGTCCGAGATCCCGGACGCCAGCCCGCAGCGACGCTGACTCTAGCCGCATGGCAAATGGCCCACATTGGCGGCCGTCAAGAATCGCCTGCAGCCTTTGTCGTTTCGCCCTGCAACGCTGTACAAAGACAATTCGGAAATTGATCATCGTCAACGCGGCAGGTCGCATGTCCACGTCGTCGCCGACGCGCGCAAGCGATTGCTGCAAGTACAGGTGTCGCATGGGGCCCGGCATACTGCCCGTTCGCTCCGACGCCGCGTCATCGTTTCGCGACCCAAAGAACGAGGCTGAACACCAAGCTGATAAGTATACAAGTCATTATCGGGAAATAGAACGTCGTGTTTCCCCGCTCGATGACGATGTCGCCGGGCAGCCGCCCCAATCCAACTTGGCTCAGATAGGGCCAAAGCAGGCCAACCGCCAGGATCAGCGCGCCTAGTAGGATCAGAATACGTGTCATTGCTATCAATCCGTGCGCCGCCTAACTGTCGCGGCGGTGGCCGAACAATTGGAGCAGCATCATGAAGAGGTTGATGAAATCAAGGTAAAGTGCCAGCGCGCCGAGCACGGCCTTCTTGCCGGCGATTTCGCCGCTGTCGGATTCAAGATACATCGCCTTGATGCGCTGGGTGTCGTAGGCAGTGAGGCCTACGAACACGATGACGCCGATGATCGAGATAGCGAACTGAAGCGCGCTCGATCCGATGAAGATATTGACGAGGGATGCGATCACGATACCGATCAGTCCCATCATGAGGAACGATCCAAAGCGAGAGAGATCGGATCTGGTCGTATAGCCGTAGAGGCTCATCGCGCCGAAGGTCGCCGCCGTGATGAAAAATACACGCGCAATCGATTCCCCGGTGAACACCAGGAAGATGCCTCCCAACGACAGCCCCATGACGGCGGCATAGAGCCAGAACAGCAGCATCGCCGTTCCGGCGGCCATGCGTTGGATGCCGAAGCTCAAGACCAGCACGAAGCCGAGGGGCGCCAGCATGACAAGCCAAATCAATGGCGTCGCCGCGATAGCCTGGTAGAAACCGGAAACCGCGGCCAGGTAGGCGACGAGGCCGGTCAGCGCGAGGCCGCCGGCCATATAGCCGTAGATGCGTTGCATATGGGCCCGCAAGCCGGCGTCGATCTCGGCGGCCGATGGTGGAAAGCCCGCGTCGCGTGACTTGCGAGCATCAAAATCGTAATAGCTCATGGCTTACTCCTGTGCGGTTCATTTCGACTGATCGAGCGGCCTTGAACGTCAGCTGCCGACAGGCCTGCTAATTCGCATGCAATGCGCGCTCGTTCCGTACCTGGTCAGCGGTATAGGGCACGGCCGTTGGATCGAACGCCTGCCAGCCCGACCTGCGGTATAGCTCGCAACGTTCCTGAAGCCTTACCGCCGACCGGTTCATAATCGGCTCTATTCTCGGCACATCGGCCGGAGGCACCCGCGAGGCGACCAATGTTCCTCCGCGGCGAACGCCCTCGGCAAAGACGTGCGCATCTTCTTCGCTGATGCCGGCATTGGTTAGCGCTCCCAGCAGCCCGCCGGTAACGCCACCGATCGCCATGCTACCCAACATGGCCGCAAGCCATCCCACGCCCACCACTGCGCCGATCCCGGGAAGCGCCAACATCGTAACGAGACTGGCAGCTGTCGCCGCCGTTGCGCCGATTGCAGCCCCAACGGCCGCACCCTCGAACTTTCTGTCGCGGGCGGTCTCGCTGCTTGTACCCTGTTTCCGCAAAGGCACAACATTCGTACTCTCGGTAGCGCTGTACCAGGTATCGGAATTGTTCGAAATCATGCTGGTCTCCGAAGGCGGCAGGCCCGCGACCTCAAGTGCGATGATGACCCGGCGTGCGTCAGCATGTGAATCATAGAGACGGCAAATAGTGGTTGGCATGACGCGCTCCCGTCGCGTGAAAGTGCCACGGATCGGCCATTTGCGGATTGGCAGGTACCGTTAGCGCCGCCATTCTTGTCCATTGCGAAGAAAGGTCACCTTGACGAGCATCAACGGAACATGGCGGATTTCGTCGAGTTGCGCGCAGATCGTTAGCCGTCGCTTGCGACGCTAGGATTGCGTCAGCCAGAGATGAGCGGTGCACCTGTGCGGAACATCGTACTGCCTTTGCACTCCACCTTCACAAGAGAACGACCTCGCCGCGCCTGACAGCGTGTTACCGGGGTCCAGCGCTCACGCTGCAGCAAAGCGATCATCTGCTTGCGGCAATCTCGCAGGATCCGGCTGACACCGCCATTTGGACGGCTGCCTGCCAGTCTTGCCACGATGTCGGATCGACTGGCGCCCCGTCAGCCCACTTCAAGCTGCCGAGCAACAATGCGATCTGCTCGACGGGCCTACCATGGCGACGCCAAACGGCCTCGAGAAAGACGCGGACCGCGTCATAGCCTTCAATCACCGTGATAGTATCGGTTGCTTCGAACGTGGCCATATCCAGTGACTCCGAGTTGCGCCGTCACGCGCATTTCTGCCGCGCGGCGCGACTGCCATAGCCTTCGGAACGAAAGGCTTACCCTTCATCCGCCTCATCGCATTGACGGTTGTCAGCCGCTGAGCGTTGAACTTTTTCTCCGATTGGCGGAACTTGATGCTCATCACGGCGCTGACAAATCTGGACAATGAAGCTGAGTGCGACGCGTATCGGAGCTGCGCATGGCCGACGACCTGCTGATCAAGACGCTAGTCGTGATCCTTGCCTCGGTCTGCGCCATCAGCCTGGTCACGCGTCTGAGATTTCCGGCGGCCGGGGGTTACCTACTGGCCGGCTTGGTGATCGGACCGCACGGTTTGCAACTCATCGCCGCAAGCGATGAAGCAAGATTCTTGGCCGAGCTCGGCATCATTCTCCTCATGTTCATGGTGGGCCTTGAGTTTTCGCTATCGGCAATGATTGCCGCACGCCGCGACGTTTTCGGCGCCGGCAGTCTGCAAGTCGGGTTTACCGTTTTTATCGTGACGGGAATTGCGGCGCTTTCGGGTGTGAGCTTATCCGGCGCGGTGATGCTCGGTGGTGCAGTTGCGATGTCATCGACCGCCATCACGCTCAAGCAATTGGTCGACCAGGGGGAGGTCAGCAGCCAACAAGGCCGCCTCGTGCTGGGAATCCTGCTCTTTCAGGATCTTGCTGTCCTTCCCTTTCTCGTTGTGCTGGGTGGGTGGCAGCTAGGCGGTGGGCCGGAACCGTTGGGAGCTCTGCGCCAGCTCGCTACAGCGACGATTGCACTCGGCGCTGCGGCTATCGTCTGCAAACCGGTTTTTCGCACTTGGCTTACCTGGGTTGCTCAGACGAACTCGGCGGATCTATTTCTGCTCACCGCTCTGTTGCTCGCGCTCGGTACGGCGTTCGTCGGACATGTAGCCGGTCTTTCGGGGCCGATCGGAGCATTCCTCGCCGGTATGGTGGTCGGCGAAAGCGACTTCCGTCATCAGGTAGAGGACGATATCCGACCCTTTCGCGACATCCTGTTGGGCCTATTCTTCGTCACCGTCGGCATGGAGGTGGATCCCTCAACCATCGTTGTGGCGCCCATAAGCGTCCTCGCCTGGATAGCCGTATGCGTACTAGGAAAGGCTTTCGTCATGATCCAGGTTGGTGCAATCATGCGCTGGCCAGCACCGATCGCAGCGCGAGCTGCCCTTATTCTGGCACACGGCGGAGAAGCCGGTTTACTTCTACTCACACAGGCGATGCGAGTGAATGCCCTGGAAGCGAGCGTCGGGCAGCCCGCTCTCTTGGCCCTAGCGGTGTCCATGGCCTTTGGCCCAATACTGATTCAAGCGAGTTCCCGATTTGCGGAACTCGCTCGCGGTGCTTCACATCACCTCAAAGCACGTGCCGAAGAAGCTGCCATCCGCGAGGAAAGCCGAGATCTCAGCGATCACGTTATCCTGTGTGGCTGCGGACGCGTGGGTCGCCCAGTGGCGCTCGTGCTGGAGGCCGCAAAGGCTCCTTACCTTGCGATCGAGTCTGACCTGATGCGCTTTCGCAGGGCAAAAAAGTCCGGACACAAGGTCGTCTTCGGGGACGCGGGCCGCAAACGGGTTATGGAAGCTGCCGGCGTCGCCCGAGCGCGACTCGTCGTTGTAACCTTCGATCGACGTCATTTGATTGAACACATTCTTCACTTTGTGCGCCAGCAAAATCCAGCGGCATCCTCTATCGTAAGTGCAACCGATGATCAGGAACTCTCATCGCTGGCGCGGGCGGGCGCCAGCACCGTGTTTCCAGAGAACATCGCGGCCGGCCTCGCGCTGGCTGACCAAGTGCTCCTTGTTTGCGGTTTCTCGCAGGACGATGCCGCAAGCATCGTTACTGCAGCTCGAGCTGAACTACATCCGGAATTGCGTGGGCACGCCGGTCGCTGAACCGGGAGAGACCAGGCACAGGTCAAGCCCGCAACGTTCGGGCAGCGAAATTGCACAGCCCCGTGCCGACGCGCTGGCGCTCGATTTCCTACGTGGAATTTGGCGCACGCCTCCCAAAGGGCAACGATGCAATGACCCCACTTGCCAGGAGGGTCGCTACAGCACCGAGCGCAAAAAGCACGCTGGTCGGCCCTTCAACGAGAACGTCTTTCATCAGTAGCTTGATCCCAACCAGCACCTGGAGCAGCCCAAGCGAAGTTCTGAGATAACGAAACTGGTCGACCGCTCCGGCCAGCGCGAAACAGAGCGAGCGCAATCGCGCGTGATGGAACAAATCGCCGGGATAGAATCCAGAGCAAAGATCAGATCAGACGCCTCAATCATGATCAATGCCAGCGCTAGCGGCGTAAGGGCCAGCTGCCCTCTTCGCCTCACGACAAAGGGTGGGATTGCCAACCCCTGCCACGCTAACGAATTGACCCTACGCGGCGGATGCGGCTCCGATCGGCAGGCGCGGCTTCTTTCAGACACGGTGCCGGCCAAGTCGAGGCTTTGCTGGTTTGCCCTCCTTGATTTCCTTCATAGTACGGCCGGTAAGAACAGAGCGATCGAAACGAGCGCTATCGATGTCCCACGACGGATCAGCGTACTCGTCGCGACTTTTGATGAGCAACCAATAGTCTCTTCGACCAGACTTTCTAATTTGGATCAACGTGAAGCCCCCACGCAGTTTTTCGCCCTGCAGTACGATTTGGACTTTGCCGAGAGCCAGTTGCTCCTCTGGCGGCTGATCTTCCAGCGGCTCATACTTTCCCAAGTCCCACACCATCACGACCCCTGCTCCGTATTGACCGGGCGGGATCATGCCTTCGAACTTCGCGTATTCGAGCGGATGGTCCTCCGTCCTTACAGCCAAGCGCTTGTCCGCAGGGGTCATTGACGGACCTTTTGGCACTGCCCATGACGCCAAGACCCCATTTACGGCGAGCCGGAAATCATAGTGAAGCCGGCTGGCAGCGTGTTTTTGAACCACAAAGGCGCGCGTACAGCCGCTTCGCCGCACTCGTCCGACCGGCTCGGGCGTTTCCGTAAAGGCTCTTTTGCTTCGATATGCTGCAAGCGACACTGGTTGTCCTTTAGACTGATTTAAGTTCCGCCGGCGGTTACCGATTCTGCCTCATCGCACATCAGCCCTCACGCGCGACATCCTCCGGCCGCTTGTCATCCCGCAGGCCTAAAAACCGAGGGTGTCTTAGCTTAACTCCTGCCGTCCACTCGGTGAATCCGATCTGCGCGACGAGCTTCGGCTTCACCCAATGCACGCCGCGCCGCGGCAACCCATCCCCGGCAAAGGGAGAAATCGGCGTCTCCAGCCGAGCGAGCTTTTTGCGGAGACGCTGCAGCAGATCGTCGGCGAACCCCGTCCCTACCTTCCCGGCATACACGAGCTTTCCACCGCGGAAGTAACCCAGCAGCAACGCTCCGAACCCGCTGCGGGTCCCTCGTGGATCGGTGTAACCGCCAATGACGAACTCCTGTTCTCGCTTGCACTTGAATTTTAGCCAATCACGCGTTCGCCTGGACACATACACACTGTCCGCGTCCTTTGCGACGATACCTTCCCCTCCCGTCTTGCATGTCTGCCGGTAGCAGTCCTCGCCTTCGGTCGTGCGGTGTTCCGTGAACCGTAAGGCGTCATGAAAGTCAAAGGCCTTGCGAAGTACCTGCTTTCGGTAGCGGAGTGGAACGCGCTGGATGTCGTAACGGTCCAGGTAGAGCAGGTCGAAAAGATAGAACCATACCGGCACCTTGCGAATCAGCTCGGTCGGCGGATGCTCCACCTGCATGCGAGCTTGCAGCTTTGCGAAGCTGGTGTTCTGGCCATCGAACGCGACAATCTCGCCATCCGCAATAAAGCACGTGGCTCCCTGCTGATGGATCGCCTGGATCACTTCGGGATATTTTGCATTCAGTCGAACTCGATTCCGGGAAAAGAGATTCAGATCGCGACCATTGCGAAAAGCTAGGCAGCGCTCCCCGTCCCATTTCGGTTCAAATAGCCATCCCTGTCGCGAGAAGACGTCATTCGTGAGCGTCGCTAACATGGGCGCAACCCATTTTGGCTGCGCGCGCCTTCGAAGCCGGGCCCTGACGTCAGTGGGTAGTCGGTCGAGCAGATCGCGGCCGAACATGGGGCTCTCACCTGGACCTCGCAAGAAGTCGCTAGACACCATCGTTATCGAACCGAGCTGGATCTTCGACCTTGACGGTCTGGACGAACTCCGAGCCCTGCCTGCGGACCCGAAGCGATAGCCGCTCGCGATGGAGCGCAAGCCCAGGTGTGTCGTAGTACGTACTGACTAGCGTCGACCGAGCCTCCGATTTTGCGGTGGGCATCGCCAGGAGCACGCGCTTCACCTTTTCCAACTCCTCCGGCGGCGCGGCTAGTTTCAGTTCGAACTCGGTTGAAATGGAACTTCTCCTTGCACGCACTCAGGGATCATGCGCACTTGGGCCTCCAAGGGGCCGAAGAGCCCGCGTTAAATTCTCACGCCCGGTTCCGTCAGTGCTGCCGCAGACGATTCCTGCACAAAATTGTCGAGAACAGCAGCCGCCCCCGCAGCAATAATGCCGGCGACAAAGCATGCGACGACGAAGGCGCGCATTTTGTTTCTCCTATTTCCGGTTACATCGAACGCAAAATGACACTATCGCGTTCCGCTATCGCTCGCGCTCTCTTACCTTCCAATGCGGGGACGTCTTCTGATCACGTTGGCGCTTGACGAAAGGACGATCGACATGATGCTCGGCGATGAACTGGGCGACAATTTTCACGATGTCGGGCGGCATTGGCACGGCTTCCACATGGTTGGTCCCTGCATTGGTGAACCCTTCTCCCTCGGCTGGATCGGCCGTTACGGCGAGGATCTCATGCAGCCCTCGCTCCGACGCAACTGGACGCAAGGCTGTCCATAACGCCGGTGCTCCCGACGCGAGGTTGTCGTGATAGTTGGCAGTCTCGGTTCGGTGCAGTTCGATCACGGCTTGACCTACAAAAAACAAAGTCGCGTCCTCTCGCGTGTCGACTGGTGTCCAAGGAGCGGCCGTTGGTGTTCCGGCAAGCACTGAAACCGGTCCCCACAGAAAGTCGGCCCAGACGCTTTTCGCCTTGCGCCGTTCAACCAAGACGCCAACCGGAATTACCGCAAGAGCTGTCGATCTCAATGAAGCGCCTCCTTTCGGACCGCCGGAAATTTCTCCTTATGCGGGGTGACGATGCGCCAGATGCAGCGCGCCGGCTGGGATCGAAGCGCGCTGCCAACGCTCATTCCGCCGCAGTCGCCGAAGGCTGTCTCAACCGGTCTTCGTTTGCGAGTTGTTGAGCGATCCAATGATCGTGGTGTTCTTTAGCCCAGTTGAGATCGACCTCGCCGGTACCCATGGCCTCGAATGCACCCTCCATTCCGATCGTACCGATATAGATGTGAGCCGAGATCAGGGCGATGAACAGAACGGCCACCACAGTATGAACGATCTGCGCGAGTTGCATCCCGGCGATGCCAAAACCATAAAAAGGAAACAGCAACAGGAACCCCGATACGGAGACAGCAGCGCCGATCGCCATCGAAAGCCAAAAGACAAGCTTCTCGCCAAAGTTGAATCGCCCGGCTGGGGCATGTTTGTTCTTGATGAAGCCGCCTCCCTGCTTGATCCAGTCGAGGTCAATTTTTTCAAAAAGGTTGTCCCTGAAGAAGATCACGACAATTAGGACGAGGCCGATCGCAAACGAGAAGCCTGTGAAGTCGTGCACGTACTTTGCCGCCTGAGAGACGAGCGCGAACGCGTCCGGGCCGATCGCCGGCAACAGCAAAACCTTGCCGAAGGTGATGTTAAGGCCAGTCAAGGCAAGAACGACGAACGACACCGCCGTCAGCCAATGCGCAAATCTCTCAAACGCCGTGAAGCGGAGGATTTTCTTTCCCGAGCGCCCCTCGGCAATCCGGATCTGTCCCACAATCAAGTACGCCAATCCGAGGATCGCGATGGTGCCGAGGATTATGACCGCGCTGGCCCGATGCAGCAGCACATCATGGACATACTGCCACGTTCGTCCGGCGGGGTCGATCAAAACACCGGCCTTGGGGTCGGGAATATCTACCCGGCCTTCGACACGGAGGGCCTGCTTCAGGAGCGTCTGCTCATCGACGACGCTGGCTGTTGGGTTAGGGGCGCCATCCGGCCCGCGTTTTTGCGCTTGGCCCGGAACCGCCGCGGCAATCGAAACGAGCACGACCGCGACGACAAGAAGGCGAACAAGTACGGGAAACGCCATGACGATCAACCTCTCCGCATTTCCGCCTAACTCTTCACAGCCACCCCGCGTTGCGGTTCAAACTCGAACTGCCTCGCCATAAGCAGTCATCCAACCCCATGAGCCAGAACCATAACCCCGCTTGAATACGCGTTCCTTGTAGATCTGAGCAATGACTTCGCCGTCACCGGCCAGCAACGACTTGGTCGAGCACATTTCGGCGCACATCGGTAGCTTGCCCTCGCCGAACCGGTTCGATCCGTATTTTGCGAACTCCTCGGCACTGCCCGGCGCTTCGGGTCCGCCGCCGCCGGCGCAGTAGGTGCATTTATCCATCTTGCCGCGCGAGCCGAAATTGCCGACCTTCGGATATTGCGGCGCGCCGAATGGGCACGCATAGAAGCAATAGCCGCAGCCGATGCACAGATCCTTCGAATGGAGCACGACGCCGTCTTCGGTCGGATAGATGCAGCTGACCGGACAGACGGCCGCGCAGGGCGCATCGGTGCAGTGCATGCAGGCCATCGACACCGAGCGCTCGCCGGGCTTGCCATCGTTGATGGTGACGACCCGCCGGCGGTTGATTCCCCAAGGCACCTCGTTCTCATTCTTGCATGCGGTGACGCAGGCGTTGCAGTCGATGCATCGATCCGCGTCGCAAAGGAATTTCATGCGCACCATCGCTTTCGTCCTTTCTTTCCGCCCGGATTCGGTAATGGGTCCTGCATGCCACTCGCTGGATCGTAGCCGCAGGTCGTAGGTGTTCACGCTTTCGCCGAGCACGGTTGGATCGGTGCCTTTGGGATATTCAACAGCCTGGTGGCGATCGCCGACTCCCGTACCACGGCAACCGGCCGCAGTTCCCGCACCGCCAATCGCAAAGCGAAGCAGATCGCGCCGGTCCACGGTCGTCATAACAGAAGTACCCTATCCAAAGATTCGAGCGCCAAAGCTGCCTGGGTTTCGGCTTTCCGTCTTGAGTAGCGCCTTGGCAAAGGGTCTGAAAATGACGGACGTCAATTACGAAAGATCAAACAGATCTAGACGACGGCCGTTGCGTAGGATGTGGCCGAGACCAAAATGGCAGCGGCGACGGTTGGCGACGCACGTCCTGCATCGACGGACATTTGATGCTTGTCAACGACAATTACGTCGAGCAACACCATGATGCTAAAAACTCGACTGCGATAGATGCGAACGCTCGTAAATTGCGACGCTTGATCGATCCCAAGCTCATCTTGATCCTGGCGTAGCAATGGAGAGCTGGTGCCGGCTATGATTCATTCAGTGATCGTGCGAATCGTCGATTTCTGCGCTCGCAATCGGTGGACGATCGTTATCGTCGGCGCGCTGCTGATGCTTGGAGCCGCGGCCTTTGATGCCGCCCGATTCTCGATCAATACTGACATAAAGGGTTTGATTTCTCAGGATCTGCCTTGGCGTCAGCGCGAGATGGAATTGTCGGAGGCTTTTCCGAGGAAAGGCATTCTGGTCGTCGTGAAAGCCCCGACGCCTGAAAACGCGCAACGTGCGACTAGCGCGCTGGCGCAGGCCCTCTCGAAAAACGCTGATCTGTTTCCCACAGTGGAACAACTCGACGGCGGGGACTTTTTCGAGCGCAACGGATTATTGTTCGAGTCTCCGGCCGATGTCAAAAGGACCGTGGAGGGACTGACGAGAGCCCAGCCGCTCATTGCGGCGCTCGCAAGCGACCCGAGTCTGCGCGGCGTTATGACGGCGCTCTCGTCTGCGGCCGAGGGCGTCCAGGCAGGACGGATCACTCTGGATCAGCTTGCGTGGCCTCTGTCATTGGCAGATCGAACACTAAGTCAGGCTCTGTCGGGGAAGCCGGCCACATTCTCCTGGCAGGAACTGTTGGAAAAGCAGCCGCCGCCGGCAAGGCGGCTGCGGCACCTTATTGGAGTTCAACCCAAGCTCGATTTTTCCGAGCTTCAGCCCGGTCACAAGGCGGAAGTCGGGATACGGCACGCCGCCGCCGATCTGGACTTGCAAAACAAATTCGGCGCGACGGTCGATCTAACCGGTGAGGTGCCGATGAACGATGATCAATTCTCGGTCATCAAGTATAGCGCTGTACGCGACACGTTGACGGCGGTGCTCGGCGGTCTGATCATTCTCTGGCTGGCGCTTCGTTCCTGGAAAATCATCGCCGCGGTCTTCTTCAGCCTGGCGGTCGGGCTTGCCGCCACGACCGCTCTCGGCCTTGTCCTGATCGCCTCTTTCAACTTGATCTCGATCGCATTGTTCGTGCTGTTCGTCGGCCTCGGGGTGGATTTCGCCATTCAGTTCAGCGTGCGCTATCGCGCCGAGCGACACGAGCACCCTGATTTGTACGAGGCTTTGCGATGGACTGCCCGCAAGGCGGGCGATCCGCTCTCATTGGCCGCCGCGGCCACCGCCATCGGCTTTTTCGCATTTCTGCCCACCAGCTATCGTGGCCTATCGGAGCTCGGCCTTATCGCCGGTTGCGGCATGCTGATCGCATTCGCCTGCAGCATCACGTTGCTGCCGGCGAGCCTGGCGCTGCTCAAGCCTCCGGGCGAGCCTGCGCCGGTTGGCTTTCGAGCATTCTCACCCCTCGACAATTTCCTTCAACGGCATCGCATTGCGGTAATCGTCGGCACGTTTCTCGTCATTCTCGCCGGTATACCGCTGTTGTTCCATTTGGAGTTCGACTTCAATCCAGTCGATCTGCAAAATCCGAATTCTCCTTCCGTGGTGACCTATCGTGAATTACAGAAGGAGCCGGAAGCGAGCGGCAACGATGCTCAGGTATTGGCGCCGTCGCTCGAAAAAGCGGATGAAACGGCAAAACGCCTGGCGGCACTTCCCGAAGTCTCACAAACCTTGACGCTGAGCAGTTTGATCCCAGCCGATCAAGACGAGAAAATTGCCGCGCTGAAGGCCGCCTCGAAACAGCTTGGCCCAGCCCTCAATCCTCCGATGCTGCGGCCTGCGCCGAGCGATCGGGAGAATATTGCTGCTATTCAAAACGCAGCCGAAGCTCTTGGCCTGGCCGCAGGGAACGGAACAGACTCCGGCGCCGAGGCCGCACGGCATGTTTCGGATTTGCTGAGACGTCTCGCGAGCGCGGATGCCGGCATCCGGGCCAAGGTTGACGCCGCGATCGTGCAACCGCTGATTTACGATCTCGACCTTCTGCGCAAGTCTCTTGACCCGGATGTGGTGACTATCAGGACGATGCCGCCAGATCTCGTACGCAATTGGGTATCCTCCGACGGCAGAGCCCGCGTTCAGGCGCTGCCAAACGGCGATCCGAACGATACCAACGTGCTGCGCAATTTCGCGATCGCAGTACTTCGTGTTGAACCGTCGGCGGCGGGGGGTGCGATCAGCCTCTATGAAGCCGCGCGGACAGTCATGTCAGCTTTTGTCGAAGCAGGTGTTCTGGCAATCAGTGCGATCGCCATTCTGCTTCTTATAGCGCTGCGTCGCTTGACTGATATGCTGCTGACACTTATCCCCCTCCTCCTCGCCGGCGTCCTTACGCTCGAGGCTTGCGTGCTGATTGGCGTCTCGCTCAATTTCGCGAATATCATCGCACTTCCGCTGCTGCTCGGCGTCGGCGTCGCATTCAAGATCTATTACGTCATGGCGTGGCGCGCCGGAAGAACCGGCCTGCTACAATCGACGCTGACCAGGGCGGTACTATTCAGCGCCATGACCACTGCAATTGCGTTCGGGAGCATGTGGGCGTCAAGCTATCCCGGCATGTCGAGCATGGGCAAGCTGATGGCCTTGTCGCTGCTGTGCACGATGTGGGCCGCGGTGTTCTTCCAGCCGGTTCTGATGGGGCCGCCGCGGCAAGTGAAGGTATATTCTGATCAGGACGCAAATTTGCGCCAAGCCGCGGAATAGGCGTTAATTCCACCACAAGGCTTCCGACGCAAGAATCCGCAATGCCGTGGAACGCGGTCGCGGCCCGCGAACGTCTCGCGGGTTCGGAGCTTCGGCTTGATGGCCGTCAGCGCTATCAAGCTCCTTGCGACGGAGTACATCGGGCCGGCTCACCCGGTCCCAGTGGCTTACGCAGCCACGATGAGATAGCGCTTGAACCAATCGCACGCCAAGCGCGCCACTTCATCCAGCGCTCCGGGTTCTTCGAACAAATGCGCTGCTGCCCTTACAATGGCCAATTGCTTTTCGCAGCGCAGCTGCGCGAGCGCGGCTCGGTTTAGCTCAAGCACTTGCTTGTCGTCTTCTCCGACGATCAATAGCGTTGGAGCCCGAACGCGCGTCAAGGCCGCGCCGGCCAGGTCCGGACGGCCGCCGCGCGAAACAACTGCGCCTACTGGATCGGGGCGGAGCGCTGCGGCCGCCAGCGCGGCTGCGGCCCCGGTGCTGGCGCCGAAATAGCCTATCGGAAAGTTCTTGGTATCGGGGAACTGGATGAGCCAGTCGGTTACATCGACGAGCCTCTCGGCGAGCAGGCCGATGTCGAAGCGCAAGTGCGCCGTGCGCGCATCGACCACGTCCTCGTGCACCGTTAACAGATCGATCAGCAGGGTTGCCAGCTTCGCCTCGTTGAGCACACGGGCCACATACCGGTTGCGGGGGCTGTGGCGGCCGCTGCCGCTCCCATGGGCGAAAAGCACCACCGCACCTGCGTCCTCCGGGATGGTCAGATTACCATTGAGCGTCACCGAACCAGCAGGGACGCTGACCAATTGTCCCTCAATCATTTGAGCTGCGGGACTGTTCATGGCATGCTTCCTTTTCGCTTGCGAGACACGACACTCATACTGCGAATGGGAATGTTTCCGGAAGTTCGCCGGCTTCCCACACCTCGGTGGTTTCGAGCGGTTTGACCGCAAATGTCTCATCGAAATGCACCACGGCATCAAATTGGTCCGGTAACCGTGCCTGGAAATAATGGCTCTGCCGCTCGGTTTCGGGACGGTAGATCACGCCGATCGCGCGCTCGAGCCGAGGCACGCCCAATTGCCGCACCGCCAGATCGCTGTCGTCCATGATCAGCAGGAATCGGTCGCGCCCTGAAGCATGAAACAGTGCCTCGTAACTGCCGGCTAGCGCTGGTCGGACGCGCTTACGCTCGGCCGAACCGCCCCAATCTGAAGCGGCCGTTACCGTGCCACGATACGTTGTAAAGCCGATCAGAACCGCGTCGTCGGCATATTTCTCGCGCGTGAGCTGGCCGACATTCAGTTCGCCGCGCCGACCCATTTCTGTCGCGCGAGCGTCGCCGAGATGCGAATTGTGCTCCCAGACGGCAATTTTGGCGCGACCGGCTTTTCGATCGAGGTAGCTGACCAGCGCCTCGAGCGTTTCAGCCATATGTCGGTCGCGCAAATTCCATGATGACACTGCCTCGAGGAACACCGAGCGGTAATAGGCCTCGGCGTTCTTCACCAGGCGAGCATTCTGTTCGGCATAGAAGAGATGATCATCCAAGGCGCCACCACGGCGCATACGATCGGCCGCCCGGCGCTGCAACTCGAGCAACTGGTTGACAGCCTCCTCCTCGCACGATTTGGAAAGGTTCAGTCGCGTCATCAGGCCGTAGGCCTGGGTATCCTCGCCGGCATGATCGAAGCAGGCGTAACGTTCGCGCGCCTGGATCGCCGCCGCGGGATCGACCTTCTCCAGATAACGGAGCACGGCTTTCATCGATGCGTGCAGGCTGTAGAGATCTAGCCCGTAGAACCCGACTTTTTCGACACCCGGCGGAAGCCGGTCATTGTGTGCCCGAAGCCACTCAATGAACTCGACTACCACCGCGTTACGCCACATCCAGGTCGGGAAACGGCGAAAATCGGCGAGCGCGTCTACCGCATCGACGTCGTCGCCAGCGCCGCGCACATAGCGATTGAGACGATAAGCGTCGGGCCAATCTGCCTCCACCGCGACCGCCGTGAATTTCCTTTCGGTGATAAGCCGCTTCGTGATTTCGGCCCGCTCGCGGTAAAACTCGTGGGTACCGTGGGACGCTTCACCGAGCAGAGCAAAGCGCGCCTCACCGATCCGCCCGATCAGCGGATCATAGTCGCGCACGGATCCGACCAGCGGATACGCAGTCTCGCGCAAGGCATTGACCACCACATCATCTGCCGCCGGAGATTGTGCGGCTTCACCGGCGGACTTGCTTTGGCGCGCCAACAGCTCGCGCACCTCTTCGTCCGTCGTCTGTGAAAACTCCTGATACCAACGACCGACCGCATGGAATGGCTCCGGCGTGATTGCGCAAACGACCTCGTCGGCCTTTCTTTTCATTTCCTCACAGGTGTCGGGCGATGCCGTCGGAACCGCAACGACAATCCGCGCGGGCCCCTGCTGCCGTAACGCTTCGATCGCGGCGTACATGGTGGCACCTGTCGCCAACCCGTCGTCAACCAGGATGACCGTGCGGCCCCGCACGTCGGGCTGCGGACGGCTGCCACGGTAAAGCCGCTCGCGCCGTGCCAGCTCCTGCCGCTCGCGCGCCGTAACCGCATCAATGATAGGCGCGGGAATGCCGAGGGCTTCGACGATCTCGTTGTTGAGCACGCGCACGCCACCTGTCGCGACCGCGCCCATCGCCAACTCCTCATAGCCGGGGACGCCGAGCTTGCGGACCACAAAAACGTCCAGAGGTGCATTGAGCGCGCGGGCTACCTCATAGGCGACGGGCACGCCGCCGCGCGGCAGCGCCAGTACGAGCACGTCCGGGCGATGGGAGTAGCCTGCAATTTTCTCGGCGAGTCGTCTGCCCGCGTCTCGACGATCGAGAAACAGTCCTGGCATTATATCTCCTCCCTTGCCTGCGCAGCCGTTCGGCGCAGGCTTTTCGATTGAAGCTCGCCGCGCGTGCCGTTGGCCGCCAGTCGCTCCAAGGCGGATGCCAGCAGCGGTGCAATGGAGACCGTTCGCTGTTCAGGCCGGTTCTCCTCGTGCACGTCCACCGAATCCGTCACCAATGCCTCGCGAACGGCTGGATCGCCCAGTTTCTCAGACGCATTCGCAACCAGCTGTCCATGCGTGGCCGCCAGGATGAATTCAGGTTGTGCGCCAGCCACTACGCAGCCGAGCTGACAACGCAGCTCGCGCGCAATCAAATGGGCCAACGCCGGATTGGCTCTCCCGCGAAATACAATGAAGCGGTTGATCACAGCAGCCTCGACCAATTCGCGTGTAAACCCGGCTCACGCGTCCTCTTCCACAAGTAAGCATTGTGGTAACGTCGAACCGATTTCGATCGCCTTGATGGTCGTCAACTCCGTGCAACCTGTCCTCGGAGAGCGCGACGGAACACGACGCGGCGCTGAACCACAAGCGTCCGGCCAAACATAAGGCGTCTGCCGAAGTAAATCGGGTCGATCACGACCAGTTGCCGATTGCCAGTCCCAGGCCAGAAATCGATACTACGGCAACTATCCTCGTCGTGGATGATGACGCGGCGGTGCTCTAGACGACTCTCCGATTGCTCGACCCCTTAGGATACGGTCGTTCCTGCCCCAAGCGGAAAAGAAGCACTTCAATTGCTCGATAGCCCTTCAAAGATTGACCTCATTCTTGCAGACTATGCCATGCCGACAATGAGCGGCGAGCTCGCGAAAACGATCAGGACTACACGTCCCGCGTTGCCGGTCATCCTCGTTACCGGCTACAGCAATCGCGAAGTTATCGAGGGTTTCGGCGAAACGCGAATACTGCATAGGCCCTACACCAAGGACTAATTCCTCCTAAGGATTAAGAGGGCGTTCGACGAACGCTGAACTCCGACGTTCCACTTCTGCGGTTGGCACTACTCCCGCCCAACCGCATGCGGGCAACTGCTCGCGCATTGTGACGACAGGCGCCTTTGGAACAAGGGGGCCGGGCCAGCAATTATCACAACTTCGTCGCGTCGTTGACGGGTTGACGCCGGTCAAGGTCTATGGCCGGCGGCGGCGCCAGCCTGCCGCATTGAACGCACTCCGATGGCGAGAGTTGGGAGTGGAACATGTCACAGACAGTTGCCGGCATTCTGGTAAGTGCCCTCGAACAGATCGGCGTCCGGCACATCTTCGGATTGATCGGCGACTCGCTTAATCCGCTGGCGGATGTGGTCCGAGGCAGCAAGATCGAGTGGGTCGGCGTCCGCCACGAGGAAGGCGCGGCGCAGGCCGCCGCCGGCCAGGCCAAGATCACCGGCACGCTCGCAGTGTGCGCCGGCACCACTGGACCTGGCAGCAATCATCTGGTCGCCGGTCTTTATGAAGCGGCCCGCGATCATGCGCCAGTGCTGGCCTTGTCTGGCGACATGCCGCGCAAGCTACATGGCACCGATTACATCCAGACCAGCGAACCCGATCTCTTGTTTCGCGACGTGTCGCTCTACACCGAGACCATCTCCACCGCAGCGCAGGCACCGGCGGTTATCCATCAGGCGATAGCCGCCGCCTACGCCGGACCCGGAGTCGCACATCTGACGCTTCCGCAGGACGTGATCGCAGCGAAAGCGCAAGGCAGCGTTCCCAGCATCCCAACTTTGAAGCCGCGGTCCGAAGTCACTGCCAGCGAGGCAAGGATTGCCGAACTAGCCCGGCGGATTGATCAGGCGGACAAGATTGTGATGATGTGCGGCGCCGGATGCCGCGGCTCAGTTGACCTGTTGTGCGCCCTCTCGGACCGGCTCAAGGCTCCGCTGATCCATACAGTCAAGGGCAAAGACCTCCTGCCCTACGACGATCCCCGCTGGATGGGCGGTCTCGGCATGATCGGGACGAGAGCCGTCTACAACGCCGTGATGCGTTGCGACCTGCTGCTGATGATCGGCACAGACTATCCTTATTCCAACTTCCTCCCGACCAAGAGCACGGTGATTCAGATTGATGAGCGACCGCAGGTACTGGGAAGGCGGGTTCCGACTGCGCTAGGCGTTGCCGGATCGGCCCGGCCGACGCTGAAACAATTACTCGGCCGGATTGCGCAGAAGACCGATACCGAATTCTGGGACGAGGTCACCGACGAGCGCCGGAAATGGGACGCCATGCTCAACAAGCAAGCTGATATCAAGCGGAGCGACCATCAGATCCATCCGCAGGTGGTAGCCCGTGCGGTTAGCGATCTCGCCCGTTCCGACGCGATATTCGTCCTGGATACCGGCCTGAACACGCTATGGTCCGCCAATTGGATCCGACAGACCGGGACGCAGCGGATCATCGGATCCTTCAACAATGCGGCGGTGGGAACGGCGCTCGGCCAAGCCAATGGCATACAGGCGTTGAATCGCTCCCGTCAGGTGATCGCGCTGACCGGCGATGGCGGGTTCAACATGCTGATGGGCGAATTCCTGACAGCAGTGCATCACAACCTGCCGGTCAAGGTCATTATCTACAACAATTCGTCGCTCGGACTGATCACGCTGGAGGCCGAAAGCGTCGGACTGGTGCCATTTCGCGAGGCCATCGACTTTCCAAACCCGGATTTCGCAGCATTAGCCCGTGCGTGCGGTGGCCACGGATACATGGCCAGGCACCCGTCGGAATTGATGGCAGCGGTAGTCGAAGCTCTCTCGATCGATGGCCCGGCACTTGTTGACGCAACCGTCATTTCAAATGAAATGCCCAATTTACCGCATGTCGATTTGGAGATGATCGGGCATTTCGGGCTAGCCAAGATCAAGGAAGCCGTTCTCGCCGTAACCGGGGGATAGCGAGAACGGGTCTGCCCGCTGTACCGGAACCGCCCGCAGCCCTGGGTCATGGCCGCTATTTGGCGTTCTATGTTGCCTGCGGAGTTGCGGCTTCTGTCGCACATATCTTCATTGATGGGTCGTCTCGTCAACGCGCCCACCGACGATTCAGGCGCTCGCGTGAGCGGATGCGACCCCATCGAATACGAACTGAACGGAGAAAGCCGCGAGCAATATCCCGAGCAGCCGGGAAAGCACGGCATTTCCAGTGTTGCCCAGTGTTTTCGCGATCGGCACGGCCAGGGCGAAGCAAATCATGCAGGTCAGGCACACGAGCAGAATGACCAGAATGACGACAACCAGTTTCGATGTCGTGCCTGCGGCGCTGGACAATAATAGCGTGGTGGCAAGTGCGCCCGGTCCGGCCATCAGCGGGATAGTCAACGGAAAGACGGCGATATCCGAAACATGCTCGGCCATCGTCTTGTCGGTTTCGCGCGCCTCCCGGTGCGGCCGGTCGCCGAAGACCATGTGGTAGGCGACGGCGAACAAGAGAAGTCCGCCCGCGATCTGAAAAGCTGGAATGCCGATCCAAAGCTGACGCAACAGCCAGTTCCCGCATAATGCAAGACCTACCAGGATCGCCGCCGCGATCAGCGGAGACCGGACGGCGATGCGGGCCCTGTCTCGCCCGCTGAGCCCACCTGCTGCCGCGAGAAACGCCGGCACCAATCCGACGGGGTCGACGACCAGTAAGAGGGTCACGAAGGCCGAGATAGCGAAGTCGATCACGGCAAATGCCCGCCGCGAGCGTCATGCAGATCATGGTGCGGGATGTAAGTAGCTCGACCTGAGCCGACGCAAAGTACTGTTGAAAGCAACCCACCGGCGGCCATCGCCAATCTATGCACTGTATCGAAATCCACGTGCTTTGGCGTATTCTCCTCACCTTGTGGAGTCAGCCCGGCCGGATCCGGAGCGTCGGGCACGGCGCACGGACCAAGCAGTTCGCGCTGAATATCGTCCTCGCACTTCTCGGGTTCTTCGCCGTTGAGCGGCTCTAGTCTAACCACGATCTGCCACTTCTGCCATTGCATGCAAGACAACATCTGACTATTTCGGCGGCCTGAGCTCGCTTCTAAGCCAACCTACCGCATCACTCCTGAGCGGATCGATGGGGATTGAAAGAGTCGTGGACTGGCCGCACGTCGAGCAAGCAAAGGTGAGTTCTTGATAACCGATCGCGCCTGGTGCGCTCCTGCCCTCGGCCATAGCGCGTCCACACTTCGGGCATGCGGGTCTCTTGATTGTCGCGAACTTTTTGAGTGGATCGGATGGAGCCAGGAACATTGGTTTTCGTCGGCGCGAGCCGCCCTCCTTTTTATGTGAGCTGTGAGCAGTCGTATGACTGAGCCGCGCAGCGTACGCACTCATGCAATATCGGCCGCACGCAGGATGCGCCATGTCGTAATTTTACGTAGCAATAAACCGACGACCGGCCCATCGCAGCTGGTCGAATAACTCGGCCCGGTGATGCCTAGCTGACGCGGCCGAGAAGACGGCAGTCAATGCGGGCGCGACGAGGCACGCGCCAACAGAAAATTATCTGCTCGTGTCGCAGGTTCGCCAGCTTATGAAATGCAGTTGGCCAGGCTTCGGATCAAAATCGATGTCGCTAGGCACGAGTGTGTCGATCGCCTGACCGACAATCAGCGGACCGCGATCCTGGACCATTGCTGGGAACGTGCCGACAGAAGGGCAGCGTTAAAGCTGCTCATCTACTCGTCCCTTGAAAGCGAGCAGCGAATTTCGCGAAGGCCGCGAGCTGATCGGCGATCACCCTCTTTGTCGGCTCGTCCTTCAATTCCAGCGTATGCGGATCAAATTGGTCTGGGCCAGCCCGACGAATACTTTCGGTGTCCCAAACACGAAGGCGTTGAAATAGGTAAGTGCCATTCGCAGATGATACTGCATCCGCGCGCCGCCCAGGGGACCGCCGGTGGCGGACTGAATGACGACTGGCTTCTCCCTGAAGGGTTGATTTTCTAGGCGCGACACCCAATCCAGCGCGTTCTTCGGGCCCCCGGGAATGGTCCAGTTGTATTCGGGCGAGACGATGATTATGCCATCGGCTTTCCTTATGGCATCGGCGAAGGTCGTCACTTCACCTGGAAAGCCGGCGGCCTGAACGTCCGCATTGTACAGAGGCATGCCGTCATATGGCGGCGCCTCGGACAGATGAAGATTCGAAGGCGCAAGCTTGGGAAGCGCCCACATCAGTGCGGTATTGTACGAGGCCTTGCGCAGGCTGCCACTGATCGTCACCACGTTGAGTACCATTGATTACCCCTTTGCTTGCTCGAGACGCTCGAATACCTCTTAAATACCTCACCTCAAGCGGCGATATCTGTCTTTGACGATTGCCCGCTTTCGCCACCGGCAGGAGCAGAAAAATCGTATTCGAGGAAGCAGAATGGTTGGTTGGCACTGCCGGTGATCGCCGTTCAGCAAGACGTCTACGTCAGTCCGGCCCCGCTTCGGCTTACGGCAGGGCACGTTCCCCGGCTGAGATTCAAGGCGCAACAGATCAAACCCACATGGCTGTAGGCCTGCGGAAAATTGCCCAGCATGCGGCCGGCGAACGGATCGTATTCCTCGGCGAGCAGTCCCACGTCATTGCAACGCGAGAGGAGACGGTCGAACAGCTTGCGGGCCTCCAGATAGCGGCCCTGCAGAATGTAATTGTCGACCAGCCAAAAGCTGCACGCCAGAAATGCGCCCTCACCTGGAGGCAGACCGTCACCGGGATTTGCACGTTCATACCGCAGAACAAATTCGTCCTTGACCAACAGTCTCTTCTCGATGGCCCGCACCGTCTTCCTCACGCGCGGATCGGTTGCAGGCAGAAAGCCAACCAGCGGCATCAGCAGCAGGCCAGCGTCGAGTCGTTTTGACCCATAAGCCTGCACGAAACTTTCGAGCTCGCGGTCGAAGCCGCGTTCGCACACGTCGGCGTGGATTTCGTCAGCGACCGCTCGCCAATGTCGAGCTGCCTGGACTGGTCCTTCGGCGGCGAACTCGTTCGCGGCACGATCGAACGCAACCCAGGCCATGACCTTCGAATGGACGAAGTGCTGTCGTTCGCCGCGCACCTCCCAGATGCCTTGATCCGCTTCTCGCCAAGCGCTTGTGAGATAGTTCAACATGAGGGGCTGCAGGGCTCGGCCACGTTCAGTTAGACCTATTCCGCCCTTCCCAGCCTGGAACATGGCATCGGCGACCTCGCCGAGAACGTCCAGCTGAAGCTGCTGGTAGGCCGCGTTTCCGATGCGCACGGGCGAAGATCTCTCATAGCCCGCCAGCCACGGAACGGTGAGCTCTGGCAGCCAACGCTCGCCCCCTACGCCGTAAACGATCTGAACCTGCTCCGGGCTACCGGCCACGGTGCGAAGGAGCCAGTCCCGCCACGCCCGCGCTTCGTCATAGTATCCGAGATGCATCAGGGCCAGCAGGGTGAAGGTGGCGTCGCGTAGCCAACAGAAGCGATAGTCCCAATTCCTGATTCCACCAATAAGCTCCGGCAGCGAAGTCGTTGGGGCGGCGATAATCCCGCCGGTCGGGGCGTAGGTCAGGGCCTTCAATGCAATGAGCGAACGTTTGACCAGCTCGGTCCAGGGGCCGACCTCAGGACACCGATCACTCCACCCCCGCCAGAATGCCTCCGTTCGCTTCAGAGCATCGAAGGCATCAATCGCCGCCAGGGGATCTTGAAACGATGGTCCGTAGGAGAGAACGAACGGGATTGACGCTCCTGCCTCGACCGCAAACTCACTAACTGTCTTCAGATCCTCACCATGAAGTGTTGCTGCCGCACGCAGCACCAGACGCTCCGGACCAGCGATTGCGCTGATGCCGCCGTCATTGAGCCGGGTGACCCACGGCACCGTCTCCCCGTAGTTGAAGCGCGCCACAAATTCGGCGCGAAACTCCACCCTCCCCTGTCCACCGACAACGATGCGCACAAGCTCCGCGCGGTCTGCCGGTACCATGAAATCGATCAGCGTCGCACTGCCACCCTTCGTCCTGAATTCCGTTTCGAGGACCAGCGTGCCTGCGCGGTAGCGCCGCAGCGTCTCGATCGGCTCATCCTTCGGTGCAATGAGCCACCGTCCATTTTCTGCTTCGCCAAGCAGAGCGGCAAAGCACGCAGCCGAATCAAATCTCGGCAAGCACAGCCAATCGATCGAGCCGTTGTGCCCGACCATGGCTGCTGTCTTGCAGTCGCCGATCATCGCATAGTTTTCGATTTTGAGCGCCATACACGCCTCGCCGCCTGGGCTCGCTGCCCACGCTGCCGCTCTCAGATATAATCCCTAGAATCCCTTCGTCGAAGCACAGCCTCCTTGAGCACTGCCGGTGCTCATATCTCTTGATAAGCGACGAGTAAGCGGATCTACGGTATCGCGGTCGACACTAGATCCTTGCCACACCGCTCGGCGGCTGTTTCCACAAGCGCATCGCCGTCAGAGCTTCCGCCAGCTTCGGCCATCGCGGTTCAAAAGTTCGAACGCCCCCGGGGGCCCCTCGCTGCCCGCAGGATAGAATTCCAACCCCTTGCTGCCCACTCTTTTCCAGGCATCGAGGAACGGCTGAACCGCCCGCCAGCCCGCTTCCACGCCGTCGGCGCGTTGAAACAGAATGTTGTCGCCGATCATGCAATCGTAGATCAAGGTCTCATATCCCGTCGCGGGCTCGGACTTGAAGTAATCCTTGTAGAGAAACTTCATTTGTACGCCGTCGATCCTGATCACTGGCCCCGGCACCTTGGTGTTGAATTGCAGCGTGATACCTTCGGTCGGCTCGACGCAGATTACGAGATAGTTCTCAGCCAGTTGCTCGACGGGCGTGCATCGAAACATCGCAAAGGGCGTCTCGCGGAATTTGATCGCCACTTCCGTGTGCTTCATGGCGAGCGCCTTGCCCGTCCGCAGGTAGAAGGGGACTCCGGCCCAGCGCCAGTTGTCAATATTCAGTTTCATCGCAACGTAGGTCTCCGTAGCGCTGTCGTGCCTGACGCCCGGAGTCTTTCGGTAATCCGGAATCTCGGTGTCGCCGATTTTCCCGGCAGTGTACTGGCCGCGCACGGAGTTTTTCAGTGCTTCCTCTTCGCTCTGAGTCTGGATCGCCGCCAGCACTCCGTCCTTTTCCGAACGCACGTTATGGGCATCGAAATGTCTCGGCGGCTCCATGGCAATTAGCGATAACAGCTGAAACAGATGGTTCGGCACCATGTCGCGCAGCGCGCCGGTCGCGTCATAAAAGCTACCGCGGTGGCCAACACCGAGCTGCTCATCCACAATGATCTGTACGTGATCGATGTGATGGCGGTTCCAGATCGGCTCGAACATTCCGTTGGCGAAGCGCAGCACCAGGATGTTCTGGACGGTCTCTTTGCCCAGGTAATGATCGATTCGGTAGATCTGGTGTTCGTTGAGGATGTTCAACAATTCCGCATTCAGCGCGCGCGCCGACGCCAGATCGGTTCCAAACGGCTTTTCGATCACGAGCCGCCGCCAGGCGCCGTGATCCTCCTTCAACAAGCCGAGGCGGCCGAGCTGGCGCACGATCGGCGCAAAGACATCAGGCGGTGTCGCCAAATAAAACAGCCGATTGCCCCCGGTGTCGCGCGCGGATTCCAGCCGCTCAAGCTGCTCCTTGAGACGATCGAAAGAAGGGCCG
>Ga0081540_1000201_pt1 | contig 62353 bp, 62 predicted proteins | sample TabmetS2T1R1_FD_71024 | JGI IMG/M metagenome (GOLD analysis project Ga0081540, IMG submission 71024) | Tabebuia heterophylla rhizosphere microbial communities from the University of Puerto Rico - S2T1R1 | ecosystem: Host-associated > Plants > Roots > Rhizosphere ...
GAGATGTACGGGCTCGCCGTCCCGCCGAACGAGTCATCCGACTCCGACGGCAGCGCCTCCTGCGGCGCGTTGCTGGAGGGAGCCGGCGGGGTCGCGGGCGGGGGAGGGGGAACGGCCTGCGGTTGCGGCGCAGGCGCCTGGTCCGCGGGCGGCGTGGTCGACACAACCTGCGCGCCGGCCACCAGCGGGCCCATCAACAGTGCTACTGCGAGTAATCTCTTCATCGTTGCATCCTCAACCACTTGGACGCACCAGCCGCCACTTTGATTCAAACGTTCAGGACCATGAGTGAACCCGGACTGCAGCAAGCGGCCAGATTTCGGGGGGTTCACTGAATCGCGCGCGGCGGGCCTGGGTCCGGCGGGTTAGCTTGTCGGCCCCATGCTCTCCGCCCTGATGAGCCTCACCATCCTCGCGACGCCGGCCCCCGCGCCGTCGCACGCCTCCAGCAAGCCGCCCCCGTCCGGAATCGTCTTTCTCCACGACGACTACCGGGGGGCTCTGGCAAGGGCGAGGGCGGAGAAGAAGCCGCTGTTCCTCGATAGCTGGGCGACCTGGTGTCACTCGTGCCTGTCGATGCAGTCGTTCGTCTTTCCGGACGCCGGGCTGCGGCCGGTGAAGGACGCGGTGGTGTGGCTCGCGGTGGAGACCGAGGCCGAGAAGAACCGCGAGGTGGTGGAGAAGTTTCCGGCCGACGGGCTGCCCACCTTCCTGATGATCGACCCCGACACCGAGCAGGTCATCGGACGCTGGCTCGGAACCTCGTCGCCGAACGAGATGCGGCACTTCGTCCAGGAGACCACCGCGTCCTGGCAGGCGACGCGCAAGGGCGGCAGCGTGTCCAAGGCGGTTCGCGCCGAGCAAGAGGGGAACGCCGCGCAGCAGAAGCGCGACTACGCCGCTGCTGCCGCCGCCTACCGGCGTGCGGTGAGCCTGTCCGCCCCCCACGACCCGATGCGTCCGGTGCGGGTCAACATGCTCCTCTCGGCGCTGGCCAGGGCGAAGACCCCCGAAGCGCTGAAGGAGTGCGTCGCGCTTGCCAAGGCGGAGCTGCCGCGCAGCACCGCGACCCCGACCGGAGCGGACCTCGCGGACTCGGCCGCCACCTGCGCGGCGAAGGCAGGCAACGACCCTGAGGCCAGAGCGCTGCTCGCGGCCGGGCTGAAGCGGCTGAACCAGCTCGCCGCCGATCCGAAGGCGGCTCTGTCGGTGGACGACCGGAGCTCGATCTACTCCGCCCTGGCCGACCACCTCGACGAGCTGAAGCGGCACGACGAGGCAGTGGCAGCGATGCGGAAGCGTGCGGCGATCCTGGAAGCGGCCGCGGCCAAGGCGCCGGACGTGGCGACGGCAGCCACCTTCGACGCGCACCGGACCGAGACCTACCTGTACCTGGGCGAGCTGGCCAAGGCGGAGAAGCTCCTGGCCGCGCGGGAGAAGGAGATTCCCGCCGACTACAACCCGCCGGCACGGCTCGCGCGCGTGCTGCTGGAGCAGAAGCGGGCCCCCGAGGCCGAGGCCGCGGTGGACCGCGCGCTGGCGCTGATGACGCAGGGTCCCCGGAAGGTGGGGATCCTCGGGCTGAAGGCGCGGATCCTCGAGGCACAGGGGAAGGACAAGGCCCCGGTGCTTCGCGAGCAGCTCGCCCTTCTCAAGTCTCTCCCGGCCACCCAGCGCAACCCGGAGACGCAGGCGAACGTGGAGAAGGAGCTGGCCGCGCTCGAGGCGGCTCCGCACGCCCAGCGCTGAGCGCCTGAGCCAACGCTGCACCACTCGGGTTGCTCCGAAACATGGCGCCGCGGCGCCGGGCCTCGGGCATGCTCCGCTCCCCGCATGCGCGAGCGCTGAACGCCGCGCCTCGAACGAGGAGAGATCGACCGAGATGAGGATCAGAGCCGCAGCCCGCGTCCTGCTCGCCGTTCAGCTGCTCGCCGGCTCCGTGGTCGCGCAAACCCCTCCGGCGACACCCGCCCCGCCCCGTTACACGGCGGTGCGTGCCGGCCGCCTCGTCGACCCAGCGACCGGGACCATCACCACTGATCAGATCATCCTGATCAAGGACCGCAAGTTCGAGGCGATTGGCCCCAAGGTCTCCATCCCCCCGGGGGCCGAGGTGATCGATCTCTCCGGGCTCACGGTGCTCCCCGGCCTGGTGGACACGCACAACCACCTGGCCATCACCTACAAGGTCGTTCCCGAGCGAAACAACTACTACGTGACCGTCATCACCGACAGCACGCCACTGCGGGCGATCCAGGCGGCCTCCAACGGCATCCAGATGCTCGCCGCCGGGTTCACCATCGTCCGCGACATGGGGAACAACGGGCTCTACGCGGACACCGCGCTCCGGCAGGCCATCGACTCGGGCTGGATCCCCGGCCCGCAGATCATCAATGCGGGCATCATCATCGGGTCCACGGGCGGGCAGTTCTGGCCCACTCCGGAGATGGGCCTCGAGAAGAAGGTGGTCTTCCCCGAGTACCTCGACGCGGACACCCCCGACGAGCTGGTGAAGGCCGTGCGTCAGAACATGCTGTACGGAGCCAAGGTCATCAAGATCTGCGCCGACTGCAAGCCGTGGGGTTACTCGGTCGACGACATCAAGCTGGTTGTCGGCGAGGCGGCGAAGGCGGGCCTGAAGGTCGAGGCGCATGCACAGACGGTCGACGGCGCCCGGCGGGCGATCGAGGGTGGCGTCTGGTCCATCGCTCACGATCTCGGTCTCGACGACGCCAACCACAAGATGATGGCGAAGCGGGGGACCTTCCGCGCCGGCACCGAGACCCCGATCTCGTTGACCGATCACCAGACCGAGGCCGGCTTCAAGCGGGACGTGGCCAGCCTGAAGAACGCCTGGGAGAACAAGGTCAACATCACGTACTCCACCGACGCCGACTACTGGGTGCCGGGGAAGACGCGCGGCGAGGTGGCCATCGAGTTCATCGAGACCTGGAAGGCCGCCGGCATCCCCCCGCGCGAGATCCTCAAGGCGATGACCACCACCGGCTACAGGTGCGCTCAGACCGAGAACACCCGCGGGCCGATCAAGCCGGGGCTGGCTGCGGATCTGATCGCCGTCCCCGGCAACCCGCTGGAGAAGATCGACGCGCTCCGCGAGGTGCAGTTCGTGATGAAGGACGGGACGGTCTTCAAGCAGAAGGGGGTGATGACCCCGGGACCGTTCTTCCACGGCGGGCCCGAGTACGGACAGGTGCGCTGAGCGGCCGCTCCGCTCGCGTGAGGCACCGGCATTCCCGGCCGAGCGGGTTCACGCTACGCTCCACACGGAACCGGCACGCATCGCCGGCGTCGGGGGGAACGCATGCGACAGGTCTTGAGGACAGCAGCCCTGGTGGGAGCTGTGCTGGTCCTTCCCGCGAGCTCGGCCAGCGCGGCGGAGGGCGCTCTCGCGAACAATGGATTCGAGATCGCCTTCCGGACCGGGGTGTCATTTCCGGTCGGTCAGGCTGCCTCAAACTCGAAGCTCTCCGACAGCTTCGGCGTGCAGTTCCCCCTCTGGGTGGACCTCGGCTACCGCTTCGGCAACGTGGTCGTCGGCGCGTACGGAGCATGGTCCCCGGGTTTGCTGGGCAGCGAGGTCGACTGCGGCGAGGCGAGCTGCTCCGTCTCGGCCTGGAGAGCGGGCCTGGAGGCGCAGCTCCACCTGATCGGGCGCGACCGCGCGGTCGATCCCTGGATCTCGCTCGGCTTCGGCTACCAGTGGGACATCCTCCATGCTTCGTTCTCCAGCCCGTTCGGCCAGGCGAGCGGATCGGTCGCGATTCACGGCTGGGACCTCGCCCGGGTGGGTTTCGGGGTGGACTTTCGGCTGACGCCCTGGCTGAGGCTCGGCCCCTTCGTGCACGCGACCGTGAGCCAGTTCGTCGAGGACAGCGTCACGCTCGAGGGGCGGACGGATTCCCAGCCGATCGAGGACAAGGCGATTCACAGCTGGATCACGATCGGCGTGAAGGTGACCTTCCTGCCGTAGGCGTGAGCCCCATCACAGCGGCCGCGACCCTGCTCCGGAACAGACCCCCTCTGCGAGGAACGGGCCGGCGGCGATGGTACCGTCCTGTGCCGCAGTGAGCCCGCCGCCCCTCCGCTTCGTCGTGGACGACCTGTCCGGCGCGCCGACGCTTGCCCTCATCGCCCGGCACCTCGCGGGCATGCACGCCAGCTCTCCGCCGGAGAGCGTGCACGCGTTCGACGTGGACCGGCTCCGGGAGCCCGGGGTCACCTTCTGGTCCGTGTGGGTGGGTGAGGAGATCGCCGGCTGTGGCGCGCTCAAGCGATTGGACGGCCAGCGCGGCGAGCTCAAGTCCATGCGGGTGGCGGATGCTTTCCTCGGACAGGGCATCGGACGGGCCATCCTCGAGCACCTGGTCGCCGAGGCCTGGGGGCGGGGACTCACGAGCCTGTGGATCGAGACCGGCTCGGCCCCCGCGTTCGAGCCCGCGCTCCGCCTCTACGAGAGCGCGGGATTCCGGCGCTGCGGCCCCTTCGGCGACTATCGCGACGACCCGTTCAGCGTCTTCATGACCCGGGAGCTGCTGTCTCCCTGAGCGGGAGCTCCAGGTCGAAGAGCAGGTCACCGCATCCGGCCCGAATCGTGGGGATGCAGGGCCAGGACGAGCTCGCGGCTGAGGTAGGCGAAGAACGGGGCCACCAGGACGTCCACCGTGTAGTGCACGTGCTGCCAGAGCACGCAGACGGCGACCAGGGCGGTGCAGACCACGAAGAAGCGGCGACTGGCCCGCCCCGGAGCCAGCAACGCGAGGAGGGCCAGGGTCGAGGTGTGGCCGGAGAAGAACAGGTCCCGGGTGAGCACCTCACCGGTCCCGAACACCTGCACCAGCGGATCCGCGAGCGGGAGCGTCGTTGGTGGCGGATCCAGCGGCGTGACCGCCATCACCGCCATCCGGAAGAGCACCAGCACGGAGTAGGCCTGGGCACCGAGCACCAGCCGCCGGGGATGCGGCAGGAGCACCACCATGGCCGTGATCAACCCCACGTAGACCAGCCCGAAGGTGAGCCAGGTCACGTCGCGCGGCGGGAAGAGCGCCAGCACCGGGTCAGGCAGGACGACCCCCGGCCGCCGCTCGACCCAGCTCAGGAAGCGCGCCATGACGACGAGGACCGCGACCAGCCCGATGGGCGTGGTGACCGCCTCGACGCGGAAGCGCCGATCGCTCCACGCGTCCCGCCACGCTCCAGCGACGGAGCCGGGATGAGTCAGGGCGAGGGTCTCCGGGGCGTGCCGATCGATGTCTTCCTCATATCGCCGGCGGGGGACGGCGGTCGCCCAAAAAAGCAGGGTGAGCTACGCAGCGGCCATGACCAGAACCGCCGTGGTGACGGGAGCGTCCTCGGGCCTGGGTGAGGAGTTCGCCCGGCTCTTCGCTGCCGATGGGATCGACCTCATCCTCGTGGCGCGCCGCCGGGACCGCCTGGATGCGCTGGCCGGGGAGCTGCGGGAGGCGCGGAAGGTCACGGTGCACGTCATCGCGGCGGACCTGGCTGCGCCGGACGAGGTCGAGCGCGTCGTCCGGGAAGCGCAGGCGCTTCCGACCGAGGTCGAGTTCCTGGTCAACAACGCTGGACTGGGCAACGTGGGCCCCTTCGCAGAGAGCCAGCTGGATCGTCAGCTGGTGATGGTGGACGTGAACGTCCGGGCGCTGGTGCGGCTCACCCACGCCTTCCTGCCGGGGATGCTCGCCCGGCGCCGGGGACGGGTGCTCAACATCGGCTCGACGGCGGGCCTCCAGCCTGGGCCGTTCAGCGCGGTCTATTACGCGACCAAGGCCTTCGTGAACTCGTTCAGCGAGGCGCTCTCCTCCGAGCTGAAGGGAACGGGCGTGACGGCCACGGTGAGCCTCCCCGGGGCAACCGCAACCGAGTTCGCCTCGGTGGCGGGGAGCGGGGGCACGCGTCTGTTCCGTTCCGGAGTGATGTCGTCGAGGGAGGTGGCCGCCGAGGCCTACCGCGCGATGCATCAGGGAACGCCCTTCGTGGTGCACGGGTGGAGGAACCGCGTGCTGGGCTTCAGCGTTCGTCTGGGTCCGCGCTCGATGATCCGGGCAATCGCGGGGGCGATGAACAAGCCAGCCGGGTGAGGCGGCGTCATCGTGCTCGTCCAGCCGCCGCCCGACGCAGCTGCGAGGCAACACTTGCCGGCTGGCTCGGCTACGGTGGCGGCGATGGCCACCTCCAGCATCGAAGCCGTGAGCGCGCTGTCCCACCTCCAGTGCACCGCCTGTGGGCGGGAGCACGACGCCGATCGCCTTCAGACCCTCTGCCCCGACTGCGGGAAGGTGCTCTTCGCCCGCTACGACCTCGAGCGCGCCGCGCGGACGCTGACCCGGGAAGCGGTCGCCGCCCGGCCTCGGGGGATGTGGCGGTGGCGGGAGCTCCTGCCGGTCCGGCAGGCGGTGAACGTCGTCTCCCTGGGCGAGGGAGACACGCCGCTCATGGCGGTTCCACGCCTCGGCGCCCGGGCGGGGCTGAAGCGCCTGCTCCTCAAGGACGAAGGCACCAATCCCACCGGCTCCTTCAAGGCACGGGGCATCTCCGCCGCGGTGTCGCGGGCCCGGGAGCTCGGCGCGAAGGACGTGGCGCTGCCGACGGCGGGCAATGCCGGTGGCGCGCTGGCCGCCTACGCCGCTCGGGGAGGGCTCGGGGCTCACGTCTACATGCCGGTCGACGCGCCGGAGCTGAACCGGAAGGAATCGAGCGTCTACGGCGCCGAGGTGGTCCTGGTGCGCGGGCTGATCAACGACTGCGGCGCATGGGTGCGACGGCGTGCCGCGGAGCAGGGGTGGTTCGACGTCTCGACGCTCAAGGAGCCCTACCGCGCCGAGGGGAAGAAGACGATGGGCCTCGAGCTGGCGGAGCAGCTCGGGTGGGAGGTGCCGGAGGTCATCGTCTATCCGACCGGCGGCGGCACTGGCCTGGTCGGCATCTGGAAGGCGCTGGAGGAGCTGGAGCAGCTGGGGTGGGTCGGCCCGCGCCGGCCACGGATGATCGCCGTCCAGACCGAGGGCTGCGCGCCCATCGTCCAGGCCTACCGGGCGGGCCTGGACCATGCCCCTGCGGTGCAGGGAGCACGCACCCGCATCAGCGGCCTGCGCGTCCCGGCGGCGGTCGCCGACTACGTCATGCTCGGGCTGATCAGGCGGTCCGGAGGAACGGCGATCACCGTGACCGACGAGGAGGCGCTGGCCGGGATGCGGGAGATCGCCTCGATGGAGGGCGTCTTCGCCGCTCCGGAGGGCGGCGCGGTCTGGGCGGGCATCAAGAAGCTGGTGGCCGACGGGGCGATCGATCGGGACGAGCGGGTGGTCCTGATGAACACAGGGACCGGGCTCAAGTATGGCGAGCTGGTCTCGGTCGAGCTTCCGGTCGTCGACCGCCTCTGAGCCCGCAACGCGACCCGGGTCACCGCGGCGCTTGCGGTGACCCGGGCAGTGTCGAGCGCTGGAAGGGACGGGCTCAGGCGGCGCGAGCGGCCACGACGCGGGACGCGGGGACCACTGCTCCCGGAATCACCTCGCCCAGTCGCCGCGTCGCGGGCCGGAGCGCCCAGGAGACGGCCGTGAGCGCGAGCATCACCAGCGGGACGGCCACCTTCGACGCCGGGTCGCCGGACATCGCGTGCGAGAGCGCTGCGCCCGAGAGCTCGAACAGAACGCCCGCGTAGGCCCACTCCTTGAGTCGAGGCAGCCCGGGGCTCACGATGGCCGCACCCCCGAGGAGCTTCCACACCCCGAGGATGGAGGCCAGGTAGGCCGGGTAGCCCAGCGCCGCGATCGTCTGGACGACCGGAGGCGCGTGGAGAACATCCATCACGCCGCCGAAGAGGAGAACCGCTGCCAGCAGCCCGGTGGAGATCCAGTAGAGGGTCTTTTTCATGGACCCCTACATGCGCGCCCGGCGGATTGGTCGCCAGGTGTCACAGATTGGCATCACCTGCTAGCTTTTGATCCAGATGGCCGAAGTTCCCGAAACGGCAGAGCTCCTGGCCTTCGCCGGGGCGGTGGAGACGGCCTCCCTGTCGGCCGCGGCGCGGAGCCTCGGGGTTCCCCGGGCGACCGTCGGGCGCCGGCTGGCGCGCCTCGAGGAGAAGCTGGGGGCGCGACTGCTCCGGCGGACCACGCGGGCGCTCGCGCTCACCGACGCTGGTGAGGCCTTCTACCGGCATGCCCGCATCGCGCTCGACGCCGTCGCCCAGGCCGAGTCCAGCGTGCGGCGGGGAGACGGGCCGATCCGCGGCACGCTCCGGGTCGCGATCCCGCCCATCATCGATCCCGGGTTTCACGCGATGATCGCGGAGTTCGCGCGGGCCCACCCGGACGTTCGCCTGCTGGTGAACGCTTCGACCCGTCACGTGGATCTGCGGCGGGAGGGCTACGACCTCGCGCTCCGTGCCGGGAGCCTCTCCGAACCGGGGCTGGTGGCGCGGACGCTGGTGCGGGACGCGCTCATCGCAGTGGCCGCACCTGCCTACCTCCAGGCCCGGGGGACGCCTCGATCCGCCCGCGCTCTCCGCCAGCACCGGTGCCTGACCCTCTTCGTCCGAGGCGAGGTCCCGCGCACCCACTGGCCGCGCCGCGGCGGGGGCAAGGTGCCGATCGAGAGCCATTTCGTCGCCAACGACCTGCTGCTCCTCGAGGCGGCGGCGCAGAGGGGACTCGGAATTGCTCTGCTGCCGATGCTGATGGTCAGCCCGTTCCTCGAGCGCGGTGAGCTCGTCCACGTGCTTCCTGACCTGATCCGCGAGGAAGCCCGCGTCGCGCTCGTCTATCCGGAGAAGGAGTTCTTGCCGCCGCAGGTACGCGCCTTTATCGACGCGGTGGTCGCCTGGGCGCCCGGCCGGCTGACCGGTCCCCGCACCACGCTGCAGGGAACGGGGACTCTGCACCGCTGAACGCGGTCACGCGGTGTTGCACGCGAGCGCCGTCCGAGGCAGATCGTGCCCTCCAGGGAGGAGCCGACATGCAGAGCCGAGCGACCGCGGAGTGGCAGGGCGATCTGATGAGCGGGCAGGGAAAGACCAGCGTCGCGAGCGGGGTCTTCCAGGGAGCCGGGTTGAGCTGGAAGGCACGGACCGAGGGCGTCGCTCGCATGACCACGCCCGAGGAGCTGCTCGCCGCCTCGCACGCGAGCTGCTTCTCGATGGCGCTCTCGCATGGCCTGGCCCAGGCCGGGCATCCGGCGAAGAAGCTGGAGACCAGCTGCGTGGTCGAGTTCGGCCCCAAGGCTGGCGGAGGCTTCGAGGTCCGCTCCTCGGCGCTCGAGGTGAAGGGCTGGGTCCCGGGCCTCGACGCCGCCGGCTTCGAGAAGGCCGCCGAGGGTGCCAAGTCCGGCTGCCCCATCTCGGCGGCCCTCAAGATCCCGATCTCGCTGAAGGCCACCCTGCAGCAGTAGGCGCGGTCCGGCTACTGACGGAGACCGACCAGGACCGTGTTGATCCGCTTCTTCTGCACCGGGTCCTGCGTCAGGGAGAGCGCCCGCTCGTAGCTGGCGATCGCGCCCTTCTTGTCTCCGGTGGCGGCCAACGCCTCGCCGAGACTGTCGTGGACGTTCCACGAATCCGGATGGTCCTTCACGTTCTTCCGGAAGAGATCGAGCGCCTCGGGGTACTTCTTGTCCCCGAGCAGCCCGTACGCGGCCAGGTTCACGTCGGTCTCGGTGGCGATCTTCATCGCGTCGGCGCGCAGCTTGGATGCGGCTGCCGGATCCTTCTTCTCGATCAGCTTGGCCTTGGTGGTGAGGTTCGCGAAGGCGGGCTGAACCTTGATCGACTCGTCTGCCCAGGCCAGGGCCTGGTCCGTCCCGCACTGTTCCTTGATGCACCAGGTCGCCGCGTTGTTCCACGGCTGCCAGAAGAACCTCGGCAGCCCGCGGAGCTGGCCCTTGAGGCTGGTCACGGTCACGGCCTTGGTGTCGACGGTGATCGGAAACGCGACCTGGAGCTTCTCCCAGCGAAGGACGACGTTGGTGGAGGTCTCGGTGGGGTTGTCGAGGCGGTACTCCAGGCTCTCCTGATGATCGGCAGCGGTCGGCGTGACGGTGAAGCGGACGGCGTCCTCCTTCGGGTCGTAGGTGAAGCTGCCCCACGCGGTGGAGACGGTGCTCAGCGCGACGGTCCAGGTCTTGGCGGTGGGGATGACGTGGAAGCCGTAGGTCCCCGCCGGAATCTGCTTTCCGCCCACGGTGACCGGGGTGGAGAAGGTGAAGGTGGTGTTCTCGTTGGCCCCGGCGCGCCACGGCTCGTCGTAGGGAACGAGCGCGCCCCAGATCTTTCGCTTGTTCACCGCGGGGCGGTGGTAGTCGATGGTGATGTCGGTGACGCCCACCCGCTGGCTCACCGTTGCGTGGGGACTTGGATCGGGGAGCGTCAGGCGTGGGGCCTGGGCGAGGGCGGGGGCCGCACCCAGCAAGAGAACGAGGAGCGATCGGTGGAAGGTGGGAGTGAGGGGCATGAGCGGTCTCCGGACGCCAGTTCGCTAGAGCAACGCGCCGCAGGCCTCCATCGGGCTGCAGCCGGGTGTCTGGACCCTGCAGCGCATCGCGGTCACCCGGGGGGACAGTGGTCCGGGCCCTCGGGCCGGTGCAACCTCGTCACGACTCTCCGGCCGGTCGTTGCGCCGGGGCGACGCGGAGCGGCATGACCGCCATCCTTCTCGCGCTCGGCGCTGCGCTGGCATATGGCGTCACCGACTTCGCCGCCGGCTGGCTCTCGCGCCGGAGCCACTACGCGCGGGTCGCGGTGATCGCCCAGGTCGTTTCGGGCCTCGGCGCGCTCCTGACATCGCTCGTGGTCGGCGGCCGACCGTCGGGTGCATCCCTCGCCTGGGGAGCGCTGTCCGGGCTCGGGGGAGGGCTCGGAACGCTCGCGCTCTATCGTGGGCTCGCGCGGGGCAGGATGAACATCGTCGCCCCGCTCTCCGGGGTGCTGGCTGCGGCTCTTCCCGCGCTGCTCGGGCTGGCGCTCGGGGAGCGGCCCGGGCCCGGAGCGATGGTCGGACTCGTGATCGCGCTCCCCGCGGTGTGGCTGACCGCCCGGACCGAGGAGCGAGGCGGGTCCGCACCGGAGGCATCGCGGACCAGCGTGGTGGATGGAGCCCTGGCCGGGCTCGGATTCGCGGTGCTCTTCATCGGTCTCCAGCGCGCGGGGCGCGGTGAGGGACTCTGGCCCACCGCTTCGTCACAGCTGGTCGCGGCCCTGCCGATGCTCGTCCTCTACGCCGGGACGATGCGCCCTCCAGCGGCGCCCGAGCAGGGCTGGATCCGGATCGCTCCGGTCCTGGTCGGGGTGCTGGTGGCGCTCGCCGCGATCCTCTACTTCCTCGCCACGCAGCGGGGCCTCCTCACCGTGGTCGCGGTCCTGACCTCGCTCTATCCAGCGGTGACCATTGCGCTCGCGCGCTGGCTGCTCGGCGAGCGCATTGGCCGCTGGCAGGGCGTCGGCCTCGCCCTGGCTGGAACGTCGGTAGCGCTCATCTCGGCCGGCTGAGTCGCCGGACGGAGCTCACTGGACCTCGCCGCGGATCTCCCCCGGCTTGCAGGCGTCGGTGTGGAGGTTCACGTACCCGGCTCCGCCGGCCTTCAGCGCAGTCACGAAGGTCGCGAAGTCGGGCGGAACTCCGGTCCCGGGAACGTAGTCGGCGGCGGTCAGCGTCTTCGTGAAACCCGAGTCGAGCGGAGGACCGAAGGGAAGCACGACCGGGCCGGCTGCCGAGGTCCCGCCGAAGTGGATGTGCCCCGCCGTCACCGGACCCGACAGGCCGGAGTAGGTCGCGCTGACCATCACCGAGGAGTTGTCGTTGGGGATGGTCACCGTCGCGTTTCCGGTCGCGCTGGCGCCCGCGGCCGCACAGGGTGGCGTCTCGCCCGACACCAGGAGCGGGACGTTGAAGACCTTCGGCTGGGGCTGGTTGTTGTTGTTGTTGTTGTCGTCGCCGCAGGCCACGACCGCCGCGGCCGCAAGCAGGCACACCGATACCAGGGCACTCTTCGTTGCCATTGCTCCTCCCGAATGAATCGAGGGCTCGCCTCGACCTCCATCCGGGCGACACGGGGTCCGTGGAGCGTTGCGACACCTGGCCGGTTGGTCGACTGTCGAGCGTTGCGGATCCGACGAGCGATGCCGCCACGGGACAGGCGTAGAGTCGGTGAACCATGCGTTCCACGACGTGGGTGTTGATCTCCGTCGTGCTGCTTACAGTTGATGCAGCGAGCAGGCCGCCGGAGGCGCGTATGCAGATTTCCTCGTCGAGCTTCGACCCGCAGGGGTCGATCCCTCCGAAGTACACCTGTGAGGGATCGGACACCTCGCCGCCGCTGGCGTGGAGCGGCGTACCACCGACGGCGAAGAGCCTCGCCCTCATCGTCGACGACCCGGACGCGCCGGACCCGAAGGCGCCACAGATGACCTGGGTACACTGGGTGCTCTACGACTTGCCGCCGCAGACTTCCGGCCTCGGCGAGGGCGCGTCCAAGGCGCCGCCCCAGGGAACGAAGGAAGGGGTGAACGACTGGAAGCGGACCGGCTACGGCGGTCCGTGCCCGCCGATTGGTCGCCACCGGTACTTCTTCAAGCTCTATGCGCTGGACACGGTACTTCCAGATCTCCGGAAGCCGTCCAAGGCAGATCTCCTGAAGGCCATGGAGGGCCACGTGGTCGGGCAGGCGGAGCTCGTCGGGACGTACCAGAAGGGGCAGAAGTGACGGTCCCGCGCGGGCGCTCCCAGCCCGCCGGATGCGGAACGTCGGGCGACCATGAGCGACGGCTCATCGCCGTCGAGCTGAAGTCGGTGCGCTGACCCGTCGCCGCGGACCGGAGACACGGCGGGTCGTCACCTCGCGCGGCTCCGGACCGCTCCCGTCGCGGATCGCCGAGCAGAGCCAGGCCAGCCCCGAGTCGTTGAGGCCGGCCGCAGGCCGCAGCCATTGCTCGCGGGTGATCGGGGCGGGCTGATAGCGTGCGCGCGTGTCGCTCGCCTTCGCCTGGCCCTGGGTCATCGCCGGCGGCATCTTCGCGCTCCATGCGCTGCTACCGGCACGCCGGGTCGAGGGGTACGTCCGCGACGCGAGCGGCGGTCCGCTCCGTTACCGGCTGAATGGACTCCTGGTCTTCGCGGTGACGGTGGCGGCGTGGGCCGGTGTCTGCCGCGCCGGCTGGCTCGCCTGGGACGCGTTCTACGTGCATCGGTGGGAGATGGTGCTGGGCGCGTGCGCGCTGGGCATCCTCTTCACGCTCGCCGTCGTGCTCCCGGCGCCAGGAGTCCCGGGGTGGAGTCTCGGCAAGGAGCTCTACCTCGGTCGCCTCGAGCAGCCGCAATGGCTGGGTGGCCGGGTGGACGCCAAGATGTTCCTGTACCTGTTCGGGGCGGTGATGCTCGAGCTCAACCTCCTCTCGTTCGGGGCGCATCACTTCCTGGTCCACGCGGCGGACCCCTCGCCTGGCGTGGCCCTGCACCTGGCGCTCTTCACCTTCTTCGTCGTCGACTACCTCCTCTTCGAGCAGGTGCACCTCTACACCTACGACTTCGTCGCCGAGCGAGTGGGCTTCAAGCTGGGCTGGGGTTGCTTCTGCTTCTATCCATTCTTCTACGCGGTCGGTCTGTGGACGACCGCCGAGCTTCCCGACCCGCGCTGGCCGGCCTGGGCGTACGTGCTGGTCACGGTGCTGTTCTTCGGGGGGTGGACGCTCGCCCGTGGCGCGAATCTGCAGAAGTACTGGTTCAAGCGTGACCCGTCGCGGAAGGCCTTCGGGGTGATCGCGCCCGAGGCGCTCGAGGGCCGCGTGCTGGTGAGCGGGTTCTGGGGTCTCTCCCGCCACATCAACTACCTCGGCGAGCTGCTCATGGCGACGGCGCTGACCCTGAGCCTCGGCCATCCGGAGGTGCTCTGGCCGTGGCTCTACCCGCTCTACTACGTGGCGCTGCTGGTGCCGCGGCAGCTCGACGACGACCGCCGCTGCGCCGAGAAGTACGGCCCGCTGTGGAACGTCTACCGGGAGCGCGTCCGCTGGCGCATCGTGCCATTCATCTACTGAGACTGAATCGGAGGATCCGGTGACCGATGAGGCCTTCGTGCGGCGTTACGGGCGCTGGGCGATCGTGGCCGGCGCCTCGGAGGGCCTGGGCGCCGCGTGGGCCGAGGCGCTCGGCGCGCGCGGGCTGAACCTGGTGCTCTTCGCCCGCCGTCCGGAGGTCCTCGACGCGACCGCGGCCGCGATCCGTTCCCAACACTCCGTGGAGGTGCGGACCTACCCCTTCGATCTCGCGGGAGCGGGTTTCGGCCCGGAGCTGGAGCGGCTCGCGGGATCGCTCGAGGTCGGCTTCGGGGTGTTCAACGCGGCGCACGCGCCCCGTGGGCAGTTCCTCGAGCTGAGCCTCGAGGACCAGCTGCGGAGCGTGGACGTGAACTGCCGCGGGCCGCTCACGATGGCCCACGTGCTCGGCAGGCGGATGGCCACGCGCGGACGCGGGGCACTGGTCCTGATGTCGTCGCTCACTGCGTTCCATGGCAGCCCGTTCCTCGCCACCTACGGCGCGACGAAGGCGTTCAACCTGGTGCTCGGGGAAGGGCTCTGGTTCGAGCTGCGGTCGCGGGGCGTCGACGTGCTCGCCTGTGCCGCGGGGGCGACCCGCACCCCGGGATTCCTCCGCGCCTCACCGCACGGGGAGCCGGGGATGATCGAACCTGCCCAGGTGGTGGCGGAGGCTCTGGGGAAGCTCGGTCGCTCGGGAGTGATGGTCCCCGGGCGCTTCAACCGGTTCGCCTCGTTCCTGATGCGGCGGATCTTGCCGCGGGGGTCCGCGGTGGGCATCCTCGGCAACCGAACGCGCAACCTCGTCCTGCCACCGTGAGCGGCCGGAGCGGCCAGACCAGGAGCATCTCGATGAGCTTCGTGCACGTGGACATCCGGGAGGGCCTCGCTTTCGTCCGTCTCGAGCGCGGCAAGGTCAACGCGCTGAACGAGCAGGTGGTCGACGAGCTGGCGAGCAGCCTCCGCGACCTGGAGAGCGAACCGGCGGTGCGCGGGATTCTCCTCACCGGGACCGGGAAGTTCTTCTCCTTCGGGTTCGACATCCCGGAGTTCCTCGGCACACCGAAGGAGGAGTTCGTCCGCTTCCTCCGCAAGTTCACCGCCCTGTATCGCGAGCTCTTCCTCCATCCCCGGCCGGTCGTTGCCGCGCTGAACGGGCACACCGTCGCCGGTGGCTTCATGCTCGCGAGCGCTTGCGACGTCCGGGTGATGGTGAAGGAGAACGGCAAGATCGGGCTCAACGAGATCGGGTTCGGCTCGTCCGTCTTCGCCGGAAGCGTGGAGCTGCTCCGGTTCTGGGTCGGGTCCCGGCGAGCGCAGGAGGTCGTCTACGGGGGAGCGCTGTACACGGCCGAACAGGCGCTGGAGCTGGGCCTGGTCGACGCCGTCGTCCCCGACGGCGGGCTGCTGGACGAGTCAGGCGGTCGGCTCTCCGTGCTCGCGAAGAAGTCCCCCGAGGCGTTCCGCAGCGTCAAGCGGCTCCTCCGCCAGGCGGTCGCGGAGGAGATGCAGCGACGAGAGGACGCATCGATCCGCGAGTTCGCGGAGCTCTGGTACTCGAAGGAGACGCGGGCCGAGCTGGAGAAGATAAGGATCCGCTCCTGAGTCGGGGCCGCCGGCGCCCCTCAGCGCCGGGACCGGGTCCGACGGCGACGGCGGGTAGCGGCGGCGCGGCGCGCCTGGGCCGAGAGCGCCTTTCTCGACGCGGCCCTGCGAGGCTCGCGCCGGAGAGCGCGGGCCGCGGCCCGACTCCGCCGCCGTGACGGAGACCTCGGCTTTCGCTTCTTCTGGCCGACCTCGTAGGCCCGCTTCGCCGATTGCCGCGTGCGGCGGCTGGTCCGACCTTTTCGCGGCGGCTTCAGGGGAACTCCGGCCCTCCGCGCCTTGGACAGCCCGATGGCGATGGCCTGCTTCGTCGAGCGGGCGCCGTGCTTCCCCTCGCGAATGTGGTCCATCTCCTCGTGGACGAATTCACCCGCCGCGGTCGTCGGGCTCTTTCCTTGCCTGAGGTCCTCCTTCGCCTTTTCCACAGTCCTCTTCTCGGGCATGACGAACAGTCCTCCGTCTCTTGAGAGTGGGAGTCGTCCACCCGGTGAGCAAGGGTCCGCGACGCGAGCGGCTCCAGGCAGGCACCCGGTCGTCTGGTGGGGCGCGGTGGCTCGCGGCAGGAGTAGAGTCGGCCGCCCACGAAGTCACCGGTCGCTCCACGGGAGGTCTGATGGCGCTCGAGTACGCGTTCGAGATGGCTGCCTCCAGCATCCGCTTCGGCCCAGGCGTCACCCGGGAGATCGGGATGGACCTGGCCGAGATGGGCGTCCAGAAGGTGATGGTCCTCACCGATGGCCGTCTGGCGAAGCTGCAGCCGGTGGCCACCGTTCTCCAGAGCCTCCGGGACAACCGGATCATCCACGCGCTGTTCGATCGGGTGCGGGTGGAGCCGACCGACGTCTCGTTCCGCGAGGCGATCACCTTCGCCACCGAGGGTGGGTTCGACGCCTTCGTGGCCGTGGGGGGAGGATCGACGATCGACACGGCGAAGGCCGCGGACCTCTACGCGAGCTACCCGGCGGACTTCCTCGACTACGTCAACGCGCCCATCGGGAAGGGGAAGCCCGTCCCGGGGCCGATCAAGCCGCTGATCGCCGTGCCGACGACCGCCGGGACGGGGAGCGAGACGACCGGCGTCGCGATCTTCGATCACACGCCGATGCACGCGAAGACCGGCATCGCCCATCGCCGGCTGAAGCCCCTGCTGGGCATCCTCGATCCCGAGAACACGCGCAGCATGCCTCCACAGGTGGCGGCGACGAGCGGATTCGACGTGCTGAGCCACGCCATCGAGTCCTTCACCGCGCTGCCCTTCCACCAGCGCCCGCGCCCGGACCGGCCCATCGTCCGTCCGGCGTACCAGGGCTCGAACCCGATCAGCGACGTGTGGTCGCTCGAGGCGCTGCGCTGGGTGTCGAAGTACTTCGTGCGCGCGGTGGAGAACCCGGATGACGGCGAGGCGCGCGAGAAGATGCAGCTCGCGGCCGCGTTCGCAGGCGTGGGCTTCGGGAACGCGGGCGTTCACCTTCCCCACGGGATGTCGTACCCGGTCTCGGGGATGGTGAAGGACTTCCACCCCGAGGGCTTTCCGGTCGACCATCCGATCGTGCCGCACGGGATGTCGGTCATCCTCAACGCGCCGGCGGTGTTCCGCTTCACCGCCCAGGCGGCTCCCGACCGCCATCTGATCGCGGCGGAGATCCTGGGCGCGGACGTCTCGCGCGCGAAGGCGGCGGACGCGGGGAAGATCCTCTCCGACCGCCTGGTGGGCATCATGCAGCGGCTGAAGATGCCCAACGGGCTCAGCTCGGTGGGCTACGGGAAGTCGGACATCCCGGCGCTGGTGCAGGGGACGCTGCCGCAGGCGCGAGTGACGAAGCTCTCACCGCGGCCGGTGGACGAGACCGATCTCACGCACCTGTTCGAGGACGCGCTGCACGGCTGGTGAGCGCGGCGCGGTGCGTCGACACGTCAAGGTCTCCGCGCGGGCGGGCCATAGGTCGCCGGCGAGATCGCCGCCGGGTGTCCTTCAACTCCACGGTGCTCTCACTCGCCTTCCCGGCCGCAGCTCCTCCGGCCGGTAGAGCGTCGAGCGCCACTGCAGTCCGCCCCGGATCCGTCCCAGCACTGCGGCCCGGAGCAGCAGTACCCCGTTCACCACGACACCCAGCGGCGAGAGGAGCGCGGGCAAGATCCGCTGACCGGCGAAGCGGCACATCCACACGGTGCTCCCGATGAGGAGCGCCGCCGCGAAAAGACCCAGCCAGCGCGCGGAAGGGAAGGGCGAGAGAAGAGCCACCACGAACGGGCCGAGCTCCAGCAGCCCGAGCGATACCGTCCAGCACACCGCTGGCCAGATCCGATGGTCGAAGAGGGCCGCGGCCTTCTCCGTCCCCCGCGCCAGCTCGGCCATCGTGCGGTACCAGCGGATGAGCACGAGCCCACGCCCGTTCGCCACCGCGCTGCGCGACCCCGAGGCCTTCAGCATCTGACCGAGCGCCAGGTCATCGGCCACCTCGAGCCGGAGGTGCTCGATGCCAGGGCTCCGCTCGAGCGCGGAGCGACGGACGAGGCCGAACGCTCCCACGCTCCCGCCCACCTTCGAGCGAGCGTCGGACACCAGCCAGATCCGTCCGATCACCAGCCCGGTCCGGGTGAAGGCGGCGAGCGCCGCATCGACGAGCAAGGTCGCGGGAAGTAGCTGCGGAAGAATGGCGAGATGGTCCAGCCGCTGCGCCTCGGCGAGGCGCACCGCCCGCTCGAGCGTACCGCGGGCGAGGTGCACGTCGGCGTCGCTGAAGAGCAACCACTCGCCCGTGGCGAGGCGAACGCCTTCCCGCATCGCGTGGAGCTTGCCGAGCCACCCACCAGGCAGCGAGGTCAGGTGCAGCGCCCGGACGCGAGGATCCTGGGCCGCGATGGCGTCGACCAGGGCGGCGGTCCCGTCCGTCGAGCGATCGTCGACGAGGATCACCTCGAGCGCTGGATAACCGTCTGCGAGACGGCTTCGCATCGCTGGCCCGAGCGTGTCCACCTCATCGCGGGCCGGAACGATCAAGGAAACACGCGGCCAGCGCTCCGGGACGGGGGATGCATCGCGGAGGAGCAGCGGAACAGCCCTCACGACGAGCGCCGTCCCCCATGTGGAGGCGACGGCATAGGCGAGCCCGATGATCGCCCCGGTGAGCCAGCAGATCTCGGCAGCCGTCATCCGATTGCAGCTCCACCGTCTTGCCGGCGAGGCCCCAGCACTCGGGCGTTCCTGGAGCTCGGATCCATCCTCAGTCGGAACCCGGCCTGAGCCAGCGTTGCACCCCGAGGCCACCGGCGCCCGCGGCTCCTGATCTACTTCGAGTCGTCGCCCTTCCCGGTCACCTTCTGCCAGGCCCACCGGAGTGGGTCGAAGAACTCGTCCACCACGCGCTCCTTCAACGGAATGATCGCGTTGTCGGTGATCTTGATGTTCTCCGGGCAGACCTCGGTGCAGCACTTGGTGATGTTGCACATCCCGAGGCCCATCTTTTCTTTGAGGAGCTGCCTTCGATCGTTCGTGTCCAGCGGGTGCATCTCCAGCGCCGCGTAGCGCACGAAGAAGCGCGGGCCGGCGAAGACCTTCTTGTTCTCCGGATGGTCACGGATGACGTGGCAGACGTCCTGGCAGAGGAAGCACTCGATGCACTTGTGGAACTCCTGAACCCGGTCGATGTCCTCCTGCATCATCCGGTACTTCCCGTCCGGCCCCTTCGGCCCGGGCTTGAACGCCGGGACCCGCTTCGCCATCTCGAAGTTGAACGAGACGTCGGTGACCAGGTCGCGCACCACCGGGAAGGTCTTCATCGGCGCCACGGTGATCGGTTGGGTCGTGTCGAGTGAGCTCATCCGCGTCATGCACATCAGCCGCGGCTTGCCGTTCACCTCGGCGCTGCACGAGCCGCACTTCCCGGCCTTGCAGTTCCAGCGAACGGCCAGGTCGCCGGCCTGCGTCGCCTGCAGCACGTGCAGCACGTCGAGGAGAACCATGCCCTCCTCCCAGGGGACGTCGTAATCGCGGAGCTGCCCTCCCGACGCATCACCTCTCCAGATCTGCAGCTTCGCCACCCGGGCCATCGTCACCCCTCGAGCAGAGCCTTCAGTTCCGCGGGCATCTCGGGGATCGGCTCGGCGGACACCGAGAGGGCCTCTCCCCGCTTGCGCACCACCATGTTGACCTTGGCGAACTTCTGATCCGGCTTGGGGAAGTCGTCGCGAGCGTGACCGCCGCGGCTCTCCTTGCGCTCGATCGCCGCCCGGGCCACCGCCTCGGCGCATACCAGGAGCGAGCGGAGATCCAGCGCAAGGTGCCAGCCGGGGTTGAACTGCCGGTGGCCTTCCACCCGGACGCGCTTCAGCCGGTCCCGCAGCTGGCCGATCTTGCGCACCGCTCGCTCGAGCTCCTGCTGGACGCGGATGATCCCCACGTCCGACTGCATCGTCTTCTGCAGCTCGGTGTGGAGCGTGTACGGGTTCTCGTTGCCGCCGGGGTCGAACGGTGACAGCGCCTCCTTCGCGAGTGCCTCCACCCGCCGCTCGTCCACCGAGGGAGCTCTGCTCACCGACCTCGCGTACTCCGCGGCTGCGATCCCCGCGCGCCGTCCGAACACCAGGAGGTCGGACAGCGAGTTCCCGCCGAGCCGGTTGGCGCCGTGCAACCCACCCGCGACCTCACCCGCGGCGAACAGGCCCGGGACCGCGGTGGCCGAACCCTCGCCGTCCACCTGGACGCCGCCATTCATGTAGTGCGCGGTCGGCCCGATCTCCATCGGCGTGGTGGTGATGTCCACGTCCGCCAGCTCCTTGAACTGGTGGTACATCGAGGGCAGCCGGCGCTTGATGGTCTCCGCGTCGCGGCGGGTGGCGATGTCCAGGTACACGCCCCCGTGCGAGCTGCCGCGCCCGGCCTTCACCTCGGCGTTGATCGCCCGGGCCACCTCGTCGCGGGGCAGCAGCTCGGGTGGGCGCCGGTTGTTCTTCTTCTCGGTGTACCAGCGGTCCGCCTCGGCCTCGGTGTCCGCTGTCTCCTTCTTGAAGAACTCGGGGATGTAATTGAACATGAAGCGGCGCCCGTCCGAGTTCCGGAGCACGCCGCCGTCGCCGCGCACGCTCTCGGTCACCAGGATGCCGCGGACGCTGTGCGGCCAGACCATCCCGGTGGGATGGAACTGGTAGCACTCCATGTCGATCAGGTCGGCGCCCGCATCGAGGGCCATGGCCACGCCGTCGCCGGTGTACTCCCAGGAGTTGGAGGTGAACTCCCACGCCTTGCCAATTCCGCCGGTGGCCAGCACCACCGCCTTGGCCTTGAAGAGGACGAACTTCCCGGACTCGCGCCAGTAGCCGAACGCGCCGCACACCCGGTCGCCGTCCTTGAGGAGGCTCAGGAGCGTGCACTCCATGTACACGGCGATGCCCTTGTGCACCGCGTGCTGCTGGAGCGTGCGGATCATCTCCAGCCCGGTGCGGTCGCCGACGTGGGCGAGCCGGGCATAGCGGTGCCCGCCGAAGTCGCGCTGGAGGATCAGCCCGTCCTTCGTACGGTCGAAGAGCGCGCCCCACTCCTCGAGCTCCAGGACCCGGGCCGGCGCCTCCTGCGCATGGAGCTGCGCCATGCGCCAGTTGTTGAGGAGCTTTCCGCCCCGCATCGTGTCCCGGAAGTGGACCTTCCAGTTGTCGTCCGGCCAGACGTTGCCCAGGGCGGCGGCGATGCCCCCCTCGGCCATCACGGTGTGTGCCTTGCCGAGGAGCGACTTGCAGATCAGCGCGGTGTCCGCGCCCTGCGCCGAGGACTCGATCGCGGCGCGCAGGCCCGCTCCCCCGGCGCCGATGACGAGGACGTCGTGCTCGTGCGTCTCGTACTCGGCCATCAGAAGAACCTCAGATCACGGATGACGCCCATCGCGACGAGGCGGACGTAGAGGTCGGTCAGGGCCACGCCGAAGAGGCTCACCCAGGCGATCTGGGCGTGCCGCTCGTTGAGGGGGGTGAGCCACCTCCACAGCCGGTACCGGGTGGGGGACTTCGAGAAGCGGTCCAGCCCGCCTCCGCACACGTGGCGGCAGGAGTGACAGGACAGGGTATAGAGCGTGAGCAGCGCGGCGTTGGTCAGAAGGACGAGCGTCCCGACGCCCATGCCGAACCCGTCCGGAAATCTGAAAGCCCGGATCCCGTCCCACCAGAGGAAGACCAGGATCGGAACCGAGGCGTAGAAGAAATAGCGGTGGATGTTCTGGAGGATGAGCGGGAAGCGGGTCTCGCCGAAGTACTTCGCTCGCGCGTCAGGCACTGCGCACGCCGGCGGCGCCCAGACGAAGGCCCGATAGTAGGCCTTGCGGTAGTAGTAGCAGGTCAGCCGGAATCCTCCCGGTGCCCAGAGGATGAGGATGGCCGGCGACCACTTCCACCAGTCCCCGAACAGCGCCAGCTCGGGCTGGGCGCAGTTTGCCGCCAGGCATGGCGAGTAGAGCGGCGAGAGGTAAGGGTCGGCCCAGTAGTACGCGTTCTGGAGCCCTGCCCAGGTCGCATAGACGACGAAGGCGCCGAGGACGACGACGGTGAGGACCGGCTTCACCCACCAGGCATCGACCCGCTGGGGCGCACGCGCGGCGATCGAGGTGGGCGACGCCTGCGGTGCGACTGCCGACATCCAGACCTCCGGCAAGCGGTGGAGGACGACGGCGCGAAAGTCTCCGGGGCCGCCCCGGGGGGTGTCAAGGAACTACTCGAGCCGCAGCTCGCCGGATTCGTACTCGACCGCGGGACGGAGGTGTGGATTCTCCATCAGCACTCGCGCGCAGGAGTTCCAGCGGAGGACGGCATCGTCGTTGCCCGCCGGCCTCAACCTCTCGGCCTCGCTGTACCAGCGCATGGCACGGGAGAAGCCCTCGTACGCCTCCTGGGGGGCCAGCGGTCCGCCGGACTCGAGCTTGGCCCGCGCGAGCCTCTCCTCGACGATGCCCGCGTAGTAGCAGCGGTCGTAGTCGGAGGAGAGCTGATCGAGGAGCGCGCGGGCCCGCCACACCTCAGGTGCATGGACCCGGAACATGTCGGTGATCGCCAGCAGATAGAGGGTCACTGCCTGCTGGTTCCCGGGCTGGGTCCGGAGCACATCCTGACAGATGCTCTCGGCCTGCTCGGGCTCGTTGAGCAGCCGGTATCGCTCGGCCTTCGCGAGGGCCGCGGGAATGGCCTCGGGGCGCAGCGGCTTGAGCTCGAACACGGGCGCCTCCTCGGTGGTGACGGAGCGGCGACCCGGTTCTTAGCACGAGCCTCCCGGACCCGCGTGCTGCGCGTCGTCCACGACTCGACTCCGACACGAGACCCTCGACCGTCCAGGCCGGTGTCCCGGGCGGGACAGCGCGCGGCTGTCCCGTCGCTCCTTCTCCCGGGCAGCGACGCCGCGCGTCGTTCCGGCACCGGCGACTACGCCGGACGGGAACCTACACGGAGCTCGGACATGATCTGGTTGCGGACGTCGTGGAGCAGGCGGTGCAGCGTGGCCTCGGCGACCCGGTGCCCGGCGGTCACCTCGAAGGCCATTCCCACCGTGCCCATCGGGGGGCGGTAGCGACCGTGCAGATCGAGCTGCGTCTCGTCGGGAGCCACCGGATAGGCGGTCAGGGTGGCGTCCATCTTGGGGAACAAGCCGGCCTGCTGCGTCGCTTCCCAGGTGAACTCGAGACGCATCCGCGGGTCGCCCGTCGCGCCCCACTCGTCGACGATCCCCTTCACGTGGAGCTGGACGTCGACCCCGACCTCGACCGGTCCCATGTTCAATCGCAACGTGGCCACGAGCTCGCGGGCCCGCTCGTTCACCGTGGCCGTCGCGCGGGAGAAGATCGCAACGCCATCCGAGTGGAGCAGCGTGTGGACGCGCTCGTAGCGCGCGGGCACGTAGTCGTAGCAGCGCACCTCGCGTGACTCCGACATGCGGGGCGGCATACCACGCGCCTGCCTCCCCGGTCATCGCGGACGTGTGGGCCCTCAGTCCCAGCGGATCTGCACCGGGTCGCCGATCCCTGCGCCGAGCGCGCGACGGGCATCCCCCCGGTTCACCGCGACCTCGACAAACCCGTGACTTCCCACCAGGGCCAGCCCCTCCCCCGGCGGGACCTCGCCGTAGGTCCGGGCCCCGGGGAGGGTCCTGCCGGCGATGGACGTGCGCCAGGCGGAGCCGTCCGGGAGGAGGGCGCCAGGGACGTTGGAGATGAGATTGCCGAAGCGATCCACCGCCTGGACCGCCCCCTCCGCGCCGCTAGGGAGCGTCCGCAGGGGCAGGAGCTCGAGCGTCACCAGCCGCTCCGTCGCCAGGGGCTGGCCGAGCACCTCCAGGGGCACGCCTCGGGCCAGGTGCGCGGCGACCGGCGCGAAGAGGTCGCGTCCATGGAAGGTCGAGCTCGGCGAGGCCGTTCGCCAGAACCGTACGTCGGTCAGCTCCACGGCGCGCAGCGGAGGGTCGGCCTCCAGCGCGGCGGTGAGGACGCCGTTGTCCGGACCGACGAGGCACGAGCCGCTCCGGCACTGGATGGCCACCGCCCGGCGGGCCGTGCCCACGCCAGGGTCCACCACCACCAGGTGAATCGTCCCCGGGGGAAAGAAAGGAGCCACGGTGAGCAGGCGGAAGCGAGCGAAGGCGACGTCCTGCGGGGGCACGAGATGGGTGACGTCCACCACGCGCGCCTCCGGCGCCACGCCGGCGATGACGCCCTTCATCGCCGCGACATATCCATCCTCGAGGCCGAAATCGGTCAGAAGGGTGATGACCCGCATCGAGAGCTTCCACCGCCGAGCATCGCACGGAGCGCGCAGCGAAACCTCCGGCCTGGAGTGGTAGACGGCGGTCCGGAGATGGCCGGGCCGAGGAGAGAGCGATGCCGCGCTTTGCTGCCAATCTGACGATGCTCTTCAACGAGGTTCCATTCCTGGACCGTTTCGAGCGCGCTGCCCGGTCGGGCTTCGAGGCCGTGGAGTTCCTCTTCCCCTATGCCTGGCCGCCGGCCGAGATCCGCCAGCGCCTCGATGCTCACGGCCTGCAGCTGGTCCTGCACAACCTGCCGGCGGGGAACTGGGACGCCGGCGACCGCGGGATCGCCTGCCACCCGGACCGGGTCTCCGAGTTCCGCGCCGGGGTTGAGAAGGCCGTCGAGTACGCCAGCGCGCTCGGCGTGCCCCGGGTCAACTGCCTCGCCGGGAAGATGCCCGCGGGGGCGGCCGACGCCCTCCTCCGGAGCACGCTGGTGGAAAACCTGCGCTACGCGGCGGTGGCGCTGAAGAAGGCGGGTCTGAAGCTGCTGATGGAGCCGATCAACACCTTCGACATTCCCGGCTTCTACGTCACCCGCACCGATCAGGCGCTGTCGATCCTCGACGAGGTCGGCGCGGACAACGCCTTCGTGCAGTACGACATGTACCACGCGCAGCGCATGGAAGGTGAGCTCGCCGCGACGGCGCAGAAGCACCTGGCGCGCATCGGCCACGTGCAGGTGGCCGACAATCCGGGGCGGAACGAGCCGGGGACCGGAGAGATCAACTACGCCTTCCTCTTCGCGTACCTCGACCGCATTGGCTACGACGGCTGGATCGGCTGCGAGTACAAGCCGGCCACGACGACCGAGGCCGGCCTGGGCTGGCGGCAGCGGTTGACGAAATCCACTGACAAGGAGCGCCCGGCATGAGTCCGCAATCTCTGAACCTCGGTTTCATCGGACTGGGCATCATGGGCACGCCGATGGCCGGCCATCTGCTCGCGGCCGGTCACCGGCTGTTCGTTCACACCCGCCACCGCTATCCGCCTCCCATCGCCGAGAGCGCGGCGGTGAAGTGCGACTCGGCGCGTGCGGTGGCCGAGCGCGCGGACATTGTCTTCAGCATGGTGCCGGACACGCCGGACGTGGAGGCGGTGCTGTTCGGCCAGGACGGCGTCGCCGCCGGGCTGACGAAGGGGAAGACGGTGGTCGACATGAGCTCGATCTCGCCCATCGCGACCAAGGAGTTCGCCCGGAAGATCAACGCGCTCGGCTGCGACTACCTCGATGCTCCGGTCTCCGGCGGAGAGGTGGGGGCGAAGAACGCGACACTGTCGATCATGGTCGGCGGGGACGAGGCGGTGTTCGAGCGGGTGAAGCCGCTGTTCGAGCTGATGGGAAAGGCCATCACCCGGGTCGGCGGCAACGGAGACGGCCAGACGGCGAAGGTCGCGAACCAGATCATCGTCGCCCTGACCATCGAGGCCGTCGGCGAGGCGTTGCTCTTCGCCGCCAAGGCCGGCGCCGACCCGGCGAAGGTCCGCCAGGCGCTGCTGGGAGGGTTCGCGTCCTCCAAGATCCTCGAGGTCCACGGGGAACGGATGATCAAGCGGACGTTCAATCCCGGGTTCCGGATCGAGCTGCACCAGAAGGACCTCGAGCTCGCCCTCTCCAGCGCCCGCGCGCTGGCCGTCTCGCTGCCGAACACCGCCATCGCCCAGCAGCTCTTCAACGCCTGCGTCGCTCACGGCGGGAAGGCGTGGGACCACTCGGCGATGGTGCGCGCCCTCGAGGACCTGGCGAGCTTCGAGATCGGACAGAAGCCGAGCGAGGGCTGAGCTGCGGGTTCAGCGCTTTCGTCCGGGGGAGCGCGGCCTGGTGGCGCGGCGCTTCGAGGAACCCCGTCGGCCGCCGGCTGACCGGCGCGTCGTCCGAGAGGATGCGCTTGCGCTCGGCTCCTTCTTCGCCGGCTGGGTCCGACCGGTCTTCTTCGTGTACCGGGGCTCGTAGAGCTGGATTCGAAGCCCGCCCGGGGCCTCGAAGTAGGTCACCAGCCCGTACCCATGGTCCTGGACCGGACCGGTGAAGGACACGCCGCGCGACGCGAGGTCCACCACGGTGCCCTGGATGTCGTCGCAGTAGAACGAAACGTCGTGGGTACCTGTCTCGCCGCCCTCGCCCGGGTCCACGGGATGGACGCCCAGGTCGCCCTCCGGGAAGTCGAAGATCCACCAGCCCTCACCGATGTCGCTCCCGGGCAGGCGGACCTTGTCCCGGAAGAAGGCGCGAGTCGCCTCGGGAGCCGACGAGTAGAGCAGTCCATGAATGCCGCGAATCATCGCCGGCCTCCTTGTGCAACGCCGGAGTGATTGGACCGGAAGCGGAATCGCCGCGCAATCTCCGCCCGCCGTCCACCGTCAAGTGGGCGAGGCAGGCGTAGCGCCCGCTCATCCTCCGTCGAGGGGCGTCCCGGACCCCGGAACCGACGTGGTCGGGGCGCTCTTCCGCCGGTAGGTGAGCGTGTAGTCCACCGGGTGGGGCAGGTGCTCGCTGGTGATGATCACCTGCATCCGGAGCGTGTCGCCGTCGGGCAGCAGCGTCCAGAGCACCTTGCGCGATCCACCATCGCCGCGAAAGTGCTGGACCAGGGTATCGCCCTCGAAGCGCTGGCTGAGCTTGCTGGTCTCGCCCAGCTTGGTCCGGTGTTGCACCTCTCGGGCGTCGTCCGGGCTGACGTCGGGCAGCTGGCACGAGCCGGCGACGGAGATGTTCCCGCCACCGAAGGCGAACGAGTAGCGGGGGCAGATCTCGCAGTTCTTCAACAGTCGGTCGTAGGCGATCCCCCGGGCGATGAAGAACATCCCGTCCACCGAGCGCTCGACGGCGGCCGGGACCAGCGCTCGTTCCGGGGCGCCGCCGGCGAAGACGTACTCGCCGACGAACCGGCGGCGAAGGTCGTCCACGGAGGTGGGGCCGTCGCCCGCGATCGACGTGGGGACTCCGAGCACGATCGCGGTCAGCGCCACGAGCGGAATCCAGAGCCCGCGACCTCGACGCACCGGCGCGACACGAACGGCGCAGCCCCGCGGCGATGCCATGCTCATTCCCCGGAACGCTCGGGCGCGGAGCCCCTTCGAGGCCACGGCACGATCGCCGGCAGCGCCCTCATCCGCTCCGCACAGGCCGGGTGCCGGGAGAGCATCCTCCGGTCCATCCACGGAATGCTGACGAGGAGGAAGAGCAGGGTGATCGAGGCGGGCCCGACGATGGTCCATCCGGCCCAGCGCGGGTCGGAGGCGAGACCGAACAGCCACAGGCCCCACCAGAAGGCGATCTCGCCGAAGTAGTTCGGATGCCGCGCCAGACCCCAGAGGCCGGTGTCGAGCACCGCCGACGGGTCGCGACGACCGCGGAGGAAACGGCGCAGCTGGAGGTCCGACACCGCCTCGATGGCGATGCCGGCTGCGGTGACCGTCGCGGCGAGGAGATCGATGGGCCCCAGGGTCCGCCCGGCACCGGCGAGCGCGGGCCAGGTCGGAAGGAGCCCCAGGAACACCCAGAGCGTGGGCAGGAGGTGGATGCCGGCGAGGCTCGCCGGCCAGTAGAGCCGTCCCGTCCTCCCCCGGATCTCCGCGTACCGGAAGTCCTCGTCTCCGAGCCCGCGCCAGCGCGCCGCCCAGTTCGCGGTGAGCCGCACGCCCCAGACCGTGACGAGGACGATCACCACGACGGCGCGGAGGTCCGGCCCGGCGGGTGCGCGGCTCGCCCAGAAGAGGACGATGGGAAGAGGTGCCACGCTCCAGTACGGATCGTAGAGGCTCGAGTTGTCGTGCCTCATGCTGAAGCCGAAGACGACCAGCGTCGCGGCGATGTCCGCGAGCGCCGCGGCCCAGAGCGGCCCCACGTCGCGGAGAGCCCAGCCCGTCGCGAGACCGGCGCCAAGGGCCGCCGTGTACGCGACGCCCACGACGGCGAGCGCCCGGCGAGGAGCGGGAGAGGAGAACGCGGCGGGCACGGACATGCGGCGGCAGGCCAACCCTAGAACACGCGTTGGCCGGCGCGATGGAAAAGATGAGCTGGCCTAATGGGGACCCCTCGACGGGCGAGGGGCGGACCGGCTACTCGACCGCGCTCCTTTCAAGTCCCGAGCCTGATGCCAGAACCGCCGTCGCCTCTCGTCGTCCCCGTTCCCTGGGAAGACTTCTTCAGCCACGCCCCGATGCCGATGGGTGTCCTCGTCCGGAACGGAGAGGACGCGAGGTTTCTCAAGGCGAACGCCGCGAGCGCGGCGCAGCTCGGGAAGGACCCTTCCCAGATGTCGGGCTGTTCCGCCCTCGAGCTCGGGATTCCCGGTCCGCTGGTCCAGGGATGGCTGATGTCCCTCGCTGCGGTGCATGAGCTCGGCAAGCCGCTGGACGTGCGCTGGCAGCTCTCGACCGAGCACGGACTGCGGAGCTTCACCAGCCGGATCCTTCCCCTTCCGGACACCGGGGAGTCGGCACTGCACTTCGGCTACATCAACCAGGACTGGACCGGCGCGCGGAAGGTGTCGCTCGACGACGAGGCAGAGCGGGAGCGGCTGGCCGGAGCGCTTGCATTCACCCTGGCGGAGGAGATCGACGCGCCCCTCGAGCAGCTCCTCGGGCTGATCGGGATCGTCGCCGACGAGGTGGGCGCACTTGCCGACACCGACCCCACCCTGGAGCTCGAGGAATGCGGGCGGGTGCTCGCCTCGGCGATGCTTCTGGTGCGACGCGCGCATCTGCCGGTTCACGAGCTCCGCCAGTTCCTTCGCCCGGTCGCATACTCGCCAGGACCCGTCGACGCCGGCGAATGCATGCGGAGCGCGCTCCGGCTGGTCAGCCCCCAGGTGAAGCGGTCGTGCGGGATCCGGACGGAGACCCTCCCCATGACCCTGGTTCAGGCCGACGAGCCGCGGCTACGTCACGCGCTGGTCCGCGTGCTGCTGGAGACCGCTCGGGGGCCGGGAACGGGCCAGGCGCGCCTGGGCGATCTGCTCCTGTCGATGACCCGGGAGGTCTCGGTGGTCGAGCTGGTCATCACCCGGACCGATCGTTGCTTCGGGCCGCACGGCGATCTTGTGAGCTGCGAGCGGCTCGTCCGGGAAGCCGGCGGGCTGCTCCGGGTGGAGCCTCGTGTCGGCCCCGGGTTCCGGGTGCGGATCGCCCTGCCGCTCGTGCAGCTGCGCGACTGACCGGACCTAGATCCGGACGACGACCTTTCCGAAGTGCGCGCCCGAGGCCAGGTGCTGGTAGGCCGCCGGGACCTCGTCGAAGCCGAACACCCGATCGATGATCGGCCGGATCTTCGTCGCGGTCATCGCACTCACGAAGCGCTCCAGCATCTCCACCGAGCCCACGTAGATGCCCGCGATCCGGAGCGCGTGATGGAAGATGGCGTAGGTGTTCACCGGTCCGCTGGTCCCGGTCAGCACCCCGAGGATGCTCATCGTCCCCCCGTACCGGAGCGCGGCGGTGGACTGATCGAAGGTTCCGGGCCCGCCGACCTCCACGACCAGATCCACGCCTCGACCTCCGGTCCACGCCTTCGCCGCCTTCCCCCACTCGGGGTCCGCCCGGTAGTCGATGACGTGGTCGGCACCGAGCTCCAGCGCTCGCCGGCGCTTCTGCTCCGAGCTGGAGGTGACGATCGCGCGCGCTCCGGAGGCCTTCGCCAGCTGGAGCGCGAAGACCGAGACCCCTCCGGTTCCCTGGACGAGGACGGTCTCCCCGGGCTTCAGTGACGCAGACTCGAAGAGCGCGTTCCAGGCAGTGAGGCCGGCGCAGGGAAGCGTCGCGCCTTCCTCGAAGCTCAGGCCATCGGGGAGGCGGACCCAGGCGGTCTCCGGCAGCACGACCTCCTCGGCCAGCATCCCGTCCCGGCCTCCCCCGAGCGCGTTCGCGTGGTGGAAGTCCGAGAGTGGCCCGGAGATCCAGGTGGGAAAGAAGCTGGCGATCACCCGGTCTCCGATCTTCCACCGGCTCACCGCCGGACCGATCGCGATGACCTCTCCGGCGCCGTCGGAGAGGGGAATCACCGGAGCGGACCGCTTCGCGGCGTTCCGGGCGATGCTCAGGTCCCGGTAGTTGAGCGAGGCCGCGCGGACCCGGACGCGGATGTCGGAAGGCCCGAGCAGCGGGGATGGCCGCTCCACGGGCGTGAGGGACTCGGCTTGGGGGCGAGGACGGAGCTCGTAGGCACGCATGGGCGCTCCAGTAACGGGCCCGGGCGCCGGGGATCGGGGGGCTCTCCGGCGGCTACGGCCGGGAAGAGCTCGAGCGCACGGGTGCGCACCGGGTATACGACGACCCGCGCGACCTGCTCCGCCACCTGGAACGAGGTGGGTGGACGCCGCTGACGAGGTTTTCGAGGAGCTCCCGGAAAGCATTCCGGTAGGCTTCGCGCAATGCGCGCACTCCTCTCGCTCTCGGTTCTTGCGGCGCTGCTCCTCGGTTGCTCCTCCAGCGGTGAGCAGGGTCCGAAGGGAGATCCCGGTCCAGCAGGTCCCGCCGGTCCAGCGGGCCCCGCCGGCGTCGCCGGACCGCCCGGGCCGGCCGGAGAGCAGGGGCCGCCAGGGAGCATCGATCCGAGCGTCACCGCCTGGATCGCCAGATTTGGCGACGGCGGCGTCACCGACACCGCGGGGAGCCCGGGCTGCTTCACCGACGGGTACATCGGACAGGTGTTCCTCTTCGCGGGAAGCTTCCCGCCGCGGGGAACCGTCTTTGCTCACGGGCAGATCCTCTCCATCGCCCAGAACACGGCACTGTTCTCCCTGCTGGGCACGAGGTACGGGGGCAACGGAACCACGACCTTCGCGTTGCCCGACATGCGCGGCCTCGAGCCGGCGGGCGTGAACTACGTCATCTGCCTCGGCGGGGTCTTCCCCTCGCGGAACTGAGGCGCTGCTCACTCACTCCACCCGGACCCGCACGCGGTGGATCGCGTTGCGCGCCCCGTCGACCGGCTGACCGGTCCCGTCATCCTCGACGGCACGGACGCAGAGCTCGTGCTCGCCCGGCTCGATGGGTCGCCAGGGGAAGGAGAACCATTGCCAGCTCCAGCCCTGGCGCGGCTCGAGCGCCGCCGGCCGGTACGTCGCGCCGCCGTCCACGCTGACCTCCGCCGCGACGACGCCGGTGGATGACCAGGCCCAGCCCCAGATTCCCACTGGCTCGCCCCGCCGGAGGACTGCCTGTGGAGCGGGGGCGACGATGATGGATTCCGGCGCAATGGCCCAGACCGGTGTGCCCGCGTCGGCGTCGTCACACCGCGCGTCGACGTAGAACCGCGTGGTGAAGAGTCCCCTGGGCCGCTCCTCGGCGAGATGGAGGCGCCACAGCCACTTCACGCTGTTCGTGCCGTAGTAGCCGGGCACGACGAGTCGCAGCGGAGATCCGTGCTCCGCGGGGAGTGGGGCGCCGTTGAGCTCGTAGGCGAGGAGCACGTCCCCGGCCGCGAGTCGCTGCACGGGAAGATCCTTGGTGAAGAACTCGCAGGGCTCACCGGCGAAGGTTCCTCCGTCGAGGCCCGAGGACCAGAGGAACCGCGCCCGCGGGTCGACGTGGAGCTCCTCCAGCAGCGAGGCGAGATCCACTCCGCCCCAGCGGACGTGCGTGACCCGGCGTGTGGGGACGGTCGGCTCGAGAGGACTGCCGCAGCACTGGTGGATCGACTCGACCACTCGCTTGGGACGCGACATCAGGTCGTCCAGGCTGAAGGAGCGGCCGTGCCGCACCAGCCCATCGACGAGAAGCGACCAGCGCACCGGATCCACCCGAGGGACGCCGAGGTGCGAGATCGCGAACAGGTCCTCGGTCGCCGTCAGGCGGTCGGTCGTGGAATGGGGGGCGAGCTTGATCCGCCGGACTCCGCTGGCGGGATCCATCGGCGGTCGTACGGGCGCGAGAGACATGCTGCTCTCTTGCTGCCGGCACGCCCCGGCCCCAGATCAGTTCGGGGTCGTTCGCGGGAACACGATGTCTCGCCCGCCCAGCGACCGGTCATCCGGGCCGGGGCGGAGGCCCGCCTCGCGTTCGAGCGCGGCGAGCAGGTCCTCGAACAGCGCAGCCTCGATCACGCCCGGCCGGGTGAGGTCCTCACCGGCGGCGGCGAGCACCTCGCCGCAGACCTCCTCGATCGAGCGCCGGTGCCGTTGCTCCTCGGCGACGATCCTTCCCAGCTCCTCCTTCACCGCGGGCTGACCCGTCGCCGCCTTGTAGAGTGGATAGACCTGCATCGCTCGCTGCTCGATCAGCGTGGTGGTGAGCAGGTAGTTGAGTCGCTCGTCCTCGCGGGCGAGGATCCCCGTGGCCCATGCCGCCAGCGATCGGTCCAGCGTCTGGAAGTAGGTGACCGCGGCATCGAGGCACAGGTACTGCTCGACCTCGCGGCCGGCCACCTCGACGGCGAGGCGCTTGAACGCGAGCGCGTGGCGGGTCTCGTCCGTCAGGTGCTGCAGGACCTCGAGCGACGGGTGACGGTCGGCAACCGTCCGGCTGATCTTCCGCGCTCCGGTGAACTCCAGGAGCGAGACGGTGTTGAGCCACCGGGCCTCGCGCCCGGGCTCCGCGGCGATCCAGGTCAGGACGTTCTTCAGTCGCTGGTGCATGGGCGCCGTATAGACGCGCGCTTAGTCGAGGTCGAGCGACTGGAAGTTGCCCGCGGCGTCGAGCACCGTGCCCCAGACCTTGTGGGACGCCTGGTGCTCGGACATGCCGAAGCTCAGCGGAACCCCCAGCCCCACGTCGACGCCGCGGATGGTCTCCAGCGCGTTCACCAGCTCCTCGGTGGAGAGGTTCTTCCCTGCGCGCCGGATTCCCTCGACCAGCAGGTTGCCGGTCACGTAGCCCTCGAGCGAGACGAAGTCCGGCTTCTCTCCAGGGGAGTACTTGGCCAGTGCCTCGCGGTAGCGGATCACGACCGTGCTCTGTCCGGTGGGGAGAGGAACGACCTGGGTCACGATGACGCCCTGCGGATAGCGAGGGCCGAGCTGGACCAGCTCCTCGGCGAGCGCCTGGCTTCCGACGAAGGAGACGTTGGAGAAGATCATCCCGGGACGCTGGTCCCGGACCTTCTCGATGAAGCGGGCCGCCGGCCGGTAGGTGGCGACCATCACCACCGCCTCGATCTTCTTGTCCTCGAGGATCCGATCGACTGCGTCGACGACGTCGGCGGTGTTGCGCTTGTAGCTCACGCGGAGGATGGCGCCCGGGGCACGCTTGTAATGGCGCATCGCCTTGGCCACGCCCTGGAACCCGGCCTCGCCGAAGCTGTCATCCTGGGCGAAGACGGCGACGTGCTCGGGCTTGATCCGGCGCGCCTCGACCAGGTAGCGCACCGTGGCCGCGGTCTCCTCGACGTAGCTCGCCCGGTAGTTGAAGACGTACCGGTCGGGCGGCTCCTTGCGCAGGAGCGACGCACCGGTGAAGGGCCCGAAGAACAGCATCTTCCGATCGAGCGCGTAGGGCACCGCCACCGCGGCCGTCGGTGTCCCGACGTTGCCCACGAAGCCAAACACGTTCCGCTGCTCCGCGAGGTCGCGCATCACCTCCTGGGTGCGGGTGGGCTCGTAGCCGTCGTCCAGGGCCAGAAGCTTCATCTTCCGGCCGTTCACGCCGCCGGCGGCGTTGGCCTGCTCGAAGGCGAGCTCGACGCCGATCCGCATCTGACGCCCGAGCTCCTTCGCGGCTCCGGTCAGTGGGGCCGCCATGCCGAGGGTGACCTCGGTGTCCGTCACCCCGGCGACCACCGGGGCGGCAGCAGGCTTCGCTGCGGCCGGGGCGGGCGTCGGCGCAGCGGCCGGCTCGGAGGAGCGCAGGCGCTGGAGCAGGCCGAGGCGACTCGCGGCCGCGGCGAGACCGCCTCCGACCACGATCGCCAGCAGGGCCAGGAGGGCCGTGCGCATCCCCGGACTTCGCCTGCCCTCGCGCCGGATGCTGGAGAAGGGAGCGGTGTGCCTCGCCGAGTTCTCGCCGGTGGGGTGCGGCCCGCTGTAGGGCGCCGTCCGCGGGCCCGAGGGATGCGTCGCCCGCGGACCGGAGGTCGAGGGGGCGTTCATGGGATGCTCGCCGGTCTCGGGGCGCCGGGCCGTCGCGACGGCCGCGGTGGCTGCCCGCGGTGGGGGCGGCGGCTGGATGGCCGAGACGGGACGGGCGACCGCGGCGGGCCGCTCGGCACCTGGGCTCGCCAGGGGCGGCACCGGTCGCGGCGCGGAGACCTGGGGGGCGGGAGGCGGAGTGGTACGGACCGGATCGACGGCGCGGAGCGTGGGCGGGCCGCCTCGGCCGGGCGTGATGCCGAGCGAGGCGGCGAGAGAAAGCCAGGGCTGATCGATGGTGCGCCGGACGCTGCGCGGACCGATCTCCACCTCGTACCGGCCCTGGAGGTGGCCCAGCATCCTGCGAAGCGCTTCGATCCCCTCGGACTCCTCGAGATGGGCGTCGGTGATCTCGCCGCCCTCGAAGAAGACCGCGCCCTGCATGTCGCTGGCGCCCGCCGGACCGAGAAAGACCCGGACCACGGTGGCCTGTCCTCCGCGACAGCAGGCGTCGAACACGTCGACGAGGCGGGCATCCTTGAGATCGCCGGACCGAAGCGGAGCACTCATCCCTGGAATTGTACCGTGAGGCACGGTGGGCAAGGGCACGTGATCCAAACGACCACCTCTGGCGCCGCAGCGGAGACGATCGGGGGAAGTGTGTGCGTCGACGTTCGAATCACGAACGACATGTCGCACGTTGCAGCGAATGGCGGTGCAGCGGGTCCCGGCCGTCGGGAGCAGGCGCCGGCGAGGTGCGGGGATCCGCGCCTCTGTCGCGCGTCCCACCACCGCTCGGGTCAGGACGTGCCTTCTCCCGATCGCCCGAGCAGAGCCAGGACCAGGCGACGCAGCGCGGGTGCGGCGAAGCCGGCGGTCTTGCGCGGTGCGAATGCACCCAGGACCAGCGCGCCGATGACGAAGGCCAGGACGGCGCCGCCATCCTGCTCCGAGAGTCTCCTGCCAGAGCGCCGCTGGATCGCCTCGATCTCGGCATCCACGAGCCGCCGCACCTGTGCGAAGAGCGCCGCATCGCGGACCGCCTCCGCGAGCAGCCCGACCCAGCAGCGAGCCGCGACGAGGTCTGCGGTGCCGTCGAGCGCCACCGCACCATCGAGGTAGGCAACGAGTGGGTCTGCCGTCCGCTCCTTCGAGGTCACCCGCGCTCGAAAACGGGAGACGAGCTCGTCCAGCAGGCAGGACAGAAGCTCGGCCTTGTCGGCGAAGTAGTGGTGCACCAGGCCCGGAGCCACGCCCGCCCGGGCGGCCACCGCCACGATCGTCGCTCCTTCGTAGCCGTGCGCGGCGAGTACCTGCGCGAATGCTCTCACGATTTCCGCGCGTCGCATCTCCTTCAGGCTCGGTCGTCCCATAGATTGGTTGTAGCACCAATCTACCGCGCGCAGGCTTGTCTCGGCACGACGGAGGTGAGGCAGGCGATGACGAGCTTCTTCGACGAGCGCGGATTCGGTCGCACGGAGGACCGCGTCCCCTGGACGGACCTGAGAGCGGTGGCGATCCGGACGACCGCCGCGGGACCATGGGCGGAGGACGTCTTCTGGATGTTCCTCTCCCGGCAGGGCCTGTTCGAGATCCCCGGTCAGGCGATGACCGGAGCCCAGCTCCAGGCGCTGCAGGCCCACCTCCCAGGCCTCGACAACGGGAAGATCATCCAGGCCATGGGGTGCGCCGAGGACCGGATGTTCCGCCTCTGGCATCCGGACGTGGAGCGCACCGCGTGGAACGCGGAGCGGTACCGCACTCGCTTCGGTGCGCTCGTCCAGCGACTGGGCGGGAACGCGGGCGCAGCGGGCGAGACGTTCGAGGCGCTTGCGGCGGCATGGGGCGAGCCGGCACGGCGCTACCATGACCGCGAGCACCTCGCCGAGTGCCTGCTCCAGGTCGATCTCGCTCGCGACGGCGGGGCGATCACGGACGTCGTCGAGCTCGCCCTGTGGTTCCACGATGCGATCTACGTCGCCGGCGCGCGCGACAACGAGGAGTCGAGCGCGAAGCTCCTCCTCCGGGAAGCGGGGCGTCTTCAGATCGGTCCAGCAACGGCAGAACGCGCTGCGGCGCTTGTCCGTTCCACGGCGCACGAGGTGTCCCAGAGCGAGCCTGGACCGGACGAGGCGCTCATCCTCGACATCGACCTCTCGATCCTCGGATCGGACCCCCTCCGGTTCATGGAGTACGAGTACGCCATCGAGGAGGAGTTCGAGAAGACTCCCCGGCTGAAGTTCCGGATCGCGCGAGGCCGATTCATCGCCTCGCTCCTCGCCCGCCCGGTGATCTACCGCACCGACCTCTTCCGGGACCGGTGCGAGGAGACGGCGCGTGCCCAGCTGTCAGCGCTTCTGAGAACCCCCCGGTACCAGGCGTTCCGCCTCACCCGCTGGCTGCGTCGGGGATCGGCCGGACGCGCCGTCCCGCGGTGAGCCTCGTGCTCACTCCACCGTGATCTCGACGTCGATGGCCGGGCTGGTGACGTCCCCCCAGCCAGACTGGAACCGGTACCAGTAGTGGGCGCCCTGGGCGACCTCACCATCCAAGAGCTCCCCGCCCGCCGGCGGGACGCTCCAGCTGCGCTCGGCGACCCCGGCGTCGGGAGACGAGAGCCGCTCGATGAGAATGCGATCCGCGAGCCGGCTCCCCGGATTCCACGAAATGTCGACCCCGGCATCGACGGCGAGCACACCCGCGTCGGCGGGTGGCCAGAGGGTCGTCTCGAAGAGCTCTGAATTCGTGGGCTCGGAAGTCTGGACTCCGATGAAGGACCTCACCCGGAACGCGAGCGAGACGAGCTCGGGCGCGACGCGGTGGTCGAGGACGATGAGCTCCTCGAGCTCTCCAGCCGTCACCCGGCCTCCGGGGTACTCGCGGAAGGGCAGGATCTCGACGTCGACACGGGCCTCGACGAGGAAGCCGTCGACCGGGCCTCTCGGCGCGCCCCACTGGAGCAGGAACCGGTCGTATCCCCGGGGCTCGAGCGTGAGCCTCCCGGGCCCGGGAGGACGGTCGTCCACCGGAATGTCCGCCGTCGTCGGGTCCGAGCTACACGCGAGAATCGAGAGGAGCAGCGATCCCAGCGCGACCAGCGTCCATTCGCGGCGCAGCATGTTTCCTTCTCGGCCCGGGACGACGGCAGGCTTCTAGCACGGCTTGCCCGCCGGACTTGCTCGCTCCTCATCCCCCATGCCGGCTACGTTCGATCCATGAACCCAGGTCCCGCGACGCTCTCAGCCCTGGCCGTCACCCTGCTGACCGCCTGTGCCACCCCCGCCAGCTCGGCCCGGCCCTCGGTCATGCCGATCGAGGAGGCACTCGTCGACAACGGAGGCGTGATTCTCTACGTCAAGTCGGTCGGGCAAGGGACCCCGCTGGTCGTGGTGCACGGGGGCCCGGGCGCCTCGCACGACTACCTGCTGCCGAACCTCTACCAGCTCGCCTCGAGCTACCGCCTGATCTTCATCGACGAGCGCGGGTCGGGACGCTCGCCGCGGCTGGAGGACACGAAGCAATACACGGTGGAGAAGATGGCCGACGACGTCGAAGCCGTTCGAAAGGCGTTGCAGCTCGGGAAGATCGCGCTGCTCGGCCACTCGTACGGCGGCGTGGTCGTGCAGGCCTACGCCTTCAAGTACCAGGCGAACCTGAGCCACCTCATCCTCGCGAGCACGTTCTCCAGCACGCGCGCCCTCAACGAGGTGCTGGCTCGTCTCAAGCAGGGGATGCCGGCGGAGAAGCGCGCCCGGCTCGAGGCGCTGGAGAAGGCTGGCCTGTTCGGCAAGGGCGAGATCTGGGAGCGCGGTCGCTACACGGACGAGTACGCGACGCTGGCCTGGGGGGTGGGCTATTTCCCCGCGCTCTACGGTGCGCGGCCGGACGCCAACTACGATCCGCTCGAAGGCAACACCAAGAACTCGTGGGAGCTCTACCGCGAGATGTGGGGCGCCCACGGCGAGTTCGTGGTCGACGGCAACCTCAAGGAGGTCGAGTGGCTGGAGCGGCTCGCCGAGATCAAGGTCCCGACGCTGATCCTGGTGGGCGACCACGACCAGTCCGATCCGGCGATGTCTCGGGAGATGAACGCCAGGCTCCCCGGCTCGAAGCTGGTCGTCCTTCCCGAGTCCGGTCACATGACGTTCGTGGACCAGCCGGAGCTCTTCACCAGGGCGATCCGCGAGTTCGTCCGCTGACGCGACGCCCCACCGGACGCGTGCTCAGCGCAGCTCAGCTCAGCGCTTCTCGAGCTTCTTCAGGGCAGCGCGCGCGGCCGGTGCTTCGCAGGCGTCGGTCAGCCCGAGGAGCCCCTTGCGCTGGGCGACCTCGCGCAGCGGCTCGATGGCCCGGGTGTCGCCCAGGTCGGCCAGCTTTCCCGCCGCGCGGGTCGCCACGGTGCAGTCCTTCACCGTGAGGTCGGCGAGGTAGACGTCGCGCAGGTCGATGCTGTCGTCCTGGTGGATGCGCTTGAGGCCGTCGACCGCCGCCCAGCGCCGTCGATAATTATCGGAGCGGGTGGCGCTCACCAGCCGCCGGACGCCGGCTGAACCCATGCGACCGAGAAGCTCCGCGGCCGCTTGCGATCGTGGCCCGCCCAGCTCCTCCTCCAGCTCGTCGAGGATCTCCCGGCGATCGAGGGAAGCCGGATCGAGCTTGGCGGCGTCCTCCCAGGCCGTGAGGGCCTCGGAGGATCGTTTCGCGAGCGCCAGCGCCCGTCCACGCAACGCGAGGGCCTCGGCGCTGCGGTTCTGGCCCTCGAGCAGCTGGAGGGCACGATCCGCATCGCCGCGCGCCAGCGCTCGTTCGACCCGGGCCGCAGGTCGAAGAGCAGACAGGCCGATCAGGGCCACCGCGAGGATCCCCAGCAGCGCCCCGCCGAGGACGGTGCGCCGGCGGGCGGGCGTGCCCCAGAGGAGCGCCCCCAGTCGTGGGAGCCAGTCCGCGGGGGAGAACCGCTTCAGATCATCCGTCAGGCCGCTCGGGGGAAGCACCCGGTCGAGCAGCGACTTCGAGGACTCTGCGCGCGCCAGAGCCTGGCCACCGAACGGCAGCCCGGTCTCTGCCCGCTGGACGCGCCAGATCCGCACCGGTTGAGAGATGCCCTTGAGCTCGCGCGTGCCCACCTCCTCCAGGGGGACCTCCGCCCGGTTCATGGAGAGCTGGACCGCGTCGGTGAGCCAGACCTCGCCGGGCGGAGTCTCGTGCTCCACCCGGGCAGCGACGTTGACCGGCTCGCCGAAGATGTCGCCGCGTTCGAGGCGGACTTCTCCGAGGCTGATCGCCACCCGGATGACCAGACGCGTCGACTCGGGCACCGAGGCGTTGTGCTGGGCGAGGCGGTCCTGGAGGGCCATTCCACAGAGGACCGAGTCGGTGGGAGAGCGGAAGGTGAGCAGCAGCGCGTCCCCGATCGACTTCACCTTCCGCCCGGCGAACGCCCTGACGATGGGAAGGAGCAGCCGATCGTGCTCGGCCAGCATCCGTGCGTTCTCTTCCCGTGACTGCCGCCCGGTTCGAGCCGTGTAACCGACGATGTCGGTGAAGACGACCGCCAGGTTCTCGGTGCGCACCGCAACCGGGCGCTGCGCAGACTCGGGAGCGGGCGGATCCACCTCGGGCGAGGCCTCGAGGTCGGGAGAGGCGGACATGGTTCGAGTGAAGTCGGAGCCCGGAGGAGTCTCGACCCTATCCGAACCCGCGCCGGCCAACACGGTGGGAGGAGGTACCACCTTGCGAGACGCGGCGGTCAGAACCGCTTGAAGGAGAAACCGACGACGTACTCGGTCTCGAATGGCTCTCCCTCGAACTTGGCGGGGGCGAATCGGGCACGCGTGAGCGCCTCGATGAACCACGCGCCGGGCGCCGAGCCCGGTGGTCCGCGACAATCGTGAGCTTGCCCCGTCGCGGAGATCCAGCAGACGACTTCCCCCTCCGCGCCTCTGAACTCGAGGTTGGACGGCGGGGCCACGTCATCCAGCAGGCGTGGTCCCTGGAACGACTCGTCCAGCTGGCGGCACGCAGCGCTCAGGCCTGCGGCACAGGCAGCGCCCAGCAACCTGCTGGCGCGGTCCACCTCGCGGGCTCCTCCGTCGGGGAACAGCAGCCCGTTCGCAGAAGCCATGCAACCCCGGGCGTTCGTTCCCTGGCAGGCGGCGATCTGGTCGGCCTTGAGCGGTGGGCGCCATCTCGCAGACTGCTCGGGAACGTCGACGTGAAGGTCGAAGCGGTAGGAGCTTCGGACGGGCGTTCCCTGATAGGTCGCCGGGACGAACGACGCGCCTTCCAGCTTGCTGATCACCCACCGGTCGAGCTCGGGGACGGACCTCGCGACCTGACATTCCTCGGCCCGGCCCTCCTCGGTGATGACGCACCGGATGCTCAGCGTGCCCACCACCCAGGCGGCTGTCTCGGGGGGATATGACCAGTCGATCGGGTTCGCCAGGCGGGGCTTGGTCATCCCTGAGGGGAAGCTCCCTGGAGTCTCGCCAGCTCGGTTCGTGCATGCGATCCCGAACAGCGCGAACGCCGCGAACGACAGCGAGACACGGCTTGCGCGCCAGGCCTGCATGGGGCTGTCCCTTGGGCATGTTGTAGGCGACTGCGACGCTGGCCGGATCGGGAGGGGCGGCAGTTCGAAGCACCGGAGGCCCGCCTCGCTGCACCATCCCCGGAAATCCGTCCCGTCGATGAACAGCTCGGCCGGCCGAACGCCTCGATGACTCAGATGGCCTCGACCTCGACCATCGCGTCGAACGAGGCCTGTCCGGCGGAGAATGCGAAGAGGTCGACCGCGGCGTCCGGGATGCAGCCCTCACCCGAGGTCAGCCGGTTGAGCCCCTCCCAGCCGTCACGCATCCAGACCGTCCCGGGGGGAACCTTGGGAGTGACCCGGGCGCGCGCGCGAAATTCACCACGCTCGTTGTGGATCCTGATCATCCCACCGTCCTCGAGGCCCCGTCCCGCTGCGTCCGAGGGAGAGATCCAGAGGAAGGGCTCGGGATCGGCCCGTGCCAGCGTGGGCAGGGCGCGGCCGTGATCGTAGAAGGCGTGGAACTGCGTCAGCGTTCGGCCCTGGCGAAAGGTCAGCGGAAATCGGGAGGACGGAAGATCCTCGTGCACGGGGAGCGGTGGCAGACCGAGCGCCGCCGCCCGCTCGCTGTGGAACTCGACCTTGCCCGACGGAGTGTCGAAGGCGTGGTCCGGATAGGCCACGTGAGAGATGTGCAGCGCCCGCATTCCCCCCTCACGGCGAAGCGCATCCACCGTGGCCCGGCCGGTGGAGGGATGATCGAGAATGGCATCGATCGGGCCCTCCTCATTCGCCCAGGGGAAGAAGTCGTGAAGGCCGAGGCGACTGGCGAGCTCGCGGAGAACCCAGATGGGCGAGCGCACCTCTCCCGCCGGCTCGAGCACCTTGGGCATCAGGTAGAGGTGAGTGTTCGTGCTCTTGCAGCCGATCTCCTCGAGCCATGAGGTGCCCGGCAGGACGACGTCCGCGAAGCGCCGGGCGGTGTCGTTGAGGAACAGATCGAAGGAGACGCAGAGGTCGGTCCGGTCCAGCCCGGTGGTCACGCGCTCCACATCGGCGAACGACGAGAGCATGTTCGTGCCGAAGAGCAGGAGCACGCGCACCGTCCCGTCGAGGAGCGACTCGGTGATCCGCGGCATCTGGTTGGGGACGTACCTGCCGGGCGGGCGCCGCTCGGGGGCGACGATGCTGGTCAGGGCCTGGCCGTGGGCGGAGCTGCCGTGGCGCGGTCCGAGGCCGCCTCCGGCGATGCCCAGATTGCCGGTGAGCGCAGGAAGACATCCCACGGCCCGGCCGCCCTGCCAGCCGTTGCTGCCCTTGTGCATCGAGCTGCCGCCGAGAACGATCATCGCCGGCCGGGTGGCGGCGTAGCGCCGGGCCAGCGCGGTGATGCGTTCCGCAGAGATTCCGGTGACCGCGGCAGCCCAGTCCGGCGTGTGCTTCCGGAGATGGGCGGTGAGCTGCTCGAACCCGAGCGTGTGCCGGGTCACGAAGTCGCGATCGAAGAGTCCCTCCGCGACGATCACCTGCATCATCGCCAGGGCCAGCGCCGCGTCGGTCCCCGGGCGGAGGATCAAGACCTCGTTCGCCAGCGCCGCCGCCTCGGTCTGGCGCACGTCGACCACCACGATGAACGCCCCCCGCCGCCTCGCCGCGTCGAGATGGCGAGCGGTGTTGGGTTGGCTGGCCAGGTTCGCGCCCCAGAGCAGGATCAGCTCCGAGTGCTCGCCCATGTCCTCCTTGGTGTTTGTCTCCAGCACACCGGTCAGCCCGAGGCCGAAGGCACCGAGGCCCCAGCAGATGATGGCCGGGCTCCACCACTGGCACCCGTGGAAGTTCGCGAAGCGGCGCAGGAGATGAGAGTGGATCCGCGTTCCGTAGTTGTTGGCGAACACCCCGTGCCCGGACCAGAGCCCCACCGCCTCCCGGCCCACCGCCTGCATCCTCGCCACGATGCGGTCCAGCGCCTCCTCCCAGGTGGCCCGGCGAAACTCCTCTCCGCGTTTCGCGCGGACCAGTGGATGGAGAAGGCGATCGGGATTGTCGAGGATCTCCCGTGCCGCGTGCCCCCGGATGCAGAGAAACCCGCGGCTGTCGGGATTCTCCACGTCGCCGGTGATCCGGACGATCCGACCTTGCTGAACCTCGACCCGCATCCCGCACAGGGTGGGGTGACAGTTCATCGGACACATCGTCCGGACGACCTGTCGCTCGCCCTCGGTCACGGCCACGAGGATATGGCCGATGAATCGGCGACGCAGCCCCCGGCCTTGCCGTCGAACTCGGGCTAGAGTGGCCGGCCCGTGCGCCCACCGCCCCTGAGGTTGAGGAAGACGCTGGGATGGGGCGACGGTCTCGCGATCGTGGTCGGCATCATGGTCGGGTCGGGGATCTTCCGGACTCCCGGGCTCGTCGCGAGCTCGCTCGGACGTCCGGCGCTCACCTTCGTCGCCTGGGCGCTGGGAGGCGCGGTGGGCCTGCTGGGCGCGCTGGTGTTCGCCGAGCTGTCCACCCGGCACCCCCACGCCGGCGGAAAGTACGTCTACGCGCGCGAGAGCTTCGGCCGACGGGCGGGGTTCGTCGTCGGATGGATCGAGGCGCTCACCTACTGCGCAGCGGTGGCCGCGATTGGCGTCGTCTCCGGCGACTATCTGTCCCGGCTCGTGGGCTGGCCTCCACGAGCTGCTTCGGCCGTGGGCGTCCTGCTCATCCTGGCCCTCACCGGGGTGCACCTGGTCGGCGTGCGGCTCGGGGCGATGGCGCAGAACGTGGTGACCGCGGCCAAGGTGCTGGCGCTGGTGGGCGTGCTGGTGGTCGCGGCCGTCGCCGGAAGCGGAGCAGGATGGAGCGGCAGCCTCCCGGGTGCTCCCACCGGCTCGGCGATCTTCGGCGCCATGGCCGTGGCCTTCCAGTCGGTGATCTGGACCTACTACGGCTATCCCGATGCGGCGAAGATCGCCGAGGAGCTGAAGGACCCCGATCGGTCGCTGCCCCGGGTATTTCTGGGCGGCATCGCCACGGTGACCCTGCTCTACCTTCTGCTCAACGCGGCCTTCGTCCACGTGCTGCCGTTCGAGCGAATCGCCACCTCGACCCTGGTCGCCGGTGATGCGGCCGAGGCGATGTTCGGTCCTCGCGCAGGCGCGGTGATGTCCGCGCTCGCGCTCCTCGTCGTGCTCGCCTCGCTCAACGGAAATCTCTTCGTGACGCCACGGGTGGTCTTCGGCCTCTCCCGCGACGGCCTCGGACCCCGCATGCTTTCGAGGGTCAACCCGGGCGGCACGCCGTGGACCGCTCTGCTCCTGGTCGCGGCTGTCTCGGTGGTGCTCGCGGCGACCGGGACCTTCGAGCGGCTGCTGTCACTCGCCATCACCTTCATCCTGGTGACCGACGGGTTCATGGTCCTCGTCCTGTTCAAGCTCCGCGCCGCTCGGGCCGTGGCGCCATTCCGTGTCCCGCTCTACCCGCTGGTCCCGCTGATGTTCCTCGCCACGTACGCGCTGCTGCTGGCCGGAGCGCTGGTCCAGCAGCCCGTCATCACGCTCACCGGGCTCGGAGCGCTCGCTCTGGTCGGCCTGGTGAGCTGGTTCGTGGTCGAGGAGAGGGAAACCGCGAGCTCGCCGGATCAGCCGACGGCGTAGTCGTCGCCGTAGTACTTGCTGGTGATCCGGGTGTGGAACTGGATCGCCTGGATCGGCTCGTACTTCGGCGGCCCGAGCCCGGGCAGGACCTCCAGTATCTCGTCCTCCCAGAGGTAGATCGCCATCGGAATGGAGACCCGCGGCTGGCGGCGTTCGTCGGCCAGGCGGGGCGGGCTCACCCGGTGCGTCGTCGAGGGGAAGATGTCGTTCGAGATGCGCTGCACGTAGTCGCCGGTGTTGAGGATGATCGAGCCCCTCGGCGCGTCGAGGCGGATCCATTTCCCGTTGGCCCGGTTGAGGACCTGAAGTCCCTCGACGCGTGAGGCGGGGAGGAACGTGAAGAGGTCGACGTCCTCGTGGCCGAGCATCCGGCCGCCTCCCGAGCCCTCGTCCTCCGCGGTCATCGGCGGGTAGTAGTTGAGCCGGAGCCCGAAGTTGGTGCCGGTGAGCTTGCGGTCGTAGAGGTACGGGTCACAGCCCAGCGAGCGGAGCAGGCTCTGCATCACCGGAAGGATCAGCCGCCCGTGCGCCTGGACCACCTGGCGGAAGAGCGGCTCGAAGCCCTCGCGGGGCCAGAAGTCGGACTCGCGATAGGACGGGTCGTCGTCGAGGTCGAACGCACGGCGGCAGAACACCCAGCCTTCGACCAGATCCGGGTGGATGTCCGTCGTCTCCTTGATGGGGAAGTAGCCCTGGTTGACCGAGCCGAAGCGCTGCGCGCGGTAGCGCAGCTTCTCCTCCAGGGGCACCTGGGTGAACAGCTCGAGAATCCTCTGGTCGGCCTCGTCGTGGAGCGCAGGGTCGACGCCGTGGCCCACGAGGATGGCGAAGCCCAGGCGGCGCAGCGCATCGCCCAGCTCGCTTGCGAAGACCTGCTTGTCGTTTGCGTCACCGTGGAGGAAGCGACCGATGTCGCAGGTCGGGACGCGAGTTTCCTCGTCGAAGGCCTCGGCGTGGTCGGCTTCCGCGAGGTGGTACTCCTGCCGCTTCTCGACCTGGTCGTAGCGGCGGAACGCCTGGTTCGTCGCGTCGATGCCCTCTGTCTTGCGGTCGCCCACTCTGAGCCTCCAGCCCGGCCGACCCTACCTCGGCGAGGAGTCCGTCGACAGCCCGCGGGGGGCGCTCAGGGAGCTGACCTCGAGAGCCCGCAGGCCGGGTGAGGCGGCCAGCAGAAAAGGTCCCGGGGGAAGCGCCACCGCGTCGTGGGTCGCGAGCGCGGTCCGTTCGTCCCCCTCGATCGACCCCGAGCCCTCGATCACGAACACGAAGCGCAGGTCATCGGCCTCGCGGAGCTCCGCGGCTCCTGCGTCCAGGAACCGCAACACCCGGGCCGTGGCGACCCCGCCGCTCGCGATGTCGAGTCCGAGGTCGCGTGCCTCCACGCCCGGAGCGAGCAGCTCGGCCGGACAGGTGTCGCCGACGGCGTGGAGGAACCTCTGGCCGGAGCGTGGGCGGTCCGGCGCACTCTCCGCCGAAGGCAGCATCATCTCGTGATCGATCGAGGTCGGATGCCGGGCCGGAGAGGCGATCTCCACGACCTCGAAACCCTCGCTCGCGGAGAGCACGCGATGGCGGAGGCCAGGCGGCTGGAGCACCAGATCTCCGGCCCGGAAGGCGAACGGTGGTCCCTGCTCCTGGTAGACCAGCTCCGCTTCACCGGACACGCAGTAGATGAGCTGGAGCCTGACCTGGTGGTGGTGCACGCGGTCCTCGACCGGACCGCCCCTGGCCGCGCGGATGTGGCTGGCGATCCATCGTCCGCCGAGTCGCGACGGCAGCAGGTCGCGGTAGAGCAGGCCGGCGCGACCCTCGTGGAAGGGCGTGTCGGCCAGGCGCGTGTGGACGAAGGCGGGCGCGGCAGGCGGGATCTGCAGCGCGCTCGGTCCGCTCACCTCGACCACCAGCCGGGCCGGACCGAAGTAGCGGCCCGGAGCCAGCGTCCCCCCGGCGGCGAGGAGGAGCTCGGCTTCCCCTCGGTACGTGCGGTCAAGCCTCAGCTGCAGCCCATGGCCCGTCATCAGGGCCTCTGCCGGATCGTCGGCGGGAGCGATCTCCTCGAGACGAAACCCGAAGCGCTCCAGGAAGTCGACGGTCGCGTCGAGTGGATCCGCGGGAACCCGGACTGCTCCTGGAAACGGATGGTCCATGCTTCTTCACTGACTCATCGTCGTGGGCCGCGCCGACGAGTCTCCGGAGGCAGCGCCGAGCTCCTCCACGACCAGGGACATCGGCAGGAGGCCGGTGCGATTCAGCCCGTCGAGGAGTGCCTTCATCGGGAGCGGGCCGTTCTTCGACATCGTGGTGATGAGCTCGTCGGTCAGGGCCTTGCCGACGATGTAGGTCGTCCCGTAGCTCGGGCGGCGCAGCCACAGGAGCTGCTCGCCATGGACGGTGCGCCCGTCCAGCCGCAGCCAGCCTCGCGGCGTCGCCTTCGACGTGAACTCGCTGGCCTGATCGAGGGTCCAGGTGTTGTCGTGCATGTGGAGATCCCCGAGCGCGCGCGCCGCACGTTGCGCGAGCATCACGTAGACGAGCTCGCGCGACCGCGGTCGGCCCTCGAAGAGTCCCGCGTGCATCATGAGCTCCTCGAGCGCGGTGGCGAAGCCCTCGGTGCGCGTGGCGAAGATGTTGTAGAGGGCCGGGCGCGCACGGACCGGATCGGCCGGCGGCCGCCGGTTCAGCATCTCGATGTCCATGAAGTGCCACATGTGGAGCCGCATCAGGATCGGATCGCGGGCCTCTACCTCGGAGAAGAACTCGAGCGGCGGCTTGGGGTCGAAGCCGCCGGGGAGCACCGCGAGCGCGTGCTCCATCCAGGGCTCCCAGGTGATGAAGTCGTTCTCCCGGAGGAAGCGGGTCCAGGTCTTCAAGGCCTCGTCGAAGCGGCGCTGGTGCTCCTCGACGGTCGTGGCGGCGAGCTGCGGCGGAAGGGAGCGGTTCTTGAGCTCCTCTTCGGCGAGCGTGGCGCGGGCCCGGCCGAGCTCGCGCTCGTGAAGCGTCACCAGCTGGGCGTGGGTGTAGGGGATGAGCGCGACGTTCGCGAGGTACCAGTCGTAGTTGGCGACGCCCACGCCGGAAGGTCCGGTCTTGGTCGTCGACTGCTGCTCGACCCAGCGGCGGAAGTCCTCGGTCGCGGACAGGGCCGAGCCGACCGCGGCGGAGAGCTGGGGATTCGAGGTCACCTTGGGGGCGAGCGCGGTGAGGGCCGAGGTCTGGTGGTGGATGAGACGTCCGGCTCCCCGCCACAGGTCCTTGCCGTTGCCGGTGAGATTCTTCCTCGCCTGGGTGAGGAGCGGCGGGACGACGCGCAATCCATCGAGGAGCTGGCGCTCGGCGTCCGCGGAGAGCGGGAACTTGAGAGCCCACAGCTCCACCGGGGCATCGGCCCACTCCGCCTCCCGCGCGGGCTGGTCGGACTGCTCGTCGAAGACGGTGACGTAGAACGCCGGGTCCCGGGTCCACGGGCTGAGGACGCGGTGGTTGAAGTCGAGCCCGTTCATCTCGGCGCGGATGAGCCGCACGTCGTTCCGGAGCGGGAGGGGCGCACCGGAGACGTCGAGCGCGTTCACCCGCTTGAGCCAGCCCTGGAGCGCCTTGGCCTGCGCCTTCATCGCCTTGGGCGAGTAGTCGGGGACGCCGCCGACGCGCGGCGGCCGCTGGAACTCGCGCCACTGGGTGAAGAGTGTCACGACCTCCTGCTGGGTGAGCGGCGCAGCGAAGGAGGTGAGGGGGACGAGCGACAGGGCGAGCCACGGGAGGGCAAGGAGCCGCATGGCCCCGACTGTACAGGCTGCGCTGCTCGAGACGAGGCGAGAAAGGCGCGGAACACTTCCGCTGGCTGCGTCCCCCGGCCCCGTGACGTTCGTGGTACCTCGTCCCGGGAAGGAGGCCCGCGATGAGCACCAGTTCCATCCAGTCCTACAGCGCCGAGGTCCGAACCGCCCCTCTCCAGACGAAGGCGTTTCCCGCGGGTTCGGATGCTGCCGCCGCGCTGGTCACGGCGAGATCCTGGGTCGAGGAGACAGCCCGGGCGTTCCTCGCCGAGCACTCGCTTCCGCGGAACCCGTGGGAGGTGGGGGCAATCTTCGCCGGTGATTCGGCCAGGGAGCCCCTCGCCGAGCTGACCATCTACACATCGGACGGAGAGTACGTCTTCGGGTGGGATGACCAGCGCTAGGCTCGGCCATGGCCCCAACAGAGATCGACGCCCTCCGGGAGATGCTGGGGTCGAAGCCGCGCCCGACGAGCTGGGCAGAGCGGCGGCGGCGACTCGACGACGTCGGTTCGATCTGGCCCATCGCGGACGACGTGCGAGTCCAGGAGGTGGACCTGGGCGGAATCCCGGGAGAGTGGTCGAGCGTCCCGGGGGCCGATGACTCCCAGGTGCTCCTGTTCTTCCACGGCGGGGGCTACTGCTCTGGCTCACTCCTCAGTCATCGCCGGATGGTGACCGAGGCAGGGAGGAAGGCGGGACGCAGGACCTTCGCGGTCGGCTACCGGCTCGCTCCGGAGCACCCGTTCCCTGCCGCGCTCGAGGACGCTCTGAAGGCCTGGCGCTTTCTCCGGGAACAGGGGATCGCGGCGCGCGACATCGCGGTCGGCGGAGACAGCGCCGGCGGCGGCCTCACGCTCGCCCTGCTCACGCATCTTCGCGACGCCGGCACGGAGCTCCCCGCCTGCGCCTGGCTCGTGTCCCCGTGGACGGACCTGACGCTCTCGGGCTCGACGCTCACGACGAAGGACGCGGTCGACCCGCTCATGCACGAGGGCTACTTGCGTGAGCTCGCCGAGGCGTACGTGCCGAAGGACATGGACCGGAAGGATCCGCGAGTCTCGCCGCTCTTCGCGAACCTCTCCGGGTTGCCGCCGCTGCTCATCCAGGTGGGCTCGGCCGAGACACTGCTCGCCGACGCCACCCGGTTCGCGTCAGTCGCCGGAGCTGCCGACGTGTCGGTCACGCTGGAGATCTGGCCACACATGATCCACGCCTGGTCGGTGTGGAATGCACGGCTGGAACCCGGGCGGGAAGCGCTGGCCGACGCCGGCGCCTTCATCCGCCGGCACACCTGAGAGGCGCCTCGCCCCGGGAGCTCCCCGGAGCGAGGCTCGGCCTCCGGCTAGATTCCGATCACCCCGCCACCAGTCTTGGTGATGGCGAGCGTCGACGAACGCGGGCGAGCGCTGCCGCCCTCCGGCCAGTGGCTGTTCGGGTTATTGATGTTCGCCGCGGCGGTCTCCTCGCCCGGGTGCTGGATCTGCACGAACAGCGTCTGTCCGTCGGGCGTCTCGGCCAGGCCCGTGAGCTCGCAGTCCTTCGGCCCGACCAGGAAGCGCCGGAGCTTGTCGCCGATGGGCGCGGCGACCTTCGTGGTCACGTCCTTGGTGGCGCCGCCCTGGTCGGTGTTGGTGATGGTCTTGTTCGAGCCATCGCCCACCTGCCCGGGCAGAGCGGCAAGCAGCATGCAGTTGGTCACGTCGGTGTAGGCACCGTCGTCGGTCTCGATCCAGCACACGCCCCGGTTGCTGAACCACAGGCCGTCCGGACTGGAGAAGTCGTTGTCGGCGGTCAGCCCGGAGACGTTGACGTTACTGGCGTTGGCCGTGCTGCGCGCGCCGAAGAGGAAGATGTCCCAGTTGAAGGTGAGCGCCTCGGGGCTGGTTTCACTCCAGCGGATGATGTGCCCGTTGGCATTTCCGAACTGGTTGGCTCCGTTGGTGCGCTGGTCGTTGTAGTGCCGTGGATTCGCGGGCTCGGTCGAGGCCAGCGAGCGGATCGCGGCGTTGTTGTTGGTCAGCGACACGTAGACGTTGCCGTTGATCGGATCCACCGCAGCCCACTCGGGCCGGTCCATCTTGGTGGCGCCGGCGGCATCCGCGGCGAGACGAGCGTTGACCAGGACGTCGGCCTGGTTCTCGAACGGGTAGGTGGCGTAACCCGAGGTCACGTTGCCCACGCCGAAGCTCAGCTCGATCCAGCTGCCGGTCCCGTCGGCGTTGAACTTCGCCACGTAGAGCTTGCCGTCGTCGAGATACTTGTCCCCACCGGCGAGACCCAGGTTGGCGTCGGCGGGATTCCAGTTCTGTGCGGAGACGAACTTGTAGATGTACTCGCCGCGCGAGTCGTCACCCATGTAGAAGACGACCGGCTTGCCAGCGACCGCCTTGGCCGGCCATGCGCCCTCGTGCGCAAGACGGCCCAGAGCGGTTCGCTTCTTCGGAACCGAGTTGCTGGTGAAGGGATCGATCTCCACGACCCAGCCGAACGTGTTCGCGCCGTTTCGGTAGTCGTCGCTGCCGTCGCTCGACGCGCCCGTCTTCATCGCGTTCCAGCGCCCGAAGAGGTTGTCCGCCGTGTCGGGGGTCACCGTCGCCCACAGCTCGCGGCCGGTGCCTGCCACGCCGTATCGACTGAACGAGGTCTTCTCCTTGGCCGTCCGGTTGGGGTCGTCGTCGGCGACGATCCGTCGGAAGTAGCCGGCCCAGTTCTCCTCGCAGGTGAGGTAGGTGCCCCAGGGGGTGTGGCCGTTGGCGCAGTTGTTGACGGTGCCCCGGGTCTGCCGGCCGTTGGTGGAGAACTTGGTGACCAGCAGCCCCGAGCCGGCGGCAGGCCCGGTCAGGTCCATCGGGGTCAAGGTGTGGATGCGGCGGTTGAAGGTCGAATCCTGCTTGTAAGACCACGTCCCGCCGGTCCTGTTGATCTCGATGATCGAGACCCCATGGACGAAGAACTCCTTCCGCACCTCGTCCGCCACGGTCCGGACACTGGAGACCCCAATCGTGCCGGTCGGATCGATGGTCTGGCCGTTGGGATGGAGGAACAGCGGGGTGATCGCCTCGTGGTTCATGACCAGCAGGCCGCGATCGCTGGCGGTGTCGCTGCGGGTTCCTCCACTGGAGAGGCCGAAGAAGTACATCCCATCGTGATGGTCACCGGCGCGCCGGTCGAAGGTGTCGAAGGCATCGGTGCCGTCGTTGGCGAAGGCCGGCACCCCGCCGGCGATTGGATCGCCCAGCCGGTAGAGCACGGTGGCGGTGTAGCCCGCGGGAACCGTCACCGTGTCGGCCATGCTCTTGGCGACCGCGGCGAAGGTCAGCGCGCCGGGACGCGTCAGTGGGGGCGGGTTTCCATTGTCGTCGTCGTTACTGTCCCCACACGCCGAGATCAGGGGACCGCCGAGGAAGCTGAGCGCAGCCAGGCCCAGACCTCCCTTCAGCGTGTCGCGACGCGAGAGGTCGCGCATCCGTTCGGCGATGACGTCGTTCAGATGGGTGTTGCTCGAGACGTTGGTGTCGACGTCATCGGCAGCATCGTTCGACATGGCAGGGCCCTCCCTTGAGAGGCGCGGACCTTGTCGCCATCCAGTGGCCGGACGGTTCTCGAACGGTGACTTTTGGGGCGGTCAGGATCGCCCCGGTTCCGGATCGTCCTCGAGCAAGTCTGCGAGATCTCGAGGCAATTCGCGCAGGTCAACCGGCTTCCGCAACGAAGTTGTACCGGGCGAGAGACAATCCTGTTGCCGCTTCGGGCGAAGCGGTCAGTCTTCGAGCTTCACCCTCTCAGCATGCAGGACGCCCTGCGCGTCGAGCGTGCCCTCGACCTCGACCCGTGCACCCGGGACGATGCTGGCCGGCGTTCCGTCGTCGAACCGCGTCGAGGCTGTCGTCACCACCGCCTGCGAGCCGATCATGAAGCTGGAGGCGTTGCCGGAAGTGACCACGCCTTCGACCTTGGCCTCACGCTGCTCCTGGTCCTCGAGCTTCACCTTCTCCGCGTGCAGGACGCCCTGGGCATCGAGCGTGCCCTCGACCTCGACCCGTGCACCCGGGACGACGTCTGCCGGCGTTCCGTCGTCGAATCGCGTCGAGGGCGTGGTCACCACCGCCTGCGAGCCGATCATGAAGCTGGAGGCGTTGCCGGAGGTGACCACGCCTTCCACCTCGACTTCCTGCTCGTCCTCATCCTCGAGCTTCACCTTGTCGGCATGCAGGACGCCCTGGGCGTCGATCTCGCCTTCCGCCTCGACACGAGCACCCGGGACGACGTCGGCCGGCGCTCCATCGAGGAACCGCGTCGAGGCGGAGGTCACCACCGCCTGGGAGCCGACCATGAAGCTCGAGGCATTGCCGGAGGTGACCACGCCTTCCACCTCGACCTCGTGCTCGTCCTCAGGGATCTGGTCGTCCTCCATCTTGACCTCGGTGGCGACGATCTCGTTGCCCGGGCTGGCGGTCTTCACCTGCACGTGAGACCCGTTCTTCATCCCGGACGGGAGGCTGGCCCCTGGTCCGAGTGAGACGTGGAACGCCACCTGCGACGGGACCGTCAGGGTGAAGGTCGGAGGACTGGCGGGCATCTGCAGATCCGAGACGGAGCCCGTCATGCTCCGGACCATCTCGCCGTTGGTTCCCGGGTCCGAGCTGGATCCCCCGCACGACGCCAGTGCGACGACCACGGCGGGAACGATGAGTGTGCGAACGAATGACCCCCACATGAGCAACTCCTTGGCAACTGGCCCTTGCCAGGGAGACACCGTCGCTCCTCACCACTGCAGGACGAGATACGCATTTCTGATGCACGGCCTGGCGGCTCCTCGAGGCTCGTCGAGACCCGAACAGGTCAGGTGCCCCGAGGGCGGATCGGAGCTGCTCATTGACCGGCGGAGGGGGCGTCCGGTCTCAGCGTTGCTCTCGGAGGAGGCTCAGCGTGCGCGGCGCGCCCGCAGCCACCCATCGACCGAGAAGCGATCCTGCGCGGCGGGCATTGCCAGCACGAAGAGCAGGAGCGCGGCGCGCGGGATGACGTGGGTGTGGAACTCGTAGAGCGCTTCCGCCAGCAGATGGCCGAAGGTGACCAGCACCAGGACGCCGCCCAGCGCCACGAGCGAATCCCGGATCCGGTACCCCACGAGAAGCAGCGCCCCGGCGACGAGCTCGACGAACGGCACCAGCGTCCCGGTCGCCCAGAGGGACCACACCGGAAGGAATGTCCGCGCGTAGGGCTCGACGAAGAGGCGGCGCGCATGTTCGAGCGGGCCGAGCCCGAAGACCTTCCACGCGCCGGCCATGAAGAAGATCAGCGCGAGGATCAACCGCGCAATCAGGATGGCCCAGCTCCGGCGGTTCGCATCCTCGCGCGTCAGATCCGCTTCGGGCATCCGGGAATCATGCCACGCGCACCCAACGGCGGCGCTCGCCTGTTGCCGTTCAGTTGCTCGGCGCAGGAGGGGGTACGCCGGCAGGCTTCGCTCCTCAGGAGCTGGTTCGTGCGGCCCCGGCCAGGGACCTCTCGAGGGGCCCGGTCAGTGGCCGTTCGAAGGGAACCATGTTCCGGAAGACGGCGATGGACCACGCCTCGCAGTCACGCACGGCGACGAAGCTGACCAGGCTCCGCGGAAATCCTCCCCAGGGCGTTCCATCGTTCTTCCTGAGGGTGAAGGTCACCTCGGCCACGGCGACGTCGGCGCGGAGGAAGCGGACCTGCTCGACCACGGCCGACAGGGTCGTGTCCTTGAACAGGGTCGCGAAGATCTCGTCGTGGCCACGGGCGATGGTCTCCCGGCCGCGAGCACGTAGCCCCATGACGTTGGTGAAGTCCGCATCGGCAGCGAACGGACGGGCGAAGGCGGTGCCGTCGTGGGCGTTCCAGCCAGCGACAAGCCCGTCGACAAGGCTCCGGACAGCAAGCTCGTCGTGGATGGGATTCATGGGTCTCTCCTCGGGCCGGCAGGGCCCCGCGTGCTTGACATGGTGTCAAGTGGCGGGTACATGTATGGGGTGCTTGACACCGTGTCAAGTCGTTCCGAGCCCGCCGGCAGCCCGAGCCGCGGGCGCATCCTCGACGCCGCGCTCTCCCTCATCGAGTCGAGGGGAGGTGCGGACGTGACCATGGCGGAGATCGCCGCGGCTGCCGGCCTCTCACGTCAGGCCGTCTATCTCCACTTCTCCGACCGGGCGGAGCTCCTCCTGGCCCTGGTCCGGCACGTCGACGAGAAGCGAGGGCTGGGCCGCGAGGTGCGAAAGGTCCTGGAGGCCCCGAGCGGCACGGAGGCGCTCGCGGAGATGGTGGCGCTCCAGGCGCGGATGAATCCCCGTGTCTGGGCGGTGGCCCGGGCGCTGGACGCCGTCCGTCGGAGCGATCCCGAAGCGGAGCGATCCTGGCAGGACCGCCTCGCGAACCGCCTGCGTGGGTGCCAGGACATCGTCGGGCGGCTTGCCCGCGAGGGGAAGCTCCGCCCGGGGCTCGGCGAGCGGGAAGCGGCAGACCTTCTCTGGAGCCTGACCTCGCTCCGCACCTGGGAGGACCTGGTGCTCGAGCGACGGTGGACTCCGGCGCAGTACCGGGAACGCCTCACCGCGCTGCTGCGAGAGACCCTGACGGTCGCCGAGCGAAGGCGGGCGAGCACCGCTCCCCGCGTCCGGGCTACCTAGCTCCGCGAGGGGTGGCCCTGGCCAGCGTCTCCGACCGGCCTCACCCGGTCTCGGCCACGACGGTCGCAGCGGACCACACCAGCAGGGCGATTCCGGCAGGCGCCGCAATGCGCCGGCCCCAAGGCAGGTTCTTCTCCGCCGCCATCAGCGCTGCCAGGGCCAGCATCCACCCCAGGTTGCCCATTCCGACCGCGAACATCACAAGCATCAACGCCCAGCAGCAGCCGACGCAGAACAGGCCGTGGTCGAACCCGATACGAAAGGCTTCCCGCGGCGGTCGGCGTCCGCGCCAGCGAGCGTTGACGAAGCCGAAGGGCGTGCGGCAACGCTCGAGACAGCGATACTTGAGCGCGCTGAACTGAAACCCTCCTGCCAGTGCGAGGATCAGCGCGCCGATGAGCCAGGCATGTGTCTTCAGCCAGCCGAAACTGCCACCAGCGAGATGGATCGCCGAGTCGGCTGCGTGCGCAACGAGGCCGAAGGCGCCCCACGCTGCCATGTAGCCAAGCAGCACCAGGGCAAACAGCGACCCGGAGTCGGCGCGCCCCTCGGTGATCCGGGCGAAGACGTTCAGGAGTGGCAACGTCGTCGGCAGCATCATGGCGACAATCATGAGTAGCCACGCGGTGGTGTGGAGCGCCGCCGGCACCACGACGATGCCCTGCGGGACGGCTTCGCAAACTGCCTGGAGCCATGCAGCATCGAGCCAGCCACGGTGGTCGAGGTATCGCGCGTAGGGGCTCGCGCTCCACAACGCGATGCTCACCCAGGCCATCACCGCGAGCACGGCGATCAGAGCCGGGAGCAGGTGGTGCCGCAGTTCGGCAGGTGCCGCACCGCTTTGAGCCCGACTCAGAGGCATCGACGCATGACACGCCGGGGAGCGAGGTGTCGAGGCCGCAGCTCGAGCGATGGGTGCCCCGAGAGCACGTCAGCAGTCGAAGACGAACGTGCTCTGCAGGGCATTGTGGCCGCTGATGTCGACGTTGATTCCCAGCTTCTCGTTCTTCGAGCGGTAGCGCGGCGATTTGCCGACGAATACCGGAGCGCCGGGAACCGTCGAGAAGACGGTGTCTGCCAGGGTCGTCGTCGCGCCCGTCGCGTTCTTGTACGGCTCGAGCTCGGCGTAGGCAGCGTTGCCGACGCTGAGCGTCCCCTTTCCGCCCTGCACTTCGAACTGGATGGGGACCTTCTCGAGCGAGACGACTTCTCCGATGAGCTTCACCAGCTCGGCGACCGGGCCGCCCAGCTTTCCCGTGTAGACCCCCAGGATCGCTTCTTCCTGCTTCGGCGTCACCTTGTCGTCGAGGTAGACCGCCGCGCGCCAGTTGCCCTGCAAGATGTTGCCAGGGACGTGCGCGACCAGGGCGATCGTACGGCCCGCCACATCGACTCCGTTGATCTCGCCCTTGTCGAAGCGCCAGGCCAGGAACGTGTCGCAGGTGCCAAAATCAGGATCCTCTCCGATCCAGCATGGGCACAGAACACGGCAGTTGCAGACTTCGAGCAGACGTCCTTCGAGGTGATAGGCCATTGTTGCCTCCTCGGAAGGCCCGCAAACTTACATCCGATCCGTTGGCAAGATCGACGATGCCTTTTGGTAGCACGAGCCCCCGGAGGCCCGCCGGCGTGCCCTCGCCAACCTGAGTCCTTCCGGGATGTTCCGGGAGTTATCCAGGCGCTGCCAGGCCAGGAACCAGCCTCCCCGGCGGCGACCGGGCCCGCCAGGCGCCACGGGACGTGGAGCGGGCCTGGCATACCGTCTCGCGAATCACCTCGGGAGTGCCGCGGGCACCGGGTCCGGGAGGAAAGCTCCGGGGCGCGGGAAGCGGCAGACCTCCTCTGGAGCCTCACCTCGCCCGGGAGGTTCAGTCCAGCTTCTTGCCCCGCATCGTGGCGATGCGCTCGGGCGACAGCCTGAAGAAGCGCGCGGCATTGTTGAAGAAGATGTCGCGGCGCTGCTCTGCACTGAGGAATTTCGCCGACTCTACGTTCTGGATCGCCATCTCGATCGTGTCCGGCCAGATCATCTGGTCGGAGCCAAAGAGAACGCGCTTGCCGAACCCGGCCTCGACGATCCGTTGCAGGTAACGGTGAAACTCTGCGCGCGGGAGCGCCCAGTCGATCACTCCGAGATCGACGTGGACTTGAGGATGAGTCCAGAGGACGGCGAGCAGGTCATCGATCATCGGCCAGCCCGCATGCATGATGTAGACGCGAAGTCCGGGATGGCGAAGGAGCACCTCCTCGAGACCGAGCGGACTGTGCAGGCGGGCGCGATACCGAGCAAAGGGCGGATTGTAAGGCGCGCCGAGAGGTCCAGTACCGATGTGGATGCCGACGGGAATGTCGAGCTCCTCGGCCAGCGCCCAGTACGGTGCGAGCGAGGGATCATCAGGAGACAGACCGGCGTACTGCACGGTGACCTCGCCGAGGACGGCGAACCGCTTCTCCGTCAGCTCCTTGCGCATCGCGTCCACCGACATCGCAGCGGGGCCGCGAAAGCCCAGACTCGGGATGACGCGCTCGGGCGCGTCAGCGAGCCAGCGATCGACCTGTGACCCACTCACCACCCCGTAGATGTTGCGGCGCTTCATGATTGCGAGCGCGCGTTCACGTACCTCGTCGTCCGTTGCCGGCGACCACGTTGCGCGGCACGGAGGCTTTGCCGCCTTGAACATGGCGGGCCACTCCTTGCCGGCTGAGGGAACCCCGTAGTCGGTCATCGGAACGCAGTGCGGAATCGGCGGCGACGTGGTGAGAGCCGCGAAGGGGGCAATCTCCGTGGCGTGCATGTGCGCATCGATGATTGGCTCCCGCGTCTGGGCGTTCGCCAGGTTTGCGGCAAGAGACAGGATGACGACGGCGGAGAGTTTCATGACGGAACCTCTTTGCCTCCGTGAACGCCGGATGAGGCTCTCGCTCAGGACGTTGCTGGGGGCCTCCTCCGAACGGAGGCCGAGGATGGCTCGGGCCCGATGCCGACGACGCGGTGGGAGGGTCCGCCCGCGCGCGGGTACCGAGCAAGGGGTCCGGTCGACGGTGACTGATGCCGCACCGCAGGATCTGTCCCGGTCTTCACGGGGGTGACGCGCGGGCTGAGGCCCCGCGTGACAGCCGAGGTGCGTCCGATGGCGTCGGTGAGCCCGACGAGCTGCGCGAGCAGCTCGCGCACGACTATGGTCCGCCCGTGCGCACCACGTGGGTCATCGTGCTCTGTGTACTGGGCTGCGCGACCACGAGTCAGGCGCCGCCAGCGTCGTCGCCGCGCATCACGGTCTCGGAACCGGGCGGTCAGGTCACGCTCACGGTCGGCCAGGAGCTCGCGATGCAGCTCCAGGGGAACGTCACGACCGGCTACGTGTGGGAGCTCGTGGCGCCTGTTCCGGACGTGCTCACGGTCATCGACCCGGGGACCTACCGTGCATCGAATGGCTCCGAGCCTCGGGTGGGCGCCGGAGGGACCGCCTCCTTCGTCTTCCGCGCTGCCCGGCCAGGGAAGGGCGTGCTCGAGCTCGTCTACCGGCGCCCGTGGGAGCGCGATGCCCCACCGGCGCGCATGGTGCGAGTGGACGTCGACGTCCGCTGACCGTCGCCGAGCAGAGGCTCGGAAACGCGCTCCGAGAGAGTGGAGCGAGGTCAGACATGCCTGACCCGGGCTCAGCCCGTCACCAGGGTCGTAGCCGGAAGGTCCGTCGTCCCTGGACGCCTCGCAAAGCCAATGTCCGAACGGACGCCGAGCACGACGAGGGCCAGCATCGTCGCCATCGGCACGAGATTGATCGCAGCGGCGATCCGCGGATCGAGTGGCCAGTCCACCGGCCAGATGGGCTCGAACGCGAGCCAGGCGAGGCCGATCCAGACCAGCGCCCGGGATCGCGCGGCGTTCTCGGCACCGAGCAACGTGAGGAGCCAGAGCGGGGCGATGCCCGCATACGCGTTGGGAAGGAACGGGCTTCGGAGCGTTGCGACGACGAGCACCGTGATCCAGGCGACGGGGCCGCCACGTCCGCGTCGAGCCATGAGAAACGTCACCGCCACCGCGATCACCGTGTAGATCCACCCCACCACCTTCATGCCCGCGAAGCCCATGTCCGGAAGGCCGAAGAGCCGGAGCTTGAACACGAACCCCGGAATCGAGAGGTTGCCCGCGACCGCCATGGGATTCCTGAATGCGGAGAATGCCTCTCCACCGAGCAGACGCGGCAGATGGTGGAGGAAGGCCGCGAAGGGAGCCAGGCCCATGTCCCAGAGCGCGAGCAAGACGATGAGGATGCCTCCGAGACACGTCGCGACCACCGTTCGCCAGGCTCGGCGCGCGGCGAGATAGAGGAGGAGCATCCCCGGGAAGAGCTTGCCTGCCACCGCGAAGCCCAGGAGTGCTCCGCCTGCCGCATCGTGGCGTCGATGAAACATCGCCATGCCGGCCATCGAGATGGCGAGGGTCATCACCTGGAAGTTTCCCATCTGAAGCCCACTGATGGTGGTCAGTCCTGCCCAGACGAGTGGCATGAGCAGCACCGCACGGGTGGCGGGTGCCCGGGGCAGGGCGGTGGCCGCGAGCAGCATGGCCACGAGCAGCGAGGCCGCGCTCAACCCGAACCAGACCATCCGGAACCGGGTGAAGTCCGGCGCGACTCGCATCAGCAGCCGGGGAAGCAGGAGGAACGGCGGTGGATACTCGTAAACGTCGACGTTGAACCCGTCGATCGTCCGCGGCTTTCGCTGCGCCGTCGCGACGCTGTCGGGATGGTCGTAGAACGAATTGTCGTAGACGTTGGTCGCTTCGCGTGCGAGGCCTCCGGCGACGAAGTAGGCGGTTGCGCAGCAGTGCTGACGGCTGAACTTGCTCCAGGGCACCGCGGCGAACCCGTCGTGGGTGGGAGCGACGGTGAAGACCGTCAATCGGACCAGCTGAAAGACGGCGAGCACCGTCGCCGCCCCCGAAAGGACGAGGAGCCCGCGACCTGCGGCCTGTTCGTCCAGTGCTCCCAGTCGGCGACGGAGCTTCAGAGCGACCAGCGTGGTGATCGCCGCGGAGATGACGAGCGCCGCCGGGAGGGAACCGGTCAGTCCGGCGGCCGCCGTGAAGACGGAGACGGCGCAGACGAAACCGACGAAGACTGCGACGATCACCTTCGCCGGGTTCATGCGCCGAGGATAACGCTCGGCCGGACTCCATGGTACGCGTGCCGGAAACGCGGTCGAGGCCTGGAGCTTGCGATGGATCTGCATCTTTCGGGAAAGGTGGCGGTGGTGACTGGTGCGAGTCGAGGGATCGGGCTCGCCGTCACCCGGGCGCTGGTGGAGGAGGGCGCCCGGGTCGTGGCCGCGGCGCGGGGGTCGAGCGCCGAGCTCGCCGCGTTCGGGCCGAAAGTACGCGCGGTCGCAGCGGACCTGGCGAGCCCTCAGGGCCCTCAGCAGGTCATCGACGAGGCCGTTGCCGCGTTCGGTGGGCTCGACATCCTGGTCAACAACGTGGGCAGCGTTCATCCGCGGGTCGGTGGTTTCCTCTCGGTCACCGACGAGGACTGGGCCGCCACCATGACCAGCAACTTCCTCAGCGCAGTCCGCACGACGCGCGCGGCGCTGCCGCATCTGCTGCGCCGGGGTGGGGGCGCAATCGTCACCGTGAGCTCGGTCAATGCGTTCCTGCCCGACCCGCTGGTGATCGACTACTCCGCGGCGAAGGCTGCCCTCACGAACTTCTGCAAGTCACTCTCGAAGGAGGTCGGTCCCAAGGGGATCCGGGTGAACACGGTAAGCCCCGGTCCGGTGGCGACCGATCTATGGCTCGGCGACAAGGGCGTCGCGTCGACGATTGCGGGGGCGAGCGGAGGTCAGGCCGACGACGTTGCGAAGAAGGCCGCGGCATCGATGGTGACCGGAAGGTTCACTCGCCCGGAGGAGGTCGCGCAGCTCGTGCTGACGCTCGCCAGCGACCGCACCGGCAATGTGGTGGGCGCCGACTTCGTCATCGACGGAGGGCTGGTCGCGACGCTGTGACCGCGGGCTCCGGCGAGCGGCCGATGAGGTCCAGTGACGAAGTGTCTGGCACCTCGCCTTCGACCGCTTGACTCTCCAGTTGCTGGAGGGGGGATTCATGGCTCCAGCGCCATGAGATCCCTTCCGACACGATTGCTCTTCACCCTCGAGATCTTCCTACATCCCATCCACGACCTGGGGGCCACCCCATACGGGAAGCGGCGCCTCGTCCCCGTGTCGGGCGGCCGTTTCGAAGGGCCGAGGCTGCGCGGCGAGGTGATTGGCAATGTCGGCGGCGACTGGTTGATCCAGCGGGCGGACGACACCTTCCGGAGCGATGTCCGGCTGGCGCTCCGGACGGACGATGGCGCGCTCATCTCGATGACCTACAGCGGGATTCGCCATGCCGCGCCGGAGGTCTCGGAAAGGATCGCGCGTGGGGAAGACGTCGCACCGAGCGAGTACTACCTTCGCACTGCGGCCTTCTTCGAGACCGCCTCGCCCGACCACCGGTGGGTCAATGACCTGATCGCGGTCGGGGTGGGGCGCCGGCTCCCCCAAAGCGTGATCTACGACCTCCACGAGATTCTCTAGGCCATGCTGCTCCAGGCAGCGATCGGGAACCGGCGCGGATTGCTCGATGTGGTCACTCCGAGCGTGCTGGGCGCCGTCAGATCCTCACGTCGCATTGCACGATCGGCGCGGTCTTCACACAGGTGATGCTTGCGCTGCGGCCCATGAAGCCGCGGGCCAGGTCGATCGCCTCTCCCAGCGTGTCCGCGCGCTCCCACCCGAGCAGCTCGGGCACGTGGTTGTTCTCCGCGCCCGCGCAGATCACCTTCCCCACGTGCTGCCGGCCGTTCTCGCCCCAGTACCACATGTAGAACGGATGAGCGCCGTGGTACGCGTGCCCCTTCCGGTACAGGTGCACGTAGCTCGGGTTCTCCGCGAACTCTCGCTCGTACATGTGCTCCAGCTTCATCGCGTCCCGGGTCTCCGGGAGTAGACGGTTGAAGAACTCGATGTAGCTCGGGTGGTTCTCCGGATCGAACTCGTCGTACGCCGGGTGGCAGAGGATGATCACGCCGCCCTTCTTCACCAGCGGCACGCCCCGGTTCAGGTTGTACAGGTAGCCGAGCCCCATCACCTGAACCAGAAGCGGGTTCAGGATCGAGTTCACGTTGTACGGGGAGATGTACGGCACCGGGAAGATCACGATGTCGGCCTGCCCCTCCACCGGCACCGAGTACTGCTTCCAGCACAGCTCCAGCGTCTTCTCGTGGCAGGGCTCCGTCGCCCCCGCGGTCACCCCGGTCACCTGGT
>Ga0081540_1000202_pt1 | contig 62303 bp, 48 predicted proteins | sample TabmetS2T1R1_FD_71024 | JGI IMG/M metagenome (GOLD analysis project Ga0081540, IMG submission 71024) | Tabebuia heterophylla rhizosphere microbial communities from the University of Puerto Rico - S2T1R1 | ecosystem: Host-associated > Plants > Roots > Rhizosphere ...
TTTATGCCGGCACGGTCGTGCCCTATCACGACACCGAGGCGGCCTCCCGCGAGATGAACTCGCTGAATTTTCTCGAGGCCACCGATCAGGTGGTGCGCGGTGCCGCCCAGTTCCTCAAGGGTTCGGGGGCGAAGGTAGGGCTGACAGGGTTCTGCCTCGGCGGCGCCGTCACCGTTCTCGGCGCCTGCCGTATTGCCGAGCTCGCGGCCGCCGCAGCCTTCTACGGCTTGCCACCGGAGACGGTCGCCGCCGCCAAGGACGTGCGGGTGCCCCTGCAGGGCCACTTCGCCAATCGCGACGACTGGTGCACGCCGGCCGCGGTCGACAAATTCGAGGCCGAGCTCAAAGCCGCGGGCAAGACGGCGGAAATCTTTCGCTACGAGGCGGAGCATGCCTTCGTCAACGAGCAGCGCGACGTGCACGACCGTGCCGCCGCCGAACTGGCCTGGGAGCGGATGCTGACCTTCTGGTCGCGCCATTTGGGCAACTGAGCGCGCCAAGCCATGCCTCCAGCGGCACCGCGGCGGGCCGTGAGGTGAGAGTTGAGCGAGGACAGGCAGCCGTGGGCGAGAGCATACCCGTTGCCGCCATCGTGCTGGCCGCCGGCCGGTCGACCCGTATGGGCGCCGACAACAAGCTTTTGTGCGAGGTTGCCGGCAAGCCGCTGCTGCGGCACGCGGTCGAGAGCGCGCTCGCCAGCGCGGCGCGGCCCGTGCTGGTGGTGACCGGGCACCAGCGGTCCGAGGTCGAGGCGGCACTCAGCGGTCTCGCCGTCACCATGGTTGCCAATCCCGCCTATGCCAGCGGCCTTGCCAGCTCGCTCAAGGCCGGCATCGGCGCCTTGCCGCGCCAAATTGGCGGTGCGCTGGTGATGCTCGGGGACATGCCGCTGGTCCGGCCGGCGCAGCTCGATTGCCTGATCGCGGCGTTCTTGGCCGCTGCGGGTCAAGCGATCATCGTCCCCACCCACCGGGGGCAGCGCGGCAACCCGGTGCTGTGGCCGGCGGCATATTTTGCCGAGATGCTGGCGCTCAAGGGCGATGCCGGCGCCCGGCAGTTGTTTGCCGCGCATGGCGAGGCGATCCGGGAAGTGCCGCTCGATGCCGCCGCCATCCTGGAGGACATCGACACGCCCGAGGCCCTGGCCCACCTGCGCCAAGGCCTTGGCCGCCGAGGCGCGACGGGCTGAGTGCTGATCAGGTTCGCGGCTGGCGGGCATTGATAAAGACAGCAGCGCCGATCAAAAGGAAGCCCAGGCCGTCGGCGAGGCTCGGCCGTTCGCCGATGATGGCCATGGTCGCCGTCACGCCGACCACCGGCACCAAAAGAACGCCGATCGCCGCCGTCGCGGCGGGCAGGCGCGCAACCATGCCAAACCACAAAAAATAACTGAGCGCGATGCCGATCACGCTGTTGTAGACGAGCCCGCCCCAGCCGGCCCAGGTCTTGGGCCAGAAGCTCAAGCTCGCGAGCGCACTCGCCTCGAAGGCAACGGCGCCGACCCAGACGGTGATGGCGCCGATGGCGAGTTGCCAGGCCGTGTTGGCGAGGGGATCGCTGGTAAAGCCGGCGCGCTTCATGACAATGGTGCCGGCGGCCCAGGCGATCGCCGCCGCCAAAATGGCGGCGGTGGCGGCCTCGACCGTTGGCTCGCCCAACATGGAGTGCAACGGCGCCAGTACGGCGGCGAGGCCGGCGGCACCGAGCAGCAGCGCCGTGCGCTGGCGCGGCGACAAGACCTCGCCCAAAACGACGCGCGCCAACAGCGCCGTCCACAGCGGCATCGTATAGGCAAGGATCACGGCGCGGGAGGTTGGCATCAGGGTCTGGGCCACGGCGGTTAGCACATTAAAGGCCGTGACGTTGAGAAGGCCGGCCAGGATCAGCGCCGGCCATTGTCGCCCCGTCACCTGCAGCGAGCGTCCCGAGGCCTTGGCCAAGCCCAACAGCAACAGGCTGCCGACCGAGAGGCCCACCGCCCGCATTGACCAGATCGGCATCTCGTTCAGGGCCAGCTTGACGGCGGGCCAGTTGAACCCCCATGACAGCGCAATCAGGATCAGCGCGGCCCTGGGGCCGGCGGCGCGGCGGCGCCTATGGCGCGGGTCAACGGCGGGAATGCTCATCGTTCTTGCGAGGGACGCGGAATTCGGGAAGGCTTGCGGCCAGCGGCTAAGGCCAGGCGTGTCTGGCTGGTGGGACGGTCGAGGCTGTCGTCTAAAGGGCTCGTTAACGAGCTTGGCAAGGAACACCGGGGTGAGGCAAGAGCGCATGCCTCAAGGGAAAGGATCGCGCTGGGCCGCCGCTGCCCTCCTGCTCGTGGCCACGGCGCACCTGGCCGGGGCGAAAGACGCGGCCAAGCCACCCGAGCCCGTGCCCGCAGTGGACGCCTGGCGTCACCTGTTCCAGCGGCCGGCGGACGTGCCCGCTCCCCCCGACAATCCCTCGACGCCGGCCAAGGTGGCACTCGGTGCCCGGCTTTTTGGCGATCGCCGATTGTCGGGGGATGGGGAACGCGCGTGCGCTAGTTGCCACCGGCCGGAGCGCGCCTTCACCGACGGCCGCCGGCGAGCTGAGGGGCGCTCGGGCGCAAGCCTTGCCCGCAATACCCCTTCGCTTTGGAACTTGGCGTGGAGCGCGGCCTATTTCTGGGACGGGCGCGCGCCCTCGCTGGAGGCCCAGGTCCGCATGCCGATCGTTGCCGCCGACGAGATGGCCGGCGAGTGGCCCAGCATCTTGGCGCGCCTCAACGCCGATGCGGGTCTGCTGGCCGCGTTCCGGGCGGCCTTTGCCGATGAGACGACGATTTCGGAGGAGAGCGTGGCCCGGGCCCTTGCCAGCTACGTGCGCTCCCTCGTCTCTCCGCGCACGCGCTTCGATGCCTTTATCGACGGCGACGGCCGGGCGCTCGGGGACAGCGAGCTGCGCGGCTTTCGGCTTTTCACCGGCAAGGCTGGGTGCGTGCTCTGCCACGTCGGCTGGCGCTTCACCGACGATCGCTTTCACGACATCGGCCTGCCGGGCAAGGATGCCGGCCGCGGCGCGGTGGCAGGCGGCACACCGGGTCTACCGGCCTTCAAGACGCCGAGCCTGCGCGAGCTCGCCTACACCGCCCCCTACATGCACGACGGCTCTCGGCCGACCTTGGCGGCCGTGGTGGCCCACTACGCCGACACCTTCCGCAAGCGACCGTCGCTGGCGCCCAGCCTCCAGCGCCTCCACCTCACGGCCGCCGAGCGCGCCGATCTCATCGCTTTCCTTGGCACGCTCTCGAGCCCGCGACGCCCCGCCGGCTCCCAGGCAGCGGGGCGTCCTTGAGGGCTTAGCTCAGCCGGCCTGCTCGTACTTGGCGATCTCGACGGCCAGCAGTTGGTAGTCCTCGCAGGCGACGCCGCAGCGCTTTGCAATCTCGGCTAGCTGCTCCTTGGCCCGCTCCGGCGCACCGATCTGGAGGAAGGCTTCGCCCAGATATTGCCGCGTCGTCGTGCGCTCGGGATGCTTGGCGAGCACCCGGTTGTAATAGACCATGGCCTCGTCGACTTGGCCGAGCTTGCGCAAGCTGAAGCCGATCATGGTCTCCACCCGCGGGTCGGCCGCATTGGGCGCCGAACGCAAGGTCGCCAGCGCTGCGCTGTACTCGCCCCGCTTGGCCTGCCAGTAGCCCAAACTATAGATTTCGTCCTGATTGAGCCGGCTGTCCTTGTCCTTGGATTTGGGCTTGGGCTTTGATTTCGATTTCGGTTTGGGCTGGTTTGAGGACGGTTTGGGAGGATCGTCGCCGGCGGCAAGAACCGCGGCCGGCGTGAAGGCCAGGACCGTTAGGGTGGTCGCGGCGACCGACAGCCATTTGGGCATGGCAAACAGCATATTTATCCTCCTTGGCGGGTAATGTCCTCTAATCTCAACCACGGCCAAGCTTATACGAGAGCGGGGATAAGTGGCAGTCACGGCCGCGTGAAACTGAGGGCTGCCTCGCCTCCGGCTGGCGGCGCAGCGCGGCTCTTGCTAAGTTTTGTGAGGATTGGAAGCGACGAAGGATCGGATCGATGTCCTACACCTTGCACCAGCTCGCAGCCGACATCCGGGAAACCCTGAAGGTCGATGACGGCCCGCAGGGCAAGGCGAAAGTCGCCGCGTTCGTGTCACGGGCGCTGACCGATCAGGACTTTATCGGGGCCGAGCTCAGGGAGCGCGCCCCGGGCGCCAATCCGCGCCAGGTCCTTTACGAGGATCCCGAGCTCGGCTTTTGCATTTGCGGTCATGTCTACGACGGGCCGGCAAACGGCAGCCCGCACGACCACGGCTCCAGCTGGGCGATCTATGGGCAGGCGACCGGGGTCACCGAAATGACGGACTGGCGCATCGTCGAGGCGGGCGAGGGTTCCGCTCCAACCCTGGTCGAGCCGGTCCGCACCTACACCATGCGTCCGGGCGATGCCCACCTTTACGATGTCGGCGCCGTGCATTCCCCCAAGCGCGAGGCGCCCGTGAGGCTGATCCGCATCGAGGGCAAAAACCTCGATCATGTGAAGCGCAGCAACATCAAGGCGCGCTAGCCGCAGGCGCCGCCCAGCCCTCAGGCAATAGGGAAGGCGCCGCGCTCCTGGGCGTCGAGCTGATTGAGCAAGCCGACCTCCCAGGCGAGATACTGGCGTGCCGCCTCGGCCGCCGCGGCCGTGCCCTCGTGACGCTTGGCGGTGAAGAAAAGGAAATCGATGCGCGCCGCATCCGCCGGCGCGCTGGGGCTGGTAGCGAGGTCAAGCCCCGCCGCAGCCCAGGCCTCGGGGCCCTCGGCGATGTAGCGCACGTCTGTGCAGCCGGCTTCGGCAAGGTCGATGGCGGCTAGCCGGGCGATGCCGGGCTCCTCGGCCACCAATCCCACCGTCTTGCCCGCCGCGCCCGCGACAGCCTCCGCGAGCCGGGGCCGGATCGACCAGACCGCGCCGGCGATATGGCCTTGGCGATAGGCGAGGCTCGAGCGCAGGTCGATAATGCTGAGGTCGCCGCGCGCCAGCGCTCGGCCCGCCTCGCGGGCCGCAAGCAGGCCGGGCTCGGCCCCGCCGGGCGGCCGAGGCGAGAGACGCGCTAAGCGCAGGTCGCGCGCGGCCGCCGCGCCACCCTCGAGCACCCAGGCGTCATGGCCGCTTTGGCGCAGCCAGCCGGCAACGACGGGGGCGCGCACGCCCTCATCGTCGATCAACAGCAGCCGCGCGCCTTTGACGCCCACCCATTGATCCGTCGCCTGGATCAGCTGCCCGCCCGGGGCGCTGGCAAAGCCCGGCACCGCGGCGGCGGCAAACTCTTCCGGACTGCGCACATCGAGACAGTAGGTGGTGCGGCCGCGCTCGCCAAGCCAGGCCCGGGCCGCCCCCGTGCCCACGAATTCGACGCCCCGCTGTTGCGCCTGAGCCCGGGCGCGCGCACCAAGTTGGGCGAGCTCTTTTTCGCTTGGCTGCGCAGCGGCGCGCCGACCGGCGCCGTGTTCAAGCGGCAAGCCGGCCAGAAACCAGCCCTGCGTGCCGTTCTCGAGCGCGTAGACGGGATTGGGAATGCCGAAATCGATCAGCATTTGTGCGCCGATGATGGAACGGGTGCGGCCGGCGCAATTGACGATGATCGTCGTGTTCGGATCGGGGGCGATAGCGCCAATGCGCAGGGGCAAATCGCCGTTGGGGCAGCAAATGCCGCCCGGAATGTTCATTTTGCTGTATTCGGCAAAGGGCCGGCCATCGACGATGACGAGGTTTTCCTTGGCCTCGCGCATGGCCGCAACTTGGCCGGCGCTGAGCCGCGGCGTGTGCCGCGCCGCCTCCACGAGTTCGCCGAAGGTCTTGCTCGGCACGTTGACGCCGGCATAGAGCGTGTAGCCGGCCCCCTGCCAGGCAGCGATCCCGCCCTCGAGCACCGCCACGTCGCCGTAGCCCAGCGCCTCGGCGCGGCGCGCTGCCCGTTCCGCCACGCCGTCACCACCATCGCACAGCACCAGGCGGACGCTGGTGTTGGGTACCAGCGTCGGCAGGCCGAGCTCGAAGCGGCTGTAGGCGACAGGCACGGCAAAAAACAGATGCGCCTCCCCGAATTGCCCGTGCTCGCGCACGTCGATGAGGGCGATCTCACGGCCATCCGAGAGCGCTCGCTTGAGCGTCGGTGCGTCGATCTTACTCGCCATGCTGCGATCCTCTCAGGCAAACGCCGCGAACAACTCCTCAAACGCCCGCATCTGGTTGCCGGCGACCGAGGACGGCACCACGATCGGCATGCCGATGCCGGCGGCGCGCCAGCCGTCCAGGCCCTCGCGTACGCGCGCGGGCGGCCCGAACAGCGTGCAGTCGGCGAGCCAAGCATCGCTCAGATATTTGGGAACGTCGTCGAGACGCCGTTCGGCGATCGCCTGCTCGATGGCCTGCATTTCCTCCGCATAGCCGGCCTCCTTCCAGTAATTGCGGTAGTTGGCAAGCAAGGCATAGCGGGAAAGCGTCTTGCGGTTGGTCGCCTTGGCGGCTGCGATATCCTCGCTGATGCAGGTCGGGATCATGTTGGCGATCAGAAAGCCTGGATCGCTCAGCTTGGCGGCGGCAATGACCGCCAGGGAAGCGGGCATGTGCGAACGGGCGCCGTTGGCAAACACCACCCCGTCGCCGATCTCGCCAGCGAGCGCGACCATGCGTTTGCGCAGGGCCGCCACCAGGATCGGCGGCAGCTCGCCGATGCCCTCCTGCGCCCTGAGCTCGGCGAGGAAACGGGCGACATCGCCAATGGGCTTGCCGGCGGCGGCACGCATGCGCGCCTGGGTCGGTGCGTGGCTGACGCCGATGCCGAGGCGGAAGCGGCCTCCCGACACCTCGTGCATGAAGGCGGCGCTTTGCGCGAAGTCGCCCACCGTGCGCGCATAAATGGGCGCGATCGAACTGGCGAACAGGATCTCATTGGTGACGTGGCAGAGCGCCTCGCACAGCGACATATTGGCAAATAGGCTCGGCGCGAAAATCGCCGGGAACCCCCGTCGTTCGATCTCGCCCGCAAGCTCGAGCGTTGCCCGCCGGCGGCCCGGCACGGCAACCAGGCTCAGCGCCGGCAGTCCCTGCCGCATGCTCTTCTCCCCTTGGCTTTAGCCAACGCTGGCGCGCCTCAGGGCACGCGCGCAAGCTTCTGCAGTGAGCGGATCGTCTTGGGCTGTGGAGTTTCCGGAAAGCTCGTCTTCCAATTCGTATAGGAGACCTCGCCAACGTAGATGTCGCCCCTGGAATCCAGCGCCAGCCCGTGTGGTGCCAGGAACTTGCCGGGCTCGAGGCCGGGGCCGTCCTTGCCGCCCAGGCGCGCCAGCAGCTTGCCTGCGGCATCGACGATCGACAACCGCGGTCCTAGGTTGGGCGCCTTCAAGTTGACGGGCATGCCGGGCCCCAATTCGCCGATCACGAAGGTCGGTGACTTGCCGCGGCAGCAGTACAGGCCGCAGGGCCGGTGCAGGTTGTTCCACTGCGTTTCATATTTGCCGTTGCCGTCGAACACCTGCACGCGGTGGTTCTCGCGGTCGGCGACGTAGACCCAACCGGCAGCGTCGGTGGCAATATTGTGGGCGATGTTGAATTGTCCGGGTTCGCTGCCGGATTCGCCCCACGACATGAGAAGCTTTCCCGCCGGCGAGAACTTGTGCACGCGGGCGTTGCCGTAGCCGTCGGAGACGTAGATTTCGCCCGCGGGCGACAGCGCCGTGTGCGTGCAGCGGTGAAACGGCTCCCCGCTCATGAAGGGGGCGGGCTTGCCGGGGACGCCGATCGTCAGCTCGACCTTGCCCGCGCTGGTACAGCGCCGCACCGTGTGATCCCCGTCGTCGGTCAGGTAGAGCACATCGGTCTCGTCGATATCGAGACCGTGCGCGCGTTTAAATACGCCCTCGCCCCAGGAGCGCAGGAAGTTGCCGTCGCGATCGAAGACGATGACGGGGTGCTCGCCGCGATTGAAGACATAGACCTGATCCTTGCTGTCGACGCCGACGGCGGCAACGTCCTTGAAGCTCCAGCCCTCGGGCAGCTTGGCCCAGTCCTCCACCACGCGATAGCGATGCTCGCCGCTGCCCAAGATCACCGACATCGAGCGCCTCCCTGCTCTCCATTGCGTGCCGGCGACTGTACCGCCACCGCGCCGGCGGTGCATTAGGGGATTTCGCACCTCAGCACTGCCGACCGGGAGAGGCTTGACGCCGCTGCCGGCAACCCGCAGGCTGATCGGTGCAAGCCATTGGCGAGGAGAAGCGAGATGGCGTCAGCCGTGGCGGATCGGGTTCCGCGCACCACCGCCCAGATCGTGATCGAACGGCTGATCGCGCACGGCATCGATACGCTCTATTGCCTGCCCGGCGTGCAGAACGATCCCTTCTTCGACGCCCTGTTCGCCGAAACCAACCGCCTGCGTCCGATCCATACGCGCCACGAGCAGGGGGCCGCCTATATGGCACTCGGGGCGGCGATGGCCACGGGCAAGCCGGCGGCCTATTGCGTCGTGCCGGGTCCGGGTTTTCTCAATACCTCGGCGGCGCTGTCGCAGGCCTACGGCAATAATGCTCCGGTGCTCGCCATCTGCGGCCAGATCCCGCTCGCCTACGTGAACCGTGACACCGGCTTCCTGCACGACATTCCCGATCAGCTCGGCATTATGCAGCGGCTGACCAAGTGGTCGGCCCGGATCTGCGCCCCGCACGAGGCCGCGGCGCTGACGGATGAGGCCTTGCGCCAGATGCTGGCCGGACGCCCGCGGCCGGCGGCGCTCGAATGCCCGCTCGATGTCTGGGGCCGGACGGCGTCGCTGGCGCTGCCGGGCCTGCCCGAGCCGCTGCCGGCGCCGTCGCCCGACGAGGATGCCATCGCCGCGGCGGCCAAGGCCTTGGGTCAGTCGGCGCGGCCGCTGATCGTCGTCGGTGGCGGTGCCTTGGGGGCCAGCCGCGAGGTGACCCTGCTGGCGGAAATGCTGGAAGCGCCGGTCGTCGCCTATCGCATGGGACACGGCGTCATCGACGCCCGCCACGAGCTGAGCCTACCGTTTCCGGCCGGGCACAAGCTGTGGGCAGAGGCCGACGTCGTAATCGGCATCGGCACGCGGCTGCATTCGCAGTACACGGGCTGGGGCGTCGATGCGACGCTGAACCTGATCCGGATCGAGATCGATCCGCAGGAGATGGTGCGGCACGGCCGCCCCACGCTGGCGCTGCTCGGTGACGCGCAAGCGGTGGTGCGAAAGTTGCTCGAGGCTATTCCCAAACACAACCGCAAGCGCGGCGACTTCAAGGCTGCCGTCGCCGCCGTCAAGGCTGAGACGCGGGCGGCGCTTTCGAAGCTCGAGCCGCAGATGGCCTACCTTGCGGCCATTCGCGCCGAACTGCCGGAAGACGGCATTTTTGTCGATGAATTCACGCAGGTCGGGTACGTGAGCCGGCTTGCCTATCCGGTGTACGCCCCGCGCACCTATCTGACGCTCGGCTATCAGGGCGCCCTCGGCATGGGCTTCCCGACGGCGCTCGGGGCCAAGACCGCCCGGCCCGACCTGCCCGTGGTTTCGGTCAACGGCGATGGCGGCTTCTTGTTCAATGTGCAAGAGCTCGCGACCGCCGTACGCTTCCGCATCCCCGTGGTGAGCATCGTCTTCAACGACAATGCCTACGGCAACGTGCGACGCATGCAGCAGGAGCACTACGGCGGGCGGCTGATCGCCAGCGACCTCAGCAACCCTGATTTTGTCCGCCTGGCGGAAAGCTTCGGTGCCATGGCCCTGCGCGCCACGTCGCCGGCGGAGCTGCGCGGGCAGCTGCGCCGCGCCCTGAAGGAGGCCGGGCCGGTGTTGATCGAGGTTCCGATCGGAGAGACGCCGGCGCCGTGGGAGTTCATCCAGCTGGCGCGCGTGCGCCCGCCGCGCCGCGCGCGCCAAGCCTGAGGGGAGATGTCATGACGAGCCCAGCGCCGCCCCGCCGCCTCAAGGCAAGTTGCCATTGCGGCAACATTCGCGTCGAGTTCGACTGGCCGGGTGCCTGGCCCGCCATTCCGGTGCGCGCCTGCGGCTGCGGCTTGTGCACGCGGCACGGCGCCCGTTGGACCTCGCATCCCGACGGCGCCTTCCGGCTCGAGATTGCCGACCCGGCGCTGACCACGCGCTATCGCTTCGGCAGCCAGAGCGCGGACTTCCACGTCTGCACGCGCTGCGGCGCCATACCGATCGTGACCTCGCTGATCGAGGGGGCGCGCTATGCCGTCCTCAACGCCAACACCTTCGATGCCGATCGCGCGCAGTTCGTCGAGGCCGCAACCGACTTCGAGGGCGAGACGCTGACCGAGCGGCTGGCGCGGCGGCGAGGCAACTGGATGCCAGAAGCAGGCGAGGGGTGGCGCCGCTAGTGGGCGTGCCGCGTGCGCCGCGGCGTGGCCCCGCCGAGGTAACGGGCGCCGTTGCTGCCGGCGAAATAGTCCCGCTACGCACCGGGCGTCATGCCGATGGCGCGCTTGAACAGCCCGCGAAAGAAGGCGGCATCCTCGTAGCCCACGGCGGCGCTGACGACTTGCACCGCGCGCGCCCCGCCGTCCAGCATTTCCTTGGCGATGGCGACGCGCATGGCTTGCAGATAGTTGCTGGGCAGCCGCCCGGTGGCGCGCTTGAAGCGGCGAGGGAAATTGCGCGGGCTCATGCCGAGATCTTGCGCCAGCGTAGTGCCGCTCCAGGAAGCTTTCGCCGGTCCGCACTTTTTCCTCATTGTGCGGGCGCGACAGCGGCAGCGTGGCATAGCCCGATTGCGACGGTCGCGGCATGTTGATGAGCCGGGCCTTGGCACATTGCAGCGCCACTCGTGGCCGCAGAATTTCTCAACTAGATAGAGACTGAGGTCCATCGAGGCGTAGACGCCGCCGCTGCAGAGCATGCGGCGATCCTCGCTGATGAACTATTCCGGATGCCAGTCGACCGGCGAAAACGACATTGAACATGGGTGAAAGCGACGCCCGCGCGAAAAGGTGGTGAGCCGCCCCCGCGACCCCGATTTCGCCCTTGGGCGCCATTGCCGCTTGCATCGCCGCGGTTCCTCGCCGCACACTCTTGTCCGGGCGTCGCGCGCTTTTGCCCGGTGTTGCGCGCGGCGGGCATTGGCATAGGCAGATAACCTAAGAGGTGTGTGGACATGGCTCGCATCGTTGCCGCGGCAATCGTGGCGCTCGCCCTCTCGCTCGCCGCTCCCCGGCTTGCCGGCGCCGAGGTGAGCGAGGTCAAGCTCGCCCTGCAGAACGGCTCCAACTATCTGCCGCTGATCGTCATGCAAAACCAGAAACTGGTGGAGAAGCATCTGGCCGGGACGGGCCTGGCCGGCACGACGGTGACCTGGGCCAAGCTGGCGGGCCCGTCCGCCATTATCGATTCCTTTCTGGCGGGCGCGGTGCATTTCTCTGGACAGGGTGTGCCGTCGACCGCGCTGATTTGGGATCGCACGCGCAACGGCATCGGCGCCAAGGCTATCTCCGCCATGGTGGCCTCCAACATCTGGCTGATGACGCGCAAGCCCGAACTGAAGTCGCTGCGCGATCTGACGGATAAGGACCGCATCGCGCTGCCGTCGATCAAGACCTCGGCCCAGGCCTTGTTCCTGTGGACGGCGGCGGAGAAGGAATTCGGGCCGGGACAGTGGGGCAAGCTCGACCATCTGACGGTGTCGCTGCCGCATCCCGACGCCATGGCCGCCGTGCTCAATCCCGGCGGCGAAATCACCGTGCACGCGGCGACATCGCCCTATGCCGACCTGGAGAAGAAGGCCGGGCTCAACGTGATCACCGATCTTTATGCCGTGGAGGGTGGCGCGGTGACCGGCCTCAATTTTGTCTCCACCGAGCAGTTCCGCAAGGCAAACCCGCTCACCTTTGCGGCCGTGGTGGCCGCCTTCGAGGAAGCCATCGACTGGGTCAACGCCGACAAACCGCGCGCGGCGCGCTTCTACCTCGAGGCCTCGAAGGAAAAAATTGCACTCGAGGATCTGACCAAGATCCTCGAGGCACCCGACTATATCTTCGGCAAGACGCCGCACCGCGTCGGCGCGGCGATCGAGATCATGCACAAGGCTGGGATTTTGAAAACCAAGCCCCAGTCATGGAAGGAGATGTACTTCCCCGAGGCCCACGCCTTGCCGGGCGACTAGGGTTGGTCCGGGCGTGGGCCAAACTCTATGGGTGCCAGCTATTGCGATGCCGGGCGACTAGGGTTGGTCCGGGCGTGGGCCGGAGGCAGGGAGACGCGGGCGGCTTTCCCCGCGCGCGGCGCTACTCGGGGCTCAGCTGCCCTCCCGATCATGCAGCAGCGGAAAGAAGTAGTCCTTCCAGCTCTTCGGGGCCGGCTTGATGAAACCCGCCTTGGCCATGTACTCGGCGTACACCATCGTGCGCACCGGCGCGGCTTGGAAAATCGCGCCGGGCTGCCGCAAGAGCTGCTCGACTTCCTCGGCCGTGGCCCGCTCCTTGACCATGGCTAGATAGGTTTGGCCCGCGCCCTTGGGGTCCTGCTTGATCATACCGACCGCCTCTTCGTAGGCGGCGAGAAAGACGCGCACCGTTTTCGGGTTCTCCTCGTAGAATTTGCTGGTGGCGTAGGCCAGCGCCACATGACAATCGCCGCCCAGCGCGTCGCGCGATTCGAGCACGACATGAATGCCGGGGTTCTTCAGCGCGATTTCTTGAAACGGCGAGGAGGCAAAGTGGCTCGCCACTTCATGCTGCGGATTGAGCAGCGCCGTCAAGGCGTCGGGATGGCCCATCGTTACCTGATTGGCGAGCAGCTTCTCGTTGGCCTTGTCGTCGCCGTAGGCCTTCTGCAAGGCAATGCCGAGGGTGATGGCCTGGATCGACTGGCGCACCGTCGGCACGGCGATCCGATCGCTTGGCGTATAATCTTTGATGGTTTTGATGTTGGGGTTGCGCGTGACGAGCTTGAAGGGCAGGCCGCTGACGCCGGTGATGGCCTTGACGTCGCCGTTCGTCTTGCCCCAAAGCAACAGCATATTGGTGACGCCGCTGGTGGTGATGTGCACGCTGCCCGACAGCAGGGCGTCGTTGTTGGCGCCCCCGCTCATGATCGTCACCCAAGAGGCCTTGAGATCGGGCAGGCCAGCCTGGCTTGCCTGCTTTTCCACGAGCTTGTGGTGCTCCATCAGCAGCATGGGCGTGAACAGCAAGCCCGGCTGCTTGGTTATCTTGATTTCGTTGATCTCCGCTCGTACCGCGCCCGTCGTCAGCGCCAGCGCAACGAGCAAGACTGCTTTCGGCCAAAGCCTGCAACCCATGGCAGCCACCTCCTCCACTTGACCTCGAGCTCAAGAGCCGACGCCTAGCTTGCTGGCAAGTTGTGGGGAAGGCAAGGACGAGCGCTGCCTCAAGCGGCCGAGGTCGGCTGCCAGCCGAGCCAGTCCATGATCGCCCGGCCCATGATGAGGTCAAGATCGGCGACCGGCAGCCACGGCTGGTGTTCGGTGAAATGCGTGACGCATTCCCGCCAGCTACAGGGCATGCGCGTGATGTCGGTGCCCCAAAACATGCGCGTCGGCCCGAAGGCGTCATAGACCGCGCGATAGTAAGGGGTCAGACTTTTAAACGGGTAGCCATCGGTCACGTATTGCGGGCCACCGGTCACCTTGACGGCGATGTTGGGGTATTTGGCCAAGGCCACGACCTGGGGCATGGTGACGAAGGCCGCGGCATCCTTGTTGCCGCGCGCCACGCCAAAGTGATCGATCACGAGACGCAAGCCCGGATGTCGCTCAGCGATCTGAGCCAGCAAGGGCAAGAACTCCCCCGCAAGTAGGGCGATGGGCAGGCCAAGGCGCTCGGCCGCCGGCCACAGCCAATCCATCGTGCCGTCCGTGGGCCACGATTTCATGTGTGGCATAAGGAAGGTATAGCGCAGTCCCAGCATTCCCGGCTGCTGGCGCCAGGTCTCGATCTCGCCCCTGAGATCCGGGCGATCGAGCGGAATGCGGCCGAGGATCGCGAAGCGCTCGGGATAGAGGCGGGCCGCCTCGATCGCCTGGGCGTTGGCCGTCGGATCCCAACTCGGCGGGTGCAGAATGGCGCCGGCAACGCCGGCCGCATCCATATCCGCCAGGGCCGGATCGAGCGTATAGGGCTCGGTGCGGTGCGGCGGCACCACGACACCCTGGCGCCACAGGTGGATCTGCGCGTCGATGATGCGCATTGGCGGCCTTAGCCTCTAAACTGCCGCCGGTCGCCGGCGCGCAACCACAGGCGCACGAGGTGGCGACGATTCTCGGGCTCGCTGAAATCCTCGTACGGCGTGCGGCCGTGCACGATGCTGCGATTGTTCAGGATTTGGATTTGCCCAGGCTCGATCCAAAAGTCATGTCGGTGTGCCGGATCGGTGAGGAAATTGTTGAGCAGGTCGACGGCCGCAGCGCCCTCCTGGTCGAGCACACGACCGGTCTTCTGGTAGCCGCGTCGAATGACGCGCACGTTGAAGCGGATCCGAAGCCCAGCCTCCTCGGCGGCGAAGATCGGATACCAGTTGTTGGCGTCAGGAGCCTGGTATTCCTGCTTGTCGCGATAGAAGGGTTGATAGAGCCGCTGCAGCAGCTGCGGGTGCTTGCCCAGAAAATAGTTGTGGGCGGCGTAGGCGCTGGCCAACGAACTCATGCCGCCGCACTTGGCTGTCTTGAGGCACAGCAAGGAGACGTAGTTGGCCGGCGCCTCGCCCATCGAGCTGTCATTGTGCATATCGAGGCCTTCGGGCGTCAGGGCCGCCCGCGTATCGGCGCCGTAGTCTTGGCCATCCCAGCGCACGTCGTAAATCATCGTGCCTTTCCATTCCTGGGCGACGGGGACCTCCAGCAGGCTCGCGAGCAGCCAATAGACGTCGATCACCTCCTGCTTGCTCCAGCGTTCGATCGGCAGGCGATCCAAAATAACAAAGCCGAGGCCGCGATCGAGGCGGTGGCGGACATCCGCGATGAGACTGCGGCAGGCGTCCATGCGGAAATGCTCCGGCTGCAGCACCAGTGTCGGTACCGGGGCTTGCTTTTGCTCGGCGACGATGGCCTCGAGTTCGGCCACGCAGTCGGCGGCAAGCACAAGCTTGAAATCGTCCTCGACGAGATCGCGACCGCGCCAGGCCCTGGGCGCGGGCACCAGGTCGCTTAGAATGGTGGGATCGGGAAGCTTCGCCTCGACTTGCATGCCTGCAATCCTCCAAACGCCCGTGCCTTGGCCTGTCGCCCGCGCCGGCCAGCGCGGCCGGGCCGCGCCGGCGTCGCTCGCTCCAAATCAGTCGAGCCGGAACCCCTTTGCGCGCACGAATGCGCCCCAGTCCGCCCGCTCTGGGGTAGCATACTGGCGCACCTTGTCTTCCGACCAGCCATAGAATTCCGCCTCGCCGAACCGTTCCGGGCTGCGCTGCGCCCGGATCGGCTGTGCGGCGTGGCGGCGATGATCGTAGGCGTCGACGGCTTCCTGGATGCCGGTATCATCGAAGCGGTCGCGATGCACGGTGTGCGCCAGCGGCAGGCGCAGGCTGATGCGGGCGTCGCGGCTTGGCCAGCCCAGCCCCAGCCCCGCCACCGGAAACACATGCTCGGGCAGGCCGAGCAGGTCCGACACCGCTGGCGCGTGATTGCGGATGGCGCTGATCGGGGCACAGCCGAGCCCCGCCGCTTCGGCGGCGATGACGAAGGCGGCGAGCGCGATGCCGGCGTCGAGCGCGGCATTGAAGAAGACATCCAAATGATCGTTGACGAACGGCTGGCCGCGCCAGGCATGCAGCTGGCGTTGCCGGCGGTTGTTGCCGCAAAAGACGAGCAGGGCCGGGGCGCCGGGAATCCAGGTCTGGGCCAGGCTGCCCGTCGCCAGCAGCCGGTCGATGGCCTGGCGTAGTTGCCGGTCTTCGACGATGATGATGTCGCGCTGTTGCAGGTCGCTCTTGCTCGGCGAGGCAAGGGCAAGCGCGCATAAGATCTCGATCAGCTCGGGTGCCACCTTGCGGTCCGTGAACGAGCGGCAGGAGCCTCTGCTCGCCAGGTCCTGCCAGGTCTGCGGCCACGGCTGGGGCCCGTCGAGGTCGCCCGGAGGAGCAACCGGCGTGCCGAAGCGCTGCTCGAGCGCTGCGCTTAGTCGTGCTTTGACATCGTCCATGCTGCGTGCTCGCTTATTTGGGGCTGCTGAGCTCAGGAGGTTCCGACTTGCAGAGGAGCTGACGTGAGGGGGATCGGACAAAGGCGTTGCGTTTCGCGCGGCGCTAGCGTCTCATTTGCGCCAGATCGGCGATACCCGCCAGCGCCTCGTTGGAGAGCGGCAGCTCGATCGGTTCGTTGCGCTCGGCCGAAAGATCGGCGGCGCTGTAGACCTCCATCACCGTGCGGGCGCTTTCGGGCGTGACCATCACCGGCCTGTCGAGCAGGATCGATTCCAGAAAGTGCAGCGTTTCCGGCCCCATCTGTCCGGCGAAGACATGGTCGACCCGCTCGCCGGGCATGGTCGACATGGGAAACTGGGTACCGTCCGCCACCGTCGAAAGCCAGTTGTCGCGCTGGGTGTCGTCGAGAAACAGCGAGCCTTCGGTGCCGGTGATCTCGATCCAGGTGGCGCAATAGTTAGGATAGCCCGGCGGCAGGTTCCAGCCGCCACCGATCGCCACCAGTACGCCGTTGTCCATGGTCACCGTCGTCCACATGATGTCGTAGGAACCGTTGATCGACTGCATGTAGCCGTAGGCTCCCTGTGCATAGACGCGCACCGGCTTGGCCGGCTCCAGCAGCCAGAACACAAAGTCGAGGTCGTGGGTGGATTCCATCGCCGCCGGCGACAGTCGCACGCGCGAGGCGATCTTCTTGCCGAGATTGCGAGAGAGATGCCGGCTCACCATGACGCTCACGGGTTTGCCCAGCGTGGCGTCGGCGATCTTCTTCTTGGCGTAGGCGATCTTTGTATTAAAGCGTTGCGAGTAGCCGATCGTGAACTTGAGATTGCCGCGCCGAGCGAGCGCAATCAGCTCGTCGGCTTCGTAGAGGCTGAGCGCGATTGGTTTTTCCAATAGCACGTGCTTGCCGGCCCGCAGGCAGTCACGCGCGATTGGATAGTGCGTCCCTTCCGGCGTGGTGGAGATGTAGACGGCCGCGATGGCGGGATTGGCAATAATGTCGCGGTAGTCGAGCGTGGCGCTGGCGGCACTGGTGAGCTTTGCAATTTCGGCCAGACGGTCGGGCCGGATCTCGCACACATGCAACTTGTCGACCAACGCCGAGCGCGCCAGGGTCTCCGCCCGGATGCCGCCGCACCAGCCCGTGCCGATCACGGCCACTTCGATTTGCTTCATTCGCCGCCTCCTTGGCCGACGCCGAGTTAGCCGCTGGGCTGAGCGCTTGTCCAGCGCGCCCGAGCGAGGCGGCTGCGGTCCCAGGGCGCGCGGGCGAGCCCGTGGCCGCGCCGGCAATGCAGCACGCGGGGGGGCCGTTGGCGTGGGGCGCGCGCGCGCGCGGCTTTGCGGGCGCGCTTCGTTTTGCCGACGCCCCAACAGCGGCCCGGCACCGCCCCCGGGGTCGAAAGTGCCGGCGGGGCGCCGTTGCCGTCCTTGACCAGCCTTTGCTCGCGTCAGTAGCATTCGCCGGAGCTGGTACTGCCGCTGGTGAGCCTGGCGGCCAAGCGCCTAAAACGGCAAAGATACTTGGGATACCTAAGGTATCGTAGGGAGGAAGCATGGACAGGCGCAGGTTCCTTGCTGGCGGGGTGGCCTCGGCCGCCGCTGTTGCCGCGCGCGCCGCCGGCGCGCAAGAGGCCTACCCGACCCGGCCCATTACCATTATCAATCCCTTTCCCCCTGGGGGCGCCGCCGACGTGGTGGCGCGACCGTTTGCGGCCGTGCTCGAGCCGATCCTGAAACAGCCCGTGGTGATCGAGACCAAGGCCGGCGCCGCCGGCCAGGTCGGCGCCCAGTTTGCCGCTAGTGCGGCCCCCGATGGCTACACGCTGCTCGTGCATATCGTGTCGATTTCCGGTTTTGCCGAGGTGGACAAAGTGTTTGGTCGGCAGCCCAAGTTCACGCGCGCCGATTTCGTCCCCATCGCGCGCTTCACCGAGGGGCCGATGGTGCTCCTGGTCAATGAGCAGACGCCCTACCAGAGCTTGCAGGACCTGGTCGATGACGCTAAAAAACGGCCAAACCAGATTATCTTCAGCTCGTCGGGGCTTTATGGTGCGCTGCACCTGCCGACCGCGCTGTTTGCCAAGGCCGCCGGCATTGAAATGCGGCACTTGCCCACCAACGGTGGCGGCCCGGCGCTGACCGCCCTTCTCGGCAACAATGCCCAAGTGCTCGTATCCTCGGTCGCCGCCGCCAACGCTCACATCAGGGCCGGCAAGGCGCGCGCCTTGGCCTCATTCTCGGGCAAGCGCCTGCAGTCGCTACCCCAAGTGCCGAGCCTCAAGGAACTGGGCTATGACGTCGAGTTCTCCCTTTGGGTCGGCCTGTTTGCCCCCAAGGGCACGCCCGATGCGATCATCGCCAAGCTGCGCGAGGAGACCAAGAAGGCGGCGGCCAGCGAGCAGTTTGCCAAGGCGATCGACAACATCGGCGACGTGCTGGCCTACCAGGACCAGCCGGAGTTTGCAAAGTTCTGGGATGAGGATGCCAGGCGGGTCGAAGACGCGGTACGATCGATCGGCAAGGTTTGAGGCGGTAGGGTCGGCCAAGCGCGAATAACGAGGAAGGTCAATGCAGCTGCGCAGGGATCATGTTGCCGGCGCCGTGATGCTCCTCGCCGGCGCGCTGGTGTTGGCGGCGAGCACGGATTTGCCGTTCGGCACGCTGGCCTCGCCCGGCGCCGGCATGTTGCCGACCGTAGTGATCGTGCTGATGTCGGCCTTTGCCGCGCTGCTGTTGCTTAACGCCGGGGCCAGCCCGCCCATTGGCGCCATCGATTGGACGGATGCCGGGCATGCCGTGCGCGTGATTGGCGTCACCGCGGCGGCGGTCGCTCTTTATATTCCGTTCGGTTTCATCGCCAGCATGGCGCTGCTGCTGTTTGTCCTGACATTTCTGGTGGAGAAGAAGCCGTTGATTTATGCGCTGGCCTTCAGCGGCGGCGCCACCCTGTCGGCCTACCTGGTGTTTGGCACGCTGCTCAATGCACCGCTGCCGCGCGGCGTGTGGCACTAACCCGTGGAAGCAACAACCCTCGACAGTCTGGCTCTGGGCTTCTCGGTCGCCTTTCGGCCCGACGTGCTGTTTTATGCCTTCCTCGGCTGCCTGGTTGGCACGCTGGTCGGCGTCTTGCCGGGCATCGGCCCGCTGGCCGGCATCTCCATTCTGTTGCCCGTGACCTTTGGCCTCGACGCCACCAAGGCCATTGTGATGCTGGCGGGCATCTACTACGGCTCCCAGTACGGGGGCTCGACCACCTCGATCCTAATGCGCATTCCGGGCGAGGCGGCATCCGTCATGACCTGCATCGACGGCTACGCCATGGCCAAGCGCGGGCGTGCCGGGGCGGCCCTGACCATTGCCGCGGTGGGCTCCTTTGTTGCCGGCACCATGGGCGTGATCCTATTGACCGTGGTGGCGCCGCCGATCGCCAAATTCGCCCTGGCGTTCGGGCCGCCGGAGTACACCGCCCTGCTCGTCCTCGGGCTTCTCTTTCTCGCCTACATGTCCTCCACCGGCCTGTCGCGCACCCTGCTGATGGCCGCCCTGGGCCTGCTGCTTGGCTGCATCGGCATCGATGTGATGACCGGACACTTTCGCTACAGCTTCGATATCAAGGAACTGGGGGATGGCATCGGTATCGTACCGGTCGCCGTCGGTCTTTTCGGTTTGGGCGAAATACTTGCAACGCCGAGCAAGATGGTGAGCGAAAAGGTGGTGCCGCCCCGGCTTGCCGAGCTCCTGCCCAATCGCCAGGAGTGGCGCCAATCGGTGCTGCCGATCGCGCGCGGATCGGTGCTGGGTTTTCTGGTCGGTATCGTGCCGGGTTCCGCCCACATCATCGCAAGCTTCCTGTCCTACGGCGTGGAAAAGCGCGTCTCCAAGACGCCGGAGGAGTTCGGTAAGGGGGCGGTGGCCGGCGTCGCGGGCCCGGAATCGGCAAACAACGCCGCCTCGACCGGTGCCTTCGTGCCGATGTTGGCGCTCGGGCTGCCCACCGGACCGGTGACGGCGGTGCTGATGGCCGCCCTGCTGATCCACGGCGTGCCTCCCGGTCCCATGCTCGTCAACGAGCACCCGCAGGTGTTTTGGGGGTTCATTGCCTCCATGTATGTCGGCAACCTAATGCTGCTCGCCCTCAACCTGCCGTTGGTGGGTGTGTTCGTGACCGTGCTGCGCATCCCCTACGCTTATCTTTACCCGCTCATTATCATGTTCTGCATCATCGGCGTCTATGAGGTGAACCACTCGATCGTCGACGTCTGGATCATGTTGATCATGGGTGTGCTCGGCTACCTGTTGCGCAAGTTTGACTTCGATCCGGCACCGCTGGTGCTGGGGCTGGTGATCGCCCCGATTTTCGAACTCAGCCTGCGGCAGTCCCTGATCATGTCGAACGGCAACTGGCTGATCTTCGTCGAGCGGCCGATCGCCCAGGCGCTGTTGATCGTCTGCGCCGTCGTGCTCGGCTTGTCCGCCCTGTCGTTGTTGGGCAAGCGCCGCGACTGGCGGGCTAAACTGGCGCAGGCAGAAGCCGGCGACGGCAGCGATCGCGGCTGAGCTTCAGGGCGTGCCGGCCTCCTCCCGATCGTCGCTGGCGTGGCCGCGCTTGGGCACCAGCACCGAGCGGCGGAAGGTCATGAACACGGTGCCGTCGGCCTTTTTGCCCGTCGTTTTCACCTCGACGATGCCTTGCGTCGGGCGGCTCGCCGACTCGCGCTTGGACAGCACCTCGCTTTCGGCGTAGATCGTGTCGCCGATGAAAACCGGCGCGGTCAGTTTGATATCGGTCCAACCCAGATTGGCGACGGCCTTCTGGCTGATGTCGCTGACGCTCATGCCGACCACGATCGACAGGGTAAGACAGCTGTTCACGACCCGCACGCCGAATTCGGTTTCGGCCGCGTAGTTGGCGTCGAAGTGCAGGGGATGCTGGTTCATGGTGATGAGCGTAAACCAGGTATTGTCGGTCTCGCTGATGGTGCGCCCGGGCCGGTGTTCGTAGATCTCGCCGACGGCGAAGTCCTCAAAGTAACGCCCGTAGCTCTCCCGCCAGCGATTGGCGGCCACCGGCTTTGCGGTTGCGATCATGCTTCACGCCTTTGTTGTCGTCCTGGCACGCCAAGGCTACCTTGGGTCCGTCCAAAGCCATGTTGGCTGCAACATTGCATCGCCGGCGCGCCGGGAGGAAGACCCAGATGATTTATGAACTGAGAACCTACACCTTGAAGGCGGGAACGCTTGCGGATGTGGTCAAGGCGGCATCCACCGTTTCCCGCGATGTCCGTGGGGACGACTATGGCAAGCTCGAAGGCTACTGGATGACGGAGATTGGCCCGCTCAACCAGGTCATGCATCTGTGGAGCTACAGCGATCTCAACGAGCGGGCGCGCCTGCGCGCCGAGCTTGGCAAGAACGCGCGCTGGAACACCGAGTATATCCCCCTGATCCGTCCGAACCTGATGCGCCAGGACATCCGCTTGCTCAATGCCATCAAGCCGCTCGTGGCACCGGCGAGCAAGCCCAACGTCTACGAACTGCGCAACTACCGCGCCAGGCCCGGCGCCGCCAAGCAATGGCTCGACCTGTTCACGGCGGCCCTCGAACACCGCGAAAAGTACTCCAAGATCGTGGGCCTGTGGCAGACGGAGGCCGGGCAGCCCAACGAGGTGTGCCACCTGTGGGCCTATGGCGATCTTAATGCCCGCGCCGCCGCCCGCGGGGCGGCCGTGAAGGACCCTGGCTGGCAGACCTTCCTCGGCAAAAGCGCCCCGCTGCTGGAGGAGATGCACTCAACCGTCCTGCTGCCGGCACCGCACTCGCCCTTGCAATAGGCCCGCTCGGGCCGGCGCGCGGGCGCCCACCGGCGCCATAGCGGCCACCCCAGCGGGCCACCCCGGCGGCCACCCCAGCGGATATGGGGCGGGCGGGCTCGCTCGGGCAGGCGAGCTCCCCCCGGGTTCCCCAAGCGGCACCAATGGCCGAGGCGGGTGGCGGCATGGTGGGGACGCCCCGGCCCGCGGGCGGCTGGTCGCGCCTGGGCCCGGATCGGGCCTCGGATTGGGCCTCGAATTGGGCCTCGAATTGGGCCTGGGGTCGCGCCGTGGCCGCCGCGGGCCGGATCTCCCACTTTGCCCGGCAACCTTTCGTTAACGCAGGCATGGAAAGATTCGCTTAACCATGGCCGTTGTCGCGACCAGGACCCACGTTCGATGCCAGGCTTTCTCGACGAGCCCGCCCGTCTCACCTCCAGCCTCAATGAGGCCATCAACGATACCGGACGCATTGCCTTTTGCGGTCCGGTCGTGCTCAGCGCCATCACGGGGTACTCGATCCGCAAGGTCGAAGACGAAATCCGCCGTTGTCGCAATCTCCCCGATGGGCGGCGAGGGGTTGTCAAAGGCACGCATGCCGAGGAGGTCGCGGCCGCCTTGGCCCACTTCGGCTACGGCATGCAACTGCTGGCGAGCTTCCTCAATCGCCCGCGCAAGGAGCGGCCGACGCTGTGGAGCTGGATGCAAAAGCCGCGCAACGCCTGGGCGCACTACATCCTTGCCATTCACAAGGGCAAAGAGGGCCATTGGGTGCTGATCAAGGGGGTGAAACTGTGCGACACTTTCTCGGACGGGCGCTGGCAGTTCGTCTGCGATGGGCCGCACCGCGGCAGCCGCATCATGGAGGTCTACGAGGTGAAAAAGACGCTCCAGTTTTGACGCCTGGCGGGAGGCAACGCAGGTGGCGAGGGCGGCACGCCGGCTTGGCGCTGCGGCAGCCGCCGCGGGCGAAAGAGGGGGTCGCTCGGCGAACTACCTTTGGCTCATCATGTTGAGCCAGCCTTGAATGCGCGCGCGCCCCGGTGCGCGCCTTGGTGCGCGCGACCCGGCCGCGGCGAGGTTGGGCTTGGGGCTGTTTTAGCTTTTCAGCTTGGGATCGAGCCAGTCGCGCAAGGAATCGCCGAACAGGTTGAAGGCGAACACGGCCAGCGTGATCGCCACGCCCGGGAACAGGATCATCCACGGCGCGGTCTGATAGAAATCGGCCGACGTGCCCGACAGCATCAGACCCCAGGCCGCCGTCGGCTCGGTGACGCCGAGCCCAAGGAAGGAGAGGCTTGCCTCCAACAGAATGGCCTGCGCCATGGAGGCCGACACCATGATCAGGTAGGGCGCCACGATGTTGGGGACGATGTGACGCAGAATGATGCGATTGTGGCCAAAACCCGCCGCGCGCGCCGCGTCGATGAAGGGCATGGCAACGATCGACAGCGTCGATGCCCGCGACACCCGCGCCATGCGCGGTACGATCGGCAGCGCAATGGCCGCGATCAGGTTTAGGTCGATGCCAAACGCCGTGCGCTTGCCGAGCACGGCGACCACCACCATGGCGAGCACGATGATCGGGAACGACAGCATGATGTCGACCACGCGCTGGATCGCGGTATCGATGCGGCCGCTGAAGTATCCGGAGGCCGCGCCGATCAGCGCCCCCACCGTGCAGCCGATCACCGCCGACAAGATGCCGACCGCCAGCGCCGTGCGCGAGCCGTAAACGATGCGGGAAAACACGTCGCGGCCATACTGGTCGGTCCCGAACCAGTGCACGGCGCTGGGCCGGGTCAGCATGGCGGCAAAGTCGATCTCCTCGGGATTGTAGGGTGAGATCCACGCGGCGCCGAAGGCGCACACGACATAGACGAGGATGATGAGGAGGCCGGCCGTGCCGAAGGGCTGGGCCTTGATGAACTGCCAGAGCGCGTTGGGTCGCTTGGGCAGAGTATCGACCGCGGCGGTGGTGGCGATCGTGGCCATGGCAAGCAGTCCCTTAGTTCAAGCGAATGCGTGGGTCGAGCCAACCGTAGAGCAGGTCGACCGCCAGATTGATGAGGATGAAGCAGGTCGCGATAAAGAGCACGAGACCCTGGATAAGGTTGAAGTCGCCGCGTGCGGTCGCATCGACGAACAACTTGCCGATGCCATTGATGTTGAACACCTGCTCCGTGACCACCAGACCGCCGATCAGGAAGGCGAACTCGAGGCCAATCACGGTGACGACGGGTAACAGCGCGTTGCGCAAGGCGTGGCGGCGCATGATGAGGCGGGTCCACACGCCCTTGGCCTTGGCGGTGCGGATATAGTCCTCGCGCATGACCTCGAGCAATGAGGAGCGCATCATGCGGGTGGCGACGGCGGCGTAGCGGTAGCCGACCGATGCCGCCGGCCAGATCGTGACCGACAGGTTGGTGATCGGGTCTTCCCAGAACGGCACGTAGCCGATCTTGGGTAGCCAATTGAACAAGGACAGGAGGCCGAGAATGATCAGCATGCCGAGCCAGAACGACGGGATTGCCAGACCCGATACCGCCACCACCCGCACGGAGTGGTCGATCCAGCTGTCGCGATAGAGCGCGGAGAGGGTGCCGAGCGGGATGGCGATCAGAATGGCGATCAGGCCGGCCATCAGGGCGATCTGAAAAGACACCGGCGCCCGCAGCGCGATCTCCTTGCCCACCGATTCCCCGGTCCACAAGGACTTGCCGAGGTCGAACTGGGTGAGGCCGACCATGTAGTCGGCAAACTGCTGATAGAGCGGCTTGTCGAGCCCCAGCCGTTTGCGCTCGGCGGCAATGGTTTCGTCCGACACCGCCGCCCCGTCGGCCCTGAGCTTCACGACGACGACGTCGCCCGGCATGACGCGAATGAGGAAAAACACGGCAATGGCGACCCCGATCAGGGTCGGGATCACCAAAATCAGTCGGCGGAGGAGATACCAAAACATGGATGGCAGCCGTTGCACGATGCCGGCGGCGGCACTATGCGCCGCCGGCGCAATTTATGTCACTGCGGATCCAGCCAGACCGTTGACAGGTCCTGCCAGAGATAGTGGCTGGGGGTCATATACCAGCCGTGGATCTTCTTGTTGATGACAATGATCCGCTGCCACCATAGCAGGGGTACGTTGTAGGCCTGCGTCAGGGCGTAGCGCTCCATCTCGCGCACGATTTTGGTGCGCTCGGCCACATCGATGGTGCGGCGCTGCTTTTCGTACATGTCGTCGATCTTGGTGTCGGTGTGACCCGAGTAGCCCGCCGGCGACAGCTTCTTGGTCAGGAACTTGGAAAACTGTGCCGTCGGATCATCCATGAAATCGGCCTGGAACTCGATGGCCACGTCGAAGTCACCGGCCGCCACCCGATCCTGGTAGAGCTTGGTTTCGAGCTGCTCGTGCTCGACGGTGACGCCAATGCGGCGCCACTGGTCGACCGAATAGATCGCCGCCGGCGTGTAGGGCTCGGCCACGTTGCGGTTGAGCAGCTTGAATTTCAGGTCTTTGACCCCGGCCTGTTCGAGCAGTTTCTTGGCTGCCTCGCGCGACTTGTTGATGTCCTTGGCATAGCCCGGGAGCTTGACCAGCTCAGACTCCGGCAGCGACATGGCATAGCCCGGTCGCATCACGCCCCCGACGAACTTCAAAATCGAGATCTTGGACAGCGCTTCCGAGCCGCCCCAGCGGTCGATGGCCATGCTCAAGGCCTGGCGCACCCGGACGTCGTCGAAGGGCTTGCGCGTGGTATTGAAGACGACCATCAAATTGTTGACCCAGGTGCCCTCGAAGACGCTGAGATTGTCTTTCATTTTGTCGAGCAGCTGGGCCTTTTCCTGCGGATTGCGGCCGCGGAATTCCGCATCGAACTGGCCGCCGATGATGCCGGGGACGACGGCGTTCGACTTCACGAAGAAGGCCTTGTAGCCGTCGAGGTAGGGTTTGCCCTTGTCATAATAGTCATCAAAGCGCTTGCCCGACCAGCTCGTGCCCTTGACGTGCTCGACGAAGGTGAAGGGGCCCGAGCCCAAGATCTCGGTCTCGGGGTAGCGCGGGTTCTGTTTGAGTTTGGCGGCGCTGTAGATGCAGTTGTAGGGCGAGGCGAGCGCCTCGAGCACGCCGGCCATCGGGTTTTTGAGCTTGAAGACAACCGTGGCGGGATCGGGCGCGGAGACTTCGAGATCCGAATAGTAGGCCTTGCGGATCGACACCACGCCCTGCGGCGGACTGATAATGCGATCGTAGCTGGCCTTGATGTCCTCCGAGGTCAGCGGGCTGCCGTCGTGAAACTTCACCCCTCGGCGCAGCTTGAAGGTGTAGCTCATGCCATCGGGCGCCACCGACCAGCTCTCGGCGAGGTCGGGAACCACCTTGGGGTAGTCCTTGCCGTCGAACTTGACGAGCAGCGAATAGTGCGGGGCGATCGGGTGGATCAGGGCAAACGTCGTGCTGCCGTGGCAGTCGTAGTTCGGTGGCTCGGCAACGACGCTGAAATTGAGCGTGCCGCCCTTCTTTGGCGTCTGCGCCTGAGCAAGGCCGCCGCCCATCGCCAATGCGAGGGTCGCTGCCGCGGCCATGCCGAGAACAATTCGCTTCATTGCCTCTATTCCTCCGTTGTCAAACCGTGACGGCTCGCGAAAATGATCACGCGTGAATGCAGGCGACAAAATGGCCTGGGCCGAGCTCCCGCGTCGGAGGCACGGCTTGCTTGCACTCGATGGTCATTAAGGGACAGCGCGGGTTGAAAACACAGCCCGCGGGCGGATTGAGTGGGCTCGGCAGCTCACCCTTGATGATCGAACGCGGCCGCGCACGTTCGATGACCGGGTCGGGAATGGGCGCCGCGGCCAGCAGCGCCTTGGTATAGGGATGCTTGGGATTGGCGAACAACTCGTCGGCTGCCGCGTACTCCACAATACGCCCCAGATACATGACGGCCACCTTCGATGAGATGTGCCGCACCACCGCCAGATCATGCGCAATGAATAGGTATGTCAAGCCCAACTTCTGCTGCAGCTCCTCCAGCAGATTGATGACCTGACCCTGGATGGAGACGTCGAGGGCCGAAACCGCCTCGTCGCAGACGATCACGTCAGGGTTGACGGCGAGCGCCCTGGCGATGCCGACGCGCTGGCGCTGGCCGCCCGACAATTCATGCGGATAGCGCAGCGCCATATAGGGGAACAGACCAACGAGCTGCAACAGCTCCGCCACCCGGGGTTCGATCTGCGGCTTGGGCAAAATATTGTGCACGCGCATCGGCTCGGCGACGATCTGACCCACCGTCATGCGCGGATTGAGCGAGGAGTAGGGGTCCTGGAAGATGACCTGCATCTTCTTGCGCACGGCGATCATGTCGCCCCGGCTGAGGCCGGAAAGATCAATGCCTTCAAAGCAGATGGCGCCGCCGGTCGGCTCGTCGAGCCGCAGCACCAGGCGGCCCAGCGTCGATTTTCCGCAGCCCGACTCGCCCACCAGGCCCAGTGTCTCGCCGCGCTTGATGTCGAGCGTCACGTCGTTGACGGCGCGCACCAGCTTGGAGCGCCGCAGGAAGCCGGCGCGTACGGGGAAGAATTTGCGCGCATTCTTGATGCTGAGGATCGCTCCCCTGTCGGAAGCCTCCTGCGATTGGCGCGCGATATTGTCGGCGCGCTGCCCGGTCGGATCGATGGCTTCGATCTCGCGCAGGCGATGGCAGGCGACCAGGTGGCCGGCTTCGGCCGCCTCCAGCGGCGGTACCTCCTGGCATTTGTCGATGGCAAATCGGCAGCGCGGACGAAAGCGGCAGCCCGAGGGTGGCGCCAACAGATTGGGCGGCGCCCCATCGATGGTGGCAAGCTTGGCGCTGCGGCCGCGATCGAGCCTCGGCACCGCCGTCAGCAGACCGCGCGCGTAAGGATGCAGCGGCCGCGCAAACACCCGCTCGGCCGTGCCGCTTTCGACGATGCGCGCCGCATACATGACGTTTACGCGATCCGCATAGCGCGCGACGATGCCGAGATTGTGGGTGATGATGATGACCGAGACACCCAGCCGCTTCGATAGATCCTTCATCAATTCCAGGATCTGCGCCTGGATCGTCACGTCCAAGGCGGTGGTGGGTTCGTCCGCGATCAGGAGTTTGGGATTGCAGGCCAGGCCAATGGCAATCATCACGCGCTGGCGCATGCCGCCGGAAAGCTGGTGCGGATACTGGTTGAGCCGGCTTTCGGGGTCGGTGATGCCCACCAGGGTGAGGAGTTCGATGGCGCGTGCCCGCGCCGCCGCGCCGTCCATCTGCAAATGGATGGTGAGCGGTTCCATGATCTGCAACCCGATCTTGAGCACCGGGTTGAGCGACGTCATCGGCTCCTGGAAAATCATGGCGATGTCGCGCCCGCGAATGCGCCGCATTTCCTCGTCCGACAGGTTGAGCAATTCGCGGCCATCGAAGCGCACCGAGCCCTTGGTGATGCGCGCCGTCCCGGCTGGCAACAGGCGCATGATCGCCAGCGCCGAGACCGATTTGCCCGAGCCCGACTCCCCGACGATGGCCACCATCTCGCCCGGACGCACGGCGTAGCTCACGTCCTCCACGGCCCGCACGGTGCCGTGCGAGGTGACGAACTGAACATTGAGGTCTGCAATTTCTAGAAGAGGCGGCAGGACGCCGGCAGCTACCGGACTGGCCGCTGCTTGGGTAATGCTCCGACTGCCGAGGCGCGAGACAACCTCGTTACTCACCCTGCGCTATCTCCCTGCGCGAACGCCCGCTCGTTCTTGTGCCTTGCTGGCGGCGCCCACGGCATACAGTATGCCACGTCATTGCCTACCCTACAAAGGCGAGGTCGGGCAAGCGTTGGGTGCGCCGGAGGCGCCGTTGCTTTAAGAATCAGCTCGCGATTGGGCTGTGACCGCCGGTCGCGGGGGCCCCTTGGCTGGCCCTTGAGTTTGGCGCCGGTGCGAGACGAGGTCCGACATGGTCGAGAGCGACATGGCCGAGAGCGACATGGCCGAGAGCATCATCTACCACGACGGCAATCGCCGCCTGCAAGAGTTGTTCCAGAGCCGCCCCATTGCCGACCGTTTGGAAGCCAAGCTGGCCCGCACCAGCTTCAGCGCCCAGGATCGGATGCTGCTTGAGGGCGCCATCTATTTTTTCATTGCCACGGCCGATGCGGCCGGCCGGCCCGACTGCTCCTTCAAGGGCGGCCCTCCCGGCTTCGTGCGGGTCACCGCCGCTGATGAGCTGGCGTTTCCCGACTACGACGGCAACGGCATGTTCAAGTCGCTCGGCAATGTCCTCGTCAATCCCAACGTCGGCCTCCTGTTCATTGATATGCACGGCAGCGGTCGCCGCCTGCGGGTCAACGGCGAGGCGCGACTTTCGCGCGACGATGCGCTGCTCGCCAGCACGGTCGGGGCCCAGCTGATGGTGCGCGTGAAGGCGCGCGCCATCTTCCCGAACTGCCCGCGCTACATTCCAAAGCTTGGGCTCACCGAGGCATCGCCCTACATCCCGGCCGCCGGCGTCGATGCCCTCGAGCCCGCCTGGAAAGGCTTCGACGACTTCAAGGACGTCGTGCACCCGCGCCAGCCCACGGCCAAGGGCTGACCTCCTCGGGCGTACCCGCGCGTTTTGTCATACTCTCAATCCGCTTTTGCTGGCAGATTGCGGGCCCCGACGCCGCCATGCCCAGGAGAAGCGCCATGATGCCGCAGTGTGCCCGCCTCTTGCTTGTCGCTGCCCTGTTCGCAACCGAGCCCGCCATGGCGGACCGGCTGGCGAACGCCACGCCGGCCAGCGTCGGCTTCGCCGCCGACCGGCTGCAGCGTCTGACCGAGGCGCTCGCGGCCGAGATCGGCAAGGGCACGATGCCCGGCGCCGTGCTCCTGATTGCGCGCAACGACAAGGTTGCCTACTTCGAGGCGCTCGGCACGCTCGACCCGGAGAAGAAGACGCCGATGCGGAAGGATGCGATTTTCCGCATCTATTCAATGTCGAAGCCGATCACGACCACGGCGGCGATGATGCTCCTGGAACAGGGCCGGTTGGCGTTGGCCGATCCGGTCCATAAATATCTGCCCGAATTCAAGGACGTAAAGGTGGGCGAGGAGAAGCCCGACCAGAGCCTCGAGCTGGTGGCGCCGCGCCGGCCCATGACGATCCAGGACCTGATGCGCCACACCGCCGGCCTGACCTATGGCTTCTTCGGCGAGGGCGCCGTCAAGAAGGCCTACCTGGCGGCAAATCTCGGCGAGGGCGATCCCACCACCGCCGAATTCGTCGGCCGCCTGGCCAAACTGCCGTTGGTTTACCAGCCGGGCACGACCTGGGACTACAGCCACGCCACCGATGTGCTCGGCCGCGTCGTCGAGGTGGTGGCGGGCAAGCCTTTGTCGCAGGCCTTGCGCGAGATGCTGTTTGATCCGCTCGGCATGACCGACACCAGCTTTTATCTCACCGATCCCGCCAAGTATCCGCGCCTTGCCGAGCCGTTCGCCGGCGACCGCAGCATCGGCGCGGGGGCCGTGGTCAACGATCCACGCGAGGTGCGCAAATACGAATCGGGCGGCGGCGGCTTGCTTTCCACCGTCGATGACTACGCGCGCTTTCTCAAAATGCTGGCCAACGGCGGTGAACTCGACGGCAAGCGCTATTTGAGCCCCAAGACCGTGGCCTACATGACCAGCGATCACATGGGCGATGTGATCAAGCGCGGGCCTTATGATCTGGTCGGACCCGGCTACAAATTTGGCCTTGGATTTGCCGTGCGCAGCGAGGCCGGCGTGTCGCCGCTTTCCGGTTCGCCCGGCGATTTCACCTGGGGCGGGGCGGCCGGAACCTATTTCTGGGTCGATCCCAAGGAAAAGATGTTCGTCATCTACATGATGCAGGCGCCGATGAAACGCCAGCCCGTGCGCATCATGCTGCGCGATATGGTTTACGCGGCCATGACGGAATAGCCGCAAGCTTTTACGCCACCCCCTTAGCCCCGGGGCTCGCGCCCGCTTGCCCGGGGCCGCCCTTGCGGCCGCCGGGCATGAGTTCCCCGGGGCGCGCGGGCTCGCGCCGCGCGCTCAGGCCGCCTATATGGTGGTGGGCGTCGCCGCAGCACCGGTTGTGAGCCGCATGACACGACATCATCATGCCCACGATGCGGGGCACACGCACTCCGACCACCCGCACGGGAGCCACGCTTCCGTCGGCAACGAGAAGCGCATGGGCTGGGCGGCCGCTCTCACCGCCGCCTACATGGTGGCAGAGGTGGTGGGCGGCCTGCTGGCGGGTTCGTTGGCCCTGTTGGCGGATGCCGGACACATGCTGACGGACGCCGCCTCCTTGGCGCTGGCCTGGGCGGCCTTCCGTATCGCCCGGCGGCCCTCCGACTGGCAACGCACCTATGGCTTTCATCGCTTTCAGGTGATCGCGGCCTACACCAACGGCATCACCCTGTTTTTCATCGCCGCCGCGATCCTGTGGGAGGCCCTGCAGCGATGGCGCGAGCCCGTCACGGTCTTGGGCGGGCCGATGCTGGCCGTCGCCAGCCTCGGTCTCCTCGTCAACATCGCTGCCTATCTTGCCCTGCACGGGGCGGACCGCGACAATCTCAATATCCGCGGCGCCATGCTCCACGTCATGGGCGACATGGCCGGATCGGCGGCGGCCATCGTCGCGGCCCTCGTCATTTTATGGACCGGTTGGACGCCCATTGACGTGCTGCTCTCTGCCTTGGTCGCCTTGTTGATCCTGCGCAGCGGCTGGAGCGTGGTGGCCGAATCGGGGCGCATTTTGATTGAAGCGGCGCCCAAGGACTTGGATGTGCGCGCACTTGCTCGCGACCTCGAGGCCAATGTACCAGGGGTGGAGGACATCCATCATGTCCACGCCTGGTCGCTCACGGAGGCCCGGCCGATGGTGACGCTGCACGCCAAGATCGGCGATGAACGGGAGGCCTATCGCATCGTCGCGGCGGTCAAACAGCGCTTGCAGCTGCGCTTCGGCGTGGTGCACGCCACCGTCGAAATCGAGTGTGAGCATTGCGCGGACCACGCACCCGCCGTCAAATCGTCCTGACGCAGCGGGTCAGCGTGCCGCCAGCGTGGCGGTTGCTTCCGGCGGCGTCCTGGCCCACGGGTCGCCCTCGCGACCCAACCTGTAGCCCTCGGCGAACAGCGCCTTCATGTAGGCGGGATCGAAGGTTTGCGTGGAGGGCACGTTGAAGCTTGCGGGAATGGAGGCCAACCGAAACTCGGCGCCGTCGCGCTGCGCCATGGCATAGATCCGGTTAATGTCACCGATGCTCTGGCTCTTGGTGAGCGTGAAGACCGAGCGCGCGCTGATCGCCAGCGTGTTGGAAGCCACCGCCTCGTATTCGGGTGTGAGCTTGCCGTTCTTGACAATATAAATGCGTCGCAGCGGGGGCCGCGGATAGAGGCGGTCAAAGGTCTTGAGCGAGAGCTGAGCCGGCGCCACAAAAACCTGCCGGGTGGGCCCGCCGTCAACGTGCATTTCCTCGAGCACCTTGTCCCCCGCGCGTACCTTGATGTGCACGGGCGAAAAGGCGCCGGGCACGGAGGCCGAGGCGAGGATCACTTGCCGGAATAACTCGAGGGCATAAGGGTGCTGGTTGGAGGCGATTTCACCCATGTTCCAGATGACCGGACGCTGGGCATCGAGATTGGTGGTGGCGATCAGCAGCACGCGACCCTTGCGATATTCCTCGGCGATGCGGTCGAGCAGCTTGCGGTCGACATACCTGGCAATCAGGTTGACGAGCCCGGAGGAGTCGGCGAAAGCGTCGGCGCCGAACAATCCCGCCAAGACCTGTGGCGTCGCCAGGTCATCGGTTTCGTATTTGGTCCAGATTTGCTGGAGCCGGCCGTCGTATTCGGGCCCGAGAAAAGCGAACGGCGCCGTCAGTGCCCCGGCGCTGACCCCGGTGACGACCTCGAATTGGGGCCGATCGCCCTTGGTCGACCAGCCGGCGAGCAGTCCCGCGGCAAAGGCGCCGTCGCCCGCGCCACCGGAGATGGCGAGGTATTCCACCAGCGGCCGGCCGCGCTGGCTGGAGAGCTTCGCTGCCATCACTTTGGCGTTGGGCATATGCGACTGGGCGAAGGCGAGAATGTTGGCGGGTGCCTCGTCGCCCCAGAAGCGCGCGTGTGCCAGGCCCGGAATGTTGGCTTCCGCCACCAGTTGCGAGGGTACGGGTTGACGCGCCGTTTGGGCGGCGCAGCCCGCAAGCAGGAAAGCTGCCGCGATCGCCAGCAAGGCCACCCAGTACTGCGCAACGCGACCCATAACCCCCTCGGCCCGCCCGCCGGTCATTCCGACCCATGCACCGACAACTGGTGGCAAACGCCGGGCCGGCCGTCAACCCAACCTGCGCCACGGTCAGCAGAAAAAGGCCCGGCGCGGCCGGCTCCCCTGCCGAATGGGCGCCGCGCGGCCACCGGGCTCGGGCGGTCGCGCTGGGCGGATCGAGCATTTTTTTGATGGCGGGTGACCTCTCTGCCCGGCAAGCCCGGCATGAGGTGGCACAGCCCACCCCATGTCTTTGGCTGTCGGCGACCTCAGCCCGCTGAAATTCGTCAGCCGAGCATAAGTGTTTTCATCGCCGGATATGGCCCCCCAAGCCAGCAGCCGTCTGGTCGCGAGGGAGCTCGCCCAGGGAACTCGCCCAGGGAACTCGCCCAGGGAACTCGCCCAGGGAGGTCGTCCCGGGAGATCGTCCAGGCAAACCTCCACTCGGCCCACACGCTTCTCGGTGCGTTGCAGGCGCCTTCTCAACTGGTCAAGCCGATTGGACACGGGGCAGGCAGATTGTTGCTCGAGTATTTCCAATCCCCCTTGTCTTGATTTCGGGGCACGTCATGGGCCACGCGATCGAGCTTGGCGTCCATCGCGCGGAGGCAAGTGTCGGCCAAGCCTGGCGCGGCAAGGCCAAGCTGCTGGAGCAAACGTTTGCGTGTTAGGGTCGGGGGCAGAGACGAACCAAGGGTGGACCCCATGTCAGAAGCGGGCAAACCTCGCACGCAGCGCGGCTTTCTTCGCGACCTGCAAGTCTACGGCGATGCCGACTTTTCCGCCTATATGCGCCGCGCCTTTGCGCGCTCGATGGGCTACTCCAGCGCCGAGCTCAAGCGCCCGGTGGTGGGCATTGCCTTCACGCACTCCAAATTCAACCCCTGCCATCGGCACTTCCCGGAGCTGCTCGATGCGGTCAAACGTGGGGTGACGTCGGCCGGCGGCCTCGCCCTCGAATTTCCCACCATTTCGCTGCACGAGTCGACGTTGGCGCCCAATTCCATGAAATTCCGCAATTTGATGGCGATGGACACGGAGGAGATGATCCGCGCCCAGCCGATGGACGCCGTCGTGCTGATGGGCGGCTGCGACAAGACCGTGCCGGCGCAATTGATGGGGGCGGCCAGTGCCGGCAAACCCGCCATCGAACTGATCGGTGGACCGCAGATGACCTCGCGGTTCAGGGATGACCGTGTCGGCGCCTGTACCGACTGCCGCAAGTTCTGGACGCAATACCGCGGCGGTCAGCTGGACCAGCAGGGCATCGAGGCGGTCGAGGGTCGCCTCGTGACCACCACCGGCACCTGTGCGGTGATGGGCACGGCCTCGACCATGGCGGCGATCGCCGAAGCGCTCGGCATGACCTTGCCGGGGACCGCGGCCATCCCCGCGGTTCACGCCGATCGGCTGCGCGCGGCCGAGGCCACCGGCGTGCGCGCCGTGGCGCTTGCCTCATCCGACCTGACACCGGACAAAATCATCACGGCAAAGTCGATCGAGAATGCCGCGCGCGTGCTGTTGGCCCTCGGCGGCTCGACCAACGGCGTGATCCACCTTGCCGCCATTGCCGGGCGGCTCGGCCACAGCTTCGATCTCAAGCGTCTCAACGAAATATCCGACACCACGCCCGTGCTGGCCGCCGTTAAGCCGGTGGGACAGGAATTCTACATGGAAGATTTCTTCGCCGCCGGCGGCATCGGTGCCGTACTGCGCGAGCTGAAGGCTCTGCTCCATCTCGACTGCATGACGATTGCGGGCGAAACCCTGGGCCAGCGCTTGGCGGCCGAGGCAGGCGACTATGTCGATCGCCGCGTCATCAGATCGGCGGCCGAACCGATCGAGCGCGAGGGCGGCTTGGTGGCGCTGTTCGGCAGCCTGGCGCCCGACGGCTGCATCATCAAACGTTCGGCGGCGACACCGGCCCTGTTCGAGAAGACCGCCCGTGCGGTGGTATTCTTCTCGCTCGAGGACCTGGCGGCGCGCATCGACGATCCCGACCTCGACGTGACGGCCGACGATATCTTGGTGTTGCAGCACGCCGGACCGAAGAGCGCCGCGGCCATGCCGGAGGCGGGCTTTCTGCCGATCCCCAAGAAGCTGTTGGCAGCCGGCGTCAAGGATATGGTGCGCATTTCGGACGCGCGCATGTCGGGGACGGCTTACGGCACCATCGTGCTGCACGTGGCGCCGGAGGCTGCCGCCGGCGGCACGCTGGCGCTGGTGCGCACCGGCGATCGAATTCGCCTGAGCGTCAAGGAGCGCCGCCTAGATCTGCTGTTGGAGGCGGGCGAGCTCGCCCAGCGGCGGGCCAGTTGGCAAGCACCGGCCACCGCGGCCCTGCGCGGCTACGATCGCCTGTTCCGCGAGGCGGTTTTGCAAGCCCCGCAGGGATGCGACTTCGATTTCCTGCGGCGGTGAGTTGCGGCGGCGCTGACTTGCCGCCAGCGGTGATGGGCCTCGCCGGCTCCCTTGGTTGCCCGGGACGCCGGGCCCGACCGCGCCCACCGGGGTGAGATCGTCGTCCCGCCCCGGCGGCATTGGCGCTGGGCTTTGCCTCAGCGCTCCGCCATCAGCCCCTTGATGTTGCGCACGGCCACGCGGCGATTGAGGCGCTCGGCTCCTTGCGTGTCGACCTTGAGGTACTGCTCGCCGTAGCCTTGGGTGACCAGGTTTTCCGGCGGTACGCCGAACTGGTCGGACAGGATCGTGGCCACGGAGGAGGCGCGCCGGTCGGAAAGGCTCAGGTTGTCTTCGTCCGAGCCGACGGCGTCCGTGTGTCCCTCAATTAAAAACACCAGGTCGGGGTCGCGGTCGAGGGCACGCAGCATGGACCGGGCCAGCCGCTCAAGCTTTGGATATTGATCCGGCGTGACCTCAAAGGCACCGAACTCGAAGTTAATGTCGAGATCGATGCGGCGCGTGTACTCGCGCAGCTCTTGGCTATAGCGGATTTCTTCCAACGAGTAGGCGCGGTCGAGGCGTTCCACGGGTGGGGCCAGGAGCACCTCGTCGAGGTCCACATCGCGGGCGCGATCATACTCGACGATGTAGCGTTCGCGCGGGATGGTGATGTGTGGACGCGCCAGCGTGAGGGCGACGATACCCACGCCCACGCCCACGGCCACACCGATGCCGACGTTTCTATAATAGCGACGATTGTCGATCAGGTGCACCTCGCGACCGTCCGGGCCGCGCCGGTAGCGCCGCAGCAGTCGACCTCGGTCGTCGACCTCGGTGACGATGCGCACGCCGCCCGGCCGGTCGAAGAAGGTGACCTGCACGCCGTCCGTGCGCTTTTCGGTTTTTGCACCGGGCCGGAGCCGGAAACGCTCGGCCTCGTCGTGCTGGATGATGGTGCGATTGTCCTGCTTGATGATGATGCGATCGCCGGGTTCTTTGATCACCTTGACGCCGCCGGCTTCGATCTTCTCTTCGCGTCCCTTCTTCACGTCATCAAGGCCTCGGGGCGCCGGTTGAGCGCTGCGCAACCCCTGCGCGGCGGGATCGGACGGGGCAAGCGAGCGCGGGCCTTGAGCCCCCGGCAGCGCCGCGCCGCTGGGCGCGCCCGGCGTATTGGGGACGGCCTGCGGGCTCGGCGTGCCCGGCCGACCGGTTGGGCCAGCGGGACCCGTTGGCGGTCCGCCCGGGGAAATGGTGGCGGCGGGTGGCTGCCCGGGCAGGCCGCCCGGTGCGGTCGGGACGCCTGGGCCCGGTGCCGGGCCAGGGCGGGGAATAGTGGCTCCGGGCGGTTGTCCCTGTAGCGCGGGGGAGGTGGCAGCGGGAGGTGCGCTCGGCGGACCCCTGTCCGTGGGCAGGGCGCCCTGTCCGCGGTCTTGTCCGCGGTCCTGTCCGCGGTCCTGGCCGCGGTCTTGGCCCTGTTCCCGGCGCTTGAAGTCGGGCACCCCCTGGCTGCGCGGCGGACCCTCCCCCTTGGGGAACGCCCCTTTGCCCGGCTCCTTGAACGTGGGTGGAGGGCCGCTGGGCCTTTTTTCCACGGGCGGGGCGGATGGCGGCGGCCCCGGCTGCGCCTTCGGCGGCAGCGGCGCGCCTTTCGGCGCTGGGGGCGGTGCCTTTGGCGGCGGCGGTGGCGCCTTGGGTGGCGGTGCCTTTGGCGGCGGCTGGCCCTTCTTGGGCTGGCCCTTGTCTTTCTTTTGCTCGTCGCTCGGCTGGGCGTGCGCCCGCTCGATCAGGCCTGCGCGCTCTGCAATCAAGGTGCCGGCCGTTGCCGTAACCGAGGCCGTTACGATTAAACAGGTTCCAAAGCGCAGACGATGGCGGATTGTCATTTTGGCTCCCAACAGGTTCGAGCGCGCGAATGCGGGCGGCGGGCGATCGGGCGCCAAAGGCCAACGGGGGCGAGCGCGCGCGAGGTTTTGCTCAGAAGGCCATCGGCGCACTTTGAGGCGGCAGCGAGGCAAATCTTTCGTATACTGCGCGAAATGCTTGGCAAATACTCAAATGCGCGTTCGGCAAAGGCCATCCCTGGGACTGAGTTAACCCGATGCAAACCGTTGAAATCGTTGAGGTAGCGCCGCGCGATGGCTTCCAGGCGGTCAAGCCCTTTATCCCGACCGAGCGCAAGATCGCAATCATTGAGGAACTCGCCGCCTGCGGCGTATCACGGCTGGAGATTGGCTCCTTTGTCAGTCCCAAGGCCGTGCCGCAGCTGGCCGACACGGCCGAGGTCCTCAAACGCGCCAAGCTGCCGGTGGGCCTGCGCCTGCAGGTGCTCGTGCCCAATGCCAAAGGTCTCGAACGTGCGCTCGAGGCCGGCGTGCGGGAGGTCGCTTGGGTGATTTCGGTTTCCGAGAGCCACAACCGCGCCAACGTCAACCGGAGCGTGGATGAGAGTTTTCGCGCCTTCGAGACGGCCTGGGCGGCGCTCGGGCCCACGCGGCCCAAATTGCGCTTCGGCTTGTCGACCTGCTTTGACTGTCCCTGGGAGGGCCGCGTCCCCGAGGCGGCCGTCATCGCCGCAGTCGAGCGAGCCATTGCCGCGGCCCCCGCGCTCGAGATCGGTATTTGCGACACCACCGGGCGTGCCGCGCCGGACCACGTCGGCTCGCTGTTTGCACGCCTGATGGCCAATTACGCCAGCGACCGGGTCACCTTCGCCTTCCACGGCCACGATACCTATGGGTTGGGCGTCGCCAATGCCATCGAGGCCTACCGGCAGGGCGTGCGCGTCATCGATGGGGCGGCCGGCGGTCTGGGCGGCTGTCCCTTCGCTCCTGGCGCCGCTGGCAACACCGCCAGCGAGGATCTCGTATTCGCCTTCGAGCACATGGGGATTGCCACCGGCATCCGCTTCGACCAGCTGCTCGAGGCGGCCGCGCGCACCGCCGCGGTCGCCCCCGAGCAGGCGGGCGGCAAGCTGCGTTCGGTGCCGCGACGGCGGGCGCTGTCGGGTTTCGCTGCCGCCAGTCGCGGCGTGCCGGCTTAAGCCTCGGCCCGCGCCACATCGAGGCGGTGCACGATGCCCTGGGTGGAGCGATTGAGGCTCGGGTACCGCTCGAGCACCAAGGGATCGTGGCCGGGGATCACGCGCCTGGGCGAAGCCGCGAGCTCGACCAGCCGGGCATAGCCCTTGAGGGTATCCTCGACGTCGACCACGATCGGGAAGACCTTGCCGGTTTCGAAGTTCTCGTAGAAGTGCGAGCTGTCGGAAGCAAGCACCACCGGTCCCGCATCCGTCATGACGCGAACGCACTGCAGGCCGCGGCTGTGCCCGCCGATCTTGTGCACGCTGATGCCCGGGGCGACCTCTGCGTCGCCGTCGTGGAATTGCACCCGGCCGGAATAGACGTGGCGCACCATTTCGCAAACGTGATCGGCCGTGAACGGATAGCGCAGATGCGCGTGGCACATGCACGGGCCGGTGGCGTAGGTCATTTCGGCCGCCTGCAGATGAAAGCGGGCGGCTGGAAAGGCGCCGAGCGTGCCGGCGTGATCGTAGTGCAGGTGCGTGACAATGAGCTGTTCGACGCGGTCGGCCGATAGGCCGATCAGCTCCAGCGCGGCGGCCGGCAGCCGGTCGACCTGGCGGCCGCGCTTGGCGCCCTCGACCGGGTCGAAGCCGCTGTCGACCAGCAGGCATCGCTTGGCGTTGCGTATCACCCATACAAAGTAGGCGATGGGATGGGCCCCATCGTGGTCATCGGCGGAGATGAAGCTCTCGTAGCGTTTGCGCTTACTGAACTCGCCGTACTTGATGGCGAGGATTTCGTAGGTCTCGGTGGTCACGGGCGATCCTCCTGCCAATTGCTGTCGAGCGGTGTAGAATGCCGCCCAAGTGCGCCAGTGTCACGGAGGCGTCGCAAACTGCATTGTAGCAGGCGGGGCGAGGTTGGATGCCCGCACCGCAATCGCCACATCATCCTCCTTGGGCCGTTACCTTGGGCCGGCCAGCACGAAAGACCAACACCTTGAACGTTTCCTTCCTGCAAGAGCTCTTGAACACCATCGCCGAGCAAGGCCGCCAGCTGTTGCCTCGGTCCTTGGCCTGGCTCGACCGCACCGAGGATATCGGCGCCCTGGCGCAGGGGTTGGTCTCCGGGCGCGGCGAGGCCTCCGGCGTCGCCATCGCCAGCGAGATTTTGGCCCGCTACCGCGGTCTCGACGCCGACGATCGCCGAGCATTCCTAATGTTCCTTGCGCGCACGATGGAGCCGGACGCGGAGGCGGTCGAACAGGCGGCCAACGCTTACCTTCGTTCGCCGGGTGCCGCCACGGTTGGCGCGCTGCAGCGTGCGGTTGAAAGCCCGCGCCTGGAATTTTTTCGCCGGCTGAACCTGGCGCCCGGTGCCACCGCCGCCATCGTCGCCATGCGCCGCGATTTGATTGAGGCGCGCGAACCGGCGCTGGCCGCCGTCAATCGCGACCTGATGCACCTGCTCTCCTCCTGGTTCAACCGGGGTTTTCTGGTGCTGCGGCGCATCGACTGGCAAACGCCGGCGGCAATCCTCGACAAGATCATCGCCTACGAGGCGGTGCACGAGATTCAAGGCTGGGACGATTTGCGGCGACGGCTCGATCCCGTCGATCGGCGTTGTTTTGCCTTCTTCCATCCCTCGCTGGTCGACGAGCCGCTGATCTTCGTGGAGGTGGCATTGAGCGATGCTATCCCCGATAACATCCAATCACTGCTGCAGGAGCAGTCGAAGCCGGTCCCGACGCAGGAACCCACCACGGCGGTATTTTACTCCATTTCCAACTGCCAGGAGGGTCTGCGCGGCATCTCGTTCGGGAACTTTTTGATCAAGCAAGTCGTTGAAGATCTCGTGAAAGAGCGCCCCAGCCTTAAGACGTTTGTGACGCTATCCCCGGTGCCTGATTTCGCCGATTGGCTGGCCGAAGTATCGCAGTTGGATGCTGCGGGGCTGCTTGGCGATGCCGAGCGGGCCCAGCTTGCCGAGCTCAACGATCCCAATTGGATCTTGGGTACCGAGACCGATGCCTTGAAGCCTTTGCTGCTGCGGTTGGCGGCGCACTATTTCCTGCGCGCCAAACTGGACAATGGCCGGCCCGCCGACCCGGTCGCCCGCTTTCATCTTGGCAACGGTGCCCGCCTCGAGCGCATCAATTGGCTGGGCGATACCTCGCCCAAGGGCCTGCGCGAGGCGCACGGGCTCATGTGCAACTATCGCTACGAACTGCGCGACATCGAAAAAAATCACGAAGCCTATGAGAACGAGGGCGCGGTGGCGGCCTCGCGCCAGGTGGTGGCCTGGTTGAAGCCCGATCGCGGCAAGGCCGACGGCAGCAAGCTGTTGGCCATCCCGCGGCTGCGCACGGGGCGGCCGGCGGCGCCGGGCGGGGATGGCCAATGATGCGGCGGTCCTTCCCGTTAGGCATGTGTGCGGCCGTCTTCCGGCTTGGCGGGCGGCCGGGGTATCCTGCGGGCGGGGCGGCCCTGCACCACGCCGCCTGGTGGGGGCGGAGGGCTTGGCATCTTCACGCCAGCTGTCGAGGACGAGAGCATGCGCTACGACGAGCAAGACCGGCAGAGTGACAGCTTCGAGGATCGGCGCGGTGATCGCGGGGGCATGTTCCCCGGCAGGGGCATGGGCATCCCGATCCCGATCGGCGGCGGCGGCATGAGCATCACGACGCTGCTGATCATCGGGGCCATCTGCTTGATGCTTGGCATCAACCCGCTCACGCTCTTGACGGGTGGCGGCATCGAGATTCCGGACATGCCGCGTCCGGGCCCAAGTCAACGCGATATTCCCGGCCTGCCGCGCAGCCAAAATCCCGTAGGTCAGGCCAACGACGAGAAGACCCGCTTCGTGCGCCAGGTGCTGGCGGATACGGAGGATGTCTGGGAGAGCGTCTTCAAGGCGGCGGGTCGCACTTACCACAGGCCGAAACTGGTGGTGTTTGAGGGCGCGACGCGGACTGCATGTGGTGTGGGTCAGACCGCGATGGGCCCCTTCTACTGCCCGATCGACCGCACGGTGTATATCGACCTTGCCTTCTACGAGCAGATGAAGCGGCGCTTCCATGCGCCAGGCGATTTCGCGCAAGCCTACGTGATCGCGCACGAGGTCGGCCATCACGTGCAGACCGAACTCGGCATCGCCGACAAGGTGCAGGCCATGAAGGAGCGCAGCGGCGATGAGGTGCGCGCCAACGCCCTGCAGGTGCGCATGGAGCTGCAGGCCGATTGTCTGGCCGGTGTCTGGGCCAGTCTCAACAACAAGGTGAAGTCGCGCCTGGAGCCCGGCGACATCGAAGAGGGCTTGGCGGCCGCCTCCGCCATCGGCGACGACACGCTGCAGCGCCAGACACAAGGCAGGGTGGTGCCGGAATCCTTCACCCATGGTACCTCGGCTCAGCGCGTGCGCTGGTTCCGCAAGGGCTTCGAAACCGGCCAGACGCAGGCCTGCGACACTTTCAATACCAGCGATCTCTAGCCCCGCCGGGGCAATACTAGGGCGCCCGCCGGGGTGCGCTCGGCGCGGTGGGCAATCGCTCTTCACAGTCGGTCGACGACGCCGATCAGGGTCGTCATTTCCTCCCGCGTCAGCCCGCCGTGGTGGCCATGGAATTGGTTTCCCAGGCGACCGGGCTCGCGCCACCAGATGAAGCGCCCGAGGTAGGGCAATATCAAGATGTCGCCGAGGCGCCGGCGCAGCTCGTCACTGATCGCGCCGCTCCCGAACAGGCCGTGCTGCAGGGCGGCTTCCATGCTGAGGACCAGCGCCTTGCCTGCCAGCGCGTCTTCAAGCAGTTCCAGCACCTGCGCCCTGCGCTGCGGCTTCACGTGCAGGAAGACGTCGCGCGGGGAGCCGTTGGGATAGATCGGCTTGCCGGTTGGGCTGAGCGGCAGACAGTCGGCGAGCGCGGGCAGCGCCTCGTTGAGGTAAAGGGTGTCGGCGGCATCGGCGCGCACGTGACCGTGATCGGCGGTGAAGAGGTAGAGGGTGTCGGGTGCCGCCAGTTGGTCGAAGACCGCATCGACGGTGTGCCAGAAACTGGCAATTTCGGCGGCGTGATAGCTGCTGCCCGGCCCGTGCGTATGGGCGATGGTGTCGATGGCAGCCCAGTAGAAACTGAGCAGCGCTTTGCCCGGCGTCGCCAGCAGACACTCCTTGAGCTGCACCAAGGCTTCGGCCAGCGTCCCGTGGCGCACGATTTCGGCGCCGGCGCTGGCCACGCTGTTGTAGGCGGAGGTTGCGTAACTGCGGTGCGCGAACTGGATGGAGCGTACGCCCTTGCGGCCGAGGCGCTGATGCAGCGTCTCATGCACCTCGAGCAATTTGCCCGGATCGTAGCCCATGGCCACGCAGGCATCGGGCGGATGCCGGCCGAGGGGCGTAAAGGCCAGCGACTGGATCACCTCGCCGTACGCCGGAATATAGATGTTCCACTCGTAAAGGGCGTGCTGCGCCGGCAGCACCCCGAGGTTCAGGGTCGAGACCGCCGCGGCCGTGGTCGAGGGAAACAGCGCCGAGAGCGGAGTGAGGATGCCCTCCTCGCTGACGCGACGCAGGGTGCGGAACTGACTTCGATACTGGCACCAAAACTGCCAAGCGAAGGAATCGACAAAGAACAAGACGACCTTTTGTGGGCGTGGATAGGTGCCCCCAAAACAAGCCGCCGGCAGCAGCGGGGAGCGCTCGGCGCCCGTCAACAGGACCTCGATCGTGTTGGGGATGTTGCCAAAGCTATAGTCGGCATAGATCGGCCGCACGAGGCCGTCGCCCAGCGATGGGAATTGCGATAGCGGCGCTTCGTTGATCATTGTCGCTTGGTCGAATGCGTCTGAAGAGGGCGCTCAAGGTTAAGCGTGTGCCGACAGGGGCACGAAGCATGCGCTCCAGGCGCCGTGGGCGCAATGGTCTGCGTGCCCCGCGCAGGCTCAAAACCGCAAGCGAAGACCGACTTTAGCCCTGATTTTGCCGGCGGGCGATAAAGGCTAGCCGCTCGAACAGGTGCACGTCCTGTTCGTTCTTGAGCAACGCGCCGTGCAGCGGCGGGATCAGTTTGCGCGGGTCGCTCTCGCGCAGCGTCTCAGGACTGATGTCCTCGTTGAGGAGCAGCTTGATCCAGTCGAGCAATTCTGAAGTGGACGGCTTCTTCTTGATCCCCGGCACCTCGCGCACGTCATAAAAGACCTTCAAGGCTTCGGAGACCAGGCGTCCCTTGATGTCGGGAAAATGCACGTCGACGATGGCGCGCATGGTGTCCGCGTCTGGAAATTTGATGTAGTGGAAAAAGCAGCGCCGCAGGAAGGCATCGGGCAGCTCTTTCTCGTTATTGGAGGTAATAATGACAATGGGGCGGTGTTTTGCCTTGATGGTTTCGTGCGTTTCGTAAACGTAGAACTCCATGCGATCGAGTTCTTGCAGTAGGTCATTGGGGAACTCGATGTCGGCCTTGTCAACCTCATCGATCAGCAGCACGGGCCGCTCGCCCATGGTGAAGGCCTCCCACAACTTGCCCTTGCGGATGTAGTTGCGGATGTCGGCGACGCGAGGATCGCCGAGCTGGCTGTCGCGCAGGCGGCTAACCGCGTCGTACTCGTAGAGGCCCTGTAACGCCTTGGTCGTCGATTTGATGTGCCACTCAATAAGCGGGGCCTTGATCGCCTTGGCGACTTCGATAGCAAGCACCGTCTTGCCGGTGCCGGGCTCGCCCTTGATCAGCAGGGGTCGCTGCAGGGTGATGGCGGCGTTGACCGCGACCTTGAGATCGTCAGTGGCGATGTAGGTTTTGGTGCCCTGGAACTGCATTGCTGGCGGACCACTCCCCGGCTGGCAAAAAGACGCGCGAGCTTAGGGGGTGAGGGGGTGGGCAGCAAGCGCGCCCGCTGCGGCAAAGGAGAACGTCCGGTTGGCGCCAGCGGGCGGGCAATGGTTGGCTCGCTTCATCGAACCGCAAAAATTAGCCGAGCGCGCCGTGGCCTGCCCGATCGACGCATGCGCGCCGGCCAGAGGGCTCTCGTCCCCATTCAGAGCGGCAGGCCACACAATGCGGCCCAGGCTTCGGGCCAGCCTTGCTTCCCCCACGCGCGGCCGCCGCCGCGGCCTCGGCGGTGATGGCTCACTCCGTCGTGATTTGGAATGCGCCCGGCAGCCGGGAAAAATGGCGGCGCGGGGTTCGTAGTCGCGTGAGGGCGTCATGAAACGCGAACGACCGGCCGACGATGCGAGGCGTACCGTCATAATCGCGCGCTTGCGTGGGACGCCCACGCTTGAAATTGCGCGCAGCCTCGACCGCAAGCATGAAACCATCAAGGGGTATCTGAGCAGTTGCGGCACTACCATCGACGGGGCCTACCATTTGAATTCCCTGACCGCCAAGGCCCTTTTCACCGAACAGGAATTGCTGGACGTGGGCGCCGTCTGGGACGGGCGCAGCTGGGTGGGGCTCGGTCGCAATCGGTCGATCAGCTGAGCCGCCCGCTGCGGCGGCAGCGATGCTTGGCAGCGCCGGTCAGCCGACACGCCCCCCAGACAGCGCGCGCCCCGCGGTCGCTCGCTCCCTTGTCGTCAACCCAGTCGCCTTTTTGGAGATGGCCGGACGCCCGGGCCGAGAGCCCTGCCCCCTCAGGAGCCCTGCCCCCCAGGAGCCCTGCCCCCCAGGAGCCCTGCCCCCCAGGAGCCATGCCCCCCAAGGCCCTGCCCCCCGAGGCAATTCCCCCCAAGGCCCTGCCCTGAAGATCCCTGCCCCCAAGCGCCGCGCGCCCCATAGCGGCGGGCCCGTCACCGCCCCTCGGGCGCAGGGAAGGGCTCCTGCCGCGGAGCTAATGCGATCTCACCCGTCGGGGAGGCATCGGCGGGGCCGACAAGGGGAGTAGGTGCAACTCGTGGCGCGCCTGCGCCGCGTCAGCTCTCGCCGTCCCTGCCGCGCCATCTTCAGGGTTTCCCCTAGGCAGGGAACGGGGGTGCCATGGCCCGCTCTCGCGGGACGGGGCCCCAGGGGCAAAAGCGCGTGCCGCCACCGGGACCTCTTTCGGATCGGGAGCGGTGAAGTGCACGATGTGCGTGCATCTTTGCGGCAGTGCACCACACAATAGAGGGTGGGCACGCTTCCCGGTGGGTGGGAACAGTGCCCTGGAACGCAAAACAACGGGCCCCCGGGGCGCGCCGACCCGACGGCGCCAAGCATTTGTGTTGCGCCGCACGGCAACTCCTTGACTTGAAAAAACAGCAAGTTAAATACGGGCCGCGAAGAGCGCCGGGTCGGCTTCCGGCGCCCCAAACATAAATAAGCGAGCCGTCGGGAAGCGTGGATGGGCAAGAAAGAACGTATCGTATCGGCCAAAATGGTCGGCCCCAAATCGCACGCCAAGGCTAAGATGAACGGCCGGGTAAATGGTGCGCTCAACGGTCGCGGCAAAGCGGTCGAGGGTAAGGCCGCGGCAAAAAAGCAGTCGGCTCACAAGCCGCTGGCAAAGCCGTCCAAGCCACAGGTGAGCGACATGATCGTTCTTCCGGAGGGGTATCGCCCTTCCGAGAACGAGCCCTTCATGAACGAACGGCACAAGGCCTATTTCCGCAACAAGCTGGTGGCCTGGAAGGAGGAGATCGTCCGGCAGAACCGGGAAACTCTGCAGGTACTGCACGAGGATTCCGCCCAGCACGCCGACCTTGCGGACCGCGCCACCTCGGAGACCGACCGTGCGCTGGAGCTGCGCGCGCGGGATCGCCAGCGCAAGCTGATCGCCAAGATCGATGCCGCTCTTTCGCGTATCGAAGAAGGCACCTATGGGTATTGCGAGGAGACGGGTGAGCCGATTGGGCTCAGACGCCTCGATGCCCGCCCCATCGCCACCCTGTCGCTCGAAGCGCAAGAGCGCCACGAGCGACGCGAGAAGGTTTTTCGCGAAGACTGAGCGCCGCGGCCGCTGTTGGCGGCACCCGCGGGAACTTAGCCCGCCATTCGAGCTGTTGACTTTTGCGAGCGGCCGCGGTCTGCGCGCGCCATCTCAGTCGCCCGCGCTGGTGACGCGCTCGCGGTTGCTGTGCTCGCCGGTCGCTGCGTCGCCTGCCCCAGCCGCGTCCTTGCCGGTTCGCTGCGCCCGTGCAAGCTGCGCCAGCTCCCGCCGCAGGCCCTCCAGATCGCGCAGGTTGACGTCGATCTGATTGAAGGGGATCTCGATATTGGCCGCGCGCAGAGCCTTGAAGATGGCGGTACGGAGCGCCGACTGCACCGCCACGGCTTTGCTGATCTCCGGCAGGGAAACGCGCAACTCGAACATCAGTGCGCTGTCGCCAAAATTCTCAAACACCGCGCCCGGCTCCGGAAAGCGCAGCACATCCGGGTGGTCGAGGGCGCACTTCTGCAAAATGCCGATCACCTGTTCGGGGTCGGCATCATAGGAAACGCCGACCTTGACGCTGACCGCCACCAAGGAGTCGCGATGCGTCCAGTTCAGCACGCGTCCGGTGATCAGCTCCGAATTGGGCACGATCAGGCTGGCGCGATCAAAGGTCTCGATTTCGGTGGCACGCACCGAGATGCGGCGCACCAATCCCTGCTGGTCGCCGACGACGATCCTGTCACCGACCTTGATGGGTCGCTCGATCAGCAAAATGAGGCCCGAGACAAAGTTGTTGACGATCGACTGCAGGCCGAAGCCGATGCCGACCGAGAGGGCGCCGGCGACGATGGCGAGATTGGTGATGTCGAAGCCGGCATAGGACAGCGCCAGCAGGGCGGCAAGAGCGATGCAGGCATAGCCGACGACGGTGTCGATGGAATTGACGATCCCCGGATCCATGCGCGTCTGCTGCAAGGCCTTTTCGCGCAGCCAGCGCTGAAACAGCCGGGTGGCAAACAGCAGGGCAATGAACAGGATGATGCCGAGCAGGATGCGGGCCAGCGAAATGCGGAACTGACCGACCTCCATGCCGAACAGGATCGAGGTGAACCAGTCGCGGATGTCGGCGCCGGAGAAGCCCCATTGCAGCATCAGCAGGGGAATGGCGGCGATGATGACCGCGAGCGTCAGTGCCAGCTCGGTCAGGCGGGCGAGCTGATTGCGACGCGGGCCATCGAGGCCGAAACGGCTCTCAAGGATCTCGCCCACCGGAAAACTGCGCTGCGGGGGCTCGCGGGTCACCGCCCGGATTGCAAGATAGGCAAGCCAACCCACCACGACGACGATGCCGGTGAGGACCAGCTGTTGGGCAAGGAAGCGGGCGAGCGCGACATAACCGGCGAGCGCCGTGGCAATGATGCCGATGGCGATGGCCCAGAGCGGGATTTTCAACAGCCGCGGGTAGTGCCGAGAAACCTCGGCCGCTCCCGCTTGCGGGGCAAACGGCGTCAACAGCACGCCGATCAGCAGGGCGGCGAAGGCCGTGCTCGATGCGAATGATTGGACCACGCTGAGCGTCAGCGGTACGAAGAAGGCGCGGCTGATCTCGGTAAGGGCCACGTCGATGGCATAGACCGCTGCCATGCCGATTAGCAAACGTGCAATGCGCCTTGCCGAGGCATTGCAAAGCGCCACCAGGCGCCAGTTGGGCTCGCTCGGCGCCAACACGCCGTTGATCAACGCCGCCACCGCGGAGAACACGACGATGGCCTTGAGAATGGCGGCCCCCGCGCGCACCCACGGCGGATAGAGAAGCCCCAGTGCGTCGAGCCCGCCATAGAGCAGCATTGCCGCGGCGACCGCCGCGAGCGCCCTCAGGGGAGCGACCCAGGCAACCGCCTTGGCCCGCTCGAAAAATGAGGGGGCCGGGCTATCCGGGTCGATCACCCGGCGGCCAGTGAGCCGACCGGTAAGGCGCCATAGCACGATGAACAGCAAGACCACGGCAACAAATAACAGCGAGAGCTGCAGCCGCTTTTGCTCCGCCCAGCGCAGCCAGTCTTCCGCCTGGTAATTGAAGCGGTGGATCACCCCGGGGGCTTCATTGAACAGGTCGCGCCAGAGCGCGGGCAACAATGGGCTCGGCAGGCGCTCCATCAGGTTCTTGGTGAAAATGGCATGGCGCATCACCGTGATGCGTTCGATCAACTGCCGCGCCCTAACCCAGGTGAGCTCGGTGGACTTGATGGCGCCGTCCAGCAGGGAGGCAAGCGCGGTGAGTCGCGCCCGCTCGGCGGCGATCGCCGGCGATTCGGCCGGCGCATCCTTGGCCGGCGGCGGGCCAAGCTTCTCGATCTGTGTGCGCACCAGAGCCAGTTCGGGCCGCAAGGCGTCGGCCGTCTGGGAGGCATCGGCCAGGATGTCCTCAACATTGATGCGCAGTCTGCTGAGGTCATCCTCGACGTTGTTGAGGTGCTGCAGGGCCTTTTCGGCACCGTCGAGCGAGCTTGTGATGCGCGCCAGCGCATCGGCCAGGTTTTTGGGCAGCGCCGCCGGCTCCGCGGCCGGGCTCGGCGCCGACGGCGCCCCGGCATCGCCCGGGCGCGGCGTGGCGGAGGGCTGCGCCGTGGCGGGAGCAGGTGGGGATTGGGCAATCGCAAGGGCGCACAAGCCCCAGCACGCCGCCAACACTAGTCCGGCGAGCAGGCACCAATCCTGGAGCCGACGGTACTGCACGCTCACTCGTTGACGGCCTGTCCGAAGCTGCGGGGCGGGCGGCTGAAAACCGGCCCAGCGGCGGCCTGCGCCGGCGCCTCGCCGACCGCCGGCTCGGGTTTGGCGATATTGATTCCGGTTTCGATCACGACGTCCACGGGGCCGCCCGTCATGATCAAATGCTCAACGTTATCGCGGCGCACCAGCACGAGCTTGCGGCGGCTGTCCAGGGTGGCCTGTTCGGAAATTGCAAGCCGCGGCTCGGGTCGCGGCGCAAACCAGGTGCCAAGATTGAGCCCAATGCTGGCATCCCCCGTGACATAGGCACGATAGCCCCACAGGCCGGCCGCCACCGCGGCCACGACAAGCAAGAATAGAAAGAGCCATGTCATCATCGCCTAAGGCCTCATGCAAGCGCGGCATCCGTTGGCGCCGCCCCGGGGGTGGCTAAAGTTGATAATCGCAATCCTAAAGTGCTCCCACGCGCCCTCATCAAGTTTCCAGGGGGCCAACTCTCTCGCTGCGCGCACGCGCGCACCCCAAGCCTCTCACCCCCAGTTCTCGCCCCCAAGCCTCTCGCCCCCCAAGCCTCTCGCGTCCAGTTCTCCCGCCTCAGTCCAGCCCCGGTTCTCTCTCACTCGCTCTCGCGCGCACGCCCCAAGTTCTTCCCAAGGCTTCGCTGGGCTCCAAGCTTCTCGCTGTGCGCGGCCCAAGCCGCGGCAAGTCACTCCTTGTGCCCGTGCCTATTGTGCCCGTGCCTATTGTGCCCGTGCCTATTGTGCCCGTGCCTATTGTGCCCGTGCCTAGCGCTGCGGGTCGAGGCGCGAATGGGCTCCTCGTTCATGGCATCTTAACCTGAATGATTGCTTTCTTGAAGGCGGGAGCCTGGGCTTTACACGCTATCGGTGTGGGCCTGCGCGAGGGATCAACAACCATCTGGTTTGGTGTATGCGTCCAGAACTGAGCCCGGGTCCGGCCGTCTCCATAGCGCTGGTGGAGATCCTGCGGGCGCTGCGCGGGCTGCTCCCGCAGAATCAGCTAAAAGACGGCAACATGGCAGAGATCGAGGTAGGCCAGACCTCTCCGGCCGATACAACCATTGCGCGCGTTCACGGACTGGGTGGCGCAGTTTCCCTGCTCGGGATGCTGCTGGCCGGCGCCCTCGTCCTCGTGCTGCTGACCAACAGCATGGCCGAGCCCATGGTGGTCGGCCTGCTGGCGCTGCTCGCCGTGGCCGGCGTGTTCCTGGTGTTCGGCCTCCTGTCCGGCTTCCTGCGCCTGGGCGATCGGGCCGTCGAGGCCGATATGATCAAGGCCCTCGCCGAGGGCTTGGACAGCGCCCTGCAGATCGTCAATGCGCAAGGCAGCGTGCTTTATCGCAATCGCGCGCTCGAGCGTCTAACCGGGCGACGCTCGGGCCGCCATGCCAGCCTGGAAGAACTGTTTGCCGGTTCACCCGATACGGCACAGGCCTACTTCCGGCTCAGCCGCGCGGCCGAGCGGTTGGAACGACGCCAAGAGGATATCTACGTGCATCCGGGTCCGCTCGGTGGACGCAGCGGCCGTTGGCTCAATGTTTCCGTTCGCCCCTTTCCGAATACCGCCGCCGCCAAACCGCGACGCCGGCTCACGCTCTGGCAGATCGACGATGTGACGCGCGAGCGTATGCGCGAAAGCGAGACGGTCAGCGGGCTCGAATCGACGCTTGCCTTCTACGACGGGCTGCCGCAGGGCCTGTTGGCGGTGCTGCCGGATGGGCGGCTGGCGCACCTCAATGCCACCTTGGCGCAGTGGCTGAACTTAAGCCCAGATGCCGGGCGCTCGCTGACCCTGCGCGATATCGTCTCGCCCGACGGCGCGGCCCTCATCCGCGCTTCGGCGCGTACCGGCAACGGCCGTACCAGCCGGTTCGATCTCGATCTGTTGCGCGAAGACGGGCGCCGCTTCCCGGCGCACCTGATCTGCCGCGCCCATGACGCCAAGGGCGCCGTGGCGGTGCTCGTGCTCGACCGCAGCGCAGAGCCCACCGGCCTTGCCGATAGCGAACGGCAACTGGTGCGCTTCCTGCATTCGGCCCCGTTTGGCATGGCCACCGTCGACGCCGAAGGCGCCATCGTCAATGCCAATCCCGCCTTCATGCGCATGTTCAGCCTCGATGACCGCGGCCTGCCTACCGGCATTGCCGATCTTGGCGGCAACGGCGGCGAAGACGTCAAACGTGAATTGCGCAAGGCCGTGCGGCGCGCGGTTTCCGGACGTGCGGCCGCCGGGCCGATCGAGATCAGTTTCGGCGCCGAGCGGGAGCTGGTGCGCCGCGTCTACGTCAGCGCGCTGAGCTCCGATGCGCGCGAGCGCGACGGCGCCATTCTCTATGCCGTCGATGCCACCGAGCAAAAGTCGCTGGAACTGAAGTTTGCGCAAAGCCACAAGATGGAAGCGGTGGGGCAGCTCGCCGGCGGGGTGGCACACGACTTTAATAACGTGCTGACCGCCATCATCGGCTTCTCCGATCTTCTGCTGCAGACGCACCGGCCGACCGACCCGGCCTACCGCGACATCATGAACATCAAGAGCAGCGCGCATCGGGCGGCCGGTCTGGTGCAGCAGCTGCTCGCCTTTTCACGCCGGCAGACGCTGCAGGCGGAAGTCTTGGAGCTGGGCGAAACCCTCACCGATCTTGCGCCGCTGCTCAACCGGGCCTTGGGCGAAAAGATCGAGCTCAAAATCCTGCCTGGGCGCGACCTCTGGTACATCAAGGCCGACAAGACACAATTCGTGCAGGTCATCATCAACCTTGCGGTCAATGCCAAGGATGCCATGCCGGGCGGGGGCTCGCTCGTGATCCGTACACGCAACATGTCGGAGCGCGAGAGCCTCAAACTGGCGGAACTCGGCGTTGCCGCCGGTGAGTACGTTACCATCGAGGTGGAGGACACCGGCGTTGGCATAGAGCCCGAGATCCTCGGTAAGATCTTCGAGCCGTTCTTCACCACCAAGGATGTCGGCAAGGGTACCGGGCTCGGCCTGTCCACCGTCTACGGCATCGTCAAGCAGACGGGCGGCTACGTCTTCGCCGAGAGCGAGCTCGGCCGCGGCACCGTCTTCAGGGTCTACCTGCCGCGCTACATCGTCGAGAGCGAGGAGGAGCTCGCCAACCAGCGCGCCGACAAGAAGCGGGAAGGCACCAGGGACCTGACCGGCACCGGGCGCGTGCTGTTGGTGGAGGACGAGGACGTGGTGCGCAGCTTTGCCTGCCGTGCCCTGGCGCGCCAGGGTTACGAGGTGCTCGAAGCCGCGACCGGCATCGAGGCGCTCGAGGTGATGGAGCGCGAGCGCGGGCGCATCGACATCGTCGTCAGCGACGTGATCATGCCCGAGATGGACGGGCCCAGCATGCTCAAGGAGCTGCGCAAGACCCGGCCCGATCTCAAAATCATCTTCGTGTCCGGTTATCCCGACGATGCCTTCAAGAAAAGCCTCGATGAAAACGAGGCGTACGCCTTCCTGCCTAAGCCCTTCACGCTGCCGCAACTCGCCGCCAAAGTGAAGGAGCAGCTGGGCCGCTAGACGACCCCGTGCGGTCCGCCGTCAGCCTCGGCCGGCCGCGGCCTATTGCACGCGCGCGATGGGAAAATGCGGCATGGTCGTGGGCTTGTCCATAATGGCGTCCTGATAGCCCTTGCTTAGCTGCTTGACCCGCCGCGTCAGGTAAAGATCCATTTCCACCGTGTCGATCACCTTGTCACCGTTGACGTCGGCAGATCCGCTGAACCCTTCCAGCAACGCCTTGGTGAAGATGCCGTTCTGCAGCGCGCCGAGCTCGGCGGACAGTTGCCCGCTGAGCGAGGAGGCAAACGTGATCAGGCCAGGGCCCGCGCTTTTGAACTCGTTGATGAGGCCCACCGTGTCAAAGCGGGCCGTGCTCTTGAAGCCCTCCAGGCCGCCGGCGGATTGACAGGCATCGAGAAACACCAACGCCTTGCTGGGAAAGCGCTTCAGCTCGTCGAGCAGCAGGCGCTTGTTGTAACCCGTGGACTCGATGTCCTTGTCGTCGAAGTCGACCGGTAGCAAAAACGAACTCTGGTCGGGCAAGGTGACGCCGTGGCCGGAGAAGAAGAACAAGGCAACGTCCCGGGCCGTCATCGTGCGTTTGATGCCGGCAAGCTTCTGGCGCACGTTGCGCTCGGTGGCCTGCTCATCGGCCAAGAGCTCGATGTGCACGTCGCGATAAAGGCCGCCCTTCAACTTGGTCAGGGCGCCGGCAAAATCGCGCGCGTCCTTGGCCGCGTACTTGAGGGCCCACTGCGACTGCCGATAAGCGCTGACCCCCACCAACAGGGCGTAGAGTTCGGGCTTTTCCAGGTCTGCCAGCGACGGCTTGGCCCCTGTCCATTTCAAGTCGATTTCCACCGGCGTGCTCTCGTTCGTCTCCGTCTCCGCAATCAGCGCCAGGATGATATCGCGGGGCGGAACTTTGAGCCTGAGTTCGCCGGGTGTCTCGGCGCTGCTGACCGGGGCGAAGCCCTTGGCCTCGCCACCCTCCGCCGGCACCCCATCGATCAGCGCGCGCACGCGCTTGATTGGCAGCCCGGATGGGGAGCGAACGGAATAGTTGACGAGAAGATCGGAGCTGGAAAAGCCGCCGCCCGCATTCGGTGACAGGATGTTGATCACCGGCGGCAGGCGTTTGGCAATGTCCTCCATTTCGCGGCTGCGCTTGGAGGACTGGTTGGCTTGCTCCAGCGCCTTGCCCTCATCGAGCGTGCTGAGCACGAGCCGGACAATGTCGGGTCGATAAAATTGGTCGCGGAAGCGGGTAACGGAAAAGAAATCCGCCGCGTCGCCCCAATCGCGGTTCACATGCCAGCCGATCAGGTCCTCGCCGCCAGGGGAGGCCGTGTAATAGCCCCTGGGCGTCCAGGCCACCCAGCGTCGATCCTTGGCATGGACAAACAAGGCCAGTAATTCCTGGCCGTCATCGAGGCGGTGCCAGCGGATGGTGCCGTCGCCGTAGGCGACGATCACGACCTTGGCGTCGCGGGGAATATTGGCGCCCCAAGCCACCGCCGGCACCGGCGTCTGCCAGACGGGCTTGCCCTGGGCGTCGTAGGTCCTGAGCCAGTATTCGGTGCCCAACACAAAACGCCCCTTGTTGGGCGCGATCGCCAGCGCACGCGCCACCTCGTAAGGCTCGAGCGCCAAGGGTGCGCCCGCAAATTTGGGGCGTGCGTCGTTGATCCAGTCGGTCACGGGCAACCCTTGCGTGTCGCCCGGGGCGAGATCCGCCATGGCATTGGGCGCATCCGTCAGCGTCGCCGCCGTGAGATCGAACAAGACCGGCTCGCCGCCGTATTCCTTGAAGCCGAAGCGGATGCGGCGGCCGTCCGCCGAGACCGTGAAATGCTCGAAGCGTTTGCCGCGCATGTCGGCTTGCACGCTGTCTTGCCAGGTGCGGGGATTGGCTTTGCTATCGAGCACGCCGAAGGCGGGCTCGGCCGCGCCGAACACGATGCCGTCGCCGCAGGGCAGCAGATGCATGATGGTGGTCAGGGGACCATTGATGTCGCGCGGGGCCCCGAGACCGGCGCGATCCCACACCCTAATTGCGATCTTGCCGGCCTTGACGTAGCGACCGGCGGCGTAAAGGCGCGTGCCGTCCGCCGACCAGGCAACGCTGCCGACATTGCCGTTGTCGACGCCCTTGACGTTGGCCGCCGCGCGCCAGGCAAGGGTGGAGGCGTCGTAGATATCCACGCCGGCATTGTCGACGAAGCCGACGGCGACCCGATCGCCGGAGGGGTGCACCTCGACGGAGTGCGGCTCGCTGCCGCCCTTGGTTACAATTGAAATGGGCTTGCCGCTGTAGGGGGCCTGATAGCGTCGCAGCCTGCGGTCGTAGCCGACCACATAGAGGTTGCCGCGTCGATCGAAGGTGGCGCCGTAGGCCATCTTGCCGCCGTAGTCGCGGTCGCTCGCCACGACCTGCCACTGCCTGGCGTCGGCGCTGGTGCGCTCCCACACGCGCAGGCCCTCGCTGCCGACCAGCACGGCCAGATAGTTGCCGTCGGCGGAGACGGCCAGGTGATTGATGACGTTGGCGAACGGCCCGAGGCGGGCGTTGACGGCGCCCGTGGCGGTGTCGAACACGTAAACGAAATTGACCCGTTGGGTTCGCGCCGCCGTATCCCAGCCGCCGGCGGCCACCCAGCTGCCGTCCGGGGCCATCGCCACCGAATAGATTTTACCGTCGTTGCCGGGCCCGGCCGGAACGCGCAGCGTGCGCAGGAGCCGTCCCTCCGGCAGCCGCCATAGCCGCACGGTCTTGTCGTGGGAGCCCGTCACCAACTGCGTACACGCCGTATTGACGCCGATGCGCACCAAGGGCGCGGTGTGCATGCGCGGCTCGATCCTGAGCTGGGGCTCCTGTGGCGGCGGCGGTGGCTGCTGGGCGGCGGCCCCGCCAAAGCGCCCCAGCACGCCTGCCAACACACAAACCAAACCGATGCGTGAGATCCGCGACATGGCCCCCCCGTATGGCTCGCCGCGCCATCATGGCGCAGCCGAGGCCGAGGCAGCAAGCCCGCGCAGCGCTCCTCAACACTCACGTGGCCTGCACACGGCCAGGTTCCTGGCCGGTGTTGCACGGGTGCATTGAGTAATGAGAACAAAACATGTACATTGTGTGCAACATGCGAGTCGCGTTTTGCCTCGATCTGCAACTCATGAAATAACGGTGCTGCCATGGAAAAGCCGGTGCTGCGGGTGGTCGAAGGGGGGAGCATGGACAAACAGAAGGCGCTCGAAGCGGCCCTCGCCCAAATCGACAAGAACTTCGGTAAAGGCTCGATCATGCGGCTCGGGGCCAACGAGCGCACCATCGACGTGGAGGCCATTTCCACCGGCTCGCTCGGTCTCGATATCGCCCTTGGTATCGGCGGCCTGCCGCGGGGCAGGGTTGTGGAGATCTACGGGCCGGAGTCTTCCGGCAAGACCACCCTGGCCCTGCAAGTGGTATCGGAAGCGCAGAAAAAAGGCGGCATCTGCGCCTTCGTCGATGCCGAGCACGCCCTCGATCCCGTGTATGCCCGCAAGCTCGGCGTCAAGGTCGAGGACCTCTTGATTTCCCAGCCGGACGCCGGCGAGCAGGCGCTCGAAATCGCCGACACGCTGGTGCGCTCCGGCGCCATCGACGTGCTGGTCGTCGATTCGGTGGCCGCGCTGACGCCCCGCGCCGAGCTCGAGGGCGAAATGGGCGACATGCAACCTGGCATGCAGGCCCGGCTCATGAGCAAGGCCCTGCGAAAGCTCACGGCCTCGATCTCGAAATCGAAGTGCATGGTGATCTTCATCAATCAAATCCGCATGAAGATCGGCATCATGTTCGGCAACCCCGAGACGACCACCGGCGGCAATGCGCTGAAGTTCTACGCATCCGTGCGCCTCGACATCCGCCGCATTGGCCAGATCAAGGATCGCGAGGAGATCGTCGGCAACGAGACGCGCGTCAAAGTCGTCAAGAACAAGGTGGCCCCGCCGTTCAAGCAGGTGGAATTCGACATTATGTATGGCGAGGGCATCTCCAAGGTCGGCGAGCTGGTCGACCTTGGGGTCAAGGCCGGCATTATCGAAAAGACCGGCGCCTGGTTTTCCTATAACGGCGAGCGGATCGGCCAGGGCCGCGAAAACACCAAGGCCTTCTTGAAGCAGCATCCCAAGATCGCCGATCAGGTCGAGAAGGCCATTCGGCAAAACGCCGGGCTTATCGTCGACAAAATGCTGCAGGCGGAGCCCGAGGGCGAGGAGGGCGCGGACGACGCGGAGGACCCGGAGGGTTTTGCCGGCGAGCCGGAAGCCGGAACGGTCGCCAAGAAGGGCGCCCGCGCCAAGCGCTGAGGGGCGGCAAGCGGGCGCGGTTGGCGCGGCAGGCGGCGCGAGGGCAGGCCGGAGGCGGGCGACGGCCCGGGCCCCGCCGTGCCGGCGGTGGCTGCGCGGGGTTGGGGGTTTGTGGACAGCGGACAGGCGCGTGGCTAGAAGTGGCTCCGCAGCTTTCCGCGGATGAGCTCTCATGACCAGCGTCAATCAGGTTCGCGCGACCTTCCTCGACTTCTTTGCCAAGAACGATCATGCGGTCGTTCCCTCCTCCTCGCTCGTGCCGCGCAACGACCCGACCTTGATGTTCACCTCCGCCGGCATGGTGCAGTTCAAGAACGTCTTCACCGGTCAGGAGACCCGCAGCTATCGCCGCGCCACCACGGCGCAAAAGTGCGTGCGCGCCGGCGGCAAGCACAACGACCTCGACAACGTCGGCTACACCGCCCGCCACCACACGTTTTTCGAGATGCTGGGCAACTTCTCCTTCGGCGACTACTTCAAGGAGCGGGCCATTCCGCTGGCGTGGGACCTCGTGACCAAGGAGTATGGACTTGATCCCAACCGCCTGTTGGTCACCATCTATCACGACGATGAGGAGGCTTATCGGATCTGGAAGAAGGTGACGGGGTTTGCCGATGCCAAGATCATTCGCATCGCCACGTCCGACAACTTCTGGGCGATGGGCGATACCGGTCCCTGCGGACCCTGCTCGGAGATTTTCTTCGATCACGGCCCCAAGATCGCCGGCGGCCCGCCCGGCTCGCCGGACGCGGATGGCGACCGTTTCATCGAGATCTGGAATCTGGTGTTCATGCAATACGAGCAACGCGGTCCGGGCGACCGCGTGCCGCTGCCAAGACCCTCGATCGACACGGGCATGGGGCTTGAGCGCATTTCGGCGGTGCTGCAGGGCACGCACGACAACTACGAGATCGATCTCTTCAAGGCATTGATCGCCGCCTCGGTGGCGGCGACCGGAGTGCCGGCGGAGGGCACCCAGAAGGCCTCGCATCGCGTCATTGCCGATCATTTGCGCGCCAGCAGCTTCCTGATCGGCGACGGCGTGCTCCCCTCCAACGAGGGACGAGGCTATGTGCTGCGCCGGATCATGCGTCGCGCCATGCGCCATGCGCATCTGCTTGGCGCCAAGGAGCCGCTGATGTTTCGGCTGGTGCCGGAGCTCGTGCGCCAGATGGGCGAGGCCTATCCAGAACTGGTGCGCGCCCAGCCCCTGATCGCGGAAACCCTCAAGCTCGAGGAAACGCGCTTTCGCAAAACCTTGGAAAAGGGCCTCAACTTGCTGTCGGAGGCAAGCGCGGGTCTCGCCGCGGGCGACACCTTTGCCGGCGACGTCGCCTTCAAGCTCTACGACACCTACGGCTTCCCGCTCGACCTGACCCAGGACGCCCTCAAGCCCAGGGGCATCGGCGTTGACGTTGCCGCCTTCAACAGGGCGATGGAGCGCCAGAAGGAGGAGGCGCGGCGGGCCTGGAGGGGCTCCGGCGAAGCGGCCACCGAGACCATCTGGTTTGAGGTGAAGGAAAAGGTCGGCGCCACCGACTTTCTTGGCTACGACACGGAGACGGCAGAAGGCGAGATCCGCGCCCTCATTCGCAATGGCACCGTCGTAGAGACCCTGGCCGAAGGCGAGGAGGGCGCCATCGTCCTCAATCAAACGCCGTTTTATGGGGAGTCGGGCGGCCAGGTCGGCGATCAGGGCACCATCAAGGGTGGCAAGGGTGCGCTGTTCCGCGTCGCAACCACGCAAAAAAAGCTGGGCGATCTGATCGTGCACCTGGGGCGGGTCGAGACCGGCCGCTTCAAGACGGGCGACGCCGTCGAATTGCTCGTGGACCATGCGCGCCGCTCGGCGACCCGTGCCAATCACTCCGCCACGCATCTGCTGCACGAAGCCTTGCGCCAGGTGCTTGGACCGCATGTTGCCCAGAAGGGCTCGTTGGTCGAGCCGGCGCGTTTGCGCTTCGACTTTTCGCACCCCAAACCGATGAGCGCGGCGGAAGTGGCCGCCGTGGAGAGCATGGCCAACGCCTTTGTGTTGCAGAATTCTCCGGTCGAGACGCGGCTGCTGGCGCTCGAGGACGCCTTGGAGACGGGCGCCATGGCGCTATTCGGGGAGAAGTATGGCGATGAGGTCCGGGTTGTCTCGATGGGGCTGGGAACCTCCGGCGCCAAGGCCAACAAGGCATGGTCGGTGGAATTGTGCGGCGGCACGCACGTGGCGCGCACCGGCGACATTGGCCTCATCAAGGTGACCGGCGAGAGCGCCAGCAGCGCGGGCGTGCGCCGCATCGAAGCGCTGACCGCCGACGGCGCGCGCGCCTACCTGGCGGACCAGGATTTGCGCGTGCGCGAATTGGCGCAGCTGCTGCGCGCCAAACCCGACGAGCTCGTCGAGCGCGTGCGTGCGCTGATCGAGGAGCGCAAGCAACTCGAGCGCCAGCTGGCGGAGGCCAGGCGACAAATGGCGCTCGGCGGCACCGCGGTCGCCGGCGGCAACGGTCGGGCGGCGGCCTCGGCCATCCGCGCCGTCGGCGACGTGAAGCTGCTCGCGCGCACCGTCATGGGCCTCAACCCCAAGGATTTGCGGGGGCTGATCGACGACGGCAAGAAGCAGATTGGGTCCGGCGTGGTGGCCATCATCGGCGTCAGCGAGGACGGCAAGGCGGGGCTGGCGGTCGGCGTTACCGACGACCTCACCAAGCGCATCAATGCCGTCGACCTGGTCAAGGTCGGGGCCGAGGCGCTGGGGGGCAAGGGCGGCGGCGGCCGTCCGGATTTGGCCCAAGCCGGCGGCCCCGATGGCTCAAAGGCCGAAACGGCGCTGGCCGCCATCGAAGCGCGGCTTGCCGGCTAAGGGTAAGGGCCAAGCGGGCGCGTGCGCCGACGTGGCTCTTGATTTGCCGGCGCCCGCCGCTAGGTTGCCGCCCCACTTGAGGCACTACGGGATTGAGGCCATGGCCAACGCAACGGCAAAGCCCTGGATCGAGGCGCCGCTCACCGGGCGGCTTATCCTCGCCGACGGCCTTGTCGTTGCCGCCCACGGCCTCGGCGCCGTGGGATCGGCCGTGGGCGAGGTCTGCTTTAATACCGCGATCACCGGCTACCAGGAGATCCTCACCGATCCCTCCTACGCCGGGCAGATCATCACCTTCACCTTCCCCCACATCGGCAACGTCGGCACCAACCCCGAGGACACGGAGACCTCCAACCTCGCCATGCGTTCGGGGGTGCGCGGTTGCGTGCTGCGGGCCGAGGTCAGCGCTGCCTCCAACTATCGCGCCCGTGAGCCGCTCGATACCTGGCTGAAAGCGCGCGGCATCATTGCCCTGACCGGCGTCGACACGCGTGCCCTGACCGCGCACATCCGCGAAAAGGGCATGCCCAACGGCGTCATCGCGCACGAGCCTTCCGGCCGCTTCGATCTCGATGCGCTCAAGGGGCAAGCGAAGGCCTGGCCGGGATTGCTGGGGCTCGACCTGGTGCCGGAGGTGACGGCGGGCCAAAGCTACACCTGGGAGGAGACGCGCTGGGCCTGGGGCCGCGGCTATGGTCGGCAAGACGCCGCCGAGCTGCACGTGGTGGCCGTCGACTATGGCCTCAAGCGCAACATTTTACGGGCCTTGGCGAGCCTGGGCTGCAAGGTCACCGTGGTGCCGGCGACCGCCACCGCCGCCGAGATTCTCGAACGCAGGCCCGACGGTGTGTTCTTGTCCAACGGCCCGGGCGACCCGGCCGCGACCGGGGCTTATGCGGTGCCGCAAATCAAGGCCCTGGTGGCGTCCGGACTGCCGATCTTCGGCATCTGCCTCGGCCACCAAATGCTGGGGCTGGCGATCGGCGCCAAGACGCGCAAAATGCATCAGGGACACCACGGCGCCAACCATCCGGTGAAGGACTACACCACCGGCAAGGTGGAAATCACCTCCATGAACCACGGCTTTGCCGTTGATCGTGACAGCCTGCCGGCGCTGGCCGAGGAGACGCACGTGTCGCTATTTGACAACTCCAACTGCGGCCTGCGGCTCAAGGATGCCCCGGTGTTTTCGGTGCAGTACCATCCCGAGGCTTCGCCGGGTCCAGAGGACAGCCACTATTTGTTCGTGCGCTTCGGCAACCTGATGCGCGAGCGCAAGGGCCTGCCCCTCCTGCCGGAACGCCCCGGCGGGGTCAAGCCATAGGTCTCGGCCACTGCCGCCGCCGCAAAAGCCTGCGGCACCATTGAACCGTTGAGCGCCGGGTCGGCCGCCTATAGCCAAGCCCGCGACGCTGCAATATGAAGCGGGCCCATGCCAAAGCGCACCGACATAAAATCGATCCTGATCATCGGCGCCGGGCCGATCGTCATCGGGCAAGCCTGCGAGTTCGACTATTCAGGTACCCAGGCCTGCCGCGCCCTGAAGGCCGAGGGCTACCGCATCATCCTGGTCAATTCCAATCCTGCCACCATAATGACCGACCCGGAGCTGGCCGATGCAACCTACATTGAGCCGATCACACCCGAGGTGGTGGCCGCGATCATCGAGCGCGAGCGCCCGGACGCTTTGCTGCCCACGATGGGCGGGCAGACGGCGCTCAATACGGCGCTAAGCCTTGCCAGCCAGGGCGTCTTGAAGCGCTTCGGCGTCGAAATGATTGGCGCTACGGCCGAGGCCATCGACAAGGCAGAAGATCGCCAGCTCTTTCGCGAGGCGATGACGCGCATCGGGTTGGCCACACCCAAGTCGATGCTGGCGAATGCGACCGAACTGAAGCGGGCCGACCGCGCCGCCCATGCCGCCGAGCTGGCGCGGATCGAGGCCCCCTCCGAGCCGGCCGAGGTCAAGGAGCGCAAGCGCGCCGATTATCTCAAGCAGTGGCAGGCCAACGCGCACGAGCGCCAAAAGCGCTACCAGGAGCAGGCCGTGCTCAAGGCCATGGAGGCCCTGTCCAGTATTGGTCTGCCCGCCATCATTCGACCGTCCTTCACCCTCGGCGGCACCGGTGGCGGCATCGCTTACAACCGGGAGGAATTTCGCGAGATCGTCGAGCGCGGCCTGCAGGCCTCGCCCACCACCGAGGTGCTGGTGGAGGAGAGCGTGCTCGGCTGGAAAGAGTTCGAGATGGAGGTGGTGCGCGACAAGGCGGACAACTGCATCATCGTCTGCTCGATCGAAAATGTCG
>Ga0081540_1000203_pt1 | contig 62232 bp, 49 predicted proteins | sample TabmetS2T1R1_FD_71024 | JGI IMG/M metagenome (GOLD analysis project Ga0081540, IMG submission 71024) | Tabebuia heterophylla rhizosphere microbial communities from the University of Puerto Rico - S2T1R1 | ecosystem: Host-associated > Plants > Roots > Rhizosphere ...
AGGCGGGTGAACAGCTCGACCAGCCGGAGCTCGAGCGGGGCCGAGTCGTCGAGCCGGAGGATCCCGTGTGCGACGTGCCGGAGCCCGGAGCCCATGCGCTCGACGACGCCCCACCCCACCACCCGGCTGCCGGGATCGATGCCGAGGACGCGCGTCGGACCGAGCACGGAACGGATGTGTAGCACTACGCCCCCATCTGCTCCAGTTCGCCATCCGGGATGTCGGCGTTGGCCCAGACGTTCTGCACGTCGTCGTTGTCCTCGAGCAGCTCCAGGAGCTTGACCACCTTCCTCGCCGCCTCTCCCGCCACCTTGACCGTGTTCTGCGGCAGGTAGACCCACCGCTGGTCCCCGAGCTTCAGGCCCGACTTCTCCAGCACTCCGGAGACCTGGTGGAGGTGCGCGGGATCCGTCCGCACCTCGAACCCCTCCTCGCCCTGCGTCACCACGTCCTCGGCGCCGGCCTCCAGCGCAGCCTCCATCACGCGGTCCTCGGTCGGGCCGGGCTTCACGGCGATGCTCCCCTTGCGATGGAAGTTCCAGGCCACTGCACCCTCCGCCGCGAGGTTGCCTCCGCCCTTGCTGAAGGTCGCGCGGATGTCGCCCGCCGTCCGGTTTCGGTTGTCGGTCAGGACCTCCACCAGCACCGCGACGCCTCCGGGGCCGTAGCCCTCGTAGGTGACCTCGTCGTAGTGGACGCCCTCCAGCTCACCGGTGCCCTTCTTCACCGCCCGGAGGATGTTGTCCCCGGGCATGTTGGCCTCGCGCGCGGCGAGCATCGCCGAGCGCAGCCGGGCGTTGCCCGCCGGGTCCCCTCCTCCGAGCCGGGCGGCGACGGTGATCTCCTTGATGAGCTTGGTGAAGAGCTTCCCCTTGCTCGCGCCCATCGCCTCCTTCTGGCGCTTGATCTTCGTCCAACGATTGTGACCGGACATGGCCCTCGCCCTTACGGGAGTGTCGAGAGCAGCGCGCGCGCCTGTTCCGCGCGCGGCCCGGAGGCCTCGAGGTCGAGGACCCGGTTCAGCTCCGTCCGGGCGCGCTCCGGCTTCCCGGCCTGGAGATGAATCCGGCCGAGGAGAAGGTGTGCCCGGGAGTCCGACGGGTCGACGGCTGCCGCTCTCATCGCGACCTCTTCTGCCCCGCCCTCGTCATGGGCGTCAATGCGCTCCGTCGCCCGTGTCAGCAACCGGTCCACCTCGGTCTCGATGGCCGGCCCCGCCAGCACGGCCGGGCTCCGGGAGGCAGGCCGCGCCGGCGCGGAGGAGCGGACCCACGCCGCCGTCCCGACGACGGCCAGCAGGAGCACGGAGAGCCCGGTGAGGAAGACCCGCTGCGAACGCCGCGGATCCGAGGGTCGCTCGAGCGTCACCGCCCGCGCGGCAACGGCCAGCGGCGACTCCTCGCCCGCCTCCAGCGCCACCGGGACGCTCGGCGGGGTGGGCGGCCGGTGGATGGGCGGCGGGGCGGCGCCCACCGCCGGCGCGGCCCGCGAGGTGGAAGCCATCGCGGGCGGCGTCTGGATCCGGGGCACCGGTGGAGGCAGCGGCTCGAGGCCGAGCGGGACCGAGCGCAACGCTCGCTCCATCTCCCCCACGCGGGCGGCGCTGTCCCAGCCGGTCACCCCCGGGAGGTCCGGCGGCACCGCAGTGGGCCCGGTGACCGCCGTCGCCGCGGCCACCGGGTCCGGAATCACCGCCTCCGGCGCGGTCTGGGCGAGGGCAGGGTTCGGGGCCGGCGTATGGCCGGTGGACCAGGGCACCGCGGGAGTCACGGTGCGCGGCGGCGGGTCATCCCAGCCGGTGCGAACGCGCTGAGGCATGGGCTCGAGGCCCCGCGCCCGCGCCACCCTCGCCGGCAGGAGCGCGCCCGAGGAGTACAGCCGGTTGGTGACCTGGAGCACCACCGACTCGGGAAGGCTCGATTCGAGGACGACCGCGCGAACGGTCCTCTCCCCGTCGAAGAGCCGGACCACCGGCTCGACCTCCTCCGGCAGCTGGGAGATCTGCGCCAGCAGCGCCCGCAGATCCGGGCAGAGAACTGCCTCGAGCGGGATGCTCACCCGGCTCAGCGCGCGCCAGCCGGCGAGCGCCTCGGCCCACGGGCCGCAGAGCGCCCGGAGGTCCACCGACAGCTGGCCGGCCGCGCGCACCGGACCGAGGTGGATCGCGTAGGCCCCTTCCCCGAGGAAGAGCATCCGCCGGAAGGCACGCTCGCCCTGGGTGGCGCGGATCTGCGCCGAGACCACCTGACCCTTGCGGAAGAGAAGCTCGGCGGTGGTGCCGAGCACCAGCCTGCCGCTCCGGGTGCCGGCCAGCAGCGCCCGGAGCGCGGCGGCCACGGGCACCTCGCGGGTGGAGGCGACGAGGGTCGGGCTCCCGGGCGTCCGTGACGTCTCCAGCCGCGCCAGGGAAACCAGGTCGCCGACGAAGAGCGGCTTGGCGAGCACGTCGTGCGCTCCGGCGGAGAGCGCCTGGCCAATGGCGGACTCGGACGGCTTCGCGGTGAGGAGGAGAACCGGGACCTCGGCCAGCCCCGAGCGGCGAAGGCGCGCGCAGAACATCATCCCGTCGAGGCCGGGAAGCCTTGTCTCGCTCACCACCAGGGCCGGGGCCGGGCCCTGCTCCAGGACGCGCTCGGCCTCCTCGGCCGTCCGGACCGAGCTGACCTGGAAGCCGGCGCGGACCAGGCCAAACTGGAGGAGACCGCGCGTCGAGGCGTGGGGCTCGACCACCAGGACACGTCGCGCCGCGCCGGGAACACCCCGGGCCGGGGTGTGGACAGGGGTGACTGACCGCTCTTGCGAGACCGCCATCCGCGCTCGGACCCCCGCCTCGAGGACCGCAGCGTGTGAGCCGCCGTTCCCCTCGAGGCCCGAGTCTATGCGCCTGCCTCCTGCTCCGGGAAGCGAGCGACAGCGGTGTCGATCACGCCGGCGGCCGTCCGCGAAGCGGCCTGCCCGGACGACCTCGACTCAGCGGACCTGGCGGAGCGTCTCGGTGAATTTCTCCGGTCCGAGGAAACCGGTCACCCGGGGGTCATCCAGGACCTTTCCCTCCGAGGACACGAAGGCCACGGTGGGAAGCCCATTGACGCCGAAGCGGGCGTAGAGCGCATCGAGCGGATCCTGCGCGTTGGTGCCATCCACCTTGATGCGCACGAATCGCTCGGCCTCGGTCACCACGGAGGGGGCGACGTAGGTCTCGCGGTCGAGCTCCTTGCAGGCTGCGCACCACTCCGCGAAGAAGTCGATCATCACCGGCCTGTGCTCGGCGCGGGCGCGGGCGAGCGCGGCGTCGACCGGGCCCGGCTCCGTCCCCTCGCCGGCGTAGCGCAGGTTCCAGACCAGCCCGCTGCTCTCCAGGCCGACGTTCAGGGCGGAGAGCCGGAGCACGACCGCGCCGGCGACCAGCGCCACGCCGACCCCCTTGAGGAACGCGTCCCGCGGCCCGGCGCCGAAGCTCCGGTGGATGGCGCCGAGCAGGATGCCCGCCGCGGCGAGCCCGGCGGCGAGCCACACCCCTCCCTGCGCCCCGAAGGCGCGGGCGGCGGAGGCGGAGGCGCTGCGGAGGGCCGGGAAGGCGTCACGGACGTAGGCCGCTGCGAGCGCCACCAGGAGGATGCCGAGGGCGCTCTTCACCCAGTCCATCCACGCGCCGCTCTTCGGCAGCTGGACCGCGAAGACGCCGATGAGGAAGAACGGGACGCCGATGCCGAGCGCGTAGACGAACAGGAGCCCCGCCCCGAGCGCCGTGCTCCGGCTGGTGGCGACGTAGGTGAGGAGCCCGGTCAGCACCGGGCCGGTGCAGGGCGCGGCGAGGAACCCGGCGACGCTGCCCATCAGGAATGCTCCGGCGATCCCGGCCCCGCCGACCGAGTTCAGCTTGAGCGCCAGCCCCTGGGGAAGCGCGATCTCGAAGGCGCCGAACATGCTCGCCGCGAGGACGAGGAGGAACACCGCCAGGCCGATGGCCACGACGGGATGCCCGAGGAGCTGCCCGAAGGCCGCCCCGGTCCTGGCCGCGACGACGCCGAGCGTGGCGAAGACCACGCCCATCCCCACCACGTAGCTCGAGGTGAGGAGGACTGCCTTGCCGCGGCCGACCCCCGGACGCGCGCCGAACACCCCCACGGTGATGGGGATGAGCGGATAGACGCAAGGGGTGAGCGCGGTGAGCAATCCGCCGAGGAAGACCAGGAGCGCTCCGGCGCCGAGTCGCCCCGACCCGAGCGCACCGGCGGCGTCGAGGTTGGCCGAGGGGCCGGTCGGCAGCAGGGCCGGGAGGTACGCGAGGCCAAGCGCCACCACGATTGCCAGGCCCAGCAGCCACACCACGCGTGTCGAAGTCGTCGTCGTCATGAACGCAGATACGCTCGAGGGTTCGAGCAGGAAACACCCGCCGGGGCGCGGGCTTCCATCTTGCTGTCGGGTCCCCCGTCGTTATAATCGACCTGACCGGTCCACATTGGTAGGCCAATGTAGGCACGTGGGCCGACCCGACCCGATGAACCTGCCCATCTACATGGACAACCATGCCACGACGGCGCTCGACCCGCGCGTGCTCGAGGCGATGCTTCCTTATCTGCGGGAGGATTTCGGGAACGCGGCTTCTCGAAACCATGCCTTCGGCTGGCGCGCGGAGGCGGCGGTCGAGCAGGCGCGGGCCCAGGTGGCCGCGCTCATCGGGGCCCAGGCGAACGAGATCGTCTTCACCAGCGGTGCAACCGAGTCGGACAACCTGGCTCTGAAGGGCGTCGCCGAGTTCTACCGGTCGAAGGGCGACCACATCATCACCCTGAAGACCGAGCACAAGGCCATCCTCGACTCCGGCAAGCGCCTGGAGCGCATGCGCCAGGAGCGCCTCGAGGAGCTGAAGCTGCTCCGCCTGATGGAGCTGACCGGCGGCGAGGTGAAGCCCGAGGAGGTCGACTCCCTGTCGGCCCAGTACAAGCTGGACCAGGATCCGGTGCTGCAGCGCTGGGCCGGGGTGGTCCGCTCGGGCGCCCGGGTCACCTACCTGGATGTGGAGAAGGATGGGCGGGTGGACCTCGGGAAGCTGGCCGCGGCCATCACCGACAAGACGATCCTCGTCTCGGTGATGCTGGCCAACAACGAGATCGGCACCGTCCAGCCGCTCGCGGAGATCGGCAAGCTCTGTCGCTCGCGAGGCGTGCTCTTCCACTCCGACGCGGTGCAGGGCGTGGGCAAGGTCCCCTTCGAGGTGGAGTCGATGAAGGTGGACCTGGCCTCCGTCACCGCCCACAAGATCTACGGCCCCAAGGGCATCGGCGCGCTCTACGTCCGCCGGAAGCCCCGGGTTCGCATCGCGCCGATCATCGACGGCGGCGGGCACGAGCGCGGCATGCGCTCCGGCACCCTCAACGTGGCCGGCATCGTGGGTTTCGGAAAGGCCGCCGAGATCGCCCGCACCGAGATGGCGGCCGAGTCGGCTCGCATCCTCGCGCTGCGCGAGCGGCTGCGGGCCAGGCTGACCTCCGAGCTGGACCTGTGCACCATCAACGGTTCGCTGGAGCACCGCCTGCCGGGGAACCTGAACATCTCCTTCGCCTACGTCGAGGGAGAGGCGCTGATGATGGCGATCAAGGACGTGGCGGTGAGCTCCGGCTCGGCCTGCACCTCCGCCTCGCTCGAGCCGTCGTACGTGCTGCGCGCCCTGGGCGTCGAGGAGGACATGGCGCACTCCTCCATCCGCTTCGGGCTCGGCCGCTTCAACACCGAGGCCCAGGTTGACGCGGTGGCGCGGTTGGTGGTGGACAAGGTGAGGAAGCTTCGCGAGATGAGTCCCCTTTACGAGATGGCCCGCGAGGGCGTGGACCTCAAGTCCATCGCCTGGACCGCGCACTAGAGGAAACAGCCATGGCCTACAGCGACAAGGTCGTCGATCACTACGAGAATCCCCGGAACGTCGGGACGCTGGACAAGAGCGACCCGAACGTCGGCACTGGCCTGGTCGGCGCTCCGGCCTGCGGCGACGTGATGCGGCTGCAGCTCCGCATCTCCGACGAGGGCGTCATCCAGGACGCGAAGTTCAAGACCTTCGGCTGCGGGTCGGCCATCGCCTCGAGCTCGCTGGTCACCGAGTGGGTGAAGGGCAAGACCGTGGACGAGGCGACGACGATCACCAACAAGGAGATCGCGAAGGAGCTCTCGCTTCCTCCGGTGAAGATCCACTGCTCGGTGCTCGCCGAGGACGCGATCAAGGCGGCGGTCGCGGACTTCAAGAAGAAGCGCGCAGAGCGTCAGGCCGCCGCGAAGGCCACGACGACTTGATGACCGCTCCCGCCCAGAGCCCAGCTTCCGCCCCACCCCGCCCTGCCCTCAAGACGTTCGGCGTCTCCGACGGCGCTGCGGCGCGGCTCAAGGTCCTGCTCGCCCAGCGCAACACGCCGGGTGCCGGCCTACGGGTGGCGGTGCGCGGCGGCGGCTGCTCGGGCCTGGCCTACGTCATCGAGTGGGCCGAGGCGCCGAAGGAGCGGGACAAGATCTTCGAGAAGGACGGCATCCGCGTCTTCGTCGATCCGAAGAGCTACCTGTACCTGATGGGTTCGGAGCTCCGGTACGAGGAGACCCTCATGGCCTCCGGCTTCAAGCTGGAGAACCCCAACGTGAAGACCGCCTGCGGGTGCGGCGAGAGCTTCACCGTCTAGTGCCTCGACCGGGGCGTGGTGAGCACAGCGAGATGGGCGAGACCGAAGCGAGACGGCGCACACGAGGACCGAGCAGCGGAGGCGTGCCTCGTGGCACGTCGAGCAGCGCAGGGCCGAGTCTGCGCGTCGCAGCGAGAGGATCGGCCATCGCAGCGATCAGCACGCGCCGGTCGAGGCACTAGGGGAGTCGGCGTCGTGCGTTGCTGGAACTGCCAGTCGGAGGTTGGCGGGGCGGAGGTTTGCCCGAGCTGCGGGAAGGTGCAGCCGGTGGCTCCGGGCACCACCCTCTTCGACGTGCTGGGTTTGCGGCGCGGCGTGGACGTGGACAAGCCCGAGCTGGAGCGGGCCTATCGCGAGCGCTCGCTGCGCCTCCACCCCGACCGCGCGGGAAAGGACGACCCGCGAGAGCGGCGGCTGTCGCTCGAGCGGACCGCGCTCCTGAACGAGGCCTACAAGACGCTGCGGGCCCCGGAGCCCCGGGCCTTCTACCTCCTCACGCTCCACGGGCTGGACCTGCGCAAGGACGAGGGGCGGGCGGTCACCGTGCCCCCGAACGTGCTGGAGGAGGTGCTCGAGCTTCGCGAGCAGCTCGACGCGGCGCGCTCGGCAGGAGACGACGAGCAGGTCTCGGCGCTGTCGGACCGGGTCCGGGTTCAGTCGGCGGCGGCGCTCTCCACGGCCCGCTCGGCGCTCGGGCGGCTGGAGCGCGATCCGGCGGACGCTTCCGCGCGGGAAGAGGCGGCCCAGGCGCTGGTGCGGCTCCGCTATCACCACCGGTTCCTCGAGGCGGCCGAGGGCGACGACGAGGAGGAGGTCTCGTAGCCATGGCCGGCGGACTCCTCCAGATCCATGACCCCCTGAAGCCACGCGGACACGCGGTGGGCATCGACCTCGGGACCACGAACTCGCTGGTCGCCGCAGTCGTCGAGGGGAAGCCCCGGGCGTTCCCGGTGGACGAGGGGGGGTCGCTGCTGCTTCCCTCCGTCGTCCACTACGCGCAGGACGGCTCGGTCATCGTCGGTGCCCGTGCCCGGGTGCTCGCCGGTTCCGAGCCCACCAGCACCATCGCCTCGGTGAAGCGGTTCATGGGCAAGGGCCCGGAGGACGCGGAGACGCGGGCGCTCGGTGCCTACCGCTTCCTGAAGGGCGGCTCGGTCGTCCGCTTCGAGGTGAAGGGCGGACCGCCGGTGACGCCGATCGAGGTCTCGGCCGAGATCCTCCGCACCCTGAAGCGTCGCGCGGAGGCCGCGCTGACCGGGAAGGTGGAGCAGGCGGTCATCACGGTGCCCGCGTACTTCGACGATGCGCAGCGGCAGGCGACACGCGACGCGGGTCGGCTCGCGGGGCTGGAGGTGCTGCGCCTGCTGAACGAGCCCACCGCGGCGGCGCTGGCCTACGGACTGGACAAGGGCAGGCAGGGCCTGTTCGCGGTCTACGACCTCGGCGGCGGCACGTTCGACATCTCGATCCTCGAGCTGGTGGAGGGCGTGTTCCAGGTGAAGTCGACCGGCGGCGACTCTGCGCTGGGCGGCGACGACTTCGACCGGGCGATCGCCGCCCGCTTCCTCGAATCGCACGGGGTCGCGAATCCCGATGCCGCGCAGATCACCGAGCTGCTCGCCGCTGCACGGAGCGCGAAGGAGACCCTCACCCGGGAAGAGACGACCGAGCTGTCGGCGCTGGGAAGGACCTTCGCGGTGAGCCGCGGGGAGATGGAGAGCTGGATCTCTCCCTTGCTCCAGCGGACCGGGGTCGCCTGCCGGCGCGCGCTGAAGGACGCTGGCATCTCCCGCGAGGAGCTGGACGGGGTCATCCTGGTGGGCGGGAGCACCCGGGTCCCGGCGGTGCGGAACTTCGTGGCCCAGCTGTTCGGGAAGGAGCCGCTCGGGGACATCGACCCGGATCAGGTGGTGGCGCTGGGCGCGGCGGTGCAGGCGGATCTCCTGACCAACCGCGAGCGGCAGGACGAGGTGCTGCTCCTCGACGTCATTCCCCTCTCGCTCGGCCTGGAGACGATGGGCGGGGTGGTGGAGAAGCTCATCCCCCGCAACAGCGCGATCCCCACCGCGGCGGCCCAGGTCTTCACGACCTTCCAGGACGGCCAGAACGCGCTCGACGTGCACGTGGTCCAGGGAGAGCGAGAGCTGGTGACCGACAACCGGTCGCTGTCCCGCTTCCGTCTCTCGGGCATTCCGCCGATGCCGGCGGGGATGGCGCGGGTGGAGGTGCGGTTCGAGGTGAACGCCGACGGCATCCTCTCGGTCTCGGCGAAGGAGCTGAGCACCGGGGTGAGCCAGGCGATCACGGTGAAGCCCACGCATGGGCTGACCGACGAGGAGATCGAGAAGATGCTGCTCGACTCCATCGAGCACGCCGAGGAGGACATCCACCTCCGGCTCCTCCGGGAACAGCAGATTGCGGCGGATCAGATCCTCCACGATGCGCGGAAGCAGCTGGCGGCGTTCTCCGATCTGTTGCCCGAGGAGGAGCAGCACCAGATCAAGGCGGCGGTGGCCCGGGTGGCGGAGCTCCGCGACTCGGCGACCGACTCTCAGGCGCTGGCCGATGCGATCAAGGCGCTCGACGACGTCTCGCGTCCCTTCGTCGAGCGGATCATGAACCGGGCGGTGGGAACCCTGCTCGAGGGCCGCCAGGTCGACGAGGTGTAGCTGATGCCTCGGGTCCGCTTCCGCAGTCCGTTCGATGAGGTGACGATCGAGGTTCCGGAGGGGACCAGCATCCTCGACGCGGCCGAGCAGTGCGGGGCCACGGTCGGGCACGCCTGCGGCGGGGTCTGCGCCTGCTCCACCTGTCACGTCTGGGTGCGGAAGGGACTGGAGTCACTCTCGGAACAGGAGGACGCGGAGGCCGATCGGCTGGACCAGGCCTTCGACGTGCGCGCCTACTCCCGGCTGTCCTGTCAGTCGCTGGTGGGGAGCGAGGACGTCGACGTGGACATCACGCAGGAGTCACTCCAGGCCTTCCTCGACGAGAACCCCGACCTCCGGCACCGCCTGGAGGCCGAGGGGAAGTGGCCCTTGAAACGGTAGCCGCCTCCTCCTATAAGGCCCGCCTCCGCACCGCCCAGGTGGTGGAATTGGTAGACACACTAGATTCAGGGTCTAGCGCCGCGAGGCATGGAGGTTCGAGTCCTCTCCTGGGCACACGGCATCGCCGCGGCTGAGGCAGAAGCCTCGCGCGGCATTGACCGAGCGGTTCCGTGGGGCTCCACGGTCCTGAACAGACGAACGCCCGCGTCCCCGGGAGGGAAGCCGCGGGCGTCCGTGAACGACGGCTGCGCACCAAGTTCTAGCGGTTCTTGAAGTCTCCGCAGATCAGGTGCTCGCCCGAGGAAGAACTCCGGACCCCACGGATCCCGACCCGGGACGACGGGGCTCTCAGTGGCTGCCGCGCCCGCTGACCACGGCGGGGACGGTCTTGAACAGCAGCCCGATGTCCTGACTCATGGTCCAGTGGTCGATGTACTGGAGGTCGAGGTACATCCACTCCTCGAAGGCCACGTCGCTCCGACCGCTGACCTGCCAGAGGCAGGTGAGGCCCGGCGGAACCGACAGACGGCGGTGCTGCCACGGCTCGTACTGCGCGACCTCCTGCGGAACCGGCGGACGCGGACCGACGAGGGTCATGTCTCCGCGGAGCACGTTCACCAGCTGCGGCAGCTCGTCGATGCTGTACTTGCGGAGGATCCGTCCGAGCCGTGTGACCCTGGGGTCGTGCTTCATCTTGAAGACCGGCCCATCCTGCTCGTTCCGGGAAGCCAGCGCAGCCTTCAGCGCCTCGGCGTTGGAGACCATCGAGCGGAACTTCAGCATGTGGAACTTCTTCCCGTGAAGCCCGACCCGTACCTGCCGGAAGAAGATGGTGCCGGGCGAGGTGAGCCTCACCAGCGCGGCGACCAGCAGGAGGAAGGGGAAGAGGATCCACAGCGCGGCCGCCGATCCCGCGATGTCCAGAAGCCGCTTCATCACCTGCAGCTCGGGCTTCACGGAGCCGGTGACGTAGTGGAGGAATCCGTCGGCCACCGCCTTGGACGCCACGGGCTGCGCCCGCCCGAGCCGCACGCTGTACGCCGGAAGCGCGAAGGGGACGCCAAACGTCTCGCAGGTTCCGACCGCTGCCTGCAGCGAGCGCTCCTGCGCGCTCGGGAGCCCGCAGAGGTAGACCTCGTCGAGCACCTCGCTCTGGAGCACCCGCCGGAGATCCGCCGCATCTCCGAGGTAGCGACCGTTGAGCGGCACCGGAACCTTTTCTCCGGGCCAGCTCAGGTAGCTGCACTGGGAACGTCCGCAGCGGCTCAGGTCCTCTCCCGTGATCCGGCCGAGCGGACCGGTGCCGACGATGAGCACCTGCCGCGGAGGACGGCTTCGCGCGCGGACATGGGCGAACACCGTCACCCGCATCAGCACCTGGACCGGAAGGGCCACCGCCAGCATGGTCGCCACGCTCGGCGCCTCGTGCGGGAAGAGACCGCCTCCCACCGCGAGAACCGTTGCGACCGAGAGAATCAGCACCAGCGCCAGCACGACGTCCTCCCACCACGCGCGCTCGGTGGCGTACGCGTAGTGGCGAGTGACGGAGCTCGTGCTCCAGAAGGCGACGATCGCGCAGGCGACCCACGCCGCGCGCATCCACCAGGATCCGTCGGTCGACAGCAGCACCGCGACGACGAGCACTGCGAGATCGAGAGCAAGCCCGAGCTTCGCTGCCGGCGTCGGCGCAAATCGCTGGATGCTGATCGACACTCCCCGCTCCCTCCGAATTTGCTCGCACCGGAGCCGCACGTTCCCCTCCGGCGACGCCCGAATCTCGCTCACCACTGCTCCTCACACAAACGGCGTTTGTGTGACCCGCTCATGAGGTGGAGCACACCCACGGGTGGCCTCCGACACCGTGATCGGAAGGTCCATCCCTTGGAACGCTCCGGGGAGCAACTCGACGTCTGGAACGAGTGCGTGCTACTTCCGCCGCCTTCCGGGAGAGGGCCCCGAAACATGACGTGGCGGAGTGGGCAGTCACTGGCCTTGGTCGTTCTGACAGTCACGGGGTGTGCCACCTCCGGCCCGTACGTCTGGGCGGACGAGTACCGCGGGGAAAGCGGGGCGGCCCATCCTCCCCCGGGCTACGTCATCCAGCCCGGGGACACCATTCAGGTCCGCGTCTTCAATCAGCCGGACATGTCGACCCGGGCGCGCGTGCGGGATGACGGGAAGGTCTCGGTCCCGTTCCTGAACGACGTGACCGCGGTGGGGATCACCCCCAACGCCCTCGCCCAGCAACTGCAGGTTCGACTCAAGGAGTACATCAATGCTCCCGTCGTCACTGTCTCGCTCGAGGAGGCCCGGCCCTTCGCGGTTGCCGTGATGGGCGAAGTGGCAAGGCCGGGCGTGTACCAGGTGCCTCCGGACTCCGGAGTGATCCAGGCGCTCGCCGCCGCCGGCGGCTTCACGCCCTACGCGGGTAGAGACAAGATCTTCGTCCTCCGCGAAGCGCCCGAGCGGGTGCGGATTCGCTTCGTCTACAACCAGCTGACCCAGAGCGAGGGTAAATCCGCGTCGTTCCGGCTGCGGCCGGGCGACGCCGTCGTCGTGGAGTAGCGGCGGATGTTCTCCCCGCCGCTCACCTTGTTGCTCTCGCTCGCGATCGGGGCAGAGCCGGTGGTCACCGATTTCGGCCTGCGGGCCGAGCTCCGGTCGGGCCATCCCCTCGGAACGGGTGTCACCAGCGCCACCACCGACATCGAGATCGATCCGGGCGTCGCGGTGCGCTTTCCGCTCGGGCTCGGACACCTGGCCCTCGCCTACGAGCCACGCATCAACATCCTCGCGAGCTACACGCCGGGGGAACGCGTCGCGTATCTGCATCGAGCGCGACTGGTCCTGGACATCACGACCGACCCGCGTCTGCGTTTCTTCACCAACGCCCGGGTGAGCTACGGCAGCTACGACTTCGCGCCCACGAGTGGCGTGGTCCTCGGACCACGAGACTCGCAGCTGCCGCCAACCGACACCGGAGGCGGCACGGGGACGGGGACAGGCACTGGAACTGGAACCGGAACTGGAACCGGAACTGGAACCGGCACAGGAACCGGCACCGGCACCGGCAGCGGCACCGGCACTGGAACTGGCACGCCGACGATCCCCGGGGTGGGACAGGGAGTCGGCACCCTTCCCGACCAGCGGTTCGTCAACATCCTGGAGATCGACGCCAGTGCCGGAGTGGTTCACTCGCTCAGCCCGACGATGGCCTGGCTCGTTTCCGGTGGTTACGCCGTGAGCGGAGGAGCGGATGCGGTGGCGCAGCAGGTGCTTCCGCAGCAGCGTGGACCGCAGGCCAGCACGGGCCCGGTCTGGTCACTCAGCCCGGTCGATTCCTCGACCCTGGTCCTCCGAGCTTCCTACAGCGAGTTCAGCAGCGGGCCCAAGGCAACCCTCGCCGACCTCACCGCGAGCTACAGCCATGAGTTCAGCCCCAGCTTCGGTATGGATCTTCTGGGAGGGGTCGGGGCGTTTCACGCCACGAACCCGAGCCGCCCCGTCCAGAATTCCGTCCTCCCGATCGGCGGACTGGCGTTGCGCCAGCGACTCCTGCGTCGTCTCGGGGGTGTGCAGAACACCCTCCGCCTGGGCGCGGCTCCCCTCCCCGACCAGCTCAACGGAACCGTGTACGAGCGACTCACCGCGGACCTGGTGAGCGTCGTGGCTCCTACCCAGTGGCTGGCCTTCGTCGTGACCGCGGGGGCGTCCGCGGCGGTCTCGGGGCCACAACGTGACGCCCGAGCGGAGGGGAAGGCGATCTTCTCGATCGCCAAGGAGCTCGAGCTGGGACTCGGCGGGCGCGTGGCCTGGCTTCAAGGCTCCGACCTCCTCGGTCCCACGGGCTTCGGGTGGGTCGCGTTCGTGACGCTCACCACAGGGTTCGCTTCACCCCTGTGACCGGGGGGGCGGACGCGGTCGCCTTCGGGGGGCGTTGCGCAGTACGGTGCGAGATCGAGGGAACGAATGAACCGGCAGTTCAAGGCTCTGATCGTCGAGGATCACCCGGACGCGCGAGCCCTGGTGCGAACCTATTTGCTGGCAATGGATTTCGAGGTTTACGAGGCCGCCGAGGGTCGCAGCGCGATCCGGAACCTCCAGGCCCATCCGCCGGATCTGGTCTGCCTCGATCTGATGCTCCCCGAGGTCAGCGGGTTCGAGGTCTGTGAGTTCATGCGCTCCCGCCCGGAGCTTCAGACGGTGCCGATCCTCGTCATGAGCGCCCGGGCAAAGCCGATGGACCGCGCCTTCGCCGAGGAGGTCGGTGCAACGGCTTATCTGGTGAAACCCTTCAAGCGCACCGATTTCACTCGAGCGGTCAACGCCTGCGTTCGCGGTCTGGCGGCGAACGGGAGCCCGGCTCGATGACCGAGGTCGCCCGGACGAGGCCGCCCGTCGATCCAGACGACTTCGAGCTTGCGGACGTCCGCAAGCTCAAGACCTGGGCGGCGTTCGTCGGTCATTCCGTGCTTCGCCGCAAGGGCGTCGCGCTGACGACGCTGCTCATGGGGCTGGGGCTGACCGCGGTCGCGCTCGCCGTCTGGCCGCGCACCTACGAGGTCGAGGCGCAGCTGCTGGCTCAGCGGAACACCATCATGCCGGCGCTCGGAAACCCCGGGCGCGCCATTCCGTGGGATGCGGACACCCCGACCCGGGCGGCGGCGGAGACCATCCTCCGGCGCGACAACCTCCTGTCCCTGATGAAGCAGACGGACCTCCTCGCCCGCTGGCAGGCCGGACGTCCGTGGGTACTCAAGGTGCGCGACGCGGCGATGGCCCTGGTCTTCGGGCAGCCCTCGGAGGAGGAGCGCACCGACGCCATGGCCGGCCTGCTCGAGAAGCGGCTCCGGGTCTGGACCAGCGAGTCGACCATCGGGATCGTCGTTGGCTGGTCCGATCCCCAGATGGCTTACCGCCTCGTCGACACCGCGTTGCAGAACTTTCTCGAACAGCGCCACGCCGCCGAGGTGTCGAGCATCGCCGAGGCCATCTCCATCCTCGAAGGCCACGCCGCCAACCTCCAGGAGGCCATTGACGCTTCGATGGAAGACCTGCGCAAGGCCAGCGACCGCTCCACCCGGCCCACTTCCGACACGGGGTCGATCTTCCGGCGCGATCCAGCGCAGGAGGCTCTCCGGGCCGAGGCGGCGGGCGTGAAGGTGATGCTCGATGCGAAGCGCAAGGCGATCTCCGAGCTCGAGGACTTCCGCCGTCGCCGTCTCGCCGAGCTCCAGGCGGAGCTTGCGCAGCAGCGTGCAATCTATGCCGAGGCCCATCCTGCGGTGACCAAGATTCGCCAGAGCATCACCGCGCTGGAGCAGGACTCGCCCCAGCTCGCCGCTCTCCGCAAGGACGAACGCGATCTCCTGGCCGACTTCACCCGGATCTCAGGGACCCGTGCCGAGAGCATGCTCCCGCCAGCACCGCGCGGGGACGGGGCGCGCAAGAAGGCGAGCGTTGCAGACGATCTCGCCAACGACTACGCGCGTACCCGGCTGCGCTTCGCTCTGGAAAAGTACGACGCGCTGGTGGAGCGCATCAACGGAGCGCGCATCGAGCTCGACACCGCCCGGGCCGCGTTCAAGTACCGCTACAGCATCGTGCGACCCGCGACCCTTCCCCGCGGTGCGGTGCAACCACGCGTGCACAAGGTCGCACTGGCCGGGGCCATCGCCTCGATGTTCCTGGCGGTTTTCCTGGCCGCGCTGGCCGATCTGAGGTCTGGCCGGATCCTCGAGTCGTGGCAGATCGAGGACAACCTTCGCCTCGCGGTACTCGGTGAGGTGCCCCGGGCATGACCGCCGCCGTCTTCAAGGTCCCGGAGAACGCGCCGGAAGCGCTGCCCTGGGTCAGCGCCCCGCCGGTGGCGATGCAGCAGCTGTGGTTCTCGCTGCAGCGGCAACCCTGGGCGAGCCTGGTCGTCGTTCCCGCCGATCCGGAGACCGCCACCATGGACTTCGGCCGACCCCTGTACGAGGTGGGGCGGCTGGCCATGGGAGATCGTCTCCGGCTGCTGGACGCGCGCCAGGTGAAGCTCTCCGACACCGCACCGCTCATCCTGGACATGACCGGGGCGTCCAGCGCGCCGCGCCCCGCCGGAGTCCAGTGGAGCGAGCGGGTTCTGGTTCTGCTCGAATCCGTTCTCTCCCATCCCTGGGGAGTGTCGATCGCCCTCGCGGCTGACGCGGCAGTGCTCTGCGTCGAGCTGGGCCGCACCCGGATGCAGGCAGCCCGTGACACGATCTCGCTGCTCGGCGCGCAGCGATTCCTCGGCTGCGTGACGCTCCCGCCACGCTGACCCCCTGGCGTTTGCCGGGTCGTCCTGACCTTCGGGCGGGGGGTCATCTGCGCCCCGCTCACCGAGCAAAGCGCCGCTCTACCGAGGCGCCGAGCACTCCAGCTACATTGCCCGCCGCTCACCCGAGCACGCACGACAATGAAGATCCTCCTGACCGGAAGCCGCGGCTACATCGGGACGGTGATGGGACCGTTCCTCGCCAGCGCTGGACACGACGTCGTCGGTGTGGACACCGACCTCTATCGCCGGAGCACCTTCGGCAGCTGGCGCGAGGAGGTTCCCACGCGCGTCAAGGACGTGCGAGACCTCACCGTCTCCGAGCTCCAGGGTTTCGACGCTGTGGTTCATCTCGCCGCCCTCTCCAATGATCCGCTCGGGGATCTGAACCCGCAGCTCACGTACGACGTGAATCACCTCGCCTCGGTGCGGCTCGCGGCCCTCGCCAGGGAGGCGGGCGTCGAGCGCTTCGTCTTCGCCTCTTCCTGCAGCAACTACGGCGCTGCCGGCGACGCCCCGGTCGACGAGCAGTCCGAGCTCAATCCAGTCACCGCCTATGGCGAGTCCAAGGTCCGCGTGGAGCGCGACGTCGGTCCGCTGGCGAACGACGAATTCTCACCCACCTTCCTCCGCTGCGCGACCGCGTACGGAGTGTCCCCGCGGCTGCGGTTCGACATCGTCCTCAACAACCTCGTCGCCTGGGCGTTCACCTCCGGGAAGGTGATGCTGAAGAGCGACGGAAGTCCGTGGCGGCCCATCGTGCACATCGAGGACATCAGCCGTGCGTTCCTCACGGTGCTCTCGGTGCCCCGGGAACGCGTGCACGGCCAAGCATTCAACGTGGGGAAGAACGACCAGAACTACCGGATCCGCGACATCGCGGACATCGTGAAGCAAACGGTACCGGGCTGCGAGATCGCCTTCGCCGCCGACGCCGGCCCCGACAAGCGGAACTACCGCGCGGACTTCTCGAAGATTGCCCGGGTGCTCCCCGAGTTCAGGCCCGAATGGGACGCGCGGAAGGGAGCGCAGCAGCTCCACCGGACGTACCGGGAGATCGGGCTCGAGCTCGACCAGTTCGAGGGCCCACGTTTCCGACGCATCGACCAGCTCAAGCAACTCCTCGCGGCCGGGAATCTCGCGCCGGATCTCCGTTGGCTCTCCGAGCCCACCGTCGCCTAGGAAAGGAATCGGCCGGACCGTGATCTTCACCGAGACCCAGCTCAAGGGTGCCTTCGTCATCGACCTCGAGCGGCGGGAAGACGACCGCGGCTTCTTCGCCCGGGCGTTCTGTCAGAAGGAATTCGCCGAGCACGGCCTGAAACCGGTCATCGCCCAGGCCAACATCGCCTACAACCGCTTGAAAGGAACGCTGCGGGGCATGCACTTCCAGTATCCGCCCCACGCCGAGACCAAGCTGGTCCGCGCCACCCGCGGGGCGATCCTCGACATCATCGTCGACCTCCGCCCCGAGAGCCCCACCTACCTCCAGCATGTGGCGGTGGAGCTCAGCGCCGACAATCACCGGTCACTCTACGTCCCGGAGCGGTTCGCCCACGGCTACCAGGCCCTCGAGGACGGCACCGAGACCAGCTATCAGGTGGGCGAGTACTACGCCCCGGGCACCGAGGGCGGACTCTCCCCGTTCGATCCGCGGCTGGGGCTGAAGTGGCCGCTGCCGGTGTCCGTCATCTCCCCGAAGGATTCGGCCTGGGCGCCGCTCGACCAGGTCGCCGACGAGGTGAAGCGCAAGATGAGGTTCTCGCCATGATCATCGTCGACCGCGCGCTCAAGGCGCGCGAGGCAGAGGGCAAGCCCATCCGGGTGGGCATGGTCGGTGCCGGCTTCATGGGCCAGGGGCTGACCAACCAGATCGAGAACAGCGTGCCCGGGATGCGCATGGCGGCCATCTACAACCGGCGACCGGAGCGCGCCTTCGGGGTGTACCGCTACGCCGGCCGGGAGCCAGTGGCCGCGGCGAGCCAGAGCGCCGTCGACGAGGCGGTTCGCAAGGGCTCGCCGGTGGTGGTCGAGGACCCGATGACCCTCTGCCGCTCCCCGGAGATCGACGTGGTGGTCGACGTCACGGGCTCGGTCGAGTTCGGCGCGCGGGTCATCCTGGAGGCGTTCGCCCACCGCAAGCCGGTGGTGCTCATGAATGCCGAGGTGGACGCCACCATCGGCCCCATCCTGCGGGTCCACGGCAAGCGGCAGGGCGCCATCCTCTCCGCCTGCGACGGGGACGAGCCGGGCCTGCAGATGAACCTGGTCCGCTGGGTCCAGGGGCTGGGGCTCACGCCGCGCGCGGTGGTCAACGTGAAGGGGCTCCAGGACCCCTACCGGAATCCGACGACCCAGAAGGGCTGGGCCGAGCGCTGGGGCCAGAACGCGGCGATGGTGACCTCGTTCGCCGACGGCTCGAAGATCAGCTTCGAGCAGACCATCGTCGCCAACGCCACCGGCTTCAAGGTGCTCACCCGGGGCATGTCACGCGGCCGCAAGTACGACGGCTCGATCATGGACATCCACCAGCTCTATGACGTCGAACAGCTCCGGGCGCTGGGTGGAGTCGTCGACTACACGGTGGGCCCCCCGCTCATCAAGGCCTTCGTCCTGGCCGAGCACCCCGACCCGAAGCAACGCCACTACCTCGAGCTGTACAAGATGGGCCCCGGGCCGCTGTATCCGTTCTGGGTGCCCTACCACCTGGTGCACTTCGAGACGCCCTTCTCCATCGCCCGGGTGGTCCTCTTCGGAGACGAGCTGGCGCCGCCTCTGGCCGGCCCCTCGGTCGAGGTCTGCGCGGTGGCCAAGCGCGACCTCCAGGCCGGCGAGGTCCTGGATGAGTACGGGATGTACATGACCTACGGCGAGGCGGTGAATGTCGAGGAGATGAGCTCGGGGCAGTACCTGCCCGAGGGGCTGGTCGAAGGCTGCCGCCTCAGGCGTGCGGTGGGCAAGGATCAGGTCCTCACCTACGCCGATGTCGAGCTGCCCGACGGCCGCGTCGCCGACCGGCTCCGCGCCGATCAGTACGTTCACTTCCGCGGCGAGACCTGGCTGAAGGACCTCCTGGATCGGCGAGAAGCGTCCCGTTCCCTTCCGCCAGAGATTCGCACCGCGAACGTCTCGCCGTCCCCGGCGTCATCGCGATGGGGGTCGGCACCATGAAGGTGGTCATCTTCTGCGGCGGGCTCGGGATGCGGCTCCGCGAGTACTCGGAGGCCATCCCGAAGCCGATGGTCCCGGTGGGCTACCGGCCGATCCTCTGGCACCTGATGCGCTACTACGCCCACTTCGGGCACAAGGACTTCATCCTCTGCCTCGGGTACAAGGGCGACTCGATCAAGCGCTACTTCCTCGACTACGAGGAGACCGTCACCAACGATTTCGTGATGCGCGATGGTGGCAAGAAGATCGAGCTGCTGGGCAGCGACATCCAGGACTGGAACATCACGTTCGTCGAGACCGGGATGAACGCGAACATCGGCATGCGGCTCAAGGCGGTGCAGCGGTACGTCGAGGGCGAGGAGATGTTCCTGGCCAATTACAGCGACGGGCTCTCCGACCTGCCGTTGCCCGACGTCGTCGACTTCTTTCGCACGCAACCCGAGGCGGTGGCCTGCTTCACCGGCGTTGCCCCGACCAGCAGCTTCCACCTCGTCACCGTGGGCGACTCCGGCGTCGTCCAGAGCATCCGGCACGTGAAGGAGTGCGGGATGCGGGTGAACGGCGGGTTCTTCGTCTTCCGCCCCGAGCTCTTCCGGTGGATGAACGACGGTGAGGAGCTGGTGCAGGAGCCCTTCCAGCGGCTGGCGAATGCCGGGAGGTTGCTCTCGTACAACTACGACGGCTTCTGGGCCTGCATGGACACCTTCAAGGAGAAGCAGCTGCTCGAGGACCTCTACGCGCGCGGCCAGGTGCCCTGGGAGGTGTGGAAGGCGAACGGGCCGCGCGCGCTGCCCGGGCGCAAGAGCGCCTGATGCAGCGCCTCGGCCTGTTTTCCGACCTGGGGCGGCCACCGCGGATCCTGGCGCTCGGGGCGCACTCCGACGACATCGAGATCGGCTGCGGCGGGACCCTCCTCAGGCTCCAGGCGGAGCGCCGAGACCTCGACGTGACCTGGGTGGTGTTCTGCTCCACGCCCGCTCGCGCCCGGGAGGCGGAGGCCTCCGCCCAGTCCTTCCTCGAGGGCGCCGCGCAGCGCAGGGTCCTGGTGAAGTCCCACCGCGACGGATTCCTTCCCGCCGAGTGGAGCCAGGTGAAGGAGGAGTTCGAGGAGCTGAAGGCGCTCGTGTCTCCGGACCTCATCCTCACCCATCAGGGAAAGGATGCGCACCAGGACCACCGGGTGGTCTCCGAGCTGGCCTGGAACACCTGGCGAGACCACCTGATCCTCGAGTTCGAGATCCCGAAGTACGACGGCGACTTCGGCAACCCGAGCGTGTACGTGCCGCTGGACGCCCGGACCGTGGAGCGGAAGATCGAGCTCTTGCTCCGTGCCTTCCCCACCCAGGCCGGGAAGAGCTGGTTCACCGCCGACCTCTTCCGCTCGGTGGCCCGTATCCGGGGCATGGAGTGCGCCGCGCCCGAGCGCCATGCCGAGGCGTTCTACGCCCGGAAGCTCTGCCTCTAGGCCGGGGCTGCCAGGAGGCGGGCGACGTGGTCCGCGAGGGCGAGCGACGAGGTGAGCCCCGGGGACTCGATGCCGTAGAGCTGCACCAGCCCCGGGACGCCGTGCTCGGCCGGTCCCTGCACCACGAAGTCCGCCGCGGGCTCCCCGGGGGCGGAGATCTTCGCCCGGATGCCGGTGTAGCCGGGCTGGAGCTGGCCATCCTTCAGCCCGGGCCAGTAGCGCCGGATGGACTCGTAGAACGCCTGCTCCCGGCCCGGCGGAAAGGCGTAGTCGACCTGGTCGATCCACTGCACGTCAGGCCCGAAGCGGGCCTGCCCTCCCAGGTCGAGGGTCAGGTGCGTTCCCAGCCCCCCCGGGACCGGCACCGGGTAGACGAGGTGATGGAAGGGCGAGCGGCCCGAGAGCCCGAAGTAGTGGCCCCGCGCGAAGCGCTGCGGGGGGATGGTCGAGGGTGGAACGCCGGCGATGCACCGGGCCACTTCCGGCGCCCAGAGCCCGGCGCAGTTCACCACCGCCCGGAAGCGCAGGCGCGCCGGCTCGTCGCCTCCGAGGGACAGCTCGATGCCGTCGTCGCGGACAGCGCCGGAGAGCACCTTCGTCCGGAAGACCACGCTCGCTCCCGCGGTCACCGCCTCCGCCCGGAGCGAGGCCATGAAGGCATGGCTGTCCACGATGCCCGTGGAGGGCGAGAAGAGACCTCTCACGCATCGCACCTCGGGCTCGAGAGCACCCGCCTCGGCCACGTCGAGCCAGCGGAGGTCAGTCACCCCGTTGCTCGTCGCCTGGGCGAGGAGCTTCTCCAGCAGCGGGATCTCCGCCTCCGAGGTGGCCACGATGAGCTTTCCCAGCCGGCGATGGGGAACGTCCCGCTCGGAGCAGTAGGCGTACAGCGCGTCCCGTCCGGCCACGCAGAAGCGCGCCTTGAGGGAGCCGGTCGGATAGTAGATGCCGGCGTGGACGACCTCGGAGTTCCGCGAGCTGGCGTGCGCGCCGACCACGGCCTCCGCCTCGACCACGAACACCTCCCGCCCCGACAGCGCCAGCGCCCGCGCCACCGCAAGGCCCACCACGCCTGCGCCGATGACCGCGACGTCGGCGTCGGTGCTCACGACGCCTTCTCCGCGGAAGCCGCCTGCGGAGCGCGCAGGAGCAGCCGGCAAGCGCGGAGCGCCGCGCCGAAGGAGCGGTCCTGGCCGAGCTCCGCCTCGATGAGGTCCAGCTCCCGGCGATGGAACTCGTGGAACCGCCGGTCCTTCCGTCGGGAGGGCTTCACCCGCTGCTTTCCCAGGTACCAGAGGTAGCTGGTGAGCCAGTCACGCATCGCGCGACGCCAGCGCTCCTCTCCGAGCAGCTGCCGCCCGTAGCGGACCAGCATCCGCCCATCGTGGGGCAGGTAGGTGTTGGCCCGGTGGGAGAAGGAGGTGAGCGCCTTCTCGTGCAGCCGGGTGTAGGTCAGGACCTGGTGCACGAAGCCCAGGTCCGACTCGAGCAGCACCTGGTAGGCCGCGTCGGTGTCACCGTGCCACACCGTCTCGTCGAAGAACGGGACCCGGCGGCGAACCGACTCCGCCCGGAACAGCAGCGAGCTCGGAGATCCGGTGACCCACGGGGGCCCGAGCAGCGCGCCCCGGATCACCTCGCGCCCGGGCACCACCTCCTGGGTGTAAGGAACGAGCCCGTCGTGCTTCACCGCCGAACCCTCGAGACGGAAGGCGCTCACCACGCCCACCCCGGGGTGCCGCTCCGCCACCGACACCATCCGCTCCAGGCACTCCGGATAGAGCCAGTCGTCGGCATGGAGGAACTTGCAGTAGCTGCTGCCGGGGTGCATCGCGGCGATGGCGCGATTGTGGTTCGCGTAGATGCCGACGAACTCGTCCGAGGCGAGCAGGCGGACGCGCCCGTCTCTCTCCGCCCAGCGGCGAGCGATGGCCCGGCTCCCGTCGGAGCTGGCGTTGTCGATGACCAGCAGCTCCCAGTCGGTGAACGTCTGGCGGGACACGCTGGAGAGGGCCTCCTCCAGATAGGCCTCTCCGTCGTGTACCGGGGTGAGGACGCTGACCCTGGGCGCGGCAGTCATCGCCCCGGCGGCTCCACCCGCTCCAGCCAGCACTCGCGCCAGTAGGGGAAGATGGCCCGGGTACAGAGCCAGCGGCCGGCGCTCCACTCGCCGGCGCAGACCACCCCCTCGAGCGTGACGCAGTCGTTCTTCAGCTCGAGCATCCTCCCGGTGCGCTCGTCGAGGATCCGGTTCACCCGGGCACGGACGCGAAAGGTCCTCCCGCAGTAGGGCACCATCTCCCGGTCGAACCACAGGCCACGGTGCCGTCCCTCCTTGTTGAGGGTGGCGGCGATCTCCTCCTTGGACTTCACCCGGACCCAGTCTCCGGGAACGAGGTCGAGCGGCGGCTCGGGCGAGGGCGGACCGGTACGGGTGCCGGGTGCGGGGGCGTTGGGAATGAGGCCCAGACGGTGCCCGGGCTCGCGCACCGAGGCCCGCAGCGAGACCCGCAGGAAGCGGCCCAGGGACGCGTTGCCGGTGAGCAGCTCGTGGACGTAGGGGCGCGGGTCGAGGGCCTTCAGCTGATCCGAGGCAGCGTGCATCTCCGTCGCCTGGCAGCGGAAGCGCTCGGCGCCGTCTTCACCCGGCACGCGGGTGTGCTGGTCCAGCGGGTCGACCTCGGCCGGCGGGGGCGGCGCGGATGGAAGCGCGGAGGCACCCTCCGGAACGCGCTTCAGCCACGCCTCCTTCCAGAAGAGGAGACACTCGGCCTGGCAGCGGCCGTGCGCACTTCCGTCGCAGCGAAGGTCCTGGAGAAAGACCGCTCCGGGAACCCGGCGGCTCCCGGTCAGGTGGCTCGTGTCGCAGACCTTGTCCGCCCGCGCCGCCACCCGGAACCGCCGGCCGCAGAAGCGTCGCATCTCCGGCATGAAGGGCATCCCCTCCCGCCTGCCTTCTCCGTCGAGCGTCTGGAGAATCTCCTCCGCGCTCCGGACCTCGACCCAGTCCCCCGCCCGCAACTCGCTGCGCTCCATGCTTCGGTGGTCCTCCCCTTCGAGGGGCCGGAGTCTCGCTTCAGCCACCTCCCGAGTGGAAGCGGCCCTTGGGGTAGCCCGGCCGGGGGGTCCGACGGGACCGGGGCTGCGAAGACTCTCGGGCGAGCGCAGAGTTCCGTCGCGAACGACGAGTCGGTGCACCACGCCGCGCCGAGCTTCACCGCCCGTCACCCACGCTCCCTCAGCGCACGGGAGTGGTAGCGTGCCGCCGCCGCAGCGGCCCCGAGAATGGCGACTTCCGAGATTCCGAGCACCCCCCACGTCGCGCCGGCCATCTCCGAGCAGGCACGCAGCCCCGTCGCGCTCAATGCCTTCCACCTGCTGCTGGGGCAGATCGCCTCCACGGCGCTCTCCATCGCGCTGAGCGCGGCGCTGGGTCGCACGCTCGGCCCGACGGACTTCGGCATCTACTTCCTCGTCTTCACCATGTCGACCTTCGCCTACGTGGTGGTGGACTGGGGCCAGAGCGCGCTTCTGATCCGCGAGGCGGCTCGCCGACCCGAGGCGGTGAGCACGCTGCTGGGCAGCTCGCTGGTCTTTCGCACGGGCGCGGCGATCCTGGCGGTGCTCCTCATTGCGCTGTGCGCCCGGGCCATCGGCTATCCACCGCGCATCCAGGCGCTCGCTGCGCTGATGGTGGGTTGCGCGCTCCCGCTCGCGCTCTCCCAGCCCTACGGGTACCTCTTCCGCGGCCGGGATCGGATGGATCTGGACGCCACCGTCACCGTGACCGGCAAGGCGATCGCCGTGGCGGCCACGCTCGTTCTGCTCGCGCTCGGCGGGCGGCTCGGCTGGGTCATCGTGGCGCAGGGGCTGGGGGGAGCGGGCGCCCTGGCGCTGGCGGTGGCCCTGGGCCGGCGAGTCGGGCTCCGGCCGGGGCGCCCCGATCGGGCGACTCTCCAGCTGCTCGGCCACGAGGGCAGTGCGCTCGCGGTCTTCCTGGTGGCGATCGCCGTCCAGCCCTACCTGGACGTGGTCATCCTCTCCCGGCTCAGCCCCGCTCCGGTGGTGGGCTGGTACGGCGCGGCGAGAAACATCATCGGGGTGCTGATCGCTCCGGCCACCATCCTCGCCGCGGCGTCGTTCCCCCAGCTGTCGCGTGCCGCTTCGAACGTCGGTGCCTTCCGCGACGTGCTTCGCAGCTCGCTGCGTCCGCTCCTCGGCCTCGGTGCGCTGGGCGCGGTCGGATGCTTCCTCTTCGCCGACCTGGCGGTGGCGCTGGTGTACAGCCGCGGGAAGTTCGGCCCGGCGAGCAGCGTTCTTCAGCTCTACGCGCCGGGGCTGCTGATCTTCTACCTGGACATGACCCTGGCCACGGCGGCGACCGCCGCGGGAAAGACGCGGCCCCTGGCAGCGGCAAAGCTCCTCAGCGTCGTGGCGAGCTCGGGCCTGGCGCTGGTCTTCATCCCGCTCTGTCAGGCGCGCTATGGCAACGGTGGCCTCGGGGTGGTGGCCGCGTTCACCGTGAGCGAGGTGGTCATGCTGGTGGCGTGCATCGCGGTGCTGCCGCGGGGCGCGCTGGCGATCGGTGAGCTCCTCGACCTGGGGCGCGCCTTCGTTGCAGGCCTCGGCACCTGGCTTCTCTTCCAGCTCCTGCCCACCCTCAACTTCTGGCTCGGAATCCCGGTGTGCATCCTCGTCTACACGACGCTGGCGCTCACGGTGGGGCTCCTGAGCTGGGCAGACCTCGGTCGGCTCATCCGTCGCGGGAGGCGCTGATGGAGCCCGTCGCGTCCATCGTCATCAACAACTTCAACTACGCGGAGTTCCTCCCCCGCAGCATCGAGAGCGCGCTCGACCAGTCCGCGGCCGGGGTGGAGGTGGTGGTGGTGGATGACGCGTCCACCGACCGCTCCTGCGAGGTCATCCGCGGCTACGGCGCGCGCGTGGTTCCAGTGCTCCGGGAGACCAACGGAGGCCAGGGGGCGGCGATCAACGCCGGCTTCGCCAGGAGCCGCGGCCCGGTCGTGCTCTTCCTCGATGCAGACGACTTCCTCTACCCCCACGCCGTCCAGACGGTCCTCGACGGCTGGCATCCTGGCCTCTCCAAGGTGCAGTACCGGCTGGACCTGGTGGACCGCGAGGAGCGGCGCATCGACCTCTACCCGCCGGCCGAGGTCCGGCTCGACTCCGGGGACGTCGTCCCCGCGCTGCTCGCCCGGGGGCGCTACGAGACGCCGGTGATGAGCGGCAACGCCTTCTCGCGCGCGGTGCTCGAGCGGATCCTTCCGATGCCGGAGTCCGACTTCCGGATCTCCGCCGATGGGTACCTGGTGACGGCCGCGCCCTTTCACGGACCGGTCGCCTCCCTGGACGTGCCCCTGGGCGGGTACCGCCAGCACGGGAGCAATGCCTGGGCGGTGGCCTCGGCGGTCCACGGGACGCGGGTGCTCGCCGAGCGCCTCCGCCGGACCCTGCACCACGACCAGCTCAAGTACCGGACGATTGCCGAGGCGGCGCGGCGCGCGGGCCTCCGGGCCTCTCCGGAGCCCGGGCTGCGCGACCCGCAGCACCTCGCGGCCCGGCTCGCCTCGGTGTGCCTGGATCCGGCGGAGCACCCGTACGCCTCGGACTCCCGTGCCGCGCTCGGCGCACGAGGAATGCTCTCCAGCCGGTCCGCCCGGCTGCCGTGGCCACGGCGCATGGCGCTCGCCACCTGGTTCCTCGCGGTGGGCACCTTGCCGCGCGCGCTCGCCTCGCCCGCAGCGTCCTGGATGCTCGCCCCCGGCTCGCGTCCTCCGGGGGTGGCACGGGCGCTGAAGGTCGCCCGCCGGCTCCTCCGCGGCGCAGCCCCCCGGCCCGCCTAGGCTAGGGCGACTCCAGCACCAGCACCCAGTCGTTCTGCCCCCCGGCGTTCGCGCCGGGGGAGGTGAAGCTGCGGGTCCCGCTGTTGGCGAAGCCCGTCCCGATGGAGCTCGAGGTTCCATTCGATGGGTCCCACCACCGAGCGCGGGTCGCTCCTGCCATCGCGCTCATGTCGATGGTCAGCGTGCGGCTCCCCGTCGCGCCCACCGTCGGGATGTAGGCCAGCAGATGGCTTCCGGTGGAGGTGACGGCGGCGGTCACCCAGTCCATGTTGCCGAACGTTCCGCCTCCGGCGGTGACCAGCGTCTTCCCCGCCAGCCCCGGCCCCACTCCCGATGGCCGCAGGTCCCACCAGGGCATCGCGGCGAAGAGCTGGAAGGCGGCGGTGGAGAAGGTGGCCCCGGCGGTGTGGAGCGAGCCGGGAAACCCCTGCCAGCTCCAGGCGTCGAGCGAGCCGAACCCGTCACCGGCCGTTCCGCCGGCGAGGACGCTCCACAGCCGCGTCCGCCGCGTCTCGTACGACTGGCCGGTGAAGGCGCCGGTGTTGTTCTCGAACTCGTAGCCGCCCTCCTGCACCCAGGCCGGCTTCGGCGGGGAGACGCCGTAGGCACGCGCGGCCTGGGGATAGAGGTCTCCGCGTCCGGTGGGCCCGTAACCGTAGAAGCTGTTCAGGTCGAGGGAGGAAGCGAAGGCCGGTGCGTCGAGGATGGGATTGGAGTCACCGCCCGAGGGCTCGGCCATGAAGGGCTGGGTGGCGCCAGCGGCCTTGATCCCCTGGAGGATGAGCAGCGTGCGAGCCTCGAGCTCCGAGCCCGACGGCGGCGTGTAGTCCCCGAGCGCGAACCAGATGATGTTCGGCTTGCTCTTGTAGCGGTTGCCCAGCCAGCGGCCCCAGTCGCTGCAGACCTGCCGCGACGCCTGCTGGACCACGACGCTCGCCCAGCCCTGAGCGCCGCCGGCGTAGCCCAGGTAGGTGTACGCGAGCATCACCACCATTCCCTGTGCGGCGGCCTTGTCCACGATGGAGTCGATCCACGCCCAGTAGGCAGCGGACGCCTCGCCCACCCCGGCGGTGGAGAAGTCGTTCGGGGTGGCGAACGGCGGATGGCCGGCGGCGTCGTTCGGCGCTCCCGGCGCCTGGCCGTAACCCCCGGGGTGCACCATCGCCATCAGGTAAAAGGAGTTGAAACCCTGCCCGCGGCGGGTGCTCAGGTAGGTGTCCACCTCGGCGGCGGTGGCGTTCGAGGACATCAGCCAGGCGGCGTCGGCCTGGATTCGCCAGGGCGTCCCGTTCTGGTCCACGAGGTACCGACCACTGGCGTGGACCCGGAGTGGATACACCGCTCCGCCTCCCCCGCCCGTCCCCTGTCCGGTCAGCGCCGCGGTCTGCGGGCTCCCCGGCGCGTCGTCCGTCACCGAGAGCGTCCCGGTCCGCGTCCCGGTGGCGGTCGGGGTGAAGGTGACCTGCACGGTGCAGTTCGCGCCGGCCGCCAGGGTGCTCCCGCAGCCGCTGGTCCGGGAGTAGTCCCCCGACACCGCCACCAAGGTGATGTTCAGCGGGCTTCCGCCGGTGTTGGTGACCGTCACCGCTCTCGGCGCCGAGGACTGCCCCACCGTCACGCTGCCGAAGTTCAGCGAGCCCGGGCCGAGGCTCACCGCCGGGCCGCTCACCCCGGTCCCGGTCAGCGCCGCGGTCTGCGGGCTCCCCGGCGCGTCGTCGGTCACCGAGAGTGTTCCGGTCCGCGTCCCGGTGGCGCCGGGCCGGAACGTGACCTGGATGGTGCAACTCGAACCAGGCCCGAGCGTGTTCCCGCAGACGTTGGTCTGCGAGTAGTCGCCCGACACAGCCACCGAGGTGACGTTCAGCGTGCTTCCGCCGGTGTTGGTGAGGGTCACCGTCCGGGGTGAGGAAGCTTGCCCCACCCTCACGTTCCCGAAGTCCAGCGAGCCCGGGCCGAGGCTCACCCCCGGGCCGCTCACCCCAATCCCCGTCAGCGACACCGTCCGGGGGCTTCCAGGCGCGTCGTCCGTCACCGACAGCGTGCCGCTCCGCGCCCCAGTGGCGGCCGGGGTGAAGGTGACTTGCACCGTGCAGCTCGCGCCGGGGCCCAGCGTGCTCCCGCACCCGTTGGTCAGCGAGTAGTCGCCCGTCGCCGCCACAGAGGCGATGTGCAGCGTGCTCCCTCCGGTGTTGGTGAGGGTCACCGTCCGTGGTGCGGAGGGTTGCCCCACCCTGACGTTCCCGAAGCTCAGCGTGCCCGGGCTGACGCTCGCCGCCGGGCCGGTCACCCCGCTCCCGGTCAGGGACACCGTCTGCGGGCTTCCCGGTGCGTCGTCCGTCACCGTGAGCGTGCCGGTCCGCGTCCCGGGGCCGGTGGGCCTGAAGGTGAGCTGGACGGTGCAGCTCGCACCGGGCCCGAGCGTGCCGCCGCAAGCGTTGGTCTGCGAGTAGTCGCCCGTCGCCGCGACCGCGGCGATGTGCAGCGTGCTTCCTCCGGTGTTGGTGAGGGTCACGGCCCTCGGGGCCGACGGCTGCCCCACCATCACGCTGCCGAAGTCCACCGAGCCCGGAGCGAGGCTCACCCCCGGGCCGCTCACCCCGGTCCCGGTCAGCGACACCGTCTGGGGGCTTCCAGGGGCGTCGTCCGTCACCGAGAGCCTTCCACTCCGCGTCCCTGCGCTCGCCGGGGTGAAGGTCACCTGGATCGCGCACGAGGCGCGCGGGGCGAGAGACGCTCCGCAGCCGCTGGTCTGCTGGTAGTCGCCGCTGGAGGAGATGCCCGAGAGGTGGAGGACACTGTCACCGCTGTTGGTCAGGGTCACCGTCCTCGGCGGAGACGGCTGAGCGACGCGGACGCTCCCGAAGTCCAGCCCGCCCGGGCTGAGGCTCGCCACCGGGCCAGCCGCGACGCCGGTGCCGGACAGCGCCACGGTCTGAGGGCTCCCCGAGGCGTCGTCGCTCACCGACAGCGTGCCTGAACGGCCCCCGCCCGCGGTCGGGGTGAAGGTCACGGTCACGGTGCAGCTGCCGCCTGGCCCCAGGCTGTTGCCGCAGGTGGTGGTCCGCGCGAAGTCCCCGCTGGTCGTGATGCCGGAGATCGCCAGCGGCCCGGTCCCGTCGTTGTGGACGGTGACCGTCTGCCCGGGCGAGGTCACGCCCACCGCCCAGGTCCCGAAGACCAGCTGGCCGGGGTCCAGCGAGACCGCGGGCGTGCCGGGGATGCCGGTGGCAGAGAGCGCCACGTGCTGGGGCGCATCCGCGGCCGAGTCCTGGAAGCTCAGCGTGCCCGGGCGGGAGCCGGTGGCCGTCGGGGTGACGCTCACCTGGACCGTGCAGGCCGAGCCGGGATGCAGGATGGAGGGACAGTCGTTGCTCTCGGCGTAGTCGCCCTCCGTGGAGATGCTCTGCAGCGCGAGGTCCTGGGCCCCGGAGTTGGTGAGCGTCACTGCGCGGGGCGAGGACGACCGACCCACCACCTGTGGACCGAAGTCGAGACTCGACGGAACGAGATGCGCCTCGGGACCCGCGAGCAGCCCGCTTCCGCTGAGTGCGACCTGATGCTTGGCAGAAGAGACGTCGTCACCGATGAGCAGGGCCCCCGTCCGCGCACCGCTGCCTCGCGGCGTGAAGGTCACCGCCACCGAGCAGCTGGCTCCCGGGGCCAGCGTCCCCCCGCAGACCGTCATCTGCGCGTAGTCGCCGCTCACCGCGACGCTGGTGATGGCCAGCGGCGCCGGACCGGAGTTGTGCAGGTTCACCGACTTCGGCGCCGACGTTTGCCCCACCGGCTGCATCCCGAAGTCGAGCGTCCCGGGGCTGAGCGTGACCTGACCCGCACCCACCGAGCCGCCGCAGCCGTGACATGCGGCGAGCAACGCGCCGAACATCAGCACGAGAGCGGGGAGCGAGCGGTGCACGAGGACCGGCGCACTCATACTCCTCTGGCGCCGCACGATGTAGCCACGACTCAGCGACGCACGGGTGAGTCCGCGTCGATGCGAAAATGCGAGCAGCATGCGAACGGCCGATCCGCGCGGTCGAAAGCGACACCCTCCTGTCGGCAGGACCCGAATCGGGCTACGAGGGGCTGCTCGATGAACGAGGAGGGCCACCTCGTTGCTTCCCGGTTCACGTTGCATCAGCTGGATGTTCCTCGGCGTCGCGCTCGGCGCGCGGGCTCACGCCGCCGCCGCGGACGACGCCGCGGTGGCACTGCTCGGACCCGAACGGGCCACGCGGTGGAGCCCGGGCGTGCGCGGAGGCATCCCGGCGCGGAACAAGGTCTGCCGGACGGTGTCGCCACCGGCCGCAGGGGACGCCACCGAGCTCATCGGCCGCGCGATCGAGGCCTGTCCCTCGGGCCAGGTCGTTCAGCTCACGCGGGGCACGTTCAACATCGACGGTGGGAACTTCCTGCTGATCAGCAAGGGCATCACCCTGCGCGGCGCGGGCCCCGGGCAGACCATTCTCCGGAAGACCGACGGGGCCCGTCCCGGGGAGGAGCGACCCGGGCCCAAGCCGTCACCCCTGATCATCGTCGGACCGGCCCGGTGGCACGTCCCGGGCGGGAGATCTGCCGATCTGACCGCGGACGCGGTGAAGGGCGGCGTTTCGGTGAAGGTGGTCAGCACGGCCGGTTTCGCTCCCGGGATGTTCGTTCTCATCGACGAGCTCTCCGGCGCCGGGTGGCGACCCGATCCGCTCGGACGGGGGAAGATCTGGGCCTCGTCCGATCTCCGGGTGGTCTGGCAGCGGCACGACCCGCCCCAACCGTTCGACGACCCGTTCCCGGATGCAGCGCAGTGGTTCAGCCGCGCCGATCGGCCGATCAACGAGATCAAGGAGATCGCCAAGGTGAGCGGCAACATCCTCACCTTCACCACGCCGTTCCATGCCAGCTACCGCACCTCGCTCGGCGCCCAGGTGAGCTCGTATCCGTACAAGTTCACCCAGCACGTCGGCATCGAGGACCTCACCGTCACCGGGGGTGACGACGGCAACATCCGCTTCCTCTGGGCGGCGAACAGCTGGGCGAAGCAGGTCGAGAACTCCGCCTGGTTCGGAGAGGGCTTCGCCCTCAACCAGACCTTCGGCATCGAGATCCGCGATTCGTACGTGCACGACGCGGTGTGGGCCCAGCCAGGCGGCGCCGGCTATGCGCTGAGCATGGCCGAGGGAACCTCGGAGGCCCTGGTGGAGAACTCGATCATCGTCAAGGCGAACAAGGTGATGGTGGCTCGCTCCGCCGGAACGGCCTCGGTCATCGCCTACAACTACGTGGACGACGGGTACATCAACACCAACACTCGCTGGATCGAGGTGGGGCTCAACGCCTCGCACATGGTCGGCTCGCACCACGTGCTCTTCGAGGGGAACTACGGCTTCAACTGGGACTCGGACAAGACCCACGGCAACGCCACGACACACACCATCTTTCGCAACCACCTGACGGGGCGGCGCAGAGACTTCGACGACGACGCTCAGGGGCACGGACCTCTGCGCTGCGCCGGGGCCACCGCCTACTCCTACTGGCATGCCTTCGTTGGGAACGTGCTGGGGGTGGAGGGACGGATGAAGGGCTGGGCCTACGAGAGCGGGAAGATGACCACCAGCGCCGTCTTCCTCCTCGGCTGGGACGAGTTCGCGCCCTACAACACCGATCCTCGGGTGAAGGAAACCACCCTCCGGCACGGGAACTACGACTTCCTCACCCAGAAGGTCGCCTGGGATCCTGCGGTTTCCGAGCGCGCGCTCCCCAGTTCCCTCTACCTGGACCGGAAGCCCGCGGCCTTCTCCGCCGGCCGCGGCTACGTCTGGCCCTGGGTGGACCCCATCGGGACGCGAAAGCTGTACGAGCTGCCGGCGAAGGTCCGGTTCGACGCCGGCACGCCCTTCACCCAGCCGTGAGCCCGGCCGGGAATCCCCGGTGCGCCACGAAAGACTTGGTGAGCCCGAACAGGCGTTCCTCCCAGATCACGGCCCCGGGGAAGAGCGAGGCGAAGTGCTCGCGGTCGAGGAGCTGGACCGACTCCACCGTCCGCCGCGCCTCCTCCGGATCCGCGATCCGGCCATACCACCCCAGCGGGAAGCGGGTCAGCAGGAAGACCCGGGTCCGGACCGGCAGGTGCTGGAAGAAGGGGAAGAGAAAGTGGGGCTCGAGCGGGAAGTTCCGGTTGGGGGTCTGGACGAAGAATGCCTTCCCCACCCGCTGCATCTCCCGCGCCGCGCGCTCCTGGTCGGGGGGACCCCCCACGTGCTCGATGAGCGAGTTGGAGAACACGACGTCGAACGAGCGATCGCCGAACCGGGAGAGATCGCGGGCATCCCCCTGCAGCGCACGCACTCCGGAGCCGGTCGTCTCGCGGGGCGGGTCCAGGTTGAGCAGGGTGATGTCCACACCGGGCTCCCCGCCCAGACCCATCGTGCGCCAGAACTGGGCCGTGCCGCCGACGTCGAGGATGCTCAGCGGTCGCCCGAGCCGATCGAGCAACGAACGGAAGAGCTCGAAGCGGCGCCGTCGCAACCGCCGTGCCGGTGAGCCCGGCCTCTCGAAGTCGACGAGGAACTTGAGCACTCCCAAAGGACCCCACCTTCTCACCGGCGCACACCGTGCTGCATGGACCAGCGGACCAGGACATAGAGCGCCCAGACCCGGGACCAGTAGAGCCCGGGCGCTCCCGCGAGGAAGCCTTCCCAGAGCCGCCTCACGCCGGACGGCTCGAGCCCCGCCGCCCGGACCGCGTCCTCGTCCCTGAGGGTCTCGTCGATCGACCGGTTCAGACCCCGGCGGATCCACCGCTCGTAGGGAAGCACGAAGCCGCGCTTGGGACGTTCGAAGAGGGCGGGGTCGAGCCCGCGGAGCCCCACCCGACGAAGCACCTGCTTGCGCTGCACCGGCTCGTACCTGAGGGCGTCCGGGAGCCGGGCGACGGTGGACAGCACTCCCACGTCCACCAGCGGAAGCCGCTGCTCGATCGAGGCTGCCATGCTCGCCGCGTCGTTGTCCCGGAGGAGCCGCTCCCCGAGGAAGAGGCGCTGCTCCAGCACGCTGATCGCCGCCAGCTCGGAGCGGCCGTTTGCCTCCCGGAGCAGCCGTCCACGGACCTCGGCAGGGAGTCCGTCGTCCAGCAGCTCGAGCACCTCGGCGCCGAGCAGCTGCCGCTGAAAGTCGGGAAGGAAGAGCGCGTAGGCCAGCTGGTACAGGGCGAGCAGGTCGTCTCCGCGGCGCACCATCTCCGGCAGCTTGGCCCAGCGACTCTGGCGAGGCATCGCCCGATGCTCGCGCTGGAGCACGGCGAGCCCGAGACGCGCCAGGCTCACCAGGGCTCCGCGAGGAAGAAACCCGAGTCGGCGCGACCAGCGGTGGAGCAGCGGCAGCTCGTGGAAGGTCGGGTAGCCCCCGAAGAGCTCGTCACCGCCGGTCCCCACGAGCGCGACGGTGAAGCCTGCCTCCCGCACCGCCCGGGCCAGCACGTAGGAGTTGAGCCCATCGAAGGTGGGCTGGTCGATGCTTGCCAGGGCACCGTCGAGCTGGCCGACGAAGCGGTCCTCGGTGAGCATCACCTCCTGGTGCTCGGTGCCGATGGCCTCGGCGATGCGCCGGGAGAGCTTTCCTTCGTCCAGCTCCTGCTCCTCGAAGGCCAGCGTGAAGGTGTGGACCCTCCCCCGATTCGCTCGCCGGGCGAGGTTGGCGACTGCCGACGAATCCACGCCGCTGGAGAGGAACACGGCGAGCGGAACGTCCGAGACCAGGTGGAGCCGGACGCTCTCCTCCAGCGCCCGGGCGAGCTCCTCCTCGTCCACCGGGGTGGTTCGCTCGGAGGAAGGAATGCTCCAGGACTCGCCTCTGCGGAGCTCGCGCCCGTCGTCGGCCAGCTCGCGGAACTCGCCGGGGAGCAGCGACTCGACGCCCACCACCGCCGTTCGCGGGCCGACGACGAACCCGTTCCAGGCCACCGAGGCCGGCGCCCAGGGATCGAGCCGCGGTGTCCCCAGGAGCCCCGAGGCGAGCAGCGCCCGCACCTCCGAGGCGAAGGCCAGGGTCCACCCGGCCGAGGGGTCGGTGCAGCGGGCGACGTAGAGCGGCTTGATGCCCAGCGGATCCCGGGCGAGCAGGAGCCGCCGCCTGGCCGGGTCCCAGCACGCCAGGGCGTACATGCCCCGGAACGTCTCGAGCGCGGCGATCCCGTGCAACGACAGGCTCCGGAGCACCACCGCCGCGTCGCCGGTGGACTGGAACTCCTCTCCCCGGGCGACCAGCCCCTCCCGCAGCTCCCCGAAGTTGTAGACCTCACCGTTGAAGACCATCACCCGGCCGGTCGCCGGGTCCACCATCGGCTGAGCACCGGCAGGGGTGAGGTCGAGGATGGCCAGGCGACGGAAGTCGAGCATCACCCCCTCGCCGCCTGGCCCGGGAGTGGACTCCCAGCGACCCTGGTCGTCCGGCCCGCGGTGCACCATCGCCTCGCTCATCCGACGGAGCGCCTGGCGATTCCGATCATCCAGCCGCCCGACGAGTCCAGCGAGACCGCACATGGGGCTAGCTCCGCGCCGCGAAGAAACGGTCGATGGAGGCGAGGATGCGAGGGGCGGCGTGCCCGTCTCCGTAGGGGTTCTTGGCCCGCGCCATCGCCTCGTACGCCTCCGGGTCCTCGAGGAGCCGCGTGGCATGAGGGACGATCTCCTGCGCCCGCGCGCCGGTGAGCAGCGCGGTCCCGGCTGCGACGCCCTCCGGGCGCTCGGTGGTGTCGCGCATCACCAGCACCGGCTTCCCGAGCGACGGCGCCTCCTCCTGGACACCCCCGGAATCGGTCAGCACCAGACGACACCGGGCGAGCAGCGCCACGAAGGTCCGGTAGCCCTGCGGCGGCACCAGCCGCACGTTGGGCAAGCTCCCGAGGAGCTGCTTCACGTGCACCTGAACGTTGGGGTTGAGGTGCACCGGATAGACGAAGCGATGGTCAGGGAAGCGCCGGGCGAGCGTGGCGATGGCCTCGCAGATCTGAGCGATGCCCTCGCCGAAGTTCTCCCGGCGGTGCCCGGTGATGAGCACCATCGGCGCCCCGTCCGCACCGGGTCCGAGCACCCCGGCGAGCTCCGCGTCGAGCTGGGCCCCGAGACGGGGATCGGCACGCTGCAGCTCGAGCTCCATCAGCAACGCGTCGATGACCGTGTTGCCAGTCACGGTGATGGTCGCGGGATCCACGCCCTCGCGGAGGAGAGCGGCGCGGGCGGCCTCGGTGGGCGCGAAGTGGAGCGCCATCATCGGCGAGGCGAGCTTCCGGTTCACCTCCTCCGGGAACGGGGACCAGATGTTCCCCGTCCGGAGCCCGGCCTCCACGTGCCCGATGGGGATGCGCCGGTAGAAGCAGGCGAGGGCCGCCACCAGCACCGTCGTGGTGTCTCCCTGCACCAGCGCCAGATCCGGAGGCTCGGCTCCGAGCCAGCCGTCGATCCGCTCCATCAGCCGCGCCGTGAGCCCGGCGAGCGTCTGGTCGGGACGCATCACATCCAGGTCGGCGTCCACCGTGAAGCCGAAGCTCTCGGTGACCTGCCAGAACATCTCCTTGTGCTGGCCGGTCGCCACGACCTGGCAGCGGAAGCGGTCCTCCCGGCGGAGCGCCGCGACCACCGGAGCGAGCTTGATGGCCTCGGGCCGCGTTCCCATGAAGACCGCGATGCGACGGGGCGGGCTCACGAGCCGGCGCTCCCCATGCGCCGGGCGAGCGTCTCGCGCCCGGCCACCCACAGAAATTCGGTGTTGGTCGTCAGGTAGCGCCTCCACATCTTGCGCGGCTCCATCAGAAGGCGCCACGACCACTCCATTCCCACCGAGCGCATCCACCGCGGCGCGCGCGCCACGAGCCCGGCCAGCACGTCGAAGCTGCCGCCCACGCCCATCAGGACGGGCACCTCGAGCTGCTCGCGGTATCGCTCGAGGAAGACCTCCTTGAATGGCGAGGGCATTCCGACGAAGAGCATCGCCGGCCGTCGCTCGCGGATGTCCGCCACGATGCCGTCATGATCGGAGGGACGGAAGTAGCCGTTGCGCCATCCGGCCACCACCAGGCCGGGGTGCCGCCGGGGAAGTTCCTCGGCGAGAGTCCGGACCACTTCCTCCCGGGCTCCGAGCAAGTAGACCGGGTGGCCGCGCCGGGCAGCCTCCGCGAGGAGCCGGGACATGAGGTCCACGCCGGTCACCCGCTCGGGCACCGGCGCCCTTCCAGCTCCCAGCGCCCAGACCACGGACATCCCATCGGCGAGGATCAGATCCCCTGCCGCACAGGCCGCGTGCAGCTCGGGGTCGCGGCGCATCATGCACAGCACGCCCGCATTGGCGGTCACCACCGTGTGCGGTCGCCGCGGTCCCTCGCAGAAGGAGAGGCACCGGGCCACCGCCTCGTCCATGGTCAAGGCGTCGAATCGGAGGCCCATCAGCTCGGGCCGGGCCGGGGGCGCGTCAGACACGGGCGCCTCCAGCCGCTCGCACCGCGTGGTTCGCGCTCCAGGCCGCGGCGCGCTCCGCGTTCACCTGCGCGGTGGCCCGGTGCTTCCCCTTGACCAGCGCGAGGTGCTGATACCGGCGGAGGAAGCGACGGAACTCCGGATCGTCGTAGCGCTTCGCCCTCCGCACCGCGCTCGAGAAGTAGCCCCAGAGCATGGCCGCGCTGCCCCACACCGCGGGATGGCGAGGCAGCCGGGAGGTCGCCACCGCCAGGTAGTACAGCGGTGAGGTCCCCATGAACCACTGGCCGAAGCCCGCCCTCACCCGTCCGGTCCACAGACCCTTCTGGCTCGCCCCTTGCGGGCGGAGATGAATGAAGCGCAGCGATTCGCTGTCGACGCTCTCCGCGAGCCAGCCGAGCATCCGCGCGCGGTGACAGTCGATTCCGTCCCACATCACCTCGCGGACGAAGCCCCCGATCTCCCGGAAGCAGCGGACTCGGTAGAACTTCGTCATTCCGACCGACATCTCGTCGCCGCAGATCTCCGGCTCGAGCGCGCCGGTCCGCGGATGGACGAACCACGGCTTCCCCGAGGTCGTGCCGAGCCTCGGCTCGGCCTCCATCCGCTCCACCAGCCCCTCCAGGTAGCGAGGCGGAAGGACCAGGTCCACGTCCAGCTTGCAGAGGTAGTCGAAGTCCCCGAGGTCGACGGTCTCCAGGCCGGCATAGAACGCCTCCACCACCCCCGGCCCGACGCTGCGACGTCCCCGGTCATCGCGGCGCACCACCCGGAGATAGGGCAGACGCTCGGCCCACTCGGCGAGGATCTGCGGCGTCTCGTCGGTGGAGCCGTCGTCGACGACCACCCATGCCGACGGCGGCAGCGACTGCGCGGCGACGCTCTCCAGCGTGCGGCGGATGAAGTCGGCCTCGTCACGGCATGGAGAAACGAGTAGGACCCTGCGTCCCGACTGCACGACCTCTCCCGCGCTCGCGCTGAAACGGCGCGGCACACTACCTCTCGCCTCCCGAGAGTGTCGACACCGCGGCAGCGCTCGAGATGCTCGATCCCGAGTGGGAGCAGGCTGTCGTCGCTGACCGCGGTGAGTCTCGGTTGACCCCGGACGAAGGGCGGGGTCACGGCGCGGACTGGAGACTCTGCTATGACGCGCCCGCCACGCGATGAGCGCCGACCGGCTCCGCATCCTCTACGTCACGCAGCTGCCGCCGAGCCCGCCTCGCTTCGGAGCCCAGGCCCGGATGCATGGGCTGATGGCCGCACTGGGGAAGCGACATGCGCTGACCGCGGTGAGCCTCGTGGACGAGAACTTCGTGCCCGAGGAGAGCCGCCGGGCCATGCAGGCGTACTGCGACGAGGTGGTGCTCGTTCCCAACCCGGCCCCCACCAGCGGCTCTGGAAAGCGGCTGCTCCAGCTCCGCTCGCTCGCCTCGCGGCACAGCTTCGAGCGGCGGCTGTGGTCGGTGCCGGGCCTCCAGTCGGCCATCGACGCGGCCCATGCCCGGACGCGCTTCGACCTGGTCAACCTGGAGTTCCCCTACCTCGGACATCTGAGGCTCGCGCCCTCAGGCAGCGCGGCACCACCGGTGTTCGTGGACTCGCACGAGATTGCGCATCAGCTCGCACGGCAGATCGGACGGCAGCAAGGCGGCGCCCTGCGGTACCTCTACGGCGAGCTCAACTGGCGCAAGCTGCGCCGCGAGGAGCTGGGGGCCTACCGCCGCGCGGAAGGCGTGTACTTCTGCAGCAAGGCGGACGAGGAGCGGGCGCGCGCCCTGGTGCCCATGCGGCGCACCGCCGTCGTGCCAAACGCCGCCGACGTGGAGCATCTCCGCCCGCGCTCCGACGATCCTCCGCCGGATGGCGAGACGCTGCTCTTCTTCGGGCTGCTCTCCACGCAGCCGAACGTGGACGGCATCCTCTGGTTCGCCCGGGAAGTCTGGCCCCGGATCGTGGCGCGACGGCCAGGCGCTCGCCTGAAGATCGTCGGCAAGGCTCCGCCCGACCCGGTGCGTGCACTCGCCGGTCCGAAGGTGGAGGTGGCGGGCCTGGTCGAGGACCTGCGTCCACACCTCGCGGCCGCAGCGGCGCTCATCGTGCCGCTCCGGGTGGGCGGCGGGACCCGGCTGAAGATCGTGGAGGGGATGGCGATGGGGAAGGCGATCATCTCCACCCGGCTCGGAGCCGAGGGACTGGAGGTGGCTTCGGGAAAGGAGCTGCTCCTGGCAGATTCTCCCGAGGAGTTCGCGGCCGGAGCGCTCCGGTTGCTGGAGGAGCCGAACCTGTCCCGGGCGATGGGAGAAACCGCCCGGCGCGTGGCGGTCGAGCGGTACTCCTGGGAAGGCGCGTCGCGCACCCTCGAGTCCTTCTTCCGGCAGGCGGTCGGTGCGGCAGACGCGAGCTCGGCGCGCGCAGCGGGAGGTGCACGGTGAAGGCGGCGCTGATCGGCGCGGGGCAGATTGCTCGGCAGCATCTCGGGTGTCTCGAGGGTCTGCCCGAGGTGGAGGTGGTCGGGGTGTGCGACCTGTCGCCGGCCGCCGCCCAGTGCGCCGCGGAACGACATCGGGTTCCGCGGTGGTTCACCGACCACCGGCAGATGCTGTCCGAGCTTCGCCCGGAGGTGGTGCACGTCACCACGCCGGCGCCGACGCACTTCCGGCTCGCACAGGACGCGCTCCAGGCCGGGGCTCACGTGGTGGTGGAGAAGCCGGCCACCGCGACGCTCGAGGAGCTGGAGACCCTTCTTGCGCTCGCCGAGAGCCGCGGGCGCTCGCTCATCGAAGACTACAACTATCTCTTCAACCGTGGACCCCTGGAGATGCGCCGGCGGGTGGACAGCGGAGAGCTCGGCGAGGTGGTGCACGTCGAGGTCACCATCTGCCTGTCCATCGTCGGCACCGAGGGGTTCGCCGACCCGAACGCCGCCCACCCTGCCCTCGCCCTTCGGGGTGGTGCCATCGCCGATTTCCTCCCCCACCTGGCCTCGATGGCCCATCACTTCGTTGGACCGCACCGCCGGGTGAGGACCTCATGGACCAAGCGCAGTCGGTCGGTGCTGCCGCACGACGAGTTCCGGGCCATCGTCGAGGCGGAGCACGGCACGGCATCGCTGGCCTTCAGCGGCTCGGCCCAGCCGGATGCCTTCTGGGTGCGGCTCTACGGGACCCGGATGCAAGCCACGGCCAACCTCTTCGAGACGCGGGTCACGGTGGACGGGCTGCGTCCCGGCCCCAAGCCGCTGCGCCCCTTCCTCAACGGGCTCGTCGAGGCCCGCGACGTGGGGCGCGCCGCGTTCGAGACCTTGCTGCGCAAGTTCAAGGGGGGCCCAGGAGGCTACGAAGGGCTGTACGAGCTGCTGGAGCGCTCCTACCGCGCGTTCACCCGCAACCGGCCTCCCCCCGTCAGCCTCGCCCAGGTCCGCGAAGTGAACGCGCTGGTGGACGCCCTGAAACCCCCGGTGGTGGACCTGCCCCGTACGGCGCGGACGGGGTCGAGCGCATGAGGGCCCTCGTCACCGGGGCTGGCGGCTTCCTCGGGCGGCACGTGGTGGCTGTCCTGCGTGCGCGGAAGGTCACGGTCCGCGCCCTGCTCCGGCCCACGGCCCGCCTCGAGGCGCTGGGGTGGAGCGACGAGGTCGAGGTCTTCCGCGGCGACCTCCGGGCGAGCCAGGACCTCGAGCATGCCTTCGAGGACGTCGACGTTCTGGTGCACCTCGCGGCCGCGGTCAGCGGCGGGGAGGACGCCCAGTTCGCCTCCACCGTCGTCGGCACCGAGCGGCTGCTCGAGGCAATGGTCCACACCGGGTGCCGGCGGGTGGTGCTGGCGAGCAGCTTCTCGGTCTACGACTGGAGTGCGATCGAGGGCGTGCTCGACGAGGACTCGCCGCTCGAGCCGGTGCCCGCGCTCTACCAGCGCGACGGCTACTCCATCGCCAAGTCCTGGCAGGAGCGGCTGGTCCGTGAAGCGTGCGCCGCGCACGGCTGGGATCTCACGGTGCTCCGGCCGGGCTTCATCTGGGGACGCGACCACGCCGACCTCGCCGCGCTCGGCCTCAAGGTGGGGCCGGTGCGGGTGGTCATCGCGCCCCTGGCCCGCATGCCGATGACCCACGTCGAGAACTGCGCCGACCTCTTTGCCCTGGCCACCGTCGACCCGCGGGCCCGGGGCGAGACCTTCAACGTCGTGGACGGACACGGCGAGCGCATCTGGGACTTCACCGGCGAGTACCAGCGGCGAACGGGCGAGCGCAGCGCGCGCATTCCCGTCCCCTACCGGCTGGCGCACTCGGTGGTGAGCCTGGCCTTCGAGTCGGTGTTCCGCCGCAACCCCAAGCTGCCGCAGATTCTCATCCCCTGCCGCCTCGAGTCGCGCCTCAAGCCACTGCGCTACACCGGACGCCGGGCGCGGGAGCGGCTGGGCTGGACGCCTCCGCTGGACCTCGCCACCTGCCTCCGTCGAACCTTCGAGCCCCTGGCGCCGGGCCCGGAGGCCTGAGGGAAGCGCCGGTGGCCCGCCGCGGGTGGAGGGCGGTCGCGGTCACTCTCGCCGCCATCGTCGCGCTCGGTGTCGCCCTCACCGGAACGCACGGCGGGCGACACGCCGGCAAGGCGGTGCTGGAGTGGCCCCTCCGCCTGCGCCGCGGGGGGCAGCCGGTGGACTCCGAGCCGGGCCGGTTCCTTGCCGCCTCACAGGTTGGCTACGCGCCGGGGATGGAGAAGCAGTTCACCTCGGACAGGCCCTTCTCCGAGCACCGGGTGGTCCGGGAGGCGGACGGCACCGCGGTGTGCCTGACCCCTGACGGAGCGCACGAGGTGCAAACCCCCGGTGGCCCGGCCTGGGTGGGCGACGTCTCGGCGGTGACTGCCCCGGGACGCTACCTCGTGGTCGCCGGCGAGCGCCGGAGCCACCCGTTCTCCATCGGACCGGACGTCTTCGCTGCCCCACGTCGCGCCGTCCAGCGAGCGTTCTACTACCAGCGGGCCTTCACCGCGGTCGCGCCGGAGCACGCCGAGGGCCCCTGGAGCCACGCGAGCGATGCGCACCGTGCGCCACCGGGTGTGCGAGGCGGCTGGCACGACGCGGGCGACTTCTCGCTCTACAGCGCCTCCACCAGCTCGGCCCTCTTCTGGATGCTCGAGACCTGGCGGAGCTTCCATCCCCGTTCCGACGACACCGACCTGCCCGAGTCCGGCAACGGCGTGCCCGATCTCCTGGACGAGGTGCGCTGGGGCCTGGACTGGTACCTCTCCGTGCAGGACGCGAGCGGCGGGTTCGCCAACGCCACCTGCCTCGAGACCTATGGGCCCTACGGAACGAACAGGCCCGAGTCGGGGCCTCGGTACCGCGCCGGCGAGGTGGGCACGCTCGCCACCGCGCGCGCGGTGGGCACCCTGGCCTCGGCGGCAGAGGTCTTCGACCCGGTGGATCCGGCCTTCGCCGCCCGGCTCCTCTCCGCGGCCCGGCGGGGACAGGCCTTCCTCGATGCCCACCCCGAGACCAGCGACGGACCCACCTGCCCCGCGTACCGGGCCGATGGCGACGAGCTGCAGGGACGGCAGTCCCGGATGCTCGCCGCCGCGGCGATGCTGCTCGCGACCGGCGAGCAACGCTTCCGGGACGACTTCGCCCGTCACCGCGTGCCGCTCACCGGCGATCCGAGCTACCGGCAGGTGGGCGGCCTCGGAGTTCGCCTCTACCTCCGCGCACCCACGGCGGATCCCGCGCTCGCGGAAGTGCTGGAGCGTGAGCTCGATCTGCTCGCCGACCGGAGTCTCGCCGAGGGGGCGGCAAACGCCTACGGGCGCAGCGCCGCCACCCACTGGGGGTCCATCGCCGCCGGGTTCATCCGCGCCGGCGCACTTCACATCCCGCGCTGCATGGCCGACCGGCACCGCCACGCCGCCGACTGCCGTCAGGCGCTGGCGACGCTCCATCACGCCCTCGGACGGAACCCGCTCCACCTCGCCTACCTCAGCGGGCTTCCCGGCGTGGTGCACGGGCGGGCACACGCCTTCCACCACTGGCTGGCGACGCTGGACGCCCACCCCTTTCTCTTTCCCGGGCTGGTCGCCGGCGGCCCGAACGCCACGCCCGAGCCGGACGACACCTCCCGGCCGCTCGCGCGCCCACGACGCGTCTGGGGATACTGGGGAGACCCGGCGTTCCCGCGGAACGAGCGCACGCCCTACGAGCAGCGCTACACCGACAACGACAGCTGGTCCACCAACGAGGTCTCGCTGGACTGGCAGGCGCCCACGCTTCATCTGCTCGCCTTCGCCGAGTGGGTCGCGCTGAACCCCGACCCCCCGGACACGGCACCGCCCCTGGTGGACGACGGTAAGCTGCCCCGGTGCGACCGCCCGGCGCCCAGGGACTGAGCAGACACCTCGCAGGGCTCGACGGCGTGCGCGGCCTCGCCATCCTCCTGGTGATGGCGGTGCACTTCGTGGGCGACGCTCCGGCCACCAGCGCCCTCCAGCGCGTGGTGGTGAAGGGCGCGGGCTACGGGGTCCTCGGGGTGGACCTCTTCTTCGTCCTCTCCGGGTTCCTCATCACCGGACTGCTCCTCGATGCGAAGGGCAGCCCGCACTACTTCCGGAACTTCTACGCCCGCCGCACGCTGCGCATCTTTCCCCTCTACTACTTCGTGCTGGCAGTGCTGTTCCTGGTGCTGCCGCGCCTCATCGAGCCTTCGCCCCTGTTCGCGGTGGCGCTGCACCGGCAGATCTGGCTCTGGACCTATACCGCGAACTTCCGCATCGCCCTCGACGGCAGCTGGAGTGCGCTCACCTACGTGAGCCACTTCTGGTCGCTGGCCATCGAGGAGCACTTCTACCTGCTCTGGCCGATGGCGGTCTTCCTGCTTTCCCGGAGGGCGCTGGAGCGGCTCTGCGTGGGGGTGATGGTCGGCGCGCTGCTGCTCCGGATCGGCCTCGTCCTCCACGGGGTGAACGAGATCTCGGTATCGGTCCTCACGCCCTGCCGCCTCGACACGCTGGTGACCGGTGGACTCCTGGCGTGTCTGGTGCGCCGGGAAGCGCTGGGAGCGCGCCTGGTGGAGCGCTCCGGTCGGGCTGCGCTCGTCCTCGGCGCGGGCATCGTCGCGCTCTCCGCCTTCTGCGCCACGGCGAAGGTGGGGCTTCCGGTCCTGCACCAGGTGCGGGCGAGCGGTTATGCGCTGTTCTTCGGCGCGCTCACCCTCGTCTCGCTCCGGCCGCCCACCGAGGCGCTCTCGCGGGTGTTCCAGGGGAGTTTGCTGGGGTTCTTCGGCAAGTACAGCTACGGCCTCTACGTCTACCACGGCCTCATCGCCTGGCTCCTGGTGGACCTGGATGCGTACGCCCGCCTCGAGGCCATCTCGGGGAGCCACCTGCTGGCGATCGTCCTGCGTGCGGCGCTGGGACTGCTCTCCTCCCTCGCGATCGCGCTCCTCAGCTACCACCTCCTCGAGGCGCGTTTCCTCGCGCTGAAACGGTACTTCGAGCCGAGGTCAACCGCGGCTCCGCTCCCCACTCAGGGGGAAACGAGCACCGCGCCGATCACCCGGCCGCGGCCGACGAGCTCGATGGTCCGTTGAGCCTCGCTCAGGCTGCTGTGCCCCTGCTCGAGGAGGAGCAGCACCGCCTCGCAGGTCTCGAGCACGTGGAGGGTCGCCGGGTTCCGGACGGGGCTGCCGGTGGCGAGGATGAAGCGACGGCCCTGCGCGCAGAGCGTCTGGACGGCACGTCCGAGCCGCACCGCCCTCTCCGCATCGAGGTCCTGCACCTTCGCCGCCCGGAGCGGGGACGACCCCGCGGCCCGGGCAACCTTCACCAGGCGCTGCGCGAGCTCCCAGCTGCGCTTGGCATCCCCGAGCGAGACGATGCCCAGGTTGGTCCAGGGCCTGCCGACCAGGAGATAGGCAAGCATCCCCACGTCGCGCGCGAAGGGATGGGCCGCCAGCGGTGCCAGCGGCATCGTCTCGGCCAGCGCCACGGGGCGGGTGCGCTCGCCCAGCGCGGGGGTTGCACGGGGTTCGGTGGCCATCACGTCAGAGGTCCTGGATCTCCCCCATCAGGGGAATCCCGAGCACGGTCTCCACCTGCCACGGCTCGAGCAGTCGACGCGAGCCGAGGTCGAGGAGGGTCGTGGCGAGGAGCGCGAGCAGCAACCCTGCCACGATGCTGGAGGGGAGGACCAGAGCAGGCTTGGGCTTGATCGGCCCGCGCGGATGCTGGGCCGGCCGGAGCACGCTGTAGCGATACTTGTACGCGGCCTGGGCGCTGTCCTGCTCGAGCCGCGCGGCCTCCACCCGGTCCAGCAGGTTGTTGTACCGGGTAATGACGTGCCGCACCTGTGTCTTGGCGTACTCGACGTCCGGATCCTCGACCTCGCGCGGGTCGTCGACCTCCAGTGCCGCGGCGGTGACCGAGGCGTCCTTTGCCCGGGAGCTCCCCAGAGGCACCTCCGCCAGCAATCCCCGCTGCTTCCGTTCCGCCTCGAGGTCCCCCAGGTCTCGCTCCAGGGAGATGACCAGCGGAGACCTTCCCCGGAGCCCCTCGATGCTCTGCTTCAGGTCCTGCACCGCAGGATGGCCGTCCGCGTACAGGCCCCGCAGTTCCTGGAGCCGGGTCTCGAGCTCCAGAATCCGCTTGCGGCGAAACTCTTCGAGGTCCGCGATCGCCCGGCGCTTCGCCTCGATCTGCACCGTGAGCCGCGCTCCCTCCTCGCTGGGGGCCCGTACCACCAGCTGCGGCTGCGGACGGGACCGGACCCGGTTGCCGAGGCGAGCGGAGCGCTCGGTGCGCTTCTCATCGAGCTGCGCCAGCGCCCGATCCAGCTCCTCGCGGACCTTTCCGGCGCGCTTGTCGAGGATGGCGATGGCGTCGGCGATGGCGGAGATCTCCGCCGCGTGTCGAGCCTCGATGAAGTTCTCCGAGGCCGACTCCACCAGGCGAAACGCCAGGTCGGGATCCGGGGCGTGCACGCCGATGCTGACCGTGCTCTCCGTGGTGTTCACCCACATCGCCCGCTCGAGGAAGCCCACGAAGCCGTCGATCCGGTCCTCGTCCGTGGGCTTTGGGAAGAGCCGGGCCCAGATCCGGTCCTTGAGCCGGAGGATGGGCGCGCGGGTCTTTGGCCACCGCTCCAGCATCCCGCTCTGGGTGACCAGGGCGACCAGGTTGTCGCTGCTGAGGATGGTGTCGGCAGCCCGGGCCGTGGGCACGTCCGGCTGACCGGGAACGGTGCCGCCGGAGAGAGCGGCGATGACGTCCGCCCGCTGCACCTGCAAGGTGGTCTGCACCTCGTAAGTGCGGGGAAGCACCGCCAGCAGCACCCCGGAGAGCGCGACGACGGTGAGCGCCACCAGCGCGAACACCCAGCGGTGTCGCCTCACCGAGTGCAGCGCCAGGAGCACGAACCGTCCCCCCGGACCGAGCTGTGCGGGCCTCTCCATCTCGTCGCGGACCGGTAGACTGCCAGGGTTCGGGGTTCAGCCCAAGCGGGGTCGGCTGCTATTCTCGAACCCGCCCGTGCTGAAGCTCCTGCTGCTCTCGGTGGTCCTGGCCACCTTTCTCCTCCCGGTGCGGTTCGCCCGCGCCCGCAGCGCCGAGCGCGGCCTCCGGAACACCGTGGCCTCCATGGCGCTCGCGGAGCTGGCCTACGCCTTCTTCCTGATGTTCCTCTACTCCTACCTCGTCTAGTCGATGGCTGGACCGGCTCCCGCATCGGCAAGCCTCCCCCTTCCCCCGGAGCGCGCGGGCGGGTCGCGGCTGCCCTGGGTCCTGACCACCGTCCTGGTGGTCCTGACGGTGCTCGCGCTCTTCGTGGGCAACGGCAACCTCGGGCTGGCACTCGCACCGTGCCTCCTCGTCGCGGCGGTCTGGGGTGCCTGCGTCCTTCCCCTCCGGCACTCGCTGCTGACGCTGCTTGCCCTCGCCTGGCTGCTCGACGCTCCGAACGACGCCTTCGCCGCAGGCAAGGTGGCGCTCCCCTGGCGTCAGGTGGGCGCCGTCCTGTGGGGGAAGCTCAACCTCCTGGTCCCCGTCCCGGCGCTGGTCATCACCGGCTTCGACCTGGTCGCGCTGTTCCTCTTCGGCCTGCTGCTCTACCGGCACCTGCACCGCCTGCGGATCGACCGTACCGGCTGGGCCGACGTCCCGGCGCCGCTCACCCTCTGCATGTGGCTGTGCCTGGCGGCGGTGATCTGGATGTCGGCCTACGGCATGGCCCGCGGCGGCAGCTTCCGCTTCGTCCTCTGGCAGTCGGTGCGCTGGCTGTACCTCCCGGTGGTCTTCTTCCTCATGCGCCACGGGCTGCGCGGCCCCAGCGATGCCCGGGCGCTCGGGAAGGTGCTGCTCGTGGTCGGGGTGATCCGGGCGGCCGAGGCCATCGTCATCCGCCTCCTCTTCCCATCGGTGGAGGATCTGCCCCACGCCACCACCCATCACGACTCGGTGCTCTTCGCCCTGTGCACCGGCATCCTGGTCGCGCTGTTGATCGAGGTCCCGACCCGGAAGACGTTCGCCTTCACCGCCGTGCTCTTCCCGGTCTTCGCCTGGGCGATGGACGCGAACAACCGCCGGCTGGTCTGGGCAGAGGTGGCGCTGGTGCTGCTCGTCTTCTGGGTGATGACGCCCTGGCGGCCGTTGAAGCGGAAGCTGGCGCGGCTCATGGTTCACGCCGCGGTGCCCCTCTTCCTCTACCTCGCGGTGGGATGGAACGCCCGGGGGGCAATCTTCTCTCCGGTGCACAAGCTCCGCTCGATGACCGACTCGTCGGCGAACAGCTCCACCCTCTGGCGCGACCTGGAGAACTTCAACCTCGTCTTCACCTACCGGGACAGCCCGCTCCTCGGCTCGGGCTTCGGCCACCCGTTCGTCGAGCGGATCAGGCTGCCGGATGTGACCGCGGCCTACGAGCTCGAGCCCTACGTCCCTCACAACAGCGTGCTCGGGCTCTGGGCCTTCGGGGGGCTCCTCGGCTTCTTCTTGCTCTGGATGGTGTTCCCGGTGGGGATGTACTTCACCGCACGGGCGTATCGCTGGTCCCGCACACCGCTCGAGCGGGTCACCCTGCTCGGGGCCGCCGCCGCGCAGGTCTGCTACACCGTGCAGGGCTATGGCGACCTCGGGTTCGGGACGTGGGGACCGCTCTTCACCGTCGCCGCCGCGCTGGCGCTCGCCGGGAAGATGGCCGTCTCCAGCGGCGCGTGGGTGCCGGCTCCCGCTTTTCACTCGCTCTGGTCGGGCACTCACGGAGCGTTCGAGTCCTCTGCACCGCCCGGCCCGGAATCTTCCGGCAACGGGATGACCCGAGGCTCGACGCTGCGCTGACCGGAGGATCGGAGTCGGCATTGACCCACGCGCGCGGGGCGCGGGTGTTGCTGCAGACTACCGGCCCGCACACCGTGCGCATCGGATCGGAGGAGGTCCGTCCCCGCGCCGGATCGCGCTCAGCCCCGGGGGAGTTTCGCCATGTCGAAGGTCTGGATGCGATGTCTCGTCCTGCTCGCTGTCTGGGCAGTCGGGTGCAACGAGCAGCAACCGTTGAACCGGCCCGTCACCGGTGAGGGGCGGCGCCAGGCGGCGCTCTCCGGGCCGCCCACCTTCGTCCAGGTCGCATTCGCGACTCCCCAGTCTGCCTCGGCGAGCGTCAGCGTGAAGTTCGCCGCCGCCCAGAGCTCGGGCGACCTGAACGTCGTGGTGGTCGGATGGAACGACGCCACCAGCACCATCACCACCGTGAGCGACACCTCCGGCAACTCCTATGCGCTCGCGGCCGGGCCCACGGTCTACCCTGGCGCGCTCAGCCAGGCGATCTACGTCGCGAAATCGATCGCCCCGGCGGCCGCGAACGCCAACACGGTGAGGGTCACCTTCAACACCGCCGCCTCCTTCGTCGACGTGCGCATCCTCGAGTATGCCGGCCTCCATCCCACCGACCCCATCGAGGCCAGTGCCGCGGCGATCGGAACTGCGACCACCGCCGATTCCGGCCCGCTCACCACCACCACCCCGAACGATCTGCTGGTGGCGGCGAACATGACCACCGACACCACCACCGGACCCGGCAGCGGATTCACCCGTCGGGTCATCACCACGCCGGACTCGGACATCGCCGAGGACAGAGTCGCGACCACGACGGGGAGCTATCGGGGGACGGCAACCGTGACCGCGGGCAGTCGCTGGATCATGCAGATGGTCGCGCTGAGGCCCGTTCCGGGTGACACCGCGCCTCCCTCGGTTCCTGGGACCCCGACCGTCGTCGGCTCGTCCGACTCCCGCCTCGACCTCTCCTGGGGGGCCGCCAGCGACAACGTCGGCGTCGCCGGCTACCGGCTGGAGCGGTGTCAGGGCTCCGGCTGCAGCAGCTTCGTCCAGATCGCCGCCCTCGCCGGCACGGCCACCACGTACAGCGACACCGGGCTGACCCCGGCCACCACCTACGGCTACCGGGTGAGAGCGGTGGATGCGGCCGGGAATCTCGGTCCCTACTCGGCCACCGGGATCGGAGTGACGCCCGCCGACACCACGCCTCCCGGTGCGCCTGCCAGCCTGACCGCCACCGCCGCGGGCACCAGCCAGGTGAATGTGGCCTGGTCGGCGGCCAGCGACGACGTCGGGGTCGCGGGGTACCGCGTCGAGCGGTGCACGGGGTCGGGCTGCAGCTCGTTCGCCGAGATCGTCGCGCTCGGCCCGGGAGCCTCGGTCTACTCGGACATCGGGCTCGCCGCGGGGAGCACCTACGGCTACCGGGTCCGTGCCGTCGATGCGGCCGGCAACCTGGGCTCCTACTCGGCGGTGGCCACCGCCACGACACAGGCTCCGGACACGCAGCCTCCCACGGTGCCGGGAGGAGTGTCGGCCGTCGGCTCCGGCACCTCCCAGGTGACGCTTTCCTGGACGGCATCGACGGACAACGTCGGCGTCAGCGGCTACCCCATCGAGCGCTGCCAGGGGAGCGGCTGCTCGAACTTCGCCGTGGTCGCAAGCGCGGCCGCCGGGTCCACGAGCTTCGTCGACTCCGGCCTGTCCACGGCGACCAGCTACTCGTACCGGATCAGCGCTGTCGACGCAGCGGGGAATTCCAGCGGCCCGAGCGCGGTGACGACCGCGACCACGCTCTCCACCCCGCCCAGGCCCGTCGTGCCCGCGTTCGTACAAGGGAACTTCGCCACGCCACAGAGCTCGCCGACCTCGGTGACCGTGCCCTACAAGGCCGCGCAGACCGCCGGGAACCTGAACGTGGTCGTCGTGGGGTGGAATGACGCCACCACGAGCGTCTCGACCGTCCGGGACACCAGCGGCAGCACCTATTCCCTCGCCATCGGTCCCACCCGGCAGAGTGGGGGCGTGTCGCAGTCCATCTACTACGCGCCGAACATCGCTGCGGCTGCCGCGGGTGTGAACAAGGTCACCGTGACCTTCTCCACGGGCGCCGCGTTCCCGGACGTGCGAGTGCTGGAGTACGGCAACGTCGCCCGAACCTCACCGCTGGACGCGGCGACGGGCGCCACGGGCAACTCGGCCACCAGCAGCAGCGGGGCGCTCTCGGTACCGACCGCCTACGACTTGCTGGTCGGGGCGAACACCGTCCAGACGACGACCGACGGCGCGGGGCCCGGGTACGCGCTCCGGATGATCACCACCCCCGACTCCGACCTGGTCGAGGACCGAGTGGTGACCACGGCCGGCAGCAACACCGCCACCGCGCCGCTCGGCGGCGCCGGCGGCTGGGTCATGCAGCTGGTCGCCTTCAAGCCGGGGCCGCCCGATGCGACCCCGCCCACCGTGAGCATCACCTCGCCGGCGGCGGGCGCGACGCTCAGCGCCACTGCGACGATCAACGTGCAGGCCACCGATCCCGAGTCCGCCGTGACGTCGATCCAGCTGCTGGTGGACGGAGTGGTGGCGCTGAGCTCGGCGAGCAATCCCGTCTCCTTCCGTCTGGACACGAGACCGTTCGCCAACGGTGCGCACCAGCTGTCGGCAAGCGCCGTGAGCGGTGGGCCCGGCTCCGGGTATGCGGCAGCGGTCCCGGTCACCTTCAGCAACACGAGCCCGGGTAACCCCGCGGTGAACGGCGTGTGGACGGGGACCATCACCCTCCCGCTGGTCCCGGTGCACGTGAGCCAGCTGCCCGGAGGACAGATCCTGATGCATGACGCACAGGGTCTGTACGGGATGGACGCCTGGACCTGGGACACGAGCAACAACACCTTCCTCAACGTCGAGGCCCCGGCGAACATCTTCTGCTCGGGGCACGAGCAGATGGCCGATGGCCGGGTCCTGGTCGTAGGCGGCCACATCGACGCGCACATCGGGCTCTCCGTGGCCAACGCGTTCGATCCCACCACCGGCGCCTGGAGCGTGCTCCCGGACATGGGGTTCCCCCGCTGGTACCCGACCGCGACAACCCTGCCCGACGGGAGAATCCTGGTGCAGTCCGGCGAGTCGAACTGCAACGGGTGCTACGTGGCGACACCGGAGATCTACAACCCGTCGACCAACGCCTGGAGCAAGCTCTCCAGCGCGCAGTTCTCCTTCACCTACTACCCGCACGGCTTCGTCCTGCCCGACGGCCGGATCCTGGTCTCGTCCACCGCCGAGTCGCCGATCCAGAGTCAGGTGCTCGACCTCGGGGCACTGCGCTGGTCGGCCATCGGTGGTGGGGCGGTCGAAGGCGGCACCGCGGCGATGTACCTGCCGGGCAAGATCCTCAAGACCGGCACCTCGGTCGACCCCGACACCGCAACCCGGAACTCGACGGCGCTCGCCTACGTCCTCGACACCACCACCGCCACGCCGAGCTGGAGACAGGTGGGGTCGATGAACTTCCCGCGCACCTACGTCACGCTGACCCTGCTGCCGGACGGAACCGTCCTTGCCACCGGAGGGGGCCCGACGACCGCGGCCACCGACACCGCGCGCGCGACGCTGGTCTCCGAGCTGTGGTCTCCCACGACCGAGACCTGGACCAAGCTCGGAGCGATGCACGCTCCACGGCTGTACCACTCCGGCGCGCTCCTGATGCCCGACGGGCGAGTGCTGGTCCTCGGCGGCGGCCGCTTCGACAACGCCACCGTCTCCACCGACCAGTTCAACGGGGAGTTCTTCGCCCCTCCCTACCTGTTCAAGGGGCCGCGGCCCACCATCTCCTCCGCACCCGGTAGTATCCCCTACGCCCAGCCCTTCACCCTCCAGACGCCGGACGCCGCGCGCATCGCCAAGGTCTCGCTGATGCGCTTCGCCAGCACCACACACGCCATCAACATGGGCCAGCGGTACGTCCCGCTCTCCTTCACCACGGGCTCGGGCTCGCTCACCGTCACCGGCCCGGCGAACAGGAACGTGGCCACCCCGGGCAACTACATGCTGTTCCTCGTCGACACCTCGGGCGTTCCTTCCCTCGCCGCGACCGTCCGGCTGTAGAGGACCCGGCCCGGATCGAGGCCGAGACGCTCGGCGCGCCGCAGCTGCCGGCGACGCCACAGCGTGTAGAGCACCGGCAGCACCTCGAGGGTGAGGAAGGCGCTGGTGAGGAGGCCGCCGAGCATCGGCGCGGCAATGCGCCGGGTGATCTCCGCGCCCGTACCTTCCGCCCAGAGGAGCGGGAGCAGGCCGGCGACCATCGTGGCCACGGTCATCACCTTGGGTCGCAAGCGCTGCAGCGCCCCCTCCGCGTGGGCCGCGCGCACGTCCTCCTCGCTGCGGAGGCTCCCCTCGGCGAGACGCCGCTCCACCGCCTCGTCGATGTAGACCACCAGCACCACGGCGGTCTGCAGGGCGAGGCCCGCCGCAGACAGAAGCCCGACCCAGACCGGTGCCGACCAGGAGTAGCCGAGCCAGTACAGCGTCCACACGCTCCCCACCAGCGCGAACGGGACGGAGACCAGAACGATGCAAGCTTCGGTGATGCTGCGGAGCTGGAGAACGAGCAGCAGCAGCATCGAGGCGAGCACCGCGGGGACGATCCACCCGAGCCGACGCTCGCCGGCCTCGATCAGCGGGACCTGGCCGATCCAGTCCATGCGTTCCCCCGCCCTGGGGGCGAGCGTCCCCTCGGCGATGGCCCGGCGCAGAACCCGGTCCGCCCGCCGCACGTAGTCGACCGCGTTCGTGCTCGGCGTGAGGTCCACCTGGACGTACTGCGCGAGCTCCTCGCCCTCGGAATGAAGGCTCGACGGAACACGCTCCCACCCCGTCGTCCCGAGCAGGGCGAGCGGCAACGGCTGACCTCCGGATGGAGCCGACCCGCGCACGGTCAGGGCCGCCAGCTGCTCGAGAGGGCCGACCCGGCTGCCATCCTGGGCGAGGTGGACGGGGAGCGGGTGCCCATCGGCGAGAGCCACGCCCACCGGACCGGGCCTCGTCACCACGGAGGCCACCTCGGCCGCCCGCGCCCGATCGACCCCGCGGGCGGAGAGCAGCGCGTCCTGGAACGCGAATCGGATCCAGCGCTCGCCACCCGAGGCCTCGACGAACGCGCTCCGCGTCCCCTCCACTTCCTCGAGCAGAGTCCGGGCGGCTGCCGCGAGGACCTCCAGGCGAGCGGCGTCCGGGCCCCGGAGTCGCAGGCCGACGGGGGTGCGGATGCCGGTGGAGGCCATGTCGATGCGGGCGCGCGCGGGCCCGGTCCACGCGGAGCTCCATCCGGGCATCCGGCTCGCCTCGGCCAGTCGGGCCACGAGCTCGGCGCGCGTGTCCGGGCGGAACGAGACCCCGAGCCCGGGAAAGTGGTCGAGCAGCGGACCTGGCAGCCAGCTCCCGAGCGCCCGGGGGTGGGGCCGGGGAGGCCACGCCTCGTTCGGGCGCAGGCGGAGGTTCACCTCCGCCATGCTCATCGGAGCCGGGTCGGTGGCGGTCTCCGCACGGCCGAGCTTGCCGAACACCCGCTCCACCTCGGGGAAGGCGGCGAGTGACGCGTCCAGGCGCCGGAGCTGCGTGGCCAGGGGAGCCTCCGGAGCACCGGGACCCGTGGTGGGCATCGCGAGGAGGTCTCCCTCGTCGAAGCGGGGAAGGAACTCCCCGCCGAGCGACGCGGCCACCGGCAACCCGGAGAGCACCAGGAGGAGGGAGGTCGCCAGCGTCCACCCCGGACGGCGAAGGGCGAGCTCCAGCAGCGGCCTGTACACCGCGACCAGCCAGCGAGTGACGGGATGCTCGCCTTCGGGTCGCACTCGCCCCCGGAGCAGCCAGCGGCGAAGCACCGGACCGAAGGTGACCGCGACCAGCGCCGCCGACAGGAGCACGAGGGTCTTTGTGAGCGCCAGGGGCCGGACCAGCTGTCCGGTCTCCCCCGAAAAGGACAGCACCGGGAGGAATCCCAGCGCGCTGACGAGCAGCGAGACCACCAGCGCCGGCGTCACCCGCTGCGCCACCTCCAGGAGGGCCGCCCGCCGGTGCGGACCGGAGAGGCCCGGGGCGGATTCGAGCCTCCGGTGGCACGCCTCGAGCGCAACCACCTCGGCGTCCACCGCGAGACCGAGCGCGATGCCGATGCCACCGAGGCTCATCACGGTCGAAGGGATGTCGAGGAGCCACATTCCCAGGAAGGTGAGCAGCACGACGAGGGGGAGGCCGAGAACGGGAATGAGAGCCGCTCGCGGATCCAGGAGGAAGAACAGCACGACGAGTGCCACCACCAGCACCTCTTCGGTCAGGGCCGAGCGCAACCCCCGCTGGACACCGGCGATGACCTCCGAGCGATCGTGCACCGTGAGAAGCTGCACGCCCGGGGGCAGCCGAGCCGCGATCTCACCCACCGCGGCCCGCACCCGGGCGAGGACCGAGGGGACGTCCGCTCCCCGCTGCACCACCACCACGGTCCCGACTGCCGGCTGGCCTCCCTGGAGGTCCACGAGTCCGGTCGGCATGTCGTGTTCAACCGCCACCCGGGCCACCGCGCCGAGCAGCGTCCCCCCTCCGGAGCCCTGGCTCGGCCGGATCGGGAGGTCGCGCAGCTCGGTCAGCGCGGGCGGCGCACCGGACAGACGCCCCCGGACGGAGGATACGACGTCCTCGAAGGGCAGCGCCGCGGCGGACAGAGCGGCGGAGTCCACATCCACGACGACCTTCTCGGTGAGGCCGCCCGCCACCGCGACCTCCGCCACGCCGGGAACCGAGGCCAGCGCCGGGGTCACCACCGCCTCCTGGAGGCGCCGGAGCTCCGTCGGAGGAAGTCGGTGTCCCGGGTCGATGAGCGCGAGCTGGTACACCCAGCCGGCGCTGCCGGCCTCGGGGCCGATCCGCACGCGCGCCTCCCGCGGGAGGAGACTTCGGACCGAAGCCACCCGGTTGCTGATCTCTGCCTGTGCCGCGTGGAGGTCGGCGCCCTCGGCGAGGACCACCGAGACCTGGGACATGCCGGCCATCGAGGATCCCCGCACCACACTCGCTCCCGGCAGTTGCGCGAGCGCGCCGGTCAGAACCCGCGTCAGCCGGGCCGTCACCTCGGCCGCCGGATGGCCCGGCCACTCTGCCACGACGGGAACCTGAGGTTCCCCCAGCTCCGGAAGGAGGTCCTGTGGCAGCTGCCGGCGGGCGAGCTCTCCAGCGAGCGCGAGCGCCACGGCGAGCGCGAGGACGACGCGGGGATGCTGGCCGCTCCAGCGCACCGCCCGGGCGATCATCGACCCTGTCCGGCGCCGGGCCCGGCCCGTGTCCATCGCAGCGCGAGGTCGACGAAGAAGGCATCTCCCCCGACGACCCGCTCGCCCTCGGACAGTCCACCGAGGACGGTCGTGAACCCGAGAACGGTCCGGCCCGCGCGGAAGGAGCGGCGGGCGAGCGTTCCGTCCGGCGCGAGGACCAGCACCGAGGTTCCATCGGGGTCGGCGAGCACGGCAACGGCGGGCACGAGCAGCTCTGAACGCGGGGCCTCGGGCCGCTCGATCCATCCCACGGTTCCCGTGCTCGGCACGCGCCCCCGCTGCCGCACGGCGAACGGCAGCCGCCCGCCCCCATCCGCCGAGCTGCTCAGCGCACGGACGCTGACCGCGGCGTCGGGGCGCGACGCGGGGTGGAAGGTGGCCTCGCCCGCCGCGAGGTCTGCCACGTCCTCGGTGGCGGGCAGCGCCACCACACGCCCATCGTCCTCCACCCACGCCGGGGCCCGCGAGGCGCGGAACAGCGTGCGGCGCTGCACACGCTCCGTCGACGGCAGCGCGGCGGGCCTCGGCATCGACACGCGGATGGCCACCAGCTCCATCCCGCAGATCGGGCACGCGCCCGGCCCGCGGGCAAGCGCCGAGGGATGCATGGGGCAGGCGTAGACCCCTGCGGTCATGCGCGAAGTCCCGGAGATCCGGAGCGCGAGGATCAAGGCGAGACCTGCCCCGACCAGAAAGGCGGTCCGGAGCACCAGGGTGAGGAGCGGCGGACGGGTCATTCCTCGGCCAAACATAGTCCGGCGGGGAGCATCCCTGGCGGGGCGTGCCTAGCTTGGCGGGTCACGTGTACTTTCTCGTTTCCCTCCTCCTCGCCCAGGCCGCTCCCTCGCCCCCTCCGGCCGACACCGGATCCGAGGCACTTCCGACCGCGGTCCGCCCCGAGGACTTCAGCCTCGCCGAGCCCGGGAGCCGCGCCCGTCAGGGGACCCTGCCCGGCGACTTCGCCATCGCCCCTCCGGATCCGGAGAGCCTCCGGGGGCCCTCCAAGGACGAGGGTTTCGACTTCATCCCCATCCCGGTCCTGAGCTTCAACTCCGATACCGGTTTCGGCTTCGGGCTGGTGCTGCTCGCCTACGTCTACGGGAAGGACTTCCGGCCCTACCGGCACGGGCTCACCGCACAGTTCTTCGCGACCACCACCGGGTTCCAGGGGCACTACATCACCTGGGACGCGCCACACCTGCTCGGCCCGGTGCGCGTCGAGGCGCATCTCGAGTTCCACAAGGATCTCTACGCGCCCTACTACGGCCCCGGGAACCACACCTTCCCGGGGCAGTTCCTCAACGGGCCGGACAAGTTCTTCGGGTACGAGAACGTCTGGACCTGGGACTGGATCCGCTTCCGCATCAAGCCGTTCGGCGACCAGTCGCCGCTCACGCTCTATGCCGGCTACCAGTACCGGTACTTCTGGATCACCCCGTACGCGGGCTCGAACCTCGACATGGAGCGCCCCAACGGGGTGACCGGCGGCCGCAACGGCGCGGCCTTCGCCGGCCTGCTCATCGACACCCGGGACGACGAGCAGAACACCCACTCCGGGTTTCTCATCCAGGGCGCCGCGCGGGTGGCCCGGCCGTGGACGGCGAGCCAGTTCAGCTACCAGGGCGTGACGGGCGGTCTCCGCATCTTCTTCTCGCTCTGGACCCCGCGGCTGGTGCTCGCGCTGCACGGCGAGGCGGACCACCTCTGGGGCGACGTTCCCTTCTGGGAATGGAACCAGATCGGCGGCATCTCCAGCGTCGAGGGACTGGGCGGCCTGGACACGGTGCGCGGCGTGCCCCGGAACCGCTACGGAGGGAACACCAAGGTCCTCGGGAACGTGGAGCTGCGCTGGGCGACGGTGGAGATTCCCTGGGGCCCCGCGCCGCTGCAGATCGGCCTCTCCGGCTTCCTGGACACCGGCAGGGTGTGGCAGCCGGGACAGCCGAACGGGAAGTTCTTCGACGCGGACCAGTGGCACAGCGGGGCCGGCGGCGGCCTCCGTCTCATGCGCCGTGCGGCGGTCATCCGCGCGGACTTCGGAGTCGACTGGGTGCTGAAGCGCACGGGCATCTACGTCGCCTTCGGCCAGCTCTTCTGAGCGGGGGCAGCGCGGGCCCCCGAGCCGTCCTCCTGCCCCGGCGGGTCAGGCCGTCAGCCAGGCGCGCAGCTCGGCAGGAGCCGAGGTCTCCGCTCGAACGCCGCCCTCGACGGACAGCGGCACGGCGACGAAGCCCCGGTGTCCCAGGGCGGCGAGCAAAGCGCGGCGGGAGTCGTCGTCGGGCGAGAAGAGCACGCAGCCGTCACCGCCCCCCGCCCCGCTCACCTTTCCGGTGCTGCCCGCGGTGCGTGCGAGCGCGAGGATCCGGGCGGTGCCGGGCGTGCCGACGCCGGGCAGCGACTCGAGCAGCTGCTCCAGCCCCTGGCATGCGTCGTCCACCTGGCCGAACCGCGAGGCCCGCAGCCCGTCCTCCAGCTCCCGGCCGAGCTCGTCGCTGGACTCGACGAAGCTCTGCCGCGCCGCACCCTCCAGCGTCGCCTCTGCCTTCCGGATCATCCCCGGCGTCGAGGCGCTCTGGCCGCTGAAGGCGTAGCTCGCCGGGAGCGCCGTGGTGCCGAGCCGCACCACGTCCGGCGCGCCCGCCGCGGCGAGCCCGAGCGAGAGGGTAGCCGCCCCCGTGACGCGCTCGAGCGGCCAGCGCCGGTAGCGGAGGAGCCCGCCCACGCTGCACGCGGCGACGTCACCGCCGCTCCCCTTCCCTCCCTGCGCCTCCGCGTGGGCCAGCATCGCCAGGGCGAGAGGCGGGCGGACCTCGAGCAGCCGCGCCACGCTCTCCACCGCCAGCGCCACCGCGCGGGCCGAGCTCCCCAGGCCCAGCTTGTGGCCGCCGGGGCCCACGCCGGTGGGCGACAGCGCGAGCTCCAGCCCCAGCGACTCGCGGGCACGCGCGCGCACCACGACATCGAGGGCGCGAGCGGCGAAGGCGAACGGGGCACCCGGCTCGCTCTGCCAGCGCACTCCCAGCGGAGTCACGGTTCCTCGCAGGCGGCCCTCGGCGAGGACTAGGTGGACCTCCCTGTCCTCGCGGGTGCGCGCGAGCGCGAACGCCCTCGGGCCGACGCCCGCGAGCCGTGCCGTCCCGCCCCAGAGGACGGCGTACTCCCCGGAGAGGAAGAGCTTGCCCGGGGCCGAGAGGCAGATCTCCACGCGCTGCCGACTCTAGGGCTCGACGAGCCGCGCGTCACCGCCGGGGCGGCAGCGCACCACGTCCAGCGCCCCCGCCTCGCGAGCCAGCCGCTCCACCTCGGCCTCGTGCGAGGCGAGCGTGAGGAGGACCGGATTCGGCCCTGCGTCGAGGGTGAACCACACCGGGACGCCGCGGCGGCGGGCAGCCGGGAGCGCGAGGATGAGCCCCAGGGTGCCAGGCAGGAGGTAGCAGAGCGGCGGGTCGGCGGCGAACGCGGTGGCGTGCATCCTCCAGGCGTTTCGCTCGGACAGCGCGCCCAGCGCCTCGAGGTCGCGCGCGGCGATGGCCTCGGTGGCCCGCGGAATCTCGGCCTCGGCGTCCTTCACCCAGGCCGGATAGTAAGGAGAGGTCTCGACCGTCTGGGCCATCCCGTCGCGGCTGCCGACCTCCTTCTCCGCCCGGCTCAGCACCGCGACCAGCAGGCGCAGCTGTGGCCAGTGGCCCTCGGCGAAGGCCTGGGTGGCGACGCTGTCCGCGCCGTCCTCGCGGCTGCCGCGGTGCCAGATGCACACCCCGCCCTGGACGCTCCGGCAAGCCGAGCCACTGCCCTCGCGGGCCAGGCGCGAGACCGCGGCTGCCTCGGTCGACAGCCCCGCCGCCGCCCGCCCGGCCAGCGCGAGCGCGGCGAAGCCGGCGGCGCTCGAGGCGAGCCCCGCGGCCATGGGGAAGTTCCCCCGCGAGTCGACTCGCACCGGGCCGAGCGCCCGCGTGGTCTCGGCCCGGACGCGCTCGAGGAGCCCGAGCACGCGCGCGCGCTCCTTGCCCCTGGCCTCGCTGCCGTGCAGGACGACCGAGTCCGCCGGCGCGCCGAACTCCACGGTCGTCACCACCTCCAGCGGAGCGAGGGTGACCGAGAGGCTCGACTGGTGCGGGAGGATGCGCACCGGGTCCCGCTTCCCCCAGTACTTCACCAGGGCGATGTTGGGGTGGGCGCGCGCGGTCGCTCGGCCGAGGCTCATGGGGTGGGCTCCAGCTCGGAGGTGAGCACGGCGAGGCCCGACTTCTCCAGCGTCCCGCTCGCCGGGAGCTTGCGGAACAGCGCCACCACCGCCCCACCGTCGCCCCCCGCACCGGTCAGCTTCGCCCCCAGGGCTCCTGCACGGCGGAGCGTGTCCACCGCGGTGTCGAGGGCCGGCGAGCTCACCCCCGCCGCGGCGAGGAGGCCGTGGTTGACGTTCATCGCGTCGCCGAGCGACTCGAGGTCTCCGGCCTCCAGGGCCTCCGTTCCCTCGACGGCGAGCCGGCCCATCTCCTTGAAGAGCCGCCCGTACCGCGTGGGCCAGCGCGCCGCGCGACGGCGAAGGGCGGCCACCGTCTCCTGCGTTCCCCGGCGCGGCCCGACCAGCGCGAGGACCAGCGTTGCCCTCGCCCCGATGCGCACCTGCCGCACCCGGCCCGGCCGGCCGGGCTCGGCCGACACGGGCCGGCGGTAGAGAAGGGGCGTCGAGTGCGCGCTCACCGTGTGGTCCACCCCGGACGGCGTGCCGTGGAACGCCTCCTCCATCCGGAGCGCGAGCGCGAGCACCTTCGCCGGAGTCGGCGTGCTGCCGGAGGCTCCGAGGAGCAGGCGCGACACCGCGACGGCGAGCGCCGCCGAGCTGCCCAGCCCCATGGAGACCGGCAGGGTCGAGGACAGGGCGATGCGCAGCGGCGGCCGGCCGGTCGCCGAGGCCACGGCCTCGAACGCCGCGTCGAGCATGCGGCGCTGCGGGGCGGTGAGGTCCGGGAGGTCGCCGAGCGCGCACCGCTCCGCCGCCGTCCCCCGTGCGGTGACTCCCAGCGAGAGGGGAACGGCGAGCGCCGGGTGTCCGTACACCACTGCGTGCTCCCCGAGGAGGATGACCTTCCCCGGGCCGAAGGCCTCGGCCGCGGGGCCCCGGTGCGGCGCGCAGGCCGGCGCGGCGGCGCGGCGCGCGGCGCTCGACCTTCCGCTCACGACCGCTCGGGCTGCCCGTGCGTGTCGGCGGGTCCGAGCGAGGCGAGGATCTCCCTCGCCTTGTCCACCTTCACGTTGCCGCTCTTCACCAGGAGGTGGGCGACCTTCTCCACGTGGTCTCCGCGGGCCCCCGCGGTCACCGCGACACAGCGGGCGTGGAGTGCCATGTGGCCCTTCTGGATTCCGATCGAGCCCAGCGCCCGGATGGCGGCGAAGTTCTGCGCCAGCCCGACCGCCGCGAACACCATGCTCATCTCCCGTGCGCCGTGGGTGCCCATCAGCTTCAGGGCCAGCTGCACGCCGGGATGAATCTTGATCGGCCCACCCACGGTGCCCAGGGCGAGCGGCAGCTCGATGCGACCCACCAGGTGCCCGTCCTCGACGTACCACTGCGAGAGCGGCCGGTACTGGCCGTCACGACAGGCGAAGGCGTGCGCCCCGGCCTCGATCGCCCGCCAGTCCTGGCCGGTGGCGATGGCCACGGCGTCGATGCCGTTCATGATGCCCTTGTTGTGGGTCGCGGCACGGTACGGGTCGGCCCGGGCGAAGCGGCTCGCCTGGCTGATGCCCTCCGCGATGTCGGGGCCGGCCATGTCGAAGTCCGCGAGCGCAGCCAGCGGAATCCGGCAGCTCGCCCGCGCCAGGCGACGATCGGCCAGGTTGCTGAGGATGCGGAGGTAGACGTGGCCGCCGGTGATCTGCTCGATGAGCGGAGCGACTCCCTCGGCCATGGTGTTGATGAGGTTCGCCCCCATCGCCTCCTGGGTGTCGATGACCAGGTGGACCACCAGCAGGGGCTCGCCCTTGCTGCCCTCGGGAGCGGGGAGCAGGCGCACCTCGACGTCGCGCGCCCCCCCGCCGCGGCGCTGCATCGAGGGATGGAAGCTGTTGGCCAGCGCGAGGATCTGCTCCTTGTGAGCGCGGATCTTCTCTGCGGCGATGGTGGGGTCACCGTAGCGGGTGACCTGCACCTGGCCGATCATCAGCGGCTCGTCGGCGTCGGCGGTGAAGCCACCCGCCTCGCGGACGATCTTCGCGGCGAAGGAGACCGCCGCGACGACCGACGGTTCCTCGACCGCCATCGGCACGATGAAGTCCCGACCGTTGACCTGGAGGTTCAACCCCAGACCCATCGGCAGGGAGAAGGTCCCCACCGCGTTCTCGATCATGGTGTTCGCCGTGGCCAGCGGCAGGGTCTCGGCGCTGCGCAGCAGCGCGAGATCCTCCTCGGAGAGCCCGAACCGCCGCTTGAGCTCGACGAGACGCTGTTCCAGCGTCAGCTTGTGGAACCCCGGGAAACGCGAGGAGGGCGCCTGCCCCTCGGCGTCGGCGTCCACTCGCAGCACTGCCCCCGTTCCCTGTTTCACAGCGACTCCATCCAGTCCTTCAGCGGAGCCGTCACCACCCGCGGGCTGCGCCGCAGATCGGCCACGGTCCGGCT
>Ga0081540_1000204_pt1 | contig 61960 bp, 54 predicted proteins | sample TabmetS2T1R1_FD_71024 | JGI IMG/M metagenome (GOLD analysis project Ga0081540, IMG submission 71024) | Tabebuia heterophylla rhizosphere microbial communities from the University of Puerto Rico - S2T1R1 | ecosystem: Host-associated > Plants > Roots > Rhizosphere ...
GAGGGGGATACAGGCCGGTACGTGGGAAGGGGAGAGAGACGAACGACCAAGGAGGCCGGGCGTGATCACCACGAAGCGTTGTCCCCACACGGGCGTTGTGAACTTTTTTGTGCGGGCCGATCCCCATCTGGCGGTTGGGTCGGTGAGCCAAGACGCAAATTTCCGACAATTCATCTGGCGTTGCTATCTCGACGGGCAAGGCGCAGGCATCGCCGATGATCCCGCGATCGCGGAGGCCAACCTTCGCCGTGCCATTGCCCGCGGCCGCGAGCTGACCGCCTCAATGTGACTTGACGGCGCGTCCACGCCGCCGTGGCTACCGCACGGAGGTACGACCCGCCTCGACGACGGAACGGCCACTGGTCCCCACCAGCAGCAGCCGGACGCCATGAGGTCCACGCCAGGAGCAACCGAAAATGCGCACAAGTGCGCGCCGCTGCCGCGGCCTTTTTGCGTATTGCAGGGAGGAGAAGCCGATGAGCTCACACCATCTCCCATGTGGGACGTGGCTGGTCATCGAGCCGGGTGCACGCGATGGTGGCCCGTTGGTCATTTCTCAGCATGCGAGCTGCGGGGAAGCGGAAGCCGAACGCGACCGGCGCAACCGGAACACGCGCCAGGCGCACTTCCAAGCCTGCATGGTTCTTGAGCCCATTGCACAGCGCATGGGCGGACGGCAATCACCGGCGGCACAACGGCGCTGACGGCCTTAGCGGCTCAGGCCTCGCCGTCTGGCGGCAGGCGCTCCGCGCGCGTTCGTGTGCCGGCGATCTCGGCCTCGCTAAAGCCCGCCTGCCGCAGCACCTCGGCGGTGTCTGCGCCAAGCAGGGGCGGTGGCAGGTCGGCTTCCACGGGCAAATGTTCGATGTTGACCGCCTGCCGCAGCGTGCGCGTTACCGGCGTGTCATGGGCGAAGTTGGGCGTGAAGAAGCCCACGTCCGCCAAATGCGGATCCTCCAGCAAATCGCTCGGCGTGCGCACGGGCTGGCAGGGAATGTCGAGCTGTTTGAAGCATGCCAGCCACTCGGCGGAGGTGCGCGAAGGCAGGGCCGCCGCCAGCATGTCGTAAAGATCGTCGACGCGGCGGCTACGCTCGGTAGCATTGCTGAACCACGGCTGTTCGCAGACATCGGCGCGGCCGATCTCGCTTAGCACCTTGGTCCAGTTGCGCTGCGTATAGGGCAACACACCGATCCAGCCGTCCTTGGTCTGATAGGGACGCCGCCCCTGGGAGAGGACCCGCGTGTAGCCAACGCTGCCTCGATGCTCAAATGTCGCCGCCCCGAGGTGCTCGCTCAAGCTGAATGCCGCCATCAACTCAAACATCGGCACCTCGATGTAGCCGGGCGCTTGCCCGCTGCGTTCCCGATAGAGCAGGGCCGCCAGCAAAGCATAGGCAAGATGCAAGCCCGAAATCTTGTCGGCGGCAATCGTTGGGGCGTAACGGGGCGTGCCGTCCCGCAGCCCGAACAAACCGGCAAAACCCGAGGCCGCCTGAATCACATCGTCATAGGCCGGCTTGCCGGCGTAGCGGCCGTGCCGACCGAAGCCGACCGCTGCCGCATAGATGATTTTCGGGTTGGCGGCGCGTACGGCCTTGAAGGTGAAGCCGAGCTTGTCCATGGCCTCCTGGCGCATGTTGTGCACGAGCACGTCGGCCGTGGGCAAAAGCCTGAACAGGGCGGCTTTGCCCGCCTCGCTTTTGAGATCGAGCGCTAGTGAGCGCTTGTTGCGATTGCTATTGGCGAAGATGGCGCTGATGCCGGGGCCAGCCACGGGGGCCACCGCCCGCATGCTGTCACCCTCCGGGGGCTCGACCTTGACGACGTCAGCCCCAAGATCCCCCAAAATCTGGGTCGCGTAGGGGCCCAAAATGACCGACGTCAAGTCAAGGATGCGTAGACCTTGGAGCAGGGGGATCATGCGGAAAACTCAACGGGGATGCCGAGGACACCTGTGAGGTAGCACGTCGCCCCCGAGCACGACTACAGCGGCCCCAAGGCCCGAGGCCGGCAATCGCCTTTCGAGGCGCGGTTTTTCAACGAGGCCCCGTGGCCGCCGACCCATCGGCCTGGAACGCCGCCCAAGGATGCACGTTGGTAGGCCAGGTCCGGCTTTCGCTTTCCCTCCACAGCCGGACCGATCTTCAACTCGGGGCACCGACGCCTTAAGCCAAGGTGCCTTTTTCTTTTTGCCTCCTTCCTTTTCCGCCGCCTCTCCCGCTCGCGTTCGGCCGCGCTCGCCGACGTTGCCTCTGAGCGTTGGAAGGCTGACGAACGACAAGGATCGTTCACACGCTCGTGATGCGCCCGCGCCGCGCCCCTGCCTTGAGTTTGCCGTCTTCCTCGCAAATAAAACGACCATTCGTTTTATTTTGTGCGATGCACGGTGACCGGCGCCTCGTTCGCCGCCGGGGCCGATGGGACCGAAGCGCAAGCAAAGCCGAGGGAAAGGCCGTGCCGAAGCTCAAACCGGAAACGCAGCAGGCGCGCCGCGAGCACATTCTGGATGCCGCCGAGCGTTGCATTGCAAACGCCGGCTTTCACCGCACGACCATGCAGGATATCTGCCGTGCGGCGGCGATCAGTCCCGGGGCGCTCTATGTCTACTTCGACAGCAAGGAAGCGCTGATCGCGGGGATTTCCGAGCGGGATCGGCAAGAGTTCGCCGAACGGCTCGAGGCCTTGGCCCGGGCACCCGATTTCATGCAAGCCCTGCGCGCCCTCGGCGAACAGTATTTCCTCCAAGACGCGGCCAAAGACCACCGCATGTCGATCGACATCGGGCTGGAAGCAACGCGCAACCCCCGCGTGGGCGAGATCTTTCGCCGGTTCGATCGCTACATTGTCGACAGCTTCGAGACGCTCTTCCATGAGCTCAAGCAGGCGGGTCGCATCGCCCCGGCGCTCGACATCCCCACAACGGTCAAGGCTTTCATGGTCGTCGCCGACGGCATGTTTTGGCGCCGCGCCGTCGATCGCGACTTCGACCCCGCGCGGATGCTGCCCGCCGTGCTCAAGCTGATCGGGGCGCTGCTCAATCCCGGGCCGCATGGCCCAGACCATGAAGCGCAGGCGATGCGGGTGGACCCATGAGAGACACCCGCGCCTCAGGTCGCTCGCGGTGAGGGACAAATGCTGAAAAAGCTGGGCATCGGCGTGTTGGTGCTGCTCGCGGCCGTCGGCGTCGCGCTTGCGCTCATCGTCCAACCGGCTGCCAAGCGGCCGGCGCAATCATCCTCCGAGGAGCCGTTGGCTGCGCCCGTCACCGTTGTGCGCGTGGTGCGCGCGCATTTCAGCGAGACCGTGCTGGTGACGGGCTCGCTGGTGGCCAGGGAAGAGGTTCTGGTCGGGCCGGAGGTTGAGGGTCTGCGCGTCATCGAGGTACTGGCAGATGAGGGCATGCGCGTGAAACAGGGCGACGTGCTCGCCCGCCTCGTCTCCGACACGCTCGAAGCCCAGCTCGCGCAAAATGACGCCGCGCTCGCCCGCGCCCAGGCGGCGAGCGCCCAGGCTAGGAGCGCGATCGTCCAGGCAGAGGCCCGCTTGCTTGAGGCCAACAATGCCTTCGAACGCGCCAAACCCTTGCGTGCCGCCGGGCACTTGGCCGAAAGCACCTACGACCAGCGCGAGCAGGCCGCGCGCACCGCCGAGGCGCAGCTCCTGGCCGCGCGCGATGGGCTCAAGGTGGCCGAAGCCGAAAGGGGCCAGATCGAGGCGCAGCGGCGCGAGCTCATCTGGCGCCGCGGCCGCACCGAGGTGATCGCGCCGGCCGACGGCGTCGTGAGCCGCCGCCTGGCCCGCATCGGCGGCTTCGCGGCGGGAAGCGCCGAGCCGATGTTTCGCATCGTCGCCAACGGCGAGCTCGAACTCGATGCGGAAATCCCCGAAACCCGATTGGCGGCGGTTCGGGTCGGCCAGGCGGCTCGCCTCGAGGTTGTAGGGGTCGGCGAGGTGACCGGCAGCGTGCGCCTGGTCTCGCCGGAAATCGACAAGGCCACGCGACTGGGCCGGGTGCGCATCTATTTGGGCGACAACGCCGCCCTGCGGGTGGGCGCCTTCGCGCGCGGCGTGCTCGAAACCGCCAGCGGCGAGGGTCTCGCCCTACCGCTCACGGCGGTGCTGTTTGCGGCGGAAGGGCCGTTGGCGCAGCTGATCCACAACAACCGGGTGGAAACCCGCAAGATCGGCGTCGGACTGGCGGCCGGCGGCATGGTCGAGATACGCGCCGGCCTGAGCGAAGGCGATCTGGTCGTGGCTCGCTCCGGCACCTTCTTGCGCGACGGCGATCTCGTCCGTCCGGTCTCGGACAGAACAAGCTAGCGAGGCGCAGGCCAGGCCATGCATTGGAACGTCTCGGCTTGGTCGATCCGCCAGCCCGTGCCCGCTCTGGTCTTGTTTATGGTGCTGATCGCGCTCGGGGTGGTGAGCTTTGCCGAATTGCCCGTTACACGCTTTCCCAACATCGATGTGCCGATCGTGCAGGTGCGCATAACCCAGGCGGGGGCCGCGCCATCGGAGCTCGAGGTCCAGGTCACCAAAAAAGTCGAGGATGCCATCGCCGGTGTAAACGGTATCAAACACCAGACCTCGGCGGTCACGGAAGGCTCCTCCATCACCACCATCGAGTTCCGATTGGAGGTGAATCAGGACCGCGCCCTCAACGACGTCAAGGATGCCGTCTCGCGCATCCGCGCCGAGCTGCCGCGCACGATCGATGAGCCGATCGTCACCCGCGTCGAGGTCGAGGGCTTGCCGATCGTCACCTATGGTGCACGCGCCCCGGGCAAGACCCCCGAGGAGCTCTCCTGGTTCGTCGACGATGTGGTGATGCGGGCGCTACAAGGCGTCAGGGGCGTTTCGCAAATCGAGCGCTTCGGCGGCGCCGAGCGCGAGATCAGGATCGCCCTCGATCCCGACCGGCTGTTGGCCTTCGGCATCACCGCCGGTGATGTCAATCGGCAGCTCAGGGCAACAAACGTCGATCTCGCCGGTGGTCGAGGCGAGATCGGCGGACGCGAGCAGGCCATTCGCACGCTCGCCGGCAAGCAGTCCCTGGCCGATCTCGCCGCCACCATGATCGCGTTGCCGCGGGGCCGCAAAGTCCGGCTCGATCAGCTGGGTAAGGTCAGCGATGGCATCGCCGAACCGCGCGCCTTCGCCACGCTCGACGCCAAGCCCATCGTTGCCTTCGCCATTTCGCGCGCGAAAGGGGCGAGCGACACCACAGTGGCCGCCGAGGTTGCTCGCAAGATCGCCGAGCTCAGCCGGGCGCATCCCGACGTCGAGTTCAAGCAACTCGACAGCATGGTGAACTATACGCTTGGCGCCTACCAATCGACCATGAAGACGCTGATCGAGGGCGCCATCCTCGCCATTGCGGTGGTGTTCGTCTTCTTGCGCGATTGGCGCGCGACGTTGATTGCGGCGATCGCTCTGCCGTTATCGATCGTTCCCGCGCTTTGGGCCATCGCGGCCGCTGGTTTCTCCCTCAACCTCGTCAGCCTTCTCGCCATCACCATTGTCACGGGCATTCTGGTCGACGATGCCATTGTCGAAATCGAAAACATCGTGCGCCACATGCGCATGGGCAAGTCGGCCTACCGCGCTGCACTCGAAGCCGCCGACGAGATCGGCCTGGCGGTCATCGCCATTACACTGACCATCATTGCCGTATTCGTGCCCGTGAGCTTCATGGGCGGCATCGCCGGCCAATATTTCAAGCAGTTCGGCGTGGTGGTGGCATTTGCCGTCTTTTTCTCCTTGCTGGTGGCGCGCCTTATCACGCCGCTGCTTGCCGCCTATTTTTTGCGCGCCTCGGCGCCCAGCGAGACGGAAGGCTGGTTCTTGCGCACCTATACGCGCCTTGTGCGCCGGTCGGCAGCGCACCGCTACACGGCCGTGGTCTTGGGTTTGCTCATCTTCGCCGCCTCGATCGGCAGCTTTTATGTGCTCCCCTCCGGGTTCCTGCCTGCCGAAGACAGTGCCCGCATGCTGCTCGCGGTCGAGCTGCCCCCGGGCTCGCGCCTCGAGGAGACCAGGGCGGTTACCGATAGGATTGTGCGCAGGCTGCGCACCCGGCCGGAAGTGGCAAGCGTGTTCGTCAACGGCGGGCGGGTGATGGGCTCGGGGGCCGAGGTGCGCAAGGCGACCTTGGTCATCAATCTCGTGGCCAAGGAGCAGCGCAAACTCCTCCAGAGTGAGGTGCAGCTCCAAATCGGCGCCAGCCTGAGCGACCTGCCGGATATCCGCTACTGGTTTCTGAAGGACAATGGTCAGCGGCAGTTTCAGCTCGTCGTTGCCGGTCGGGACGCCCGGGCGGTAACGCAGGCGGCCGCCGAGTTGACCAGCCAGGCCAAGCGCATTGCGCTGCTTGCCAATGTCGTCTCGAGCGCCGAACTCGATCGACCCGAGCTGCGCGTCCTGCCCATCAGTGATGTTGCCGCCGAGCTGGGCGTTTCCACCGAAGCCATTTCCGAGGCGGTGCGCATCGCCACCATCGGCGACATTGGCGCCAATCTTGCCAAATTTGACGTCGGCGAGCGGCAAGTACCGATCCGCGTCCAGCTCGAAGAGCGTGCGCGCGCCGATCGGCAGACCTTGGAATCGCTCAAGGTTGCGACCGCCGGCGGCGCGGCGGTGCCCCTCCTGACCGTGGCGCGCTTCGAACTCGGTCAAGGGCCGACGGCCATCGACCGCTACGACCGCAGCCGTCGTGTCGTCATCGGCGCCGATCTCGTCGGCGATACCCCGCTTGGAAAGGCCGTGGCACAGGTGTTGGCCCAGCCCGCCGTAAAGCGGCTGCCGCCCCAGGTCGAGATTCGACAGTTCGGCGACGCCGAAATCATGGCGGAAGTGTTCGAGAGCTTTGCCAAAGCCATGGCTGCCGGGATCATGATGGTTTATGCCGTGCTGGTGTTGCTGTTCGGTAGCTTCCTGCAACCGATAACGATCCTTTTCTCGCTGCCTTTGTCGATCGGCGGCGCCATCGTTGCCCTCGCCTTTACGGCGCAGCCGATCAGCCTACCGGTCGTTATCGGCGTGCTCATGCTGATGGGTATCGTCACCAAGAACGCCATCATGCTCGTCGATTTCGCCGTCGAGGAGATGCGACGCGGCGTGCCACGGCTCGAGGCCATCGTCGATGCCGGACGCAAGCGCGCCCGACCGATTGTGATGACCACCATCGCCATGATCGGGGGCATGCTGCCGTCGGCATTTGGCCTGGGCTCGGGCGGGGAGTTCCGCGCGCCGATGGCGATTGCCGTCATCGGCGGGCTCTTGTCGTCGACGCTGCTTTCCCTGATCTTCGTGCCGGCCGTTTTCAGCGTCATGGACGACATCGCCGGCCTGATCTGGGGTTATTTCCGCCGCTGCGTCGGGGCGGGAGATGAACCGGCGGCGCCAGAGCGGCCGACGCCGAGACGCACCGGTGCCCCCAAAGCGCAAAGCTTGCCGGTTGCGGCCGAGTAGAAGCCCGGGCGCGGCACGGGAAATCTACCGAGTGCCGGGGCGCATTCGCCGTGTTGCGGGGCCACGCTGTTCGGCCTAGGCTTTGCCCTTGGGGGGATGCCTTGCGCCCGCGCGGAGGATCCCATGTTCGACGTTCGCAGCCTTCTCGATCAGCTCTTGCGCGGCGACCCACGCTCGCAAGATCGGCACCCGGCCTCGGGCGCCGAGGCTCCGGGGGCCCAGCTCGCCGCTGGCGAGGCGGAGGGCGCCCCAGCGGCGGCCGACCGGCCGCCGGCCGCGGAATTGCGGGGCGGCGATGCCCTCGCCGGGCCCGCGCGCGGCGACGACCTCGAGGCGATCCTGCGCCAGCTGTCCGCCAGCGCCTCGCCGCACGCCGGGCGAGCCACGAATAAGGCGGGCGAGGGAGGCCTCGCCGACCTCCTGGCGGCGCTGCAGGGGCAGGCCGCGCAGGGTCGTGGCGGCCTCCTCGATGCCCTGGGCGAGCTCCTGGGGCAGGCCGCCGCCGGCGTGCGTGAGGGCAGCGGCCGCCTCGACGCGGCGACGGGGGCCTCGACGTATGCCCGCGAAGCCATCGAGAAGGTAACCGGCAAATCCCACGCCGAGCTCCTTGCCGAGCTCAAGGCACTGGCCGCCGACAATCGCTTGGGTGCCGGCGTGGCGCTGGGTGGCCTCGGCGCGCTCGTCCTTGGCACCCAGGCCGGCCGCGCCCTGGCGGCAACGGCGGCCAAGCTTGGCGGCCTCGCCCTGATCGGCGGCCTGGCCTACAAGGCCTACCAGAGCTACCAAGCGGGTCGGCCGGTGCTCGCGGGCGCTCAGCCGGCCCAACCGCAGCACCTGACGGCGGCGCCGGAAGGCACCGGCTTCGAGGCCGCCGCGCTCAGTCATGACGGGGCAAGCCTGCTGATCCGCACCATGATCGCGGCGGCTGCCGCCGACGGGCGCATTGACGCTGGCGAACGGCAAAAAATTCTGGGCAGCTTGCGCCAGGCCGGATCTTCCGCAGAGGCGCAGCGCTTTCTAATGCAAGAGGTGCAACGCCCGGCGTCCCCGGCCGAGCTTGCCCGCGAGGTGTCCTCGCCCGAGCAGGCCGTCCAGGTCTATACGGCCGCGCGCATCGCCGTCGATCTCGACGACGAGGAAGAGCACGCCTTTCTGACGGCATTGGCGGCCCAGCTTGGCATCGACGGCCAGCTCGCCGCGCACATCGATGCGGCGGCGCGCGGCGGCTAACGCCGCGCGCGCACGGACACCGGCAGGCGGCGAGCTAAGGCAAACCGCGATCGAACAAACACGGTTGCAGGTCGGAGGGGGGACGCCGCGCAATACGTCGATGCGGACCGAAATCGACCCGATCCGCCAGGCCGGGAAAGCGCGCCTGGAACTCCGCCAGGGCCCGGTCGCGGCTGCCCGCAAACCGCTGCTGCTCCCAGATCTCATAGAGGCGGCGCGGGTCGCAGCCGTAGCGCAGCAAGATGTCTTTGCGGCGTATTCTGAGCCAGCGGGCGATCCAAATGTCGATGGCATCTTGTTCGGTGAGTGGGCGACCCGTGCCGGCTGCCGGCCCCCCGTCGCGCAAATTGCACTCTTGACTGTCAAACAACATCCCGCACTGATCGCCGAGGAAAAGAGCAAACTGATGGCCGCGCCCCCGGCCCCCGTGAGATGACGACGTGATCCTATTTCCCGCCATCGACCTCAAGGACGGCAAGTGCGTGCGCCTGCGGCTCGGCGACATGGCGGCCGCCACCGTCTTCAACGACGACCCGGCGGCGCAGGCCAAGCTATTCGAGACACAGGGTTTTCGTTACCTGCACTTGGTTGACCTCGATGGCGCCTTCGCCGGACGCCCGGTCAATGCGGCCGCCGTCGACGCGATTCTCAAGGCCGTGAGGATCCCCGTACAACTCGGCGGGGGCATCCGCGATCTCCCCACCATCGAGGCCTGGCTGGCGAAGGGCGTAAGTCGCGTCATTCTCGGCACCACCGCCGTGCGCGAGCCCGAATTGGTCCGCCAAGCCGCAAGGCGCTTTCCCGGGCGCATTGCCGTTGGCATCGATGCCAAAGCCGGCAAGGTTGCCGTCGAGGGCTGGGCGATCAGCAGCGAGCTGTCGGCCCTCGATCTGGCGCGGCGCTGTCAAGACGCCGGCATCGCCGCCATCATCTACACCGACGTGGCGCGCGATGGCGTGCTCAAGGGGCTGAATTTGCCGGCGACCGCCGCGCTCGCCCGGCAAACCAGCATTCCCGTGATAGCCTCGGGCGGCCTTGCCGGCCTTGAAGATGTCGAGGCGCTCTTGCAGCCGCAGTATGCGCTGCTCGAGGGCGCCATTGCCGGCCGTGCCCTCTACGATGGGCGGCTCGATGCCCGCGCGGCCCTGGCTTTGATCGGCGCTGGCGACATCGGCCAAAGCTCCCGCCAACAGCCCGGGCAGGAATCGGACAGGAGTTAAAGGGACCGCGCACTGCCTTTTTTCGCGCGCACCAAAGCGGCAAGCCCCGTCTTGGCGCGGGGCCAATGCGCATCATGCACGACGGGTTGCAAGGCAAAGGCGAGCTCGCGGCCGCGCCCGGCACGGGCCCCGCATGGTCGGCGGTCCGAGCTTGATGGGGCTCGCCATTTCTTGTTGCGCCCCGCCGCGCCACGTCGCAAAAGTTGTCCATGCTCAAGATCCGCATCATTCCCTGCCTCGACGTCAAGGACGGGCGTGTGGTCAAGGGTATCAACTTTGTCGACCTCAAGGATGCGGGCGATCCCGTCGAGGCCGCCGCCGCCTACGATGCGGCCGGGGCTGACGAGTTGTGCTTTCTCGATATTGCCGCGAGCCACGAACACCGCGACACCATTTTGGAGATCGTCGAGCGAACCGCCTCGCGCTGCTTCATGCCCCTCACGGTCGGGGGCGGCGTGCGCAGCAGCGCAGACGTTCGCAGCTTGCTGCGGGCCGGCGCCGACAAGGTCTCCATCAATACGGCGGCCGTCCACCGCCGCCAGCTGGTGGCCGAAGCGGCCGACAAATTCGGCGCCCAATGCATCGTGGTGGCAATCGACGCCAAAAGGGTCACCCACCCCCCCCAGGTGCCGCGCTGGGAGATATTCACCCATGGCGGCCGGAACCCGACCGGGCTCGATGCCGTTGCCTATGCCCAAGAGGTCGTGGCGCTGGGTGCCGGTGAAATTCTGCTCACCTCAATGGATCGCGATGGGACCCAGGCCGGGTTCGACCTCGAACTCACGCGGGCCGTCGCTGATGCCGTCCCGGTGCCGGTCATCGCCTCGGGTGGTGTTGGCAGGCTCGATCACCTCGTGGCAGGGGTTAGGCTCGGCCATGCAAGCGCGGTATTGGCCGCCTCAATTTTCCATTACGGAACGTTCACAATCGCCGAGGCCAAGCGGCATATGGCGGCCGCCGGTCTACCCATGCGCCTTGACGTCACGGCGTAAACCTCCTTCACTTGCGGTGGCTCGCGACCTCTGCCGCGGTGATTCGGGCACAGTGCAAGCCAGGAGTGGCTCGGCCTTCACCATGCGCCGCGCCGGCTGTGGAAATATCGTTGCTAAAAGCGCAAAGTGGATTGTGGCGGGGCCCGGGGCCTCGGCTCGTCTCTCTTACGTATATGCCCGTGCGCGCAACTTGGATCTGCTTGAGAAAGACGATTGCCTGAACGGCGAACAATCCCCATCTTCTCATCGCCCACTGTGGCGAAGCGGGCAGCGCTGTGGCGCGATCCGGCAACGCCGGGTGAGCAAAGTGTTAGGTGCCTACCCCCGCCTCACTTTTTTGGTCTAAATTCGGTAGGACTGCGCCGACTGCAGAGGCGATGAAAGATGACGACGAAAGACAGCATCTTCGACCTCTATGCTCAGGCATACGAGAGCCAGAGGCAGCACCGTCTGTCTCTGCGTGAGTATTTGGAGGCCTGTCGGGCCGATCCGTCGATGTATGCCGGAACGGCCGAACGCATGATCAGCGCCATCGGTGAGCCCGAGCTGGTCGATACCGCCAAGGACGCCCGGCTTGGGCGTATCTTCATGAACCGGACCCTCAAGGTCTATCCGGCATTCAGTGACTTCTACGGTCTTGAGGAGACGATCGAGCGCATCGTCGGCTTTTTCCGGCACGCGGCCCAAGGCCTCGAGGAGAAAAAGCAGATCCTCTACCTGCTGGGGCCGGTCGGCGGCGGCAAATCCTCCTTGGCGGATCGGCTCAAGGACCTGATGGAAAAGCGTCCCGTCTACGTGCTTGCCACCAACGACGGCATTAGCCCCATCTTCGAAAGTCCTCTAGGGCTGTTCGATCCGATCTCGATGGGCGCCATGCTGGAGGACCGTTACGCAATTCCGCAGCGCATCCTGACGGGCAACATGTCGCCTTGGGCAGTGAAGCGGCTCGACGAATTCGGCGGCGACATTTCCAAGTTCTCCGTCATCAAGCTGCAGCCCTCGAAACTGCGCCAGATCTGCGTTGCCAAAACCGAGCCCGGCGATGAGAACAACCAGGACATCTCCTCCCTGGTCGGCAAGGTCGACATTCGCAAGCTTGAACACTTCGGCCAGAACGACGCGGACGCCTATTCCTACTCGGGTGGCTTGAATCGCACGACCCAGGGCGTTCTCGAATTCGTCGAAATGTTCAAGGCGCCGCTGAAAATGCTGCACCCGTTGCTCACGGCGACCCAGGATCGCACCTATGTGGGTACGGAGAATGTCGGTGCCATGCCCTATCAGGGGCTGATCATCGCCCATTCCAACGAGAGCGAGTGGCAATCCTTCCGCGCCAACAAGAACAACGAGGCCTTCCTCGACCGCATCAGCGTCATCAAGGTGCCCTATTGCCTGCGGGTGGCAGAGGAAAAAAAGATCTACGAGAAGCTGTTGGCCTCGAGCGAGCTCAAGGATGCCGATATTGCGCCTGGTACGCTGGACATGCTGGGACGCTTCTCCGTGCTGACGCGCCTCAAAGCGCACGAAAATTCGTCGCTTTATTCAAAGATGCGGGTCTACGACGGCGAGAGCCTGAAGGATACCGATCCGCATGCCAAGACGATCCAGGAGTATCGCGACGCCGCCGGCGTGACCGAGGGCATGGACGGTGGCTCGACCCGGTTTGCCTATAAGATCCTGTCGGAAACCTTCAATTTCGATACGCACGAGGTGGCGGCCGATCCCGTACATCTGCTGTATGTGATCGAGCAGGCGGTGCGCCGCGAGCAGTTGCCCGAGGAAACGGAAGCGCGCTGGCTTGAGTTCTTGAAGGAAGAGCTCTCGCCCCGCTATGCCGAATTCATCGGCAACGAGATCCAAAAGGCCTACCTGGAATCCTACAACGACTTCGGTCAGAACCTGTTCGATCGCTACGTCGCTTACGCCGACGCCTGGATCGAGGACCACGATTTCAAGGATCCCGACACCGGACAGCTGATGAGCCGGCAGGTGCTGGAGCAGGAACTTTCCAAGATCGAGAAACCTGCGGGTATTGCCAACCCGAAGGACTTTCGCTTCGAGGTGGTCAAATTCTCCCTGCGCGCGCGCTCCAAGAACGGCGGCAAGAACCCAAGCTGGACCAGCTACGAAAAGATCCGGGAAGTGATCGAGCGGCGCATGTTCAGCCAAGTCGAGGACCTGTTGCCTGTCATCAGCTTCGGCAAGAAACAGGACAGCGAGACCGAAAAGAAGCACGAGGAGTTCGTCCAACGCATGGTCGAGCGTGGTTACACGCCGCGCCAGGTGCGTCGCCTGGTCGAATGGTACATGCGGGTGAAGAAATCGAGCTAAGCCGCCCGACGGCTAGGTGGGTGCCGGAGCTTTAGCGCCCGCCCCCTTGGCGGCGCTTGCGATCCATGCTGTTTATCGCATACTTGCCTCAGTGCAGTGGCTAGGAAACTCATGCAGATCGTCGATCGCCGGCTAAACCCGAAGTCCAAGAGCCTTGGCAATCGCCAGCGCTTCTTGCGGCGCGCCAAGGCGGAGATTCGCGAGGCCATCAGGGATTCCTTGAAATCGCGCAAAGTCTCGGAAGCCGAGGGCGCCGAGAAGGTCACCATCCGCTCAAAGAGTTTGCGCGAGCCGAGTTTCTCCCTCGGCCGCTCGACCGGCGCCCGCGATTACGTGCTGCCGGGCAACGAGGAATACCGGGTAGGTGACGAGATCCCCAAGCCGCAGGGCGGCGGCGGCGGACGGGGCAGTCAGGGAAGTCCCGACGGTGAAGGCCAGGACGAGTTCACCTTTACCCTGACGAAGGAAGAATTCCTCGACCTGTTCTTCGACGACTTGAAGCTGCCCAACCTGATCAAGGTCAGATTGAAGGACCTGAAGGCGCCGAAGTTTGCGCGCGCCGGCTTTACCAGTGACGGGCCGCCCGCCCGGCTCAGCCGCACCCGTACCATGCGCAAAAGCCTCGGTCGGCGCCTGGCGCTGCACCGGCCAAGTCTGACGGAAATCGAAGCCCTGGAGGCGGAACTGCGGGCGGCCGAAGAGGAGGTGCCACGCGACGAGGCGAAGCTTTCGGCCCTGCGCGTCAAAATCGAGCACAAGCAGCGACTACGCCGCACCATCGCCTACATCGACCCGCTCGACCTGCAGTACAGCCGCTTCGAGCGCGTGCCAAAGCCGACGACGCAGGCCGTAATGTTTTGTCTGATGGATGCCTCTGCGTCGATGACCGAGCCGCTCAAGGATTTGGCCAAGCGCTTTTTCATGCTCTTGCACGTGTTCCTCTCGCGCTACTATCGCGAGGTCCATCTGGTGTTCATACGTCACACCAGTACGGCGGCCGAGGTCGACGAGGAGACGTTCTTTCGCGGCACCGAGACCGGCGGTACGGTGATCTCCACGGCGCTCGAAGAGATGTTGAAAGTCGTGCGCGATCGCTATTCGCCGGCGGATTGGAACATCTATGCCGCCCAGGCCTCCGATGGTGACAACTTTCACGACGATATGCCGCGTACGCTCGACCTCTTGAGCAAAGAAGTCTTGCCGATTTGCCAGTATTTTGCCTACATCGAAACGACGCACGGCGAACGCTTCAACGATTCGGTCGAGACGCCGGTTTGGCACGGCTACGCGGAAATTGTTCGGGCACGAAAGAACTTCGCCATGCGGCGCGTGGCCTCGCCGGAAGACATTTTTCCCGTGTTTCATGAGCTGTTTTCCGCCAACGCCGCCACCACCTGAGGAGCTGGATCTTGACCGACACCAAGCTGCCTCCGCGACGTAAAAGCCGCATACGCCCTCTATTCGACGGGTCGGAGTGGAATTTCGATCTGCTGCGAAAGACCTACGACACCATGGGTGAGGTCGCGCTCGGCGAACTTGGGCTCGACATCTATCCCAATCAGATCGAGGTGATTACCGCCGAGCAGATGCTCGACGCCTATTCCTCAATCGGCATGCCGCTGATGTACCGGCACTGGTCGTTTGGCAAACGGTTCGCCCACGATGAGGCCTTCTACAAGAGGGGTATGCGCAGCCTCGCCTACGAATTGGTCATCAATTCCGATCCCTGCATCAATTACATCATGGAGGAGAACTCCATGACCATGCAGGCCCTGGTACTGGCGCACGCAGCCTACGGCCACAACCATTTTTTCAAGAACAACTATCAATTCCGTTTGTGGACCCAACCCGACCACATCATCGACTATCTGGAGTTTGCCAAGCGCTACGTCGCCGAATGCGAGGAGCGGCACGGCCAAGATGCGGTCGAAAGCGTACTCGATGCCGCGCACGCGCTGATGAATCACGGCGTCAGCCGAGATTTCAGGACCAGGCCGCGCGATGTCGCCAAGCGCGAGCGGGAAAAGGCGGAACGGCGCCGGGCCTACGAGGAGGCGACTTACGACGATATCTACCGCACCCTACCCGAAATCGTGCGCGAGAACGTATCGGAATCCTCCGCATCGATGAACGAGCAACGGCGGCTTGGCCTGCCGGAGGAGAACCTGCTTTACTTCCTGGAGAAGCACGCGCCCAAGCTCGAAGACTGGCAGGCGGAGTTGTTGCGTATCGTGCGCCTGCTCTCGCAATATTTCTATCCGCAGCGCCAAACCAAGATGATGAACGAGGGCTGCGCCACCTTCGTCCACTATGAGATCATCAATCGGCTCTATGAGCGTGGCCTGCTGACCGACGGCACCATGCTGGAATTTTTGCACTCGCATTCCTCGGTGATCTATCAGCCCCCCTTCAATGATCGCCGCTTTGGTGGTTTCAATCCCTATGCGCTCGGTTTTGCCATGATGTGCGACATCAAGCGTATCTGCCTCGAGCCTAGCGATGAAGACCGAGCCTGGTTTCCCGATTTCGCCGGCTGCGGCGATGCGCTTGGCACCTTGCGCCAGGCCTGGGCCGAGTTTCGCGACGAGAGTTTCATCCTGCAATATTTGAGCCCCAAATTGATGCGCGATTTCCGCCTGTTTGCCGTCAGCGACGATGCCAAGGATGCGGCCATGCGGGTGGCCGCCATCCATGATGAGCAGGGCTATAAGGACATCCGCCGCCGCTTGGCGCGGCAATACGATGTCGCCGTCCAGGATCCCGATCTGCAGGTTACCGATGCGGACCTGTCGGGAAGCCGACGGCTCGTGCTCACCCATCATGTGCGCAACGGTATCCTCTTGGATAAGGCCGAGGCGGAACGCACGCTGCAGTATCTGGCTCAGCTGTGGGGCTACCGCGTAAAGCTGGTCGAAAGCGACGACGGGCGCGTGCTGAAGGAGCACGAGGCCCTGCCGATGCCGTAGCGGCTGCGGGCGAGTTCAGTCCCGGCAGAGTAGGCGCGTGGCGACGGCGTAAATCCCTTCCTGTCCCAGCATCCACACGGCCATGCCGCCGTTGCCGAACAGCGGCAGAAAGGCATCATCGAGCACGTTGAGCCCACCCGTGAAGGCGCCGAACGCCGGCATGATGATGCGCCGGCCGTTGCCGACGAAGCAAGGTCGGCGAATGGAGGTGCCGTAAAGCGACAGCTTGGCGGCGGGATGCATGTGCCCGGCGATCTCGTGCGTGGCAGAGCCGCAGGCGGGCTCATGCCGCAGCGTGATGCCCGCGAGCTGGATCTCCTGGCCCACCCGGCCGCCAAACTCGCGGGCAACGCGCCCGTCGTGATTGCCGCTGAGCCAGATCCACTCACGATCCTCCTGCAGGATTTCGAGCCGCTCGCGATCATCGGCGCCAATGCGGCGCGCGGCGCCTTGGTCGTGGAAGCTATCGCCGAGCGCGATGACCCGACGCGGTTGATAGCGGTCGATGACCGCCGCCAGCCTGATCAAGGTCTCGCGGGTGTCATAGGGTGGCAGGAAAGTCCCCGCCTGCGCCCGGGCCGACGCCTTCTCCAGATGCAGGTCGGCGACCAGCAACGCCGCCTCCGCCGGCCAATAGACCGCGCCCGTGCTGTCGGCGATGAGCGATTTGCCGCAAATCGAAATGGCCTGTTCGGCTCGCTCGGCCAGCAGCGGAAGGCGTTCGGACTTGAGCTCGAGCATGTGACTAGTCCCCTTGCATCGCCTCGCGCACGAGCGCATCGGCAGCCTCGCGCAGTATGCCCTCCGCCACGCCCTTGGCGTTGACCAGCTCCTGCCCAATTTGCAGGAGCACGGGCACGGCCAGCGGCGACACATGGTCTAGGGCCTTGTATCGGATACGCCCCTTGATTCGCCGTAAAAACTCGCCCAGTCGACGGATATCCAAAAGGCCCGTTGCCGCATCCTCCCAGGCTGCTTCCAGCAAAATATGTCGCGGGTCGTGCTTGCGCAGCACATCGTAGATGAGATCCGAGGATATCGTGAGTTGGCGGCCGCTCTTGACCCTGCCGCCATGGCGGCGTTCGATCAAGCCGGCGATTGTGGCATTGATGCGAAAGGTACGCCGCATCAGGTTCGATTCGGCGAGCCAGGCCTCGAGATCATCGCCCAGCATGTCCTCGGCGAACAGGACGGCCAGATCGAGCCGTCCTCGCCGTTGCAAGTCCGCCACGTCGCCCAAGGACCAGATCGCCAGCGCGTAGTCGCTGGCGACAAAGCCCAACGGTTTGGCCCCCAGGCGATCGAGGCGCCGCGTCAGCAGCATGCCGAGGGTCTGGTGGGCCAGCCGGCCCTCGAAGGGATAGGCGACGAGGTAATGCCGACGCGCCCGCGCAAAGCTCTCGACCAGGACCTCATTTGGGGCGGGCAGCGCGGACACCTGCTGTTGACGCAAGAGCCAATCGCGCACGGCTTGCGGCAGCCGCCGCCAACGCCCGGGCTCCGCCAGCAAGCTGCGGACCCGATTGGCCAAATGCGTCGACAGTGGAAACTTGCCGCCGTCATAGGACGGGATCATCGGATCGGGGTCGCTGGTGCGCGTGACGAAGGCATCGGTGTCTTGCAAGCCTTCGAAGCGCAGCACCTCACCCCCCAAGGCGAAGGTGTCGCCGATCTTCAGCTGCTCGATGAAATACTCCTCAACCTCGCCGAGGAGCCGAGCGCCCGTCAACGGCCCGATCCCGGGTCGGCGTTTGCCGCGCCGCCCGGCCAGCCGGACCTTGATCATCGGCGCCTCGACGATGGTGCCAACGTTCATGCGGTAGCGTTGCGCCAGCCGTGGGTGGGCGAGGCGAAGCCGGCCGGCGCCGGCCTGCCGCAACCGGGCAAAGCGTTCGTAGGCGCGCAGCGCGTAGCCACCGGTCGCTACGAAATCGAGGACACGATCGAAGCGCTGCCGCGTCAGACTCGCATAGGGCTGCGCGCTCAGCACCTCGCGATAAAGGCTGTCGGGGCTAATCGGTCCGCTGCAGGCCATGCCCCACAGGTGCTGCGCCAGCACGTCCAGCGCACCCGTCCGATGCGCCATGGCATCGTGTGCTCCCGCTGCGGCGGCCTCGATTGCGGCACGACATTCAAGGACCTCGAAGCGATTTGACGGCACCAGCAGGGCCCGCGACGTCTCTTCGAGGCGATGATTGGCGCGGCCGACACGCTGCAACAGCCGGCTCGCTCCCTTTGGCGCGCCGACATTGATGACGAGGTCGACCTCACCCCAGTCCACGCCAAGATCGAGTGTTGAGGTCGACACCACGGCACGCAACGAACCCGCCGCCATCGCCGCTTCGACCTTGCGCCGCCGCGCCACATCGAGAGAGCCGTGATGCAGTGCGATCGGTAGATTGTCGTCGTTGAGGCGCCAAAGCTCCTGGAACAACAGCTCCGCTTGGCTGCGCGTATTGACAAACAGCAGCGATAGCCTGTGCGCCCCGATCGCCCGCAGGATGTCAGCTGCGGCGTAACGGGTGGTGTGGCCGGCCCAAGGCAGAGCTGCATCGGTTTCCAGCATGCTGATGTCGTGCGCCGCCCCGTCCGGCGCCGTAAGCAGGTCCGCCAGGCGTGTCACCTGGGTCGCCGTCTGCGGCACCAAATAGGCACGTAGCTCGCTCGCACGTGCGACCGTCGCCGACAAGCCGATGCGCACCTGCCCCGGTGCGATACTCGCAAGGCGGGCGAGATCGAGCGCAAGCAGGTCGCCCCGTTTGCTGGGCGTCAGGGCATGGATCTCGTCGATGATGACGGTCTCGAGCTTGGCGAAGATGCGGCTGGCCTCGGCATGCGACAGCAGCAGCGCGATCTGCTCGGGCGTCGTCAACAGCAGGTCGGGCGGGCGCCGACGTTGCCGTTGTTTGCGTGCAATCGGCGTGTCACCCGTGCGGGTTTCGACCGTAATGGGTAAAGCCATTTCCGACAGGGGTGCCATCAGGTTGCGCGCGATGTCGCCCGTCAGGGCCTTGAGCGGGGAGACATAAAGTGTATGGATAAAGTTGCCACTTTCCGGGCGCGCGCGGTCCATCAACGCCACCAGGCTCGGCAGAAAGCCGGCGAGCGTCTTGCCGGCGCCCGTCGGCGCGATTAGCAACGTCGAGCGGCGCCGGGCCACATTTGCCAGCAGGCCGAGCTGGTGTGCGCGCGGCTGCCAGCCCCGGCGATTGAACCAGTCGAGGAACGGCGGCGGCAGGCGGCCGGCCGCCGCAGCATGCACGGGCTGTGCTGCTGTCGATGGCGCCTTTGCCTGGCAACGCATGAAGCCGGCCTCGATCGATTCGGCGCCGGACGTCAGCGGCCTGTTGCGCGGTGCAAGACTATGTTAATCGGAGGGCAGGCGCCGCAGGCGCGGCAAATGGAAATGCGAGAGGACGGCTGCATGGATCGGCAGCAATTTTTCGGTGATAGTGTTGCGCGCACTTTGGTCCGTCTGGTGCTGCTCTCAATTGTGGTCGGCATCGTCTTTTCGGTGCTCGGCATCACGCCCTTCAACCTGATCGAACGTCTCGAACAGCTGGTTCGCCGCATGCTCGATCTGGGCCTGGATGCGTTCCGCTCGGCGTTGGGCTACTTTCTGCTGGGCGCGGTCGTTGTGATCCCGATCTGGTTTATTATGCGTGTGTTGAAGCTGGGGCGACCAGGCAACCGGCGCTGAGCGTCGGCCGCGCCGCCCACGCCGTCTATTTTTTCACGAGCGCGTCGCGGATCTCGCGCAGGTAGATCTCCGAGGGCGAGGGTGGCGGTGGCGCGGCGGCTTTCTCCTCGCTCCGCTCGAAGCGCTTGCGCAACTCGTTGATCGCTTTCACCAGCATGAAGACGGCGATGGCGACAATCAAAAAACTGATCACGTTATTGATGAACACGCCGATGTTCATGGCCACCGGCTCCTGGCCCGGCGCGCCGGCGCGCAGGGGGAGCTTGATGTTGGAGAAGTCTACGCCCCCAAGCATGAGCCCGATCGGCGGCATGATCACATCCTTGACCAGGGACGACACGATGGTGCCGAAGGCCCCGCCGATGATGATGCCGACGGCCATGTCCACGACGTTGCCCTTGACGGCGAATTCCTTGAATTCCTGCAGGATGCTCATTTGAGTGCTCCTCTGTCGCGACCTCGCGCAGCCGCCCCCTTTTATGCGTGAGTTTGCCGGCCCGCGCCAAGCGGCTCGGGCACGGCATTGGACAAGGCCAAGGCCTTGCCGCACAATATGGCCCTCAAAGCAACTCTAACCGCCTGAGCTGGCGCGGAAATTTACCAACGCACGGCTCGGAGGTCGGCCGCAATGATCGAAGGCTGGAGCGTCGTCGCCCTCGCGATCGGCTACGTGAGCATCCTGTTCGCGGTGGCCTGGTACGCCGACCGTGCCGTGCGCACGCGCAAGCCGGGACAGGACCGACCGCTGATTTATGCCCTCTCGTTGGCGGTCTACTGCACGTCTTGGACCTTCTTTGGTAGCGTCGGCCTCGCCGCGTCGACCGGTTACGATTTCGTCCCGGTCTACCTCGGGCCGATCCTGCTGTTCCTGTTCGGCTGGCGCTTTCTGTCGCGCATCGTACGCGTCGCCAAAAGCCAAAACATTACCTCGGTTGCCGACTTTCTGGCTGCCCGCTACGGCAAGAGCCAGGCCGTGGCCGCGATCGTGACGGTCATTGCCGTCGCCGGAACCCTGCCGTACTTGGCGCTGCAACTCAAGGCCGTTGCGATCTCGGTCGATGCACTGCTGGGCGCGCGCCCATTGCAGCAGCTGCATCTGCCCACCGATACCGCCTTCATCATCGCCATTGCGATGACCATATTCGCCATCCTGTTCGGCACGCGCCATATCGACGCGACCGAGCATCAGGAAGGACTGATCGTCGCCGTCGCCGCCGAATCGATCGTCAAGCTTGCCACCTTTCTCACCGTCGGCCTGTTCGTTACCTTTTCGGTGTTTGGTGGGTTCAGCGGCTTCTTCGAACGCGCCCACTCGCACCCCGAAATCCAGCGCGTGTTCGCGCAAGGCTTTCACGGCGGGACCTGGATTACCGTAACGTTCTTGAGTTTGGTGTGCGTGCTGCTGTTGCCGCGGCAGTTTCACGTCGCCGTGGTCGAGAACAATTCGGAACACGAAATTCGCCGGGCCGCCTGGCTGTTTCCGCTCTATCTCATCCTGATCAATATCTTCGTGGTACCAATCGCCGCCGCCGGCCTAATCAGCCTGCCCAAAGGCTCCTTTCAGGCAGACAGCTTCGTGATCGGTCTGCCGCTCACGGCCGGCGCAGAGGTCATTACGCTGTTGGCCTTTGTCGGAGGCTTGTCGGCCGCGACCGCCATGGTGATTGTCGATTCGGTGGCCTTGGCGATCATGGTGTGCAATGGCCTGGTGCTGCCACTCGTGTTGCGCCAGCGTCTGGACGAGGCCAAAGGTCGACAAAAGGACATGGCCTGGCTGTTGCTGGCGGTACGCCGCGTCGCCATTTGCGCCATCATTTTGCTGGGCTACGGGTTCTATCACCTCTTGGGTCAGACGCACGCGCTCGCCTCCATCGGCCTCGTCTCCTTTGCCGCGATCGCTCAATTCGCGCCCGCATTCTTTGGCGGGCTGATCTGGCGCAAGGCCACGGCGCGCGGTGCCATTGCCGGCATCCTCGCCGGCTTCGTGGTATGGGCCTACACGCTGTTGTTGCCTTGGATCGTCGACGCCGGCTGGGTCGGCCGCTCGATCATGTCGGAAGGGCCCTTTGGTTTGAGCCTGTTCGCACCCCAGGCCTTGTTTTACCTGCGCTTCGAGCCCCTAACGCACGGCGTCTTGTGGAGTATCGCGGCCAACGTTTTGATGTTCGTCACGGTCTCGCTGCTGCGGGCACCCGAGCCGGTCGAGAGGCTGCAGGCGCACGTGTTCGTGCAGGACGACTTGCCGCGCCCGGCGATGGCCCCCTCGTTTCGCCTCTGGCGCACGTCGGTGACGGCGGGCGACCTTCAGCATGCGGTGGCACGCTATCTCGGTGCGGAGCGCGCCGAACGTTCGTTTGCCGAGTATGCGGAAAGCCGCAACGCCCCGTTATCCCCGGAGGCGGAAGCCGACATCCATCTGTTGCGGTTCACGGAGCATCTGTTGGCGAGCGCCATCGGAGCCGCATCGGCGCGATTGGTGCTTTCGCTGCTGCTGCGGCGGGGCGACGTTGGCAGCCAATCCGCCTTGCGGCTGCTCGATGATGCCTCCGAAGCCCTGCAGTACAACCGCGACCTGCTGCAATCGGCGCTGGACCAGGTGCGCCACGGGCTCAGCGTGTTCGACAAGGACATGCGTTTGATCTGTTGGAACCGGCAATTCCGCGAGCTGCTCAACTTGCCGCCAGAGTTGGGTCGAGTCGGCACGCCGCTGGATCGCATCTTGCTCACCTGCGCGCAGCGCGGCGACTTCGGCGCCGGCGACGTAAACAAGCTCACCGCCGACCGGCTAGCCAAGCTGGTACTGTCAAAGGAGACCTTCCAGGAGCAATTCGACAACGGTCGTCGCATCCTGGAGATTCGCACCAATCCGTTGCCGCAAGGCGGCATCGTTACGACCTACTCGGACATCACCGAGCGGGTCGCCGCCTCCGAGGCGCTGGCGCGCGCCAACGAGACGTTGGAACGCCGCGTGCGGGAGCGCACCGCCGAACTGACGGAAGTCAACCAGGCCCTCGCCATCGCCAAGCGCAAGGCGGACGAGGCCAATCTCGACAAGACCCGCTTTCTCACGGCCGCAAGCCACGACGTTCTGCAGCCGCTCAACGCGGCCCGGCTCTACGTCACCAGTCTGGTCGAGCGTGAGCTTGCGAGCGGCGAGGCCCAGCTCGTTCGCAACATCGATGCCTCGCTCGAGGCGGTCGAAGAAATCTTGAACATTCTGATAGAGATTTCGCGCCTCGATACCGGTCGACTGGAACCGGATATCACGTCTTTTCCCCTCGATGAGGTATTTGAGCGCCTGAAGGTGGAATTTGCGCCGCTCGCGCGCGAAAAGGCGGAGCTGGAGCTGCGCGTGGTGGCGACGCGCCTCTGGGTGCGCACCGATCGTCGCCTGTTGCGCCGCGTTTTGCAAAACTTGTTGGCCAATGCCATCAAATACACGCCCAAGGGCAAGGTGCTCTTGGGCGTGCGCCGACACGGCAGCGAGCTTACCGTGGAGGTCTGCGACACGGGCCCCGGCATCCCGAAAAGCAAGCGCGCCGTCATCTTCAAGGAATTCGAGCGCTTGGAGGAGACGGCGGCTTCGGTGCGGGGGCTCGGGCTGGGTCTGTCGATCGTGGAGCGCATCGGCAGGGTGCTGGGTCACCAGGTGGACCTGCGCTCGGTCCCGGGCAAAGGCTCAATCTTTTCGGTCAAATTGCCGCGCGCGGCGCCCGGCGTGGTCGAGCCAACGACCGTGCCCGTCTCGGCCGGGCGCATCGTCGGTCTCAACGTGCTCTGCATCGACAATGAACGCGCGGTTCTCGACGGCATGCGCGTCATGTTGAGCGGCTGGGGCTGCAAGGTCATAACGGCGCAAAATGCCGCAGAAGCCATCGACCGGCTGCAACCCGGTCATACCAAGCCCGACATCATCCTGGCCGACTATCACCTCGATAGCGGCACGGGCCTTGAGGCCGTTGCCGCCGTTCGCACGGCCGAGCGTTCGCACACGCCGGTTATAATCATTTCCGCCGACCACACGCCCGAGGTGCAACGCGAAATTCGCAGACGAGGCTATGCCTTCTTGCGCAAACCGTTGAAGGCGGCATCGCTGCGCGCCCTGATGCATCAGCTCACGGCCCGGCGTGCGATTGCCGCCGAATGAATGAGCGGATCGTCGCTTGCAAAGGCGCGCTTGGCGGCCGTCGCCCGGGCACGCAAAGACCGCCCCCGTCGCGCAAGAGCAGGGGCCATCCGCTCAATTGGGGGCGCGCCAGTCGTTGCTGCCGCTAATTCGGTTGATTGCAATCACCGCCTGCGTACGGCTATCGACCCCGAGCTTCTGCAGAATGGCCGACACGTGCGCCTTGACGGTCGCTTCCGAGACATTGAGCTTAAAGGCGATCTGCTTGTTGAGAAGTCCTTCTCCAAGCATCATCAGCACGCGCACCTGCTGCGGCGTAAGGGTGGACAGACGCGCCACCAGTTCCGTTGATTCACCGACCGGTTGGCTGAGATCGACGTCCGCGGGTAGCCAAATTTCGCCATCCATAATGCTACGGATGGCCTCCCGGATGCGTTCCACGGGCTGGGACTTGGGGATGAAGCCCGAGGCACCGCAGTCCAGGCAATGTCGGATGGTGCCGGGGTCGTCGCTAGCCGACACGATCGCCACCGGAACCTCCGGATGCTGGGCTCTCAAATAGAGCAGGCCCGAGACCCCGTGCACGCCGGGCATCGTCAGGTCGAGCAAGATGAGATCGATCTCACCGCCCGCGGCAAGCCGATCGGTGAGCTCATCGAGTGAGCCGGCTTCCTGCACCTGGGCATCCTCGAACGAAGCCTGCAGCGCCTGGCTTAGCGCCCCTCGAAACAATGGGTGGTCATCGACGATGATGAACTTGTAGGCGGCCATCTAAAGATCCGTTACGCATCGAGCCTGCGAAACGGGGCGCCGGGCCCTTCGGCCGCTTCGGCAAGCTGGCCGGGCAATCTAGCGTTTTCTTGCCGAATTGGCTAATTGTGTGGTGCATTTATCCCTAACCCACCCGCTCCGCCGCGCCGCTGCGGGCCAACCGCCTCACTTGAAACACGAATCGCAAGCAATTTGACGCGGCCGGTAGCCCAAGCCGCCATTTTCCGGCGTTCACGATGAGCCATAGATCATGATCGAACGCAACGAGCGCAAAGCTTACTGGCGCCACACCAAAGTGCAGATGCTGACCAGCCTGCTGCCATTTCTGCTGGCCATGGTCATCCTTCCCATCTACGCCGACGCCTTCAATGACAAGCGCGTGCTGGGGATGCCGCTCGGGTACTTTCTCGCCTGCCACGGCTTGATGGTGATTGCCTTCATCACGGTCGCCGTCTTCATCAACCGGCAGGACGCCATCGACCACTGGCACGGGGCGCACGAGGACTTCTAGACGGCATGGCATTTACCTCGAGTACCCGGCTCGTCAATCCGCGCCTCGGCACCTACTTCGGTATATTCACGGCGGCCCTGGTGGCGCTGGTGTTGATGGCGCTGATGCTCGAGCAGCTTGGCACCGCCGACGGCCTGCTACGCGCCTTGATGTTTGCGGCGCCGCTTTTGCTCTATGCGGCAATCGGCTTCAATGCCCGCGCGCGCGAGCCGCACGACTACTTCGCGTCCGGCCGCAGAGTCCCCGCCTTCTTCAATGGGCTCGTTCTCGGTGTCGCGGCGCTGGGCGGCGCCGGCTTCCTCGGGCTTACCGGTGCGCTGTTCATCGCGGGCTTCGATGCTCTATGCCTGAGCATTGGCTGGTGCGCCGGCCTGGTGTTCATGGCGGTGCTGTTTGCCCCCTACGTGCGCAAGTTTGGCGCCTATACGGTTCCCGCCTTCCTCGGCCGGCGCTTCGACAGCCGCGCAGTGCGCCTGCTCGCCGCGGCGGTGTTATGTCCCGCAATCTTGTTGGTGCTGATCGCCGAGGTTCGCTTTGCCGCTTACGCTTCAGCCTGGCTGCTGGGCCAGCCTGAGCAGGTGATGACGGCCGTCCTCATGGCGCTGGTCGCCGGCGTGCTGGCCGCCGGCGGCATGCGCTCGCTGACTTGGTCGAGCGTTGCCAAGGCCATCACGGCGCTGTTGGCGCTGGCCGTTCCGGCCACCATTTTTGCCTTGCTGGCATCCAATCTGCCGCTGCCGCAAATGACCCACGGCAATACTCTTCGCGTCCTGACGCGCATGGAGATGATGCGCAATGTGCCGATCCTCATCGCCCCGCCGCTGGCGCTCGACCTGGCCGGGGTTGGCATGGAGGCCTTGGCCAAGAGGTTCGTGCAATCCTTCGGCAACGTCGGCCCCGTCGGCTTCGTGCTGGCATCGCTGGTGATGGCGGCCGGCATCGCCGCCTCGCCGGTCCTGTTGCCGCGGTCTGGCACCACCCCCGGCGTCTACGAGGCGAGAAAGTCGCTAGGTTGGGCGGTGCTCGTCACGGGGGTCGTGCTGCTGACCCTGCCGGCGGTCGCAGTTTACCTGCGCTTCCTGCTATTCGAGCAGGTGGTCGGGCAACCACCGGACCAATTGCCGGCCTGGATGCAGATCTTGCAGCAGGCCGGCATTGCCCAGATTGAGCCCGGCTCTCAGCCCGTCAGTCTGAGCCGCTTCGGCTTTGAGCGCGATGCCGTCCTGTTCGCCCTGCCGATTGCGGCGGGGTATCCCCAGGTGCTGGTCTACCTAGCCTTGCTCGGCGCGCTGGCGGCCGCCCTGACCGGGCTATCGGCATCATTGTTTGCACTGGCGGCAATCATCGCCGAAGACGTGGTGCGCACCTCGCCGGTGGAGGTTACATCGGACCGCGCGCGCCTGGGCCGCGCGCGCTTTGCCTTGGCGGCGGTGGCCTTTGTGGGGATCTGGCTGGCGATGGCGGTACCGGCCGATCCGCTGCAGCTTTTCCTTTGGGCTGCGACGCTCAGCGCATCGACATGCTTTCCGGTCTTGGTCTTGTCCATCTGGTGGCGACGGACCAAGGCCTTGGGCGCCATGGCGGGCATGCTGAGCGGCCTGCTGATTGCCGGCGCGGTCATCCTGCTGTCGGAAGCCGGCGCCATCGCCTTGCCAAGCGCGCTGGCCGGAGTCCTCGGCCTCCCCTGCGCCATGCTTGTCACGATGCTCGGCAGTCTCATGGCTCCCGGGGCGGGCCACAAGGTGCTCGAACAGTTGCGCGAGATGCGCATGCCGGGAGGGGAAACGGTTTACGATCGCGAGATGCGCTTGTTGCGCCTGAAGAATCGCAGCCCTTCCTGACGACATGGCAGTCGCGCGGCGCCAGGAACTTGCCTTCATCGCGCACTCGCACATACTGCAGGTATTCGGCGACCTTGCCGGGGCTAGCAGCGACAGAGGAAGCGACCAGCGATGGCGGCACGTGAGCGGCTCGGTCTTTATGGTCCCATCGAGCCCTATCGCCAACAGCATCTCAAGGTCGATGCGGAGCACGAGATCTTTTTCGAGGAATGCGGCAACCCGCGAGGCAAGCCCGTCGTCATCGTCCATGGCGGTCCCGGCGGCGGCTGTAACGCCAGCATGCGCCGCTATCACGATGCCGCTCGCTATCGCATCGTGCTGTTCGACCAGCGCGGTTGCGGCCGCTCCGTGCCGCACGCCAGCCTAGAGCGGAATACCACTTGGGACCTGGTCGCCGATATGGAACGGTTGCGCGACCATCTCGACATTGAACGCTGGCAGCTGTTCGGCGGCTCCTGGGGCTCCACCCTGGCCCTTGCCTATGCTCAAACCCATCCCGAACGGGTTAGCGAACTCGTGCTCAGGGGCATTTTCCTGCTGCGGCGCGAGGAGCTCGCCTGGTTCTACCAGGACGGCTGCAGCTGGCTGTTTCCGGAAGCCTTCGACGAATTCCGCAAGCCCATTCCCCCGGGCGAACGCGGCGACATGATCGCCGCCTACTACCGACGTCTCACCCATCCCGATCGCGAGGTGCAACTGGCGGCGGCGCGGGCATGGTCCGTGTGGGAGGGCAGTACCCTGTCCCTGGTGCAAGACCCGGAGCGAATCAAGCTGTTCGGCGCCGACAACTACGCGATCGCGTTCGCCCGCATCGAGTGCCATTATTTCGTTAATCGAGGCTTCTTTCGGCGCGACGATCAGCTGCTTGCCGATGTGGGCGCCATCCGCCATTTGCCGTGTACGGTCGTGCACGGACGTTACGATGTGGTAACACCCCTCAAGAACGCCTGGGACCTGTCGCGAGCCTGGCCCGAGGCGGACTTGCGCATTGTCGCGGATGCCGGCCATGCCATGACCGAGCCCGGGGTGATCCATGAGCTCGTCGGCGCCACTCGGCGCTACGCCAATCTGCCGCGCAGCTGAGGCTTCGCCCTAGCGTGGGGCGGCTTGCTGGGCGTCCGCCGGCAGGTTCAAGAGCGGAAGTGGCGCGCTGCCGTACATGTTGACGGGTAAATTTCCCGACCAGCGTTTGGCCACCTCGAGTTGAATGAGCGAGGTATTGGAGCGCAGAGCCTGACCCTGGGCCTCCAGCGCCTTGGCTTCGGCGAGACCCACCAGCTCCTTGCCTTTGGCCTGCGCGGTGGCAAGCAAGAGTGCCGTCCGCCTTACCGCGGGCTTGCTCGCGGACGGCGTTGGCTTCACCCTCCGCCTGAATCTTCTGGCGCTGGGCGACGACTTCGGCCTGCCGACGTTCCTGTTCCGACTGTTCGACCTTCGCCTTTGCAATCGCCGCCGCGTCGACGGCCCGGCGGTACTGTTCGGTATAGCGAATATCGTTGATTTGAAAGTCGACGATGGTAATGCCGAACAAGTCCATGGCATCGGCGGTCAGCGCCCTTTGCACTGCAATCGCCGCGTCACCACGATGTGCCGCGACCTGGGTGATATTGCTCTTGCCCATTTTCGCGCTTGAAGCGGTCGATCATGAACGATTCAAGGTTCGCGCGGTAGTCGCGGTTGGTTGTAAAGACGCGCCGCACCTCGTTCTCATTGATGCGGAAGTTGAGGGTCACCAAGGCGTCAAGCTCCTGGTTGTCGACCGTGTAGGTGTTGAGGTGATCTTTTTGCAAGCGCTGGATGCCGATCGGGTAAGTCTCGAGCCCGTTAACGAACGGTATGCGAAAGTGCAAACCGGGTCCGGCAACCGAACTGAACTGGCCGAAGCGCGTCAGCACGGTACGCTCGTACTCGCCAACCGTGAAAAACGGCGACATCAGGTAGAGCCCAAACAACAGGGCGACCAGCGCGACCACGCCGAGCAAACTGAAGAGGCCGCTCCTGGAAGCACCCCCCGCGCTTGGCGGTCGAGGTATCGAGAGTTGCGCCATGTTACGCCTCCTTCCGCTTGCGAGGCCAAACGGCCGCGCAATATCTTCGGCCATTACGGTAAACGCTTAATGGCGAAGGGCGATAGGGGCGATGGGCCGGCGGTTTCCCGCCCTTTGGGGTAGCGGGATGGCCGCGGCGCTCGACGGCCAGGGTTTGCGCAGCGCTTGGCCTGGGCCGGCCAGGCCTCCCGGCCGCCGGCGCCTTGAGGGCGGGTGGGTAGAGCTTGGCTAGCGGAAGTTCGACACGCGCTCGGCCAGCTCGAGAATTAGCCTGGCATTGTCGGCAGCCGGCGTGCCGGTCGGCTCACCCTTGTAAAATACCCGGGGATTGGACCAATGGGGGATGCGCGGACACCCTCCGCAACCGGCATTGTAGCTCATGATGTCGCGCCATTTGCCGCCATTGACGTAGCCATGCCCATAGGCGACCGGCACCTCGTTTGCGTCCACAAAACGATCATGGCGGGCGCCGAGAATATGGCCGATCTCGTGGGCGATCGACATGGTGGTTGCCGCGCAGGCATGGTGTACGACGAAGAAGGCTTCATCCGAGGTCGGGCCGATGCGCGTCGACAGTCCGCAACCCGTCGGATTGTCGATGATCAGGCCGACAATATCGGCGTGCTTCTCGTCGCGTAGCTTTGCGACGTTGCCGAACGGGCCAAGGCCGTCGACCATCGTGTAAAGATGCGTGAACTGGTCGTCCTCGGTTTCGTCATACTCGATCAGCTCGGTATGCACGAGCCGCAAGGTGATGTTGCCGATGCCGCTGTTCCTGAAGGTTGCGTTGGCCTCCTCGATCGCCAGCGCCAACAGATCGGCCGGATCACGCACATAGCGCTTGGCGACGTTAGCGGTGTAAAGCACCATCACATCGATCGTGATCTTTTTTGCTTCCAGCGCCTGTCGCTCGGCAGCCGCGAAGGGCGCGACGGCGGGCTCGGCGGGCGCCAGCGGCAATGCGGGCTCCTTGGCCGCAACCGGCACGCTATCGCGCCTGCTCCCCGGTTCGGGATGATCGGCCGGCAGCCGGCGGCGATCCATTTCCGCAAAGGCGTTAACGCCGCCGCCTAGGCTTTCGACCGTGAAAATCTTGCCATTGAAGACGAAATAACCCGTTAGCAGCGCATTGCTCCATAGCATGAGCATTGCCCGCTCGCCGGTCTCGGGCACCTCTCCGTGCCAAATGACGCTACCGTCCTTTTGCAGCACCGACCCCTTTTTGACCAAGGTGACGGACTGGCCGTCCCCGAGCGGCAGCGTAACCTGCGCACCAAAAGCCTCGCTCGGTGCTCCGGCGTAGCGCGTGTCCTGCGGGGTGGTCGGCGTGGCGATTTTGTCGACAATGGCCCGTTGCTCGGGCGTCAGTTGAGCCGTTTGCGGGGCGCCTTGCGCCAGGGCCGCGGGCATTTCGGCGCCAAGGACGCCCCAGGCAGCCGCCAGCCCAGTGAGGCCGCTAAAGCAACGCTTGGCGATTGCCTTGCTATGCGGCGCGCGCGCAGGTCGTTTCATTTTCGTGTGAACCGCGGCCCTTAAGGCGCGTTGATCCCTCTGTCGCCGTGAAAATCGGCGTTTTTTCCGAGGCGCGATATCGGGGAAAGACCCGAGCGGTGGCGTCGCCGGTTCTCGAGCACCCCCGCAACGGCTCGGCTCAGGCTCGAGCCGACCTGCGTGCCTTGCCATAAACCTGGCTATGCACGTGGCCAATGCACCCCGGTCGCGGTCCCCGCGTTAACCGTTATTGAAGAAAACCCTAATCTGCATCGGGGAAACACCCGATGGCGCGATATCATTCAGGCGGTCACACTCCAGGCGTGACCATCGCAAAGTGTCGGGGAACTGGGACCCACCAGGGTCTCACCAATACGCTGCACGGGAATGCAGACCGCACCAAAAGCTGGACATGCGACGTTGGCTACGAGCAAACCCGCCAACTCCCGCGCTCGGCCCGTTTGGCTGCCGAACGAGAGTGACGAGCTGCTGCGCTTGGCCGTGCAGGTCGGCGGGATCGGCATTTATGACTCCGACATCGAGCACAATCGAACCCGTTTCTCGCCGGAGCTTTGCGCCATTCTAGGCCTCCCGCCCGGAGCGGAGATGACCTACGCGGAGGCGTCCCGGCTTTTTGATGCGCGCGACCGAGCGGTCGTCAATGCGCGAGTGGAAGCGGCGCGTCGCTCCGCCGATGAGGGTAAGTGGGACGGTCTGCATCGCATCCTGCGGGCTGATGGAGCCGTTCGCTGGGTGGCCATTCATGGGCGGCGTTTTTACCGCGACACGCCCGATGGTCGCCAAGCCGTGCGCTCCATCGGCACGGTGATCGATGTCACGCATCTGAAGGAGACCGAGGCGGCGCTACGCGAGAGCGAACTTCGGCTGCGCCTGGCGCTGGAAGCGGCGCAAATGGGTACTTTTGAGGCTGATATTGCCGGCCAGACGGCGAGGATCGATGCTCAGGAGGCGCGTCTGCTCGGCCTACCCGCGGACACCCGAGTTGTCTCCGTCGACGAGCTGCGGGCGCGGATACCGCTGGCAGATCTGCAGGCAAGTGATGCCAAGCAGAGGACGATGGAGCAGAGCGCGGAGGCGTACCATCACGAGTTTCGCCTGCGGATGCCCAATGGCAGCGAGCGCTGGCTCAGCGCGCATGCGGCAATTCGAGCGGAGCGGATCGTTGGCGTAAATTTCGATGTCACGGAACGCAAACGCGCCGAGGAGGCGCTGCGCGAAAGTGAGGCGCGCCTGCGCATTGCCACCAATGGGGCCGCGCTTGGCGTTTTTGAATGGGACATGAAGGCCGATCAGACGATCTGGGTTAACGATCGCATGTACGAAATCTTCGGGCATGCGCGGGCCGATGGAGCGCTGAGCCGGCGGCAGTTCGTCGAGAGGTATTTGCACGCCGACGACGTTCCGGCATTTGAGGGCGCCTTGAAGAATGCCCTGCGGTCGGGGGGTAATTTCCATGTCATCTGCCGCATCAAACAGAAGAACGGCTCGCGACGCTGGCTGCAGCTGGACGGCAAATTCGAGTTCGCGGCCGACGGCGAGCCGCTCCGGTTGCTTGGGGTGGCGGCGGACATCACCGCCCGCAAGGTGCTCGAGCGCAAGACCCGGGAACTCTCCGAGAGATTGATAACGCTGCAGGAAGAAGAGCGTCAGCGCATCGCCCAAGAGCTGCACGACTCCACCGCCCAACATCTGGTCGCTGCCAGCCTCACATTGATGGGGTTGAGGCCGAAGGGGCGGTTGAAAGGCGACCAGGAGCGGCTTTGGAACGAGGTCGAGGCGTCGATGGGCGAAGCGCTGAAGGAGCTGCGGACGTTCACCTACTTGCTCTACCCCGTGGCCTTGCGCGCCGACGGTCTGCAGGCCACGGTGCAGCACTATGTCGACGGATATTCCAATCGCGCCGGCCTCGCCATCGGTTTCAAGCTGAGCCCGAAGGTCGACAATCTACCGTTCCGTACCCAGCAGTCGCTGTTTCGCATCCTGCAAGAGACGTTGACCAACGTCTATCGCCACGCCTCCGCTTCGCACGTCTCGATTCAATTGCGTTGGATCGCCGGTCGTATTCACATGGTGATAACGGACAACGGCCATGGCGCGGCGGGTGCCGTGGAACGCGATAGCCCGGATTTCCGTCCCGGCATTGGCATCCGCGGCATCAAGGCGCGCGTCGATCAGCTCGGCGGCGACCTCCGGATCCGGACCAGCTCGCGCGGCACGCGGGTTCACGTCGTCGTGCCCGTTGACTGAGCCGAGTATGGCCTTGCCGTTGCCGTTGGCCATCTGCAGCACCGTCGCCTCCAACCCAGCTCTTGCGAATGGGCCGGCGCTGGCCGCTTTGCTAGCTCCGGCGAGCCCGTCCCGCGATATCGGCATTTACCGTTCGCTCGAACCCGGGTTTCCACCGATGCCCGAGGCGGAGTACTTGTTCGACAATACGCGCGAGGGAAAAACCGATGACCAGAATCCTCATCGCAGACGACCATGAAGTGGTGCGTTCGGGCCTCCGCAGCATTTTGGAGGCGCAGCCCAGATGGGCCGTCGTTGGCGAGGCCTGTGATGGTAAAGAGGCCGTCAGCAAGGCGCTCGAAACTCAGCCGGACGTCGTGCTGCTGGATTACTCGATGCCGATCATCAACGGCACGGAGGCCACTCGCCAGATCCGCGCGCGCCTGCCGCGCACCGAAGTCCTGATCTTTACCATGCATCAAAACGACACGCTGATTCAGGGTATTCAGCTGGCGGGGGCCAGTGGCTTCCTCCTCAAGTCCGACGCCAAGCGACACCTGATCCGGGCGATCGAGTCTTTGGCGATGCACAAACCCTATTTCACGGACAGTGTGTCGTGCACGGGGGACGGCGGCAAGGCGGCCAGTCAGTCACCTCTCACGACCCGCGAGCGCAGCGTCGTGCAATTGATCGCCGAAGGCTGTACGAACAAGCAAATCGCCAACGTTCTCAGCATCAGTCCCAAAACGGTGGAAACACACCGGGCCGCAATCATGCGTAAACTCGCGCTCTCCTCAAGTGCCTCGCTTGTCCGCTATGCGGTACGTAACGGCATTCTAACCGCATAGTCATCCAAGAGTCGGGGGCCGCATGTCACATTCCGCCAAGCGAACCTGTGGAACTTCCGATCTCTCCGTCCTGAGAGACGTGAACGTTTTGGTGGTCGAAGACAACTGGCAGGTCGCAAAAGCGCTGGAGTGCGCGCTAAAACAGCTGGAAATGCAGGTTTCCGGGCCGGCGTCGACCACGAGCGATGCCAAGCGGCTGGTCGCCGCACAAATGCCGACGGTGGCAATCGTCGACGTCAACCTCAAACGCGAGATGGCCTGCGATCTTATCGTCGAGCTGCACGAAAAGGGCGTTCACGTCATCGTCATTTCCGGATACGCGATCCCGCCGATCCCAAAGAAGAAGGCCGCGGTCATCCTGCAGAAGCCGTTCAGCGCCGAGGATCTCCTCACGGCCTTGCGAACCGTGGTCGTGGGGCAGGCGACGAGCCACTGACGCCGGCGGCGAGGGCCCGCAAGGGCGGCGGCCGCACCCTCCCAAGCAATGTCTCACGACCCCGTGATTGTTGGCGCCCCGCCTTGCCCCATCGCTTCCGCCCGGGTGGGGGCGATCAGGCGGCGCCGCAACCGCCCCCACCAGCTCGTGCGCAAGGGGCTGGCTTTCGCGGCTTCGGCGGAGGTTTTGGCCTCATGGGCAACGGCAACGCCGCGGGCAGGCGCGGTGTTCATGGCGGGAGCGAGCGCCTGCGCGCTGGCGCCGCCCTCTTCTGGGTGCGCTCTTCTAGGCACTTGTGGCCCCTAAATTCCGGGCTGCGCCGGATACCCCCGCTCTGCGCATCCCGTCACCCTTAGGCGAACTTGGACGCAACAATCGCGCGCAATTCGGCTCGCGCCCGTTGCTGGGGCTCGGCGTCAATCGGCAACGGGCGAAAATGGACTTGGGTCATGTCGGGAAAGGTGCTGGCAACGATCGCGCGGGTGTTGACCGTCGACGTCATCGACGCCATGGCAGACCGCGCGGAAATGGACCGCGCCTCGGCCCGGAAGGCCGCCGAGCTCGCCGTGCCAGCAATCTTAAGCGCCTTGACGGAGCTCGTCGCGCGCCCGGACGGCGCCGCACGGCTGACGCGCGTGCTCGCACAGCGCTCGACCGGCCCGGGACCGGCGCCTGACGGCCGCGGCGATGCCGCCGCCCCTGTGCTGGGTGCTGAAAAGGCCGGCGCGCTTGCCTCGGCCATCGGCCGTTTTGTCGGGGCGCCGGAACGTTCGGCCTGTGCCTTCCTCGACGACCTGACTTTGATGCTGCTGTGCACGCTCGCACGCGAGGGCGAGCAGACAAACGCCGGCGGCAAAGGCCTCGCCAATTTGCTCACGGCGGAAAAGGACCTCATCGCTGCGGCGATGCCCGCCGGATTGTCGAGCCTGCTTTGCGCCGACCCTTCTTTTCCTGGTCTGGGCGAGGTGGTCGGGACGATTGCCGGGCGCGCGACCGCGCGAAGGCCAATTCAGCGTTCAAGCAGGAGGGTTGCGACGGCTCTGCCCGGTCGGCGACGTTCCCAGGGGGCCCGGGCCTTTTGGGCGGTGTTGGTGCTCGCGCTGGCCGCTGTCGCCTGGTACGTGCTCGCTGCCAACATTAAGCAAACCGGCGGCGGAGGCGGTGATGTGGCGACCTGGCGCTTGCTGGAGGCGGCGGTTCGCCCGCAGGCGGGGGCCGATGTCGCAGACCTCGATCTTGCAAACCTCAAGGGGAGCGCGCCAGATCACGGGACCGCCCTTCGCAAGCTTGCCGCTGAAACGCTCGGCGCCGCAAGGGATGTGCTTGGCGGCCTGGACGCGATCGCACCGGCGCTGGTGCGCCTCGGGCACTTTTTCGGCCTGCGTGAGGATGGCATCGCCGGTCCGGCCCTGCGCTTGCGGACCCGGCAGCATGAGAACGGCGATGCTGGGCCCGCCAACCTGGACACGGCAAGCGCCGACCCGCCCGGGCGCTGGCGGCTTCGCTTCGTCTCGCCGGAATTCAGGGCTGCCGTTTCCCCGCCCTTCCCAACCGCGGTCGACAAGCCTGCCGGCCCTACCATCGCGGCACACTAAGAAGTTGGTCGTCCCGCCAAAGGTCCTGCTTGTGTCGAGGTTATGACAAAAATGACAACCGCAGTTGGCAAGGCATGCCTGGTCTTCATTTCTATTCATGTGCTGATGCTTGTTGGCATTTTGTTGCTGTCGGGGTGACGGTCGCCGGCGGCCGCTACGCGCCGGCTGCTCCCCAGGCCGGCTCTCCCCCGAAAGGGGGATATAGGCAACGCTTCCCTCGATTTTATCAACTGGCCGGCAGCTGCGGCCTCTTCGCGCACCAGAAGCTTGCCGCTGTTCTGCCACGCCCTGGAACTTTTGATCACTGGGGGAGAGCTCTCGGGTGTGGCTCCTCAGTTATCTCGCGCGGGGGGCGCGCGCTATCCGAACCTGTTGGCCTCCATCGGGCCGGGCTGCCGACCCGTCCAGGTGTCACCGGTTGTGCCTAGGCCCCTGCTCTAGAACCCAGAGCGCGTTGCGCGCAGTGACAGTTTGGGCCGATTGCGCGCGATGCAGCGAAAGCCGACATGACAAGCCGATGTATCGACCGCGTGCGGATGTCGGGCCGCGGGTCGATAGCGCCGGCAATAGTTTGGCGCGCACAGGTAGGATCCGCCTTTGAGGACTTTACGCGGGGTGCGGCTTTCGCGCTGGCAGGGATCGTAGCTCTCTTTCTCTTCGCCACCGCGGGGGTTTTTTGGAACGCCGCCTGGCTTGGTCGCATCCGGCTGATGGCGGGGCCTGAACCAGTCCGAGGTCCACTCCCAGACGTTGCCAATCATGTCGTAAAGGCCGTAGTCGTTGGCTGGGAAGGATCCGACCGGCGAGGTTCGTTCATAGCCGTCCTGAGCCAGGTTTTGCCAGGGAAACTGCCCCTGCCAGGTGTTGGCCATCATCTTCCCTGCGGGGTGGAGTTCCTCGCCCCAGGCGAATTCGGCGTCGTCCTCGCCACCGCGGGCGGCGAATTCCCATTCCGCTTCGGTGGGCAAATCCTTCCCGGCCCAGCGGGCGTAGGCCAGCGCGTCTGGATAGGCGACGTGCACCACGGGATGCTCTGCGAGACCCTCAATGGTGCTGCCCGGACCCAGCGGGTGGCGCCAGTCGGCACCTTTCGTGAAGCTCCAGCAGTGTGCTGCGTGGTCGGCCTGGATGCGTTCGAGAGGACGCCGGAACACCAGGGATCCGGCATAGAGCATGTGCGGCGGTGTGTCTGGGCAGTGCTTGGGGTCCGGTGGTATCTCGGCGCGTGTGACGTAACCCGTTGCGCTCACGAACTTGGAAAACTGCGAATTAGTGACGGGGGTACGGTCTGCCCAGAAGCCGGCCACCGCAACGCGGTGTGCGGGTGCTTCCTCGGGGTAGTGCCGATTTGACCCCATGCGAAAGGTGCCGCCCGGGATCCAAACCATATTGTCGCCCCACGGCTTGCGATGCGGTGCGCCGTGCTGCAGCGCCGCATCAATGTCGATCTCAGGTCTCATGGCTTCTCAGCTCCTTGCCGAACGCCGGCGGTGGGACCAATCGCGAAATGCGCTAGCAGGCTTGCGGGCCTCAGCCGGCAAAGTTCGAGGCGGCTCGGTTTTCAACGGGTTGGTTGGTCCTGAAAAAACATGTCGGCCGCTCTCACGGACGCACCGGGTGGCTATGGTTGCGCAGGCGCAACGAGAACCACAGCAGCAGAATGCCATATAGGATGGCATAGCTGCCGATGACGTAGAGCAACGCCAGCGCACCCACCCCGGGCCGTGTCAGGAGAATGAAGCCGAACACGACCGAAAGTGCGCCACCGGCGATCAGCAACCATTCGTCGTTGATCTCCTTGCGAAGTTGAATCGCGCCGACGATCTGCATCACGCCGATGGCAATCGCCCAACACGCAATGAATACTTGCAGCACCACCGCCGTCAGGCCCGGCCACAGGAATGTCATGGCTCCGGCCGCGATGCCGAGCACGCCGACAACGGCGAGCCACCAGCGCGGCGTCGGAGTATTTCCCGTTATCGCGGCCGCAAGGGCAAAGATGCCATCGGCTAGAGCGAAGGCACCATAGAGCAGGACCAGCGTCAGCAGCGTGACGCCCGGCCAGATGAATGTGAGTACGCCGAATAGTATGGCACAGATCCCGCGCAACAGGATCAGCCACCAGTTTCGCGCCAGCGCGTGCAGCATGAACCGCGGCGCAAAGGGCGTGTTCGTGTTTACAGTGGTCGCCACGATCATGCTCCCTGTTCTGCTCAAAAAGCTTGGCTCAACGTGCCGTCGGTGCGACGGCGAGGTTTGCGACCTTGTGCGGCCGGCTCCCAGAGCTCGGGGCGGGCGCGCGCGCGCCCCGACGCCATGCATTCCTCCTAACCGGCGCGCTGCACTCCTCAGCACTCGTTGCATGGGCCGACCGATCGCGGCATCCCAACACGGCGCAACCAGCGCTGAAATCGGTGATTACCCCGGCGACTTGCTGAAGAACTCCCGACGTCGTCGGACCGGCCGGGGCAGACGGCGTTCGGCAACGGCGTCGCGCCGCGAATAGCCAGCGGCGCGACCTCGCGCGTGGCTTTGCCGCGGGAGCCACCCCCGGCCATACGGGTCACGGGCGGCGCGCGAGCGCGCGCCACGAGATCCGCCGTTCCCTTGCCAAAGTCCGGCCCGAAGCGCTTGGAAGTGCTTGAAAGCCTATGAGCTATGGCTGAACCAGATCACCGTTCCGGCGCGATCGTCGATGGCAATGGTATCCGGTTAAAGTAGGCGAATACTTCTCGGGCCTTGGTAAAGTCGGCTGGTTAATCCATTGTCGCAGTTTCGCACGATGGGGGACGACAGGTCGCCAATACTAGCTCGGAAGTTGCGCGCATGGGGCTTTGCAGTGGCTTGAACTGATGAAACACTGGTCCCATCTCAAGCGGAAAGAGCAAATTGTTCCTCAGGTCTTAAAGCTTGGGGCATCCGGGTTAGTTCTACTGGGCAGAGGGTTGCAATACTGTAGGCTGAAAATCTAGCGGCCCTTTCGTTGAGTAGAGCTCATTGCTGGGGTCGCAATGGAGCGCCGACTACGATGATCCGCATTCTCATTGCAGACGACCACGAGGTTGTGCGCTCGGGCCTCCGCAAGATCCTGGAGTCACAACCGACCTGGGAGGTCGTCGCCGAAGCGGGTGATGGCAAGGACGCGATCAGCAAAGCAACCGAGACCAAACCCGACGTTGCCGTCCTCGACTACTCGCTGCCTCTGATCAATGGCATCGAGGCGACCCGACAGATTCGTGCCCGCCTCCCTAAGACGGAGGTGCTTATCTTTACGATGCACGACAACGAAACGCTGATCCAGGAGCTGCTGAAAGCGGGCGCGCGGGGCTACCTGCTGAAGTCGGATGCGAAGCGACACCTGATTGGTGCCATCGAGTCGCTCGCGGGCCACAAGCCCTTCTTCACGGCCAAGGTTTCGGAGGCTCTGCTCGATTCGTTTCTGGCGCGACCGGCGCGGGAGGGATCGACGCTGACCAATCGCGAACGTGGCGTGGTACAGCTGATCGCCGAAGGTCACACGAATAAGCAGATTGCCAACATTCTCAACATCAGCCTCAAGACCGTCGAAACCCACCGCGCCGCGATCATGCGAAAACTTAATCTGTCCTCTTCCGCGGGTCTCGTGCGCTACGCCATCCGCAACAAAATCGTCGAGCCGTAGCCAAGTGGCTGGCTGCGGCACGTCAACGGCCTTGGCGAAAATAAGGGCCAAGGCGGCACCGGCAGTGCCGACCACGCGACGATGCCGAGGTAATGGCGGGCCGTGTGGCCGCCTGCGCTCATGCGCCGGCGCCGCGCAATGGCTGGTCCGGTCGGCCAACGCTGGTGGCGTGCACGATGTCTCTTCGCCGCTCGATGGCGCGCCCGCCGGCTAGCAAGGCAACGCCAGCGCGGTTCACCCTTGCAGGAGTGGCAAACAACGGCCGGTTATGTCCGCGGCTAGACGGCGGCGCGCCCGGGGTTCGAATAATCAGGGGCGGATGGTCGGTCGGAAGATCGCAGCTGGCGCCTCGGTACGGGCCCGGGCGCTTCCGGGCGAACGAGGGGATATTGTCTTTGCGACCCTCGATCTTTCTCAACGGGTAGGCCCAACGTCGGCGCTCGCGCCACACTCCATCCAACAGTCCCCGGGGGCGAAAACGGCGATCCTGCCCGCCCAAATCGACGCCTAGGCGCCGACGGCGCCGCCGCGCAGCTTGCACCGTGCGCGCAAACCCTCGGCCAGGATGCGCGCTGGCACGCACCGCCCAAGCTTGGCGCGTCGGCGCGCCCTGGCGTCCCGAAATCGCCGATGACCTCCGTTCGTGGTCCCGGCGTTCGCGGTCCCGGCGTCGCCCGCGCTGTAAAAAATCATAACATCCGCGCCAGGGGCGCGGACGTCCCCCAGGGCAGAGCGGCGCACGCCGGGCCAAAATCAGATGATGCCAGGTCTACCAACGTCCACGCCAACCGTAGCCAGCCGATCGCCAATAGCCGTATCCGTAGCTCGGTGCGTAGTAGGCACTGTAAAGGGGAGGCGAATAGTATACGCGCGGTGCGGCGGGAACAAAGGCGACCACGGGGGCGGGGTTGAACGCCGGCGCCACCACGTAGGCATTACGATATCCCCAAGATGGTCCGTAGCCATAGTAACCATAACCGGCACCTCCGCAGGCGCACCCGTCGCAGGCCGAAGCTGGTAGCGCGCCCAGCATCCCAGCGGCTGCAGCCATCAACAGCTTGGACCCAATCCGCCGATACATGCGCGCGCTCCTTGTCTCGATTTCAACGTCTCGATTTCCGCTCTCAGCGTCAACGACCGTGACGTGTGGTATGACAAACCGACATCCGGTTTTGTTTCTAATTTTCTGGCTGCGAATCCGGGAGCATGCGGCTCGCATTAGACGCGAACAGGGCGCGGTGCGCGCCACGCCTCACCTTGCGTCCGAGGGGCCGCTTACGCAGCGCCCGTGGCGCGCGTGTTGAGTATGCGCAGCATGTGCTGCTTACGTCGGGCTGGGTCGGCAGTGCCCATTTTCTGACTGTTGTCGGCGAGCAGCGGTAAGGCTTCGCGCGTTGCAATAAGGACGCGGGCCGGCGGCGGGCCATGGCCTTAACATGGGCATGGTGAAGCGCGGCCTTGCACGACACCGACGCCCGGCACGCCCAGCACCATGGCTTCCTCGCCCGCGCGACCTCACAAATGGCGGATCGCCAGTCGCCGCACCAAACCATCAATTGGCGGTCGGCCTCGGCAATCCCACGCCAAGGCCGTCGGGTAAGCCCGGATGGGCATAGGCCATGGTTCCACGGCAGATTTGCGTTGGTTGGGCAACAAGGAGAGCTCTCGTGCGCCGAACAATACTTGTCGCCGTCATCGCCGTGGCGACCGGATCACTGCTCATCTGTGAGGGCGCCGCTGCCCAGTGGTGGGACCTGCCGGACGGCATCGACAATCCGAGGCCGCGCTACTACGACTATCATCCTCCCGGAGTCTTCTATGGTGACGCAGCCCCCGTGGGCTTTGCTGCCTCTGGCTACGGCGTGGCGCCCTATATTGCAGGTCCGCCTCCTGGAACTGCTGGCTATGGCTACGGCGCACCCCCCTCTCCCGGCGGCGTTGCGCCGATCGCCCCGCGACCTCTTTGTGGGGTCTATCGGTATTGGCGCGATGGCGTCTGCCTCGACAGACGTGGCTATTGAGGTTCAGGAGCGAAAAGTGTGTCGGCGGGCGCGAGGCAAGCGCCGGTGGGCCGTTGGCGGGCCAGCCTGCGTGTCGCGACTTAATCGCCGCGGTTCCCGTTGGCGCTTAGAACGGTTTACTATAGAGGCTTGGATATGCTTTGACGGTGCGCGCGCAGGTGTCCTTCCACTCCCGCCTTGACATTTGCGTCGCGGGGTCCCACGCCGCCATGCACCGGCTCATTGGCGTGTCGGCGGGCTTTTTGCCGCCGCCTTGTGGGGAACGTTGGACTTGGACCACAAGCCGGTCGGGCTCGGCGGCATAGGGCAAGTTGACGAGGGAAACCGAAATGGCAAGCGCCGCGAGCTTGACCACCGCGAGCACCACCAGCAACCGCAGCAGCCGAGACATGATGGTCATAATGACCCCATCTTGCGAGAAGAACTGCCGATGGGGCATTGTCAGTGAGCCTGTGGGGCCACGGTAATCGGCACAAACCCGTGCGCGCTTGCCGGGGAGATCCGGACAGCGCTCTTGCGTCAGACCGAGCCAGCGCAGGGGCGCAACTCGACCATGCGCCTTCAGGTTTTCGGGCCGAAGGGCTGATCCGGGTGCGAGGTTGGCTTCGGAGCCTCGCGCGCTTGCCGCCGTACCCAACGCCACACGGTCCGACGCAAGGATTCGCTGGGTAGCTCCACGTCGCCGACCAACTTGGCGCCGCCGGCACGGCGCTCGAGCGTGATCTTGCGGGTGTGAAAGGGCTCAAGTTCCGGGCGATGGCCGACGCTCAATAGCGTAATTTCCGGCCGCTCAACCAGGAGCTGCATGAGCTTGTTTTGGCTTTCTGGATCGAGCGCGGCCGTGGCTTCGTCGAGCACGACGATATCGGGCTTGTGCAGGAGGATGCGGGCAAACGCCAAGCGCTGCTTCTCGCCGCCGGAAAGGGTTTGATCCCAGGGCGCCTCCTTGTCCAGGGTGTCGACGAGCGCCTCGAGCCCCACTTGCTTGAAGGCGTCGGTGATCTCCTCGAGGCTTCGACTGTCGGGAGCATCCGGATAGGTGGCTGCGCGGCGCAAGGTGCCGATCGGCACGTACGGTCGCTGCGGGAGAAGGAACATCTTGGCACCCTTCTTCACCTCGATGGCGCCGCCACCCCACGGCCAGAGCCCGGCAATGGCCCGCACCAAAGTGCTCTTGCCCGAGCCCGATGCGCCGGCAATGAGGACGCGCTCGCCGGGGGAGATCGATACGTCCGTGTCGTCCACAACCGCAGTGCCGTCATTGAGCCTGACGGAGAGGTCTTGCAGACGCAGAGCCGGGCCCGCCCCTTCTTTGTCGATGGTTATGCGGCCGACCCCCTCGCTCTTCTCAGCCTCCTCCAATGCATCGAGCGCGATCATCAAGGCTGCAACCCGGCGCGCGGATGCGGTCCAGTCGGCCATTTTGGGATAGTTGTCGACCAGCCAATTGAAGGCGCCCTGCACAATGGTGAAGGCCGAGGCCGCCTGCATCACTTCACCCAGCGACATCGATCCATCCAAGAACTTCGGGGCGCACAGGATGATTGGCAGTACCGGGGCAATGTAGTTTGATGTCTGCGATACCACCGTGGTCTTCATATTCTGCTTGGCGATCCCCGCCCAGCCGACGAGCACTTTCCTGAGGGCGCGATCGAGGCCGGTTCGCTCTTCCTCTTCGCCCCTGATCAAGGCGATGCTTTCACCGTTTTCACGCAGCCGCGTGATCACGTAGCGATACTCGGCCTCAGCCTGATTTTTTGCCTCGGAGGCGTGCACAAATCTGCTGCCAATGAGCAGCATCGAACCACTTGCCAGCACCGCGTATAGCAGCGCAGCGATCACGAGAAAGCCTGGAATGTGCAGCTGCAGACCGGCAACGGCAACGTCAAGCGCTCCCCCGATCGTCCAAAGCACGACGATGAACATGGCCGCAGACAACAACGCCTGTGTCACACCGCTGACGAAGTCCACCGGCGATTCGGTGGCGATGCGCACGTCATCGGCAATTCGGTACTCGGGGTTTGCATGATCGCCACGCACCAGATTGAGTTGATAATAGCGACCGTGCGCGAGCCAGCGATCGACCAGGTGGTTAGTGAGCCATGCGCGCCATCTGCGCTGCAGGGCCATACGGGCATTTACCTGAAATACGCTCAACAGCACGCTGGCCGCCAAAATCGCGAAATAGAGCGCCGACAATTTGCCGACCGCGGCCACGTCCCGGTTTTGCAGGCCGTCGAACATGGCCCGATTCCAGGCATTCATCGCGTAGGCGGCGCCCAGCAGACAGACAATGATCAACATCAGACCGCCGGAGAGCGTCCAGCCCGAGGAGCGAATGCCGAGCAACCAAAAACCGGAGGCCGTTTGCCAGAAGCGCCTGAGCAAAGATCGACGCCGCGCGCCGTCGGCGTCGCCCGGAGCTTCGGGCGGCTTGGAAGCAATGCTCAACCAGGCCAGGGTAGCCATGACGTTCACCACGCGCGGGAGGGTAGTCTTGCCTGCGACACTGAAGGCCGAAGTCTCATCTCTGCCCGGCCGCAAGCACACGCCGTCGAGCGGCCTCCGCGGGCGGCCGTGCCGCCGCGCCAAGGGCCACGCACGGCGTCGGCAGCACCGTGGCTCCGCCCGTCAACGTGGCGTTGCCGGGCTGCCGGCGGCGGTTGCTGGCCGCCAACGGGTTGGCGAGGGCGATGATGCGGCGGTGTGGCATGGGCCTCGGATAAGAACGGGCGGCGCGCGGACAACGCGCACCGCCCAATGCTAGAAGCGGAGCCGGACGCGATCGGCCGGCCATTCGCCTTCCTGTGCGAGAACAACTACTTAACGTTGAACTTGTTCCGGCTCTGCCGTGATCGACTGGCGCGCCGATGACGCGGCGCTACCATCGCGACGGATGCTGCCGCTCAAGGCGTTGGGCAGGGCCCGTTGTGGTGGCAGCCGTTGCGCGCCCTGGCGCGCCGTCGACATTTCACCGCTCGCCGCCGGGTTGCACCCTGCCGTGCGGTGCTCGAGGCGGTGCGCGGCCGCGGGCTGTTGGTGATCCACACCCGAGAAGGCCATCGACCGGATCTATCCGACCTGCGACCCGCCGAGCTGGCGAATTGGCGCAGCCGGGCCTATGGGGCGCATTCTCGTGCGCGGCGAGCCAGGTCACGACATCATCGACGTCCTCCACCGCCTGGGCGGGGAGCCGGTGATCGAGAAGCCTCGCAACGGTGCCGCCTTTATGATCAACAAAGGTTTCCTCGCCGGCGCCCATGCCACCGTCGGCGCGCTGTTGACTTTTTTTGGCTTCATGCACGAGGAAGCCGTGGGCATTGCCATCACGCCAAGCGACGCTCTAGCCTACGCCACGGCTGCGCTATTTTTCTAGGCCTTGGCACGCCAGCAGCAGGCGCTGGCGGCCGAGGCACCGGAGCCTTTGCTGGCAGCCGTGCCGGCCCGATAGGTGTTCGGCGGAATTAAAGCAAACTTGAACGGTTGGGGACGCGCCGCATGGGCGAAATGACCGATACAGCGCTCGATGGCTTTATTGTCGCCGCCGCGGCCGCCTTGGCGTTGCCGTTGCAGCCCGCATGGCAGCCCGCGATAAAGGCGCATCTGCAGGTGGGCTGGCGGCTGGCCGCGCTGGTGGGTGAGTTCGAGCTGCCGGACGAGCTGGAGCCGGCGCCGGTGTTTGAGACCTGAGCCGATGTCGGCCTGGCAATCAGCCGCGCGCATCGCCGCGGCGGTTAATGGCGGCCGGACCACGGCGGTGGCGGTGGTCGAGGCCGCGCTCAAACGCATCGAAATGCACAATGGCGCGCTCAACGCCTTCACCGCCGTCACCCCTACACGCGCCCTTGCTCGGGCAACGGCCATCGATGCGGCCCAGGCGCAGGGCAAGCTCGGCGGACCGCTTGCGGGCGTCCCCTTCGCGGTAAAGAACCTGATCGACGTCGCCGGTCTGCCGACCCTGGCCGGCTCCAAGATCAACCGCGGGCGACCGCCTGCCGAGCGCGACTCGCCGTTGATTAGCCGGCTCGAGGCGGCGGGGGCCGTGCTCGTCGGCACCCTCAACATGGGCGAATACGCCTACGACTTCACCGGCGAAAACGTGCACTACGGCGCTGCGTGCAATCCGCACGCGGCGGCACATATGGCCGGCGGATCGTCCGGTGGCTCGGGCGCCGCGGTGGCGGGCGGCCTGGTGCCACTCTCGCTCGGCTCAGATACCAACGGTTCGATCCGCGTGCCGTCGTCGTTTTGCGGACTTTTCGGCCTCAAGCCGACCTACGGGCGACTGTCTCGCGCGGGCAGCTTCCCGTTCGTGGCGAGCCTCGACCATTTGGGTCCGCTGGCCCGCACCGCCCTAGACCTGGCCCTCGCCTACGACGCCATGCAGGGTTACGATCCCTCCGACCCCGTTTGCGTCGATCGCCCGGCCGAACCGGTGCTGCCCGGTCTAGAGCATGGCAGCAAGGGTCTGCGCGTCGCCGTGGCCGGGGGCTATTTCAGGCGCGGCATGTCGACGGCGGCGCAGGCAGCGGTCGGCCGTATTGCGGCGGCGCTGGATGCCTCAGGCGAGGTTGAGTTTCCCGAAGCCGCCCGAGCGCGCGCGGCGGCCTCCGTCATTACCGCGGCAGAGGGTGCAACTTTGCATCTGGACCGGTTGCGCCGGCATGCCGCCGATTTCGATCCCACCGTGCGCGACCGTCTGATCGCCGGGGCAATGCTGCCGGCACCGCTTCTCGTCAGGGCTCAAAAATTTCGCCGCTGGTACCGCGACCAGGTGCTCGGGCTGTTCGAAGGCATCGACGCCATCCTTGCGCCGGCCACGCCGTTTACCGCCCCGCGGCTCGGACAGCAAACCGTGCTGCTCGATGGTGCCGAGCTGCCCCTTAGACCCAATATTGGCATTTTCACGCAACCCATTTCGTTTGTCGGCCTGCCTGTCGTCGTCGTGCCGGTGCCCTTGCAGCCGCTGCCCATTGGCGTGCAAATTATCGCGCCGCCGTGGCGCGAAGACGTAGTTTTACGCATTGCCTACAGCCTGGAAAAGGACGGGGTTGCGCTGGCACCGCAACCGCCCCGATAGGTGCGAGCATGCAAATCGACTTGCCGGAGGTGATAGCCGAGGTGGCATCGGCGTTCGAGCGTTATGAGCAAGCGCTCGTGAGCAACGATGTCGCGACGCTCGATGCGCTGTTTTACAACGACGCGCGCACGATTCGTTATGGCATCGGCGAGAACCTTTATGGACATGCGGAGGTGGCGGCTTTTCGTGCCCGACGCTCGCCGAAAAACTTGGCGCGCACCCGCGCGCGCACGGTCATTACCACGTATGGTCGCGACTTCGCGGTCGCCTCCACGTTGTTCTACCGCGACAGCGCGGCGGGTAAAGTTGGCCGACAAATGCAGACTTGGGTTCGCTTGCCGGAAGGCTGGCGCATCGTCGCCGCTCACGTCAGCTTGATCGACGCCTGAGCCAAGGCCTAAACGGTTGGTGACGCTCAGCCGGCCCGCCGCCAAGTAAGCGGGCCAACCGTAACTCAAAATGTTGCGGGCGGCCACCACGGCTTCCGCCTCCATCAGGAAACCTTTGACCAAGCGTCCGTCGCTGAGCCAGATGGTCCCGATCGACGTGGGCGGCGGCAGCGAAGCCACCAGGCGTCCAAAGCCCGCCGCAGCGAACGCCCACGTTTCGAGCTCCTCGGCCGCCGACGCGCTTACACGCAGCAGTCCCGGTTTTTGTGGTTCGCTGTCTGGCAACAAGAACAGCTGATAGTCGGGCGCCGTCCGGGTGGTTTCGAGATAGCGTGCACCGAGCCGCGTCAGTTCGTGGTTCAGGGGAGCATTCAGAGTCGATGGGCGGCGGCGACCGCGACGATGGTCTCGTCGGCACGCGGGGCGGAGATGGGCGCCAGCCACGCTGGCTGTCAAGCGCCGAGCGCGCCCAGCGGTAGATTGGTTTGCGCATGAAACGCCGCCGCAAGGCCGGCGAGCTCGGCATCGCGTCCTGCCGGAACCAGAAAGGTCACCCCGTAGGCTGTCCCATCCGGCGCAAGCCACAGCGGACAGGCGAGCCCGGCTAAGTCGAGGAGATTTGCAAAATTGGTATAGGTTCCGAGCAGCGCATTGACGCCGATAGGATCAGCGTTCACTTCCGCGATGGTGAATGCTTTGCGGATGGTCGACACCATCAGCACGTCGCACTTGGCGAGTTCGGCCGCGGCAACGACGCGCAGCTGCACGAGCCGCTGTTGACAGCGGACCAAGTCGACCGCGCTGTAGTCGTTTGCCTTGCCAATGATTTGCCGCGTGATCGGCTGCACCCTGCTCGGCGGCGCGGGCAATAAAGTCGCCCACCGCAGCCGTGCGTTCCGCCAAACAGGCACCCTCGTCGAGCAGGCGCGCGGTCTCGAACAATGCCCCCACGTCGATCTCAACCAGACGAGATGCAAGCTCTTGCGCGATCCGCTGCGCGCGGCGAAGGCGGCCTCGCCGCGGTCGTCACCGAGTAAGATGCAATCTGGCGCGGGTGGAATGCCCCGGGCGCAGCCCCGGCGGCGGCGCCGTCAGGGTACCGAGCGCGAGGGCACGCGAATAAGGATCAGGCGGTCCGGGCCGGCGATCGCTGCGAACGCATCGGCGACCGTCAATGCAAATAGCGAAACGCGGTCGAGCGAACGGCAAGCCGGTACGACGCCTGCCGTGGAAACCAGGTCGCGGCTGGGCTTGCAGCCGATGCTGTTGTTAAGCGCCGCCGGCACGCGGCCCGATCCCGCCGCATCGGTGCCGATCGCCGGGGGTAGAATGCCGGTGGCGACCGCAACCGCCGGCCCGGAGCTCGAGCCCCCGGCGATCAGCTCGCTGCGCAGGGGATTGCGCGGCATTCCATGCGGCGAGCGCATACCAACGAGACCGGCGGCAAACTGAGCAAGATTGGTCTTGCCGACGATGAGGGCCCCGGCCGCCTTGAGCCGCGCCACAACCGTGGCGTCATGGGTGGGGTGTGTAGGCCAAGCCCGGACAGGCGGCCGTCGTCGGCAGACCCGCCACGTCGATGTTGTCCTTGCTGGCCACGGGGATGCCATAAAGCAGCAAGTCACTGGCGTGTGGCCGCGCCGGGGTGGCGGCGTCGCTCACGACGGCGGCCTCGTCGCGCAGCGCAATAAAAATGGCGGCATCATCGACCGCCCGGATGCGCTGAAACGTGGCGTGGATGGTCTTGAGCGGTGTTGAGGTGCGGGTTCGATGGGCTGCCAGCAATGAAGCAAGGGTATGCACGACCAACCTCCTTGCGAGGGGTTCAGCCTTCGGCCAGCAAAGGCGGCGGCCAGCGCTGCGACCCGATGGCCATTGCGCATAAGTCGCAGTCGCTGCTTGACGAGGGTGGTCGAGATCAGCCATGTGTCAATTCCGGTGCCCTGGTCTGGCGCGGTGACCGCCGCATGGCATCTCGGCCACACCTGCGCGGGCCCGTACAGTTTCCCCGATGCCTGGAGGCTAAAGTCGTGGCAGGTTCGAACCGGAACCGCGGTTTCAAGGCGTCTGAAGTCGCGTAAGGACATATGCCAAAATATCGACTGCGACCAGAGGTCTGCGCTTTCCTCGTGGCAGGGTTCGTCCTTGCCTGTCTCAACGGGCATTTTTGGCGTCTTCTCTATCACTCCGTGGCCCCGAGCGGCGCGTTTGAATGGCTGTTTCTCGGCAGCGTTCTTCTCGTCCTACTCGTGCTTTTCAATCTGCTTTTTGGCGCCTTCGCCATGCCCTACGTATTCAAACCGGCGGCGACGATATTATTGCTCGTCTCGGCGGTCGCTTCCTATTTCATGGATGAGTACGGCACGGTGATCGATGCTGGTCTGGTACGCAACATCGTGGAGACCAATGCCACGGAGGTGCGCGATCTTTTGACCTTCAAGTTGGCCGCGTATGTTTTTTTGGCGGGTACGCTTCCGGCCTTGCTGTTGTGGTGCGTCCACCTTGACTACCGCCCCTTTGGGCGCGAACTCCTGACCAAATCCGTCGCCACTTTGCTTTCGCTCGCAATCGTCGTTTTGGCGTTCCTGCCCTTCACCAACAACTTCCTCTCGGTTTTTCGCGAGCAGCGTCAATTGCTGTATTTCCTGTCGCCCGTCAACTCGCTGAACGCGCTCTATAAGTACGTGGAAAAAAGGAACTCTGGCGCACCCCCTAAGCTCAGCACGCTGGGCGAGGACGCGCGCAAGAGTGAGGCATGGTTGGGGCGCAAGGGACGCTCGCTGACCATCATCGTGGTCGGCGAAACGGCGCGCGCGGCAAATTTTTCTCTCAACGGTTACCCGCGTCCTACCAACCCGCGCTTGAGCCAGATCCCTGGGTTGATCAATTTCCCGCAAGCCTATTCCTGCGGCACGGACACTGCACAGTCGTTGCCATGCATGTTCTCCAATTCAGGCAGAGCGAAATTCGACCCCAACCGTGCGGCTCGCCAGGAAAACCTGCTCGACGTGGTACAGCGTGCCGGGTTTGCCGTGCGCTGGCACGAGAACCAATCCGGTTGCAAGGGTGTTTGCGTACGTGTGCCGACGGAGATTCTGGTCGAAGCCAAGTCGCGTCGCTTCTACGAGATCGGCGATGCGCTCGACGAGACGCTCCTGCGCGATCTGCCGGATCGGATCAAGGCGCTGGATCGGGATGGGTTGTTCGTACTGCATATGATGGGCAGTCACGGGCCAGCATATTACAAACGCTATCCTGCCCGCTTCGAGTCCTTCAGGCCTGCCTGCAAAGAGGCGCAATTCAGCCGCTGCAGCGGAGACGAGATCGTAAATGCCTACGATAACACCATCGTCTATACGGACCATGTTTTGGGTGAATTGATCGCGCTACTGCAGGAGGAGGATCGGCAAGGGCTGCCCACGGCGTTGATCTATTTGTCCGACCATGGAGAATCCCTGGGTGAGAGCAACCTTTATCTGCACGGAATGCCGTATGCCCTGGCCCCCCAGGTGCAAAAGCACATTCCCATGCTGGTTTGGCTATCGCCGCGTTACCAGCAGGTATTTGCGGTCGACCCCGCCTGCCTTCTGCAAAAGCGGGAGCAAAAAGTAAGCCAGGATAACCTGTTTCATTCCATCCTCGGGCTGTTGGACATTGAGACGCAGGTCTATGATGCGAAACTCGACGTTTTCGCGGGTTGTCGCCGCAGTTCTGATTGAGACGATCGAGCCGATCCGCTTTAAGGTGTCGGTCGCGCGCTTTGAGTTTCAGCCGCTCGAGCTCGGCGACGCCGGAAAGCGTGTTGCAAACGGTTCGAGCGGCAACTTCAAGGCATTGGTGACGTAGCTGATCATGCGGTAATAGCCCGCTAACATGAGAATCTCGAGAATCGCTTGGTCGGGGAAGTTTGCCTGCAGCTCTCGCCAGGTTGCCTCGTCGATATCGCAGTTCGCGTGCAGTTGCTCGCACGTCGAAAGCAGCAGTCGCTCTTGCTCACTCCAGACGGGATCTGCACTGCCTACTTTGGCCGTCGAGGCAACCTGTTCGTCGCTCAAGCCGGCACGTCGGGCAAAAATCGCGATATGGACACCCCATTCATATTCGGAACCGCACAAGGCGGTAACGCGGTCGATGACGATCTCGCGCTGACGCAGGCTGAGATGGACGACCTCCAACGGTGCGCCATGCATAAAGCGCTCAAATAGTCGCTGATCGCGGGCAAGGGTGGTGAATAGCACGAGCGGTGCCATCCCTTTCGGCAGCAATCGATCGAAGCACGCTTGGGTTTTCGCGGCATAGGGCGGCTGTGCGGGCGCCATCCGAGTTCCCATCGACAAGCCTCATGCTATATATTGCGTAGCGAAGGAAAGCATGCGGTTTATGCTATGGTAAGTGTAGCATGTCAAGCATAGTGCGGCCGGGCCGACCGGCGCGCGGCTCGCGATCTGGTCGGCCGATCATGGTGTTGCTCGATCTGCTGGGGCGCCGGATGGCACTCCGCGTTCTGTGGGAGCTGTCGCTGGCGCGCGAACCGCTCACCTTTCGCGCCCTGCAGACGGCGGCCGAGACCAATCCGAGTGTGCTCAATAGCCGGCTCAAAGAGCTGCGCGCTGCCAGCATCGTCGAGCACTCAGGCGCGGGCTACCGATTGAGCCCCACGGGCGGCGCCCTGGTGGCCTTGATCCTACCCTTGCACGCTTGGGCCGAACGTTGGTCAGAGCAACTAAAGCTCGCGCGCCGCGCCGCGCCGCAAACGCCACGAAAACCCTGACCATGCCGCGCCCGGAGGAGCGGGCGTTTGCTCGATCGCGTTCGGCGTCGACTGCCCCGCGGGCGGGCGGCACGATGATCGCCGGCTCGGGCTTTTGCGCGAGCTTGCCTCGCTCAGGGTCGCGGGCCTTGAAACCTTCCCTCGCTCGGGGCCGTGGATCTGGGAGGGTGCCCGTCACCGCCCCGACATCTCCTCACGTTGTCGGGCCGGTGGAGCGGTGTATGTTTGTCGCCCGCCCTGGCTAATTCCTGGGTCGGCAAGTGTAATTTGTGTTTCGCTCGCAACGAGCGGCGGAGGCAGAAATGCGCGAGTTCGCGGGCAAGCTTGCCGTGGTTACTGGTGGCGGCAGTGGTATGGGCCGCGAGCTGGTGTGCCAGCTTGTCGCCCAGCATTGCAACGTGGCGATGTGCGATGTTGCCGCCCCGGGGATGGCGCAGACGCGCGAGCTTTGTGCCAGGCAGGGAATGCCGCCGGGGGTCCAGATTTCGGCCCACGTCGCCGACGTCTCCGATGAAGCGCAGGTCTTGAGCTTTCGCGCTGCGGTCGTGCGAGATCACCGAGCCGACGAGCTTGCTTTGCTCTTCAACAATGCCGGCATCGGTGGCGGGGGCAGTCTGTTCACCAATAGCCGGGCCCAATGGGAGAGGACCTTCAACATCTGCTGGGGCGGCGTCTATCACTGTACCCGGGCCTTCCTGCCGATGTTGGTGAGGGCGGCGGAAGCACACATCGTCAACACGAGCAGCGTCAACGGTTTTTGGGCGTCGCTGGGGCCGAATGTGCCCCATACCGCCTATTGCGCCGCGAAATTTGCCGTCAAAGGTTTCACCGAGGCCCTGATCGCCGACTTGCGAGTGAATGCGCCACATGTCAAGTGCTCGGTTGTCATGCCGGGGCACATCGGCACATCGATCGTTTCCAATTCGCGTCGGGTCCAATACGCGACCGAGGCCGATGGCATGAGCGCGGAGGAAATCGCCGATATGCGGGGGCGACTGACGGCTAGCGGCCGGGACCTGTCGCAAGTGTCCGATGCAGATCTTGAGGCCCTATGGCTTGAACGCGCGCGACAATTCCTCGAAAACGCTCCGACCACGGCCGCGGCCGCGGCGACGATCATCCTCGAGGCCGTTAAGGCCGGACGCTGGCGCATTCTGGTCGGCGACGATGCCCACGCGATCGATGCTATGGTGCGCCAGGCTCCTGAAAACGCCTACGAACCTGGCTTCTTTGAGGAGTTCGCCGCCAAAAGCGGATGGCGCGTTGGCCGCTGACGTGCCAGCGAGCCGGCACTGCGCCATGGTCTAGGCCTGGGTGGCACCGCCGCCATCCTGTGGGCATCGTCACGCCTCACCTGCCGCCGATGCGACCGCCACGCCAGGGATAGGCCACCCAAGCGAGGCGGCTACCCCCGCCCGCTGTGGTTAAAACAGGTGCACCGCATGGGGTGCAAACAAGCCGATCGCGGTAAATAGCAGGCCAAAGCCGCCGAGCCCGATGGCGAACCAGGTAAGAAGCATGATGCCCGTAATAACGGTCGCCGAGGCTAGCACAATGCCGATCTGGAACGCCGCCGAAGCAACTTCATAGTGGTGATACTTAGCCAGCGCCGTGTCGCGCTTTTTCTCCGCGTCTTTCGCGCGCTCGGCCAACTCCACGGTACCCTCGCGCACCTCCGGCTCGGAGCGGTAACGCGCGGCCGTCTTCTGCCAGATATCGATCTGCTTCAGGGCCGCGGCCTTGACGTCCTCGCTGGCGCCAGCAGCATTGACGGTCATCTCCTCCGCCGCGGTGAGGACAACGGTACGGCGAACGTTTTTGGCTTGGAAAAACGCCCATAGGTTCGAGGCTTCGACGTTGTAGCTGAGGGCAGCGGTCTGCGCGCTTTTGCCGAGCGTTTCGGACAGCGCCAGGAACAGCGCCATCACACCGATGAGCAAGGCGACTTTCTTATTGATGTTATCGAGAAGGTTGCCGTGGCCTCCGTGCCGGTCGCCATGCTTGATCTCATGCTCAACCTCGTGTTGCACCGCGTGCACGCCGTGGGTCATCACATCTCCCCATCCTGAGTGGTCATTGCCGCAAGCCTTAGCTCCTTCGGCAGTCCGGGATATACAACATCCGCCTGTCAAGCGCATGAATGACAAGGACCCGCAATCGGCTTACTGGGCCGCCCTTGCGTCAATAGCTACCCTGCAGTGGTCGCCCAATCCCGTTACGAGCGAGCGTCGGTGACGGTCGGCGGCACCTTGGAAACCGGACCCGAGCGGCGCCCCCCCCGTGCCCCAGCGTCCCGGCCTCGATCGCACGCTGCTCGTCACGGTCGAACGCGGGCGCGCAAAACAGGCCGGGCTTGCCGCTAGGGGGCTCGTGGTGGTCCAACATCGGGTAGCCAGGACCTTTGCATGACGCGCTTGGCGAGGTCCTGGTCGATGTGGGGCTGAACCAAGTGGTGAAACGCGAAGCCGACTTGATTGTATTCCCGCTTGCAATCAAGTGCGCGCTGCTTGGGCAGGTACTCAACGGCATCGGCGAATACCTGGGGATCGGCGCCGTAGGCCACGCAAAGCAGATTGAAAAAGCGCTGCGCCGGTACGCCGTGAACATCCGAGAACGCCTGCAGCGGCAAAATCACCGTCGAATTTTGGACGGCGTCCCGATAGGAATAGGCGGCGCCAGAAATTAGCCGCCGCGCTTCATCTTTGCCAAAATGTAACATCAGATAGGTGGAGAACTGATCGGCGGTATCCTCGGCATTTCCGAAGGAAGGTACGCTCAGCAAATCGAAGACCGCGTGGCCGAACTCGTGGGCAACGACGTAGAAAAACTGCCCAATCACCGCGTCGTCCGGCGTGATGCCAGCCGGGGTTGTTTGCTTGGGAATGTTCTTTCGAATCTCGTCCAGATACTCGTAACAAAGCGTGATCGCTGGTCGCTGATACCAAGCGTTTGCCCGGCCATCGCACCCAACCGTCTTGAACGTCAGGTCCGTCGGCAGCCGAAATGGACTGAAAATTTCCTGTAACTTTTCGAGAACTTGACGTTCCTTGACAAGGTTGTACAGCGGTTGATGCGCTGGATTGCTGGGAATTTCATACTCGAAGCGGATGCGCTCGGATTGCGTATCGGCAGCCGCACAAACGGGCGTGACGCTCAAGCAGATTGAGGTCACCAGCACAAACATCCTGACGTCACGCATGAGGCTTTCCACCGTTGTCACCGCAGAACAATCTCACAGCTGTCGCACCAGCTGTGAGAGAGCCTGGCTTCTTAGCGCGCCGACGCCCCGCGCCGTCATGGGCGCGAGGCGTGGCTTCTGAGGCGTGAAAGCTCGCGCCGTTATTCCGTAGCCGGGGTGGCATCGACAAGGTAGAGCTTGCCGCCAGCGCGGTAGATGATGGCGCCATTCGTTACTTCGTGCCCACCCTTGCCCAGGGCGTCTGCGGATGGATTGGCTTTTGGCTTACCCATATGGAGTTTGAAGGTCGTCTTGTCCACATAGACGCCTTCATTGTTGCCAAGCTCGGCAACGGCCTTCGTCTCGGCCTTCATATACTGCGGCATTCCCAATTGTGAACCCGGCCCCGACATGCCGAACTGGGCAATCGCCAGACCCGAGGCGCCGACCGTGGCCCCAAGCGCGGCAGCGCCAATCACCAGTAGGCTCGACTTTGCAAGTGACATCGCATTCTCCTTCACCGATGCTCGTGCGTAGGCTGAGTATGGGGCACTGTTTTTCCGGCGGGCGAAATAGGCGCAACCCCTGATGTCGATCGGGGGCAAGACCCTAGCGCTGTGGCGAGCGGCTGGGGTCTAACCGCATCGGCCCGGCATTTGCCGGTTCCGAAGCAAGACCGTCGGGAGCCTCGTAGCCACCGCTGCGCGCCCGAGCATTTGGCGGGCCAAAACCAAGCTCCCTGCCGCAAAGGTCCATTCAGCACGTTGACAGCCTGGAGGTTCCGCTCGAGCAAAATCGGCACTAGCCTGGGCTTTTGTAAAAAAAGCTCTCAATCTAGGTCTTTGCGTCTTGATCCGGTCGCTTCTCAACTATGCCAGGTTGACGACCGAGGCGTTGTCGCGAATTGAATTTGTCGTTGCGGCAAGTGCCATTGTCTTGGCTTTGATTTTTTGGACGCATACGGATTTTGTTGAGGTGCACCGCAATGCCGAGGCCAAGGTCACAACCGCCGCCCTGGCCATGGAAGAGCTTGCACGCAGCTCTTTGCTAATAATCGACGGTGCTCTTGAGTCCGTCGTGTCCAGGGTCGAGGAATTGGGGCTCGACCAGCTTGCCTTGAGCTCAGAGCAAGAACGGCTCAGGCGCCTTGCCGGCCGTCTTCCCGAAACGGCTGCTGTCTTCATTGCCGATCGGGTCGGCAACGTGGTGGCCGCGACCCAAGCTTACGCGTCGCCGGTCAGTGTAAGCGACCGCGAGTGGTTTCAGATCTTGCGCGACGGCAAAGCGGAGTTCCACGTCGGCCGCGCTCTAAAGGGGCGGACCGTGCACAATCTCTTCTTTCCGGTGGCCCGATCAATCCGCACGCGCGACGGCACCTTTGTTGGTGCGGCCCAGGTAGGCGTTGAAGTCACCTATATCGCCCACCTTTTCCGTGATCTTGATGTCGGGGTTGGCGCTCAGATGGGCCTTTACGCTATGCAGGACGGAGCGGTCGTCGCCAGATACCCCATGACGGAGGCCCTTCTGGGAGAGACCGTCGCGGCCTTGCCCTACTTTGCAGCACTGACGGCCGCGCAGATCGAAAGTTGGACCGGGTGGACGACCACTCGCTCGGATTTGCAGCTGGTCTCGGTCCGCGCCCTGCACGGCTGGCCGTTGCTGGTGAGCGCCAGTTTACCCAAGCACGAGGTGTACGCAAGCGCCTGGAGACGCCTGTTCTGGCGTACGCTGATTGCTGCGGCGATGCTCATTGTGTTTCTGCTGCTGACCGCCCTGGCCGTGCGCCAGGCGAGGAGGGAGGCGTCGCTGATGGCCGAACTCGAGCATCGTGTGAAAAACATGTTGGCCGTGGTCACCGCGGTCATCGAGCGCGCACGGGAAGACACTCAGTCAAAAGAACAATTTGTCGCGTCACTTCGAGGCCGCATCCACTCGATGGCAAGTGCCCAGGCGCTGTTGAGCGAGAGCCGGTGGCGGGGCGTCAATCTCAGCAGCCTCATTGGCGCCGAGCTGGCGCCTTACGCAACGACGACCAACACCACGCTCGACGGTCCTGCCGTCCACCTCAGGCCCGAGGCAACGCATGCCGTGGCGATGGTTATGCATGAGCTTGCAACCAACGCAGCCAAATACGGGGCGCTATCGCAACCCGACGGCCAGGTCGCCGTACGTTGGAGATTGACGGCGAAACCGCCCGCGGACGGCGTCCTTGAAATTCACTGGCAGGAAACCGGCGGCCCGGAGGTGGCGGACCCTGACCGACAGGGATATGGCAGCGGGGTCATTCGCGATCTGTTGAGCTATGAGTTGGGCGGCAAGGTCGATCTCAGGTTTGCGCGTGGCGGTGTTCGCTGCAGCATCGAATTGCCCGCATGGTCGATTGTGGAAACGATCGGCTGACGCGTGCGGCTGCTGCCTCGATTTCAGGGCTCAGGAGCGTAGGAAAGCGGCCGGATACGAGCGGCACGGCCCGACCTCGGACCGGCGCCGGCCTGATGGCGCAGCGGGCCATCGGCTGGCGCGCCTTTTTGCTGGGCATCGCCAGCCAAAATGGGGCTGCCAAAGGCGTGCGCGTTTTGTTAACGCCTGCTAAGATGCTGGGGGCTTCAACCCAAGCGACAGGGCCAAATTTCGGCGCCATAGACGTAGCGGGTAGCGGTGGTCGGCTTGTTGCTGCAGAAACCGGAGGAACCTATGTTGCATCGCTTGCTAAGTGTCCTATGGCTTGCCGGACTGCTTTTGTCCCTGACCCCGGTAGCGGTCAGCGCGCAGGACAAGCCCGTGCGCGTGCGCGGAACCATCGACCGCGTGGAGGGGGACGTCTATGTCGTCAAGGCACGCGGCGGCGGCGAGTTGAAGGTGGTATTGGCAGACAAAGCGCCGGTCACGGCGGTGGTCAAGGCGTCGCTGGCTGACGTCAAACAAGGCTCCTACGTTGGCATCGCCAGCATGCCGCAAAGCGATGGCAGCCAGAAGGCCCTCGAGGTGCTCATTTTTCCGGAAGCGATGCGCGGCGTCGGCGAGGGCCACTATGGTTGGGATCTGCAACCCGCGAGCATGATGACCAATGGCAATGTGGAACAGACGGTGAGCTCGGTCGATGGTCACGTCCTCACCGTGAAATACAAGGACGGGGAGAAGAAAATCGTCGTCCCGCCGGATGCTCCCATCGTCTCATTCGTTCCGGGCGAGAAGGATGAGCTAAAGCCGAGCGCTGCGATTTTCATCGCTGCCGCCAAGCCCCAAGCAGATGGCAGCCTGCAGGCGCCCCGCATTGCCGTCGGCCGGGGGATCGTGCCGCCGATGTGATCAAGACGCGGACAGCCTCGGAGGTCGCGCGGCCGCTCGGACCAGTTGGGGTAAAATGACGAATGGTGCGGCCGCGGGTCGGTTGGGGCACCAGCCTCGAGCCTCGCGCGCGGCGATCGCCGTACGGGCTGCAGGGCGGAGGTAGGACTTCGAAGGCTTGTGGGTTTTGCCGTCAGCTTGTGGGTTTTGCCGTCGGTGAGAAACATGGCAATGCGACGAGGAGTGCGCGGTTGAGCACAATTAGCGGCTACCATGCCCACGTTTATTATGACCCCAGCAGCAAGGGGCAGGCTCAGGCGCTGTGTGCCGCGGCCGGCAAGGCTTTTCCCCTTGTCGTTGGGCGTATGCACGACCACCCGGTCGGCCCGCATCCAAGGGGCAGCTGTCAACTCGCCTTCCAAGCCGACCTCTTCGGACAGGTCATCCCCTGGCTTCTGGAACACCGCGAGGGCCTGACAATCTTTGCGCACGCCAACACCGGCGACGATATCAAGGACCACACCGAGCACGTCCTGTGGCTCGGGCCATCCGAGCCCCTCAATTTGGCGGCGCTGTCGAAGGCGTGAAGGCGGCAAACGCTGCCGGGCAGGCAAGGCCATTGTGATATTGCGGCCATCTCCTGCGTGGCCCACCCGCCGGCTTGGCAACGTGCTCGATGCGCGAGAGCTCGACGCCGAAGGTAATGCTGGGCGCAACCTTGCGGCAGGCCTCGCGGCTTGCCACGGGATAACGGGGCAGGTTCGCCACAATCGAGGCGATAGCGAACTTACACGGCTGGCTAGTCGCTTTGCCGGGCACGCGCGCGATGCCGTTCGATGTCTTCCGGTTCCTCCTCATCGATGTGCGTGAGCCCATTGCGAGCCCGGGTTTGCGCATGCAGCAGCTCGTCGAGTTTAGCTTGGATTGCTTGAGTATCCCGGTATTCGGCGCGCTGAATTAGGAGCGTCATGAACCAGGTGGCGAGAACGGCAAATCCATGCCAGCCAAAACTTGCTGGGTCCAGCAGCACCCATGCCAGCCCATACGTGATAACGATCAGGAATGCCAGCGGATGGCCCGTAAGGACGCCGAGGTTCGTCAGTGAGCGTCTGATTATTTCCATTTGCGTGCTTCCCTCGGCGCTGGGGCTCCGGCAAAGCTCAAACGTAGCAAACGCGCCACGGTTCCGGGACCCAGCGCTAAGCTCGCCGGCGCGCCATTCCGCCAGGAACACTTGCGGAAGTGCCACGTTGCCTAGATATGTCGCGCAAGGAACCAGAGCGAGCACCCGATAGGCGGCCCAAGGGCAGCGAAAAATCCCAGCGTGTCGATTCCGGTCAGGGGCGCAAACGCCAGGGTGGCGAACATGCCGCTGCTCAGCCCCTGCCGTGGGCCCGCGGGGTCCATGGTGCTGCGCTGACGACGCGGCTGCCACGGCGCACAACCAGGCAGCACGTCCAAGGCGTGGCCATACCCGAATTGTTTGACGTCATTACTTTCTTCCGGGCTCGAGGCGACAGCTATCCCATCATTGCCAGTATCGGATTTTGGACGGAAGATAATCCCGGCAAGGCGCTGAGCGCCAACGCGCTGAAAATCTGGTATGAGGGGGAACTGAAGCGAAGGGCGCCGACCAGACGCTCAACATCAAAGTTTCCAGCCTTAAAGCTCCGGTGAGTTTGCGCCGTCCCTCGGCGAGTCGGTGCGCCAAGGTTGCTTGGCCACGGGCGGGGGGACGCGGGGAGCACTGTCTACCGTCCGCGCTCCTTTCTTAGGGATCTTAAGGACAAGGATCTTAAGGACAACGCGGCTGGCGCCGTGGCGAGCGCAGCCGCGGCCACGTCAAATGCCAAAGCCCGCGGCCGCGAGCTTGCCGCGCATGCTAGCATCCTCGAGTACCGCCCGGAACGCGGCGACGGCCGGCCGGTGTAGCCGCAGCTTCGGCACCGCAAAATCGTAATGCTCATCCTGCAGCGGGATGAAACCGAGGCCGTAGTGACGCGCCACGCTTTCAATGGTCACGCCCCAGTCGGCTCGCCCCTGTGCGACCGCTGCGGCGACGGCATTGTGAGACTTCGGCTGCGACCAATAACCCGGCGGCCGGCTGCCCTCGAGCAGTCGGTCGATTAGGATGCGGGTGCCGCTACCGGAGTTGCGGGAAACCATGAGGCAATCGCGCTCGGCCAGGGCAGCCGCCACCGCTTCCGGCGCGGAGCGCCCCTCGAACCGGCGATCAGCTTTGCGATAGACGACACCCTGCAGGCGTCTGTAGCCGACAATCAGCTCCAGATCGGCAGTAAGCAACGGCCTGTTGTATTCCCCACTAGCAGCATCCATCAGATGCATGGGGGCAATGTCGCATTCGCCCCGCACGGCGGCAGCCAAGCCGCCGGTACTGCCGACGTTCATAACTTTGATGGCTAATCCCTGCTCCTGCAGCCGTGTGACAATCAGGTCAAGGCCAATACAATGGCTGCCGATGATGACGAGGTCGGCGAGGCGCCGTGCGCGGCCGATCAGGGTCACCGAAACCTCTGTCTCGGCCGCTACGCTCTCGACATGCCGGTCGATCGTCATGAAACCATCGGCCTGGCTGAAGGTCGTGACGGACCCGGAACCCTTGCCAATCGGGTAGGCGGCAAGCCCGCGGTCATCCCCGCGGCGCACGAGGGAAACCATCATGAACTCGGTCCGCCCCCGCTCGGAGGCGACGCGCAGAGGCAGCGCCGCCTGCACGTGCTCATTCTCATCCGGTGCCAAACCGGCCAAGGCGCGGATCACAGGTGCGACGAAGGCATGGAACGTGAAAATGGCCGAGGTCGGGAAACCGGGGAGGACCACCACGGCTTTGCCAGCGGTCACCGCCAAGCAGAGCGGTTTACCCGGCTTGAGCGCCACGCCGTGAACGACGACGCCGGGGTCACTGAGGCGATGAACGGCACGATAGCACAGATCGCCGGCACCCTTCGAAGTTCCACCGGAGACGACCACGGCGTCGCAGCATGCGAGCCCCTTGTCGATGAGCCGAACCAATTGCGCTTCGTCGTCAGCACCAATTCCCAATGCTTCGGGTATGCCGCCGATCTCCGCAACAGCCGCCGCCAGGATTGCCGCATTCGAATCGTAAACCTGTCCGGCGCGGATTGGTTGACCCGGCGCCACGATTTCGTCGCCGGTGGAAAGAATAGCGATGCGGGGCTGGCGGTGGACGACGACGTGCGAGCGGCCAATGGCCGCCAGCATGCCGATTTCGCGCGAGGTGACCATCTCACCCGCCCGAACGACCGTTTCCCCGCGGGCAAGGTCGCTCCCGGCGAAGGCGATGTGCTGCCCTGGCGCGGCCGCGCGATGGATCTCGATTTTCGCATTGCCACCCGCAAGCGTCTCGGTGTGTTCCACCATGACGATCGCGTCCGCGCCGCGCGGCACCATGCCGCCGGTTGCGATCAGGCTCGCCGACCCCGCCGTCACGGCTAGACGCGGTGTCATCCCCGGCGTCAGTACCTCCGCGTTCAACCGCAGGATCCTCGGCGCCTGTTCGCTGGCATTCGTGGTGTCCCCGGCGCGGACCGCAAATCCGTCGACACTGGCTCGGTCAAAGCCCGGCACATCGACCTCGGCCACGACCGGTTCGGCCAGTACCCGGTTCAAACTCTGCGCAAGCGGGACGAGCTCGCTGCCCAACGGTCGCAGCTTGAGATGACGGTGGAAACGTGCGGTCGCCTCGTCGCGATCGACCACCTCGAG